>Ga0299906_10004361_pt1 | contig 11610 bp, 12 predicted proteins | sample RVTome_14_FD_200259 | JGI IMG/M metagenome (GOLD analysis project Ga0299906, IMG submission 200259) | Soil microbial communities from uranium-contaminated site in the Upper Colorado River Basin, Wyoming, United States - RVT145D125 (version 2) ... | reverse complement strand
CGGTTTCGCGGAATGCTGGCCGAAGGCCCGGGCCCTGGCTCGTCGAGGTCCCATCGCAGCGCTCGGGGGCGGCGCTGCCGCGCCGCCCTGCCGTCACGTCTCTTCCTCGATGCCGGTGGGGCGGACGGATCCGTGCTGCATGTGCGATGGCCGTGACCAACATGCGGGAGGCTCGATGACCGTGACGCGGACGGATCCGTGTCGCATGAGCGACGGCCGTCCCGGCAGGTCCCCTTCGCCCCACGCGGGCGACGCCTATCCGTCGCCCTCCATCGCAGCCAGCCTCGGGATGCGGTACCGCTCATAGAGGAAACGGCCTGGAAGCGAGAGCAGGAGGCCGAGCACCACCACCGCCACGAAGAGCACGAGCGCCACCGCCCGTTTGTGCGTGATGCTTGCGAGGATCACCTCGGGCGGCCCGTCCTGCGTGCCGTCCCCGTCCACCCTGAACCGCGCCGTGCCGTCGCCCTCCACGTGCACGTTCTCGTTGAAGTACGTGAACGAGTAGCCGCGTGGGAGCTGCAGGACCGCGTCGAGCGTCCAGCCCGGCTGCATGGTGAGGTTCAGGAGCTGCGTGTAGGCGGCCGCGGCGAAGAAGTCGCGGGCGTGCAGCGTGTCGCCGTTCTCGGCCTTGAGGCGCTCGATGTACGCCTTCTTCGGGTCTTCCGGGGCCGAGCGCCGCTCCATGTAGCTGGCCAGGAGGCTGGGCACCGACTCGGTGCGGAGGTACCGCACCACGGCGTCGATCTCCAGGACCAGCGGGGGCTCCGTCAGCGAGGTGTCGCCGAGGGTCTCGACCGGGGACGTGTGGTCCCACGCGAGGTCCATCCTGAGGACCTCCAGTTCGGGAACGGTGCTCTCGAGCATCTCGGCGAGCGCCTGCCCCTGCTCCTCCTCGAAGGCCGCGATGGCCTCGGCGCTCAGCGTGGCCCGGAACATCTCCGACGTGAGATAGACCTCGGAGAGGGCGGTGGCGTTCTCTGCGCTCATGTTGTACGCGTTCTCGCCCTCGGCCGTCGCGCGGACGCGGTCGCTCGAGACGACCCGCATCTCGGCCCGGAACGCGATGCTCGCCTGGACCTCGGCCTCCCCGGAGCCAAGCACGAGACCGAGCAGGTCCACGTCGCCCTTCGTGAACGTCATGTTCAGGAAAAGGCGTACGTCCTCCTGGCTCAGGTTCTGCCCCGTCGCATTTCCGAGGGCGCGCTGCGCCGGCGCCACGACATCGCCGACGGCGCCGTCGACGACCTCCGTGACCGGGCCTGGATCGGGTGCCTGCGAGGCGCCGGGGAGAACCGGAAGGGCCAGGAGGAGAAGCAGGACGGCGCGGCGCATGTCAGACCCCCAGGACGAACCACGCCGCGAACCATGCCCAAGCGACGCCCAGCGCCGAGCGGGCCGCCAGCCGCTGGCGGTGGAGCCATCGCGCCTTCCCCTCGGTCCGCAGCGCCCGGCGCTCGAGGATCTCCATGATGCCGAACGGCAGCACGACCAAGAGCAGCCCCAGCGCGGCCAGCGACGGCAGCACCGGGGAGAACGCCAGATCCAGCGCCTCGTCGACGACGAAGACGAAGGGGAAGGACGCCACGACGACGGCCAGGCTCCAGCGCCGGCTCGTCCGCCACCGCTCCCGCGTGGCCTCCAGCCGCGCCGCAGCGCCGGTCTCCGTTTTCGCGGGATCCTCGTTCATGCGGCGCACTCGTCCTCCCCGGCCATAAGGGTACGCCCTTGAAGGGCGAAGCCGTGCCGGTGGCCGTGGCCGTCCCTCCTTTCGAGCACGCCCGCCTGCTCGCCTCCGCCTGGGCCGACGGTCCGCCGCGCCACGACCTCGGCGGCAGCGGGTTCTCGGCGCCGCCCTGGGCCGAGCGCGGGCTGCCGGCCCCCGCCTGGGACGCGGCCGGCCTGGACCTCCACCCAGGCACGGCGCTGCGGGACCGACTGGCGCGCCGGGCCGGTCTTCCCTCCGAGGGAACGCTCGTCACGGCAGGAACGACGGCGGCGAACCTCGCCGTCATCGCAGCCCTCGCCGCACCCGGCAGGAACGTGGTCTGCGAGCGGCCCGGCTACGCGCCGCTGGCGCACGTCGCGCAGGCGTTCGGAGCCGAGGTCCGCTTCGTCGACCGCGACCCGGATGGATGGCGCCTCGACCCGGATGCGGTCGCGGCCGCGTGCGACGGCGCCACCGTCCTCGTCGCCCTCACGAGCCCGAACAACCCGACCGGGGTCGCCGACCGTCCCGCCGACCTCGTCGCCCTGGCCGAGGCCGCGGCCGACCACGATGCTCACGTCCTCGTCGACCAGGTCTTCCGCGAGCTCACGGACCACCCCGTCGCCGCCACGCTCCATCCTGCCCTGATCACGACCGCGGGCGTGAACAAGTGCTGGGGCGCGCCCGGGATCCGCATCGGCTGGCTGCACGCGCCGCCCGACCGGATGCCGGACATCGTGAACGCGCACCAGACCCTGGTGCTCGCTCCCTCCCGGTCCGGCATGGCCGCCGTGGACGTGCTTCTGGACCATGGGTCCGCGTGCCGCGCCGCGCTGGAGGCCCGGCTGCGGGCCACGCACGCCCCGTACCGTGCCTGGTGCCAGGAAGCGGGCGTCGCAGCGGGCCCCGGGCGCGGCCTGACCGACTTCCCCGCGGTGCCGGGGGAGGACACGGCGGAACTGGCCCGCCGGGCCCTCGAAGACGGCCTCCTGTTGATCCCGGGGGAGGCGTTCGGCCGCCCCGGGCATGTCCGGATCGGCCTCGGCGGCGACCCCGACCGACTCCGCCGCGCGCTGGACGCGCTGCGGCCCCGGCTCGCCGCAAAGGCCATGTAAGGACCGTCCGGTGGGCCGGCGGTGGATCCCATGGCCAAAACCGGACACTACGGAAAACCAGCACTGATCATCGCCATCGCGGCCGTCGTCGCCCTCGTCGTGCACCTGGCGGTCCCCTACGGCTACCTTGTCGTCGGCGGGGGCGGCGACGCGGATGACAATGAGGCCGTCTCGCGCAGCGAGGTCCGGGAGTCCGAGGACGCCTTCAACGGCTCCCCCGCCACGACGGGCGTGACGCTCACGGGCATCATCCTGACGCTGGTGGCCGGACTGGCGCTCGTCGCGCTCGGCTTCATGCCCATGGGCGTGTCCGCCGCCCGTTGGACAGGTTGGGGCCTCGCCGCCTTCGCCGCCGTGGGCGGCCTGCTGACGTTCCTCAGCAGCATGTACTGGGTCGGCAGCGGTCCCGGATACTTCCTCGCCTCCGCCAGCGTCTTCGGCGCGGGCCTCGTCGGCGGCGGCTTCACGGGCATGATCGAGGTGATCGCCGGCACGGACACGGCGGCCAACCTCTGGGTCATCTCCCCCGTCATCGTGGCCGTCCTCTCGGGGGTCGTCCTCTGGATGGCCCTCCGCCTCGCCGGTGAGGTCGTCAAGACCGAGCACGGGTGGCGCGCCCGCGCCCGCGCCCATCTGCGCGGTGCCAAGTGGGCCATCGCCCTGGTCGCCTTGGCTCTGCTGGTGCCCTGGTCCATCGTCAAGAACGACGTGGCGCCCGACGACGAGGCGCCCTTCTTCTACGGGGCGCACAGCATCGTGATGATCAATGACGTCACCCAGCCCTCGCCCGAGGAGGAGGAATGGTTCAACGGCATGTCCTTCGCCATCGGCGTCTTCATCGCCACCGCCTGGGTCGGCCTCGCCGCCGCCTTCGCGGGCGCCGCAGGGGGCGTCCTGGCCAGCACGGGCGCGCCCGTGCAGGTCAGCCGGGGGACCCACTACGCGGTCGTGGCGACGCTCGCCATGCTCGTCTGGAGCGCGATCATGTACGTGCTGGCCTGGAGCATCCTCTGGAAGCCTGCGGAGAGCGTCGAGGCCACGCCGGGCTGGTTCCCCGCGGCGCTCATCGCCGTCTTCGCCCTCTGGGGCATGAACGCGGCGACGCTCCTCCGGCATGTCCCCGGCGCCTCCGGGGACGGCGCCAGGACCGCCCCGGAGCCCGTCAGTTTCGACTGAGCGCGTCCCCCTCCCCCTCCTCCCCCTCTCTCGCGCCACGCGGGCGCTCCTGCGCCCCCCGCCTGGGCGCCGTCCCTGCCGCCGCCGTCCCTGCCGCCCCCGCCTGGACGGGTCCCCAGGTTTTTTCATCGGCCCGGACTGCCGGGGCCCCGTGACGTCGATCCTGCACGTGCACGCCCGCGAGGTCCTGGACTCCCGCGGCCACCCGACCCTGGAGGCCGAGGTCACGACCGACGCGGGCGCGCACGGCCGCGCCCTGGTGCCCTCCGGAGCCAGCACCGGCACCCACGAGGCCGTGGAGCTCCGCGACGGCGGCGGCCGCTACCTCGGCAAGGGCGTCCTGACCGCCGTGCGCAACGTCGACGGAGAGATCGCCCGCGCCGTGGAAGGGCTCGACGTCTTCGACCAGGCCGGCATCGACCGCACGATGGTCGAGCTCGACGGCACCGAGAACAAGGGGCGCCTGGGCGCCAACGCCATCCTGGGCGTCAGCCTCGCCGCGGGCCGCGCCGCCGCCGACGAGCTCGGCGTGCCGCTGCACATGTACCTGGGCGGACAGCAGGGGCGCGTCCTCCCCGTTCCGCTCCTGAACATCCTCAACGGCGGCGCCCACGCCGCCAACAACGTCAGCATCCAGGAGTTCATGGTCGCCCCCGTCGGCGCCGACTCCTTCGCCGAGGCGCTCCGGATGGGCGCCGAGATCTACCATCACCTCAAGAAGACCCTCAAGGGCGAGGGCCTTGCCACCGCCGTGGGCGACGAGGGCGGCTTCGCCCCTGACCTGCCCTCCAACGAGGACGCGCTCAGCCACATCGAGAAGGCCGTCGCCTCCGCCGGCTACGAGCTCGGCAGCGACGTCGTCCTCGCCCTCGACGTCGCCGCCACGGAGCTCTACGACCCCGCGAAGAAGCACTACGACTTCGGCGCCGACGGCAAGCTCACCGCGGACGAGACCGCGGAATGGTACGAGGAGATGTGCGACCGCTTCCCCATCCGCAGCATCGAGGACGGCATGTCCGAGGACGACCACGACGGCTGGCGGACGCTCACCGAGCGCCTCGGCCAGCGCTGCCAGCTCGTCGGCGACGACCTCTTCGTGACGGATCCGGGCCGCCTCGCCGAGGGCATCGAGAACCGCGAGGCCAACTCGATCCTCATCAAGGTCAACCAGATCGGCACGCTCACGGAGACCCTGGACGTCATGCGCATGGCGGCCGGGGCCGGCTACACGAACGTCGTCAGCCACCGCAGCGGCGAGACCGAGGACGCCACGATCGCCCACATCGCCGTCGCCACGAACGCCGGCCAGATCAAGACGGGTGCCCCGGCCCGAAGCGACCGCGTCGCCAAGTACAACGAGCTGCTGCGCATCGAGGAAGGCCTCGGCGAGGCCGCCACGTGGCGCGGGCCGGCGACGCTCGCAAGGTTTGCATGAAGGCCATCTCCATCCAGGGCCTCCTCAAGCGCTACGACGGCAAGGCCGCCGTGGACCGGCTCGACCTCGACGTGGAGGAGGGCTCCTTCTTCGGGCTCCTCGGCCCGAACGGCGCGGGGAAGACGACGACGATCAACAGCATCGTCGGCCTCGTGCGGCCCGACGCCGGCGCGGTGCGCGTGTTCGGCCACGACGCGTGGCGCGAGCCGGACGCCGCGCGGCGCCTCATCGGCCTCTGCCCGCAGGAGCCCAACTTCGACGACTTCCTCGGCCTGGAGCGCATCCTCGCCTACCACGCCGGCTACTTCGGCATGCCGTACGGCAAGGCCCTCGTCCGGGCACGGGAGCTGCTGCGGTTCTTCGACCTGTACGACTACCGCGAGAAGCGTACGAGCACGCTCTCCGGCGGCATGAAGCGGCGGCTCCTCATCGCCCGCGCCGTCATGCACCAGCCGCGGCTCCTGATCCTCGACGAGCCCACCGCGGGCGTCGACGTCGAGCTGCGCCGCAGCCTCTGGGAGTACGTGCGGAGGCTCAACCAGGAGGAGAACATCACAATCCTCCTCACGACGCACTACATCGAGGAGGCCGAGGCGCTCTGCGACGACGTGGCCGTCATCGACCGTGGGAGGATCGTCGAGCGCGGCGACCCGGACGACCTGCGGGAGCGCTACGGCGTCCGCCGCGTCACGGTCACGCCCAGGATGCCGCCCCGGTTCGACGTCGCCGACCTCGGCTTCGCGCCGGACCCCCGCGGCCGCCTCGTCCTGGAGTCCACCGAGCCGACGGGCGACCTGCGCGTCCTGCTTCGCCGCCTCGACGAGGCCGGCATCGAGGTGGACGACATCGAGGTCACCCGGAGCCGCCTCGAGGACGTCTTCGTGCGCCTCACGAGCCGGGCGGGCCGGGCCCCGGACGCGCCGCGGGAGGAGGGATGATGCGGCAAGGGACGTACGGCACCTGGATGTTCGCCCGCCGCGAGATGGCGCGGTACTGGAACGTCTGGGGCCAGACCGTCGTGCCGCCCGTCGTCATGGCGGCCCTGTTCCTGTTCGTCTTCGGCCACGCGCTCGGCGACCGCATCGGGCGCTTCGACGGCGTCTCGTACCTCGCCTTCATCGCGCCCGGCCTCGTGGCGCAGGGCGCCATCCAGAACGCGTACAACAACAACGCGAGCAGCCTCTTCGACAGCCGCCGCGCGCGGTACATCGAGGACGTCCTCACGAGCCCCCTCAAGGACTGGCAGATCGTCGCCGGCTACGTCCTCAGCGGCACCAGCCGCGGCGCCGTCATCGGTCTGCTGACGCTGGCGATCGCCTGGCCCGTGACGTCGGGCTGGCAGGTCGACCCGCTTCTTCTCGTCGTCGTGCTCCTCGGCGCCAGCGTCGCCTTCAGCCTCCTCGGGCTCGTCGCCGGCCTCCACGCAAGCCGCTGGGACCACATCTTCGTCCCCATGACCTTCATCCTCACGCCGCTTACCTTCCTCGGCGGCGTCTTCTACCCCGTCACCGAGCTCCCGGCCGACCTCGAGGCGCTCAGCCGTCTCAACCCGATCCTGTACATCGTCGACAGCCTCCGCGCCGCCACGCTCGGCGTCCACGACGTGCCCGTCCTGCCGAGCGTCCTCGGCATCCTCGCCCTCGACCTCGTCCTGTTCGCCCTCGTCCTTCGGTTGTTCGGGACGAGCCGGCGGCTGCGCGGGTAGGGCCGCGACCCGACGATCGGGAAACGCGCCCGCACCTTTGACGGGTCCACGCCGATGCGCCGCGCATGCGTCCGCTCGTGGTCGCCGTCACGCTCGCCTCCCTGCTCGCCCTCCCCGTCTCGGCGTCGGACCAGGAGATGCCCGAGGACCCGCTCGACGACGTGGGCATCCAGCCGGCCGACCCGTTCCTGCTCCACGACGACGTGCCCACGCGCGACCTGTTCCGGGGCTACGTCGGCACCACCCTCGGCGGCGGGAACCTCCTCGCCACGACGCCGCTCTTTGCGGTCGTGAGCGACCCGACGACGCTCGACACGCTGTACGCCGCATACCTCGGCACGGCCGCGCCGATCGTGGACTTCAACGCGGAGACCGTCTACTTCGCCACGAGCGGCGAGCGCAGCATGGACTGCGGCTTCGGCATCCAGGAGGTCCTCGCCGCCCCGGTCGCCGCCCCGGACGAGCACGTCGTCCGCGTCTTCGGCGCCACCCAGTACACAGGGAGCCTGCTCTGCTTCCAGGTCGTCAACATCCGGGCGCACGTCGTCGCGGTGCCCAGCCTCGACGGCGTCGCGACGTTCCACGACGCCCTGACGCATGCCGTGGTGGGCGCCGGGGCGGCCTGAGCCACGCTCCCCGCTCGGGCACCCGCGCGACCAGGCCCGCCGTTTCCAGGAACGGCTTCGTCACGGCACGCCGTCCGACGGGGCCTCCGCCAGGAGCTGGTTCCCTCTTGCAGGCCCGGCCCCGTGCCCCGGGTCCGCCCCGGTCGCCAGATGGCGCCAGTGCCCCCGGAGCGTCGTCCACAACTGGACGCTGTGGACGAAGACCAGCACGGCGAAGACGATGCTGGGCCCCACATGCCAGAACTTGCTGGCGTACTTCAGCCCGGCCGCATCCAGGCCGTCGCCGAGCCAAAGCAGGGGGAGTCCGCTCAGGGTGGCGACAGCGGCCGCCGGCACGAGGCCGAGGTCGACGCCCCCACGGATGCGCTTCTGGGCCGCGTGGTCGCGGCGCCGCAGGAGCCACCAGGCGCCGTATGCGGCCACGGTGCAGGCGAGCCACGTCCATACGGAGAGCCCGATGTAGTTCTCGTCCGTGAACCAGGCCTTCGCCGGGCCTGCCGTGACGAGGAGACCCGCCACGGCCGACGCGTAGAGGCCGAGGTGCACGGCGGCGGGCAAGGCCGCACGGAGGCTGCGGCGGAAGAAGTGCGCAAGCGCGACCCGGTTCACCCAGGTGTGCTGCCAGAAGAACACAGCGGCCGTCCAGCTCCAGGCGACGTGCCACCACACCCCCCAGTCCTGGAGGCCGTCCACGCGGATGCCCTCCTTCCAGTAGAGGAGCCAGAAGCCGCTTGCAGCGGCGAGGAGCGTGGCCACGAGGACGCCGATGCCAAGAAACCGCCGTGACGTCATGCGCCTTCGCACGAGGAAGGCACCGGCCAGGACGGCGGCCAGGCTTGCCAGGTGGTGCCACCACGCCGTTCCAAGAGATCCGACGGACGAGGTGCCGACCAGGGCGCCGGCCTGGAGGGCCACCATGCCGAGGAGGATCCCACGCGCCGGGCTTCCCGCCATCAGGACGACGCGAGCCCGGCATGGCTTATAACGCGTACCGGGGCTGGCCTGGCCGTGCGCGGAGCCGTCGTGGCTACCGTGGGAGCGGTCGTCATCGCAGGCTGCATCCTGGCCCTCGTCGAGTCCGACCACCGGGCCGGACCGTACGACGTGCCGATGCGACCGGCCGTCGTGCAGGCGTCGCTCAGCGGGACGTACGATGCGCGCGGCGACACGAGCGTCATGGGTCTGTGCCTGGATCCCCCGTGCGATCCGCATGCGACCCTCGAGCTGCGCATCGCCGGTCTTCCGGACAGCCCCTACGAGGCGCGGCTCGAGGGGCCGGCGCCGGAGCACCTGGGACCGCTGCGACGCGTCGGCGACGCCTACGTCCTCGCCTGGAGCCGCGCCGAGGACCACACGGACAAGGAAGGCGTCTCCGTGCTGTTGGCGGGCCGCGTCCTGGCCACCGTCCCCTTCTCGCCCGGCGAGAGACCGGTCCCGCTCGACGGTCCCCTGGCCCTCTCCTGGGGGGCCGCCCCGGATTCCGTGCACCTCAACGAGATCGGCGGCTTCGTGGTCTCCACCGTCGTCAAGACGGAGCTGGAGACCGCGCCGCCGGACGGATGGGTGTTCGTCGCCTGGCTGGAAGGGTGGGATGGCATCACCCTGCTGGGTCCGCTCGAGGCGGAGGCCGGACGGTCCGTGCTGGACGCCCGCGTGGAACGGCTCCCTCTGGAGCGCCAGACCGCCGTCGTGGTCGCGGTCGCGCCGGCTGCGGACGCCCCGGCCTTCCCGGTGCTGCGGGCGGCGCTCTGACCGGACGCGTCGCGTGGCCGCTGGGCGTGCCCTTCCCTGGTGGCGGCTGCAACAGAAACAAAGGCTTTTTCGGCCTGGCCTGGCTACCAGAGCCCGGATGGGAGCCTCGGCTCCCCTGGGGATGCACACATGAAGGATATCATCCGGGAGGCGGTAGCCCGGGCCGAGCAGGAGTCCCGCTCCGTGGCCCCGCCCGCCCACAACGGCAACGGCACGACGACGGAACGCCGGGGCGCCTACGCGGACGCCGACTCGGGCGACCTGGAGCGCGTCCTGCACTCGCTCGTCACCCGCATCAAGGTCGTCGGCTGCGGGGGCGGCGGCACGAACACGATCCAGCGCTGCACCGAGGAGGACCTGGGCGACATCGACCTCGTGGCGGTGAACACCGACGCGCAGCACCTCCTCTCCACGCGCGCCCCGCACAAGCTCCTCATCGGCCGCCACATCACGCGCGGCCTCGGCGCCGGCGCCCTGCCCCAGGTGGGCGAGGAGGCGGCCCTGGAGACGGAGCAGGACATCCGCGCGGCCGTGGCCGGCGCCGACATCGTGTTCGTCACCTGCGGCCTCGGCGGCGGCACGGGCACGGGCAGCGCCCCGGTCGTGGCGAAGATGGCCCGCGAGGCGGGCGCGCTGACGATCGCCGTGTGCACCCTGCCCTTCGCCGTCGAGGGCGCCGTCCGCATGGAGAACGCCGAGGCCGGCCTGGCCCGCCTCCGCGACGTCTGCGACACCGTCATCGTCGTCCCGAACGACAAGCTCCTGGAGATCGCGCCCCGCCTGCCGCTCCACGCGGCGTTCAAGGTCGCCGACGAGCTGCTGCTGCGCTCCATCAAGGGCATCACCGAGATGATCACGAAGCCCGGCCTCGTCAACCTCGACTTCGCCGACCTCAAGACGATCATGAAGAACGGCGGCGTGGCCATGATCGGCCTCGGCGAGAGCGACGGGGACGACCGCGCCCGCGAGGCCGTCCTGGAGGCGCTCAACAGTCCGCTTCTCGAGATCGACATCAGCGAGGCCACCGGTGCGCTCGTGAACGTCGTCGGCGGCCGGGACATGAGCCTCACGGAGGCCCAGTCCGTGGCCCAGGAGATCTACGACCGCATCAATCCGGACGCCCGCATCATATGGGGCACCAGCGTCGACCACAACCTGGACCGCACGATCCGCGTGATGCTCGTCATCACGGGCGTGAAGTCGAAGCAGATCCTGGGGCCCTCCGCACGCAAGCAGCAGGCGAAGAAGAAGGAGATGGGGCTCGACTTCGTGCTCTGAGGCCTGGGGACGCCGCGGCGATCCAACACTTGCACGAGACGGGGGAGACGCTGCAGGCCGACCGAAGGCGAGGCCTTGGCGCAGCGACGAAATCCCCCGGGGTTCACATCCCACGACGGAACCACTTCATCCGCCGCCGAGCCCGACAGCGGATGCGACCTGGATCGGTCCGCGGAGTGCCGGCCCGGTCGCCCGACAAGACCTTCCCCCGATGGGCCCGCCTGTTCCTCGACCCCGATCCGTTGAAATACTGGTCCGGGGTCGGCGGGCCCAGCATGTCGGAGCGCAGCGGCTTCCTGGACCGGGCCTGGAAGGCCCAGCACGCGATCGAGAAGAGGTTCAACTCGATCGGCAAGGGCCGCTACGCGCGCGTGCTGCGCATGGCGCGCAAACCGGAGCCCGAGGAGTACCACCACACGTCCAACGTCGTGCTCGTCGGCATCGCGATCGTCGGCGGCATCGGCTTCGCGATCTTCCTCTTCGTGACCTGGCTCCTGCGCCTCATGGGCGCTTGATCGCCTCGCCGACCTGCGGGCCGTTCCGCGTCCGCTGGAAAACCATCTTATAGGTCGCCGCGGTGCGGGGCCACGCTCCTTTTGTGGTTGGCCATTCCGGCCCAGCGGGAGCACGAGGGAGTTTCCGATGGACGAAGACGGTGGCCTGGGCATCCTGCCCGGCGAGGAAGAGAAGGCCAAGGAGGCCGCGACCAAGGCGCCCAAGGCCGAAGCCCCGACCGAGGCGGAGGCGACCCCCGCCCCCGAGGAGCCGGCCGACGTCGAGGCGCCCCTCGGCGACGGCCACCACATCCTCTGCCT
>Ga0299906_10004360_pt1 | contig 11610 bp, 9 predicted proteins | sample RVTome_14_FD_200259 | JGI IMG/M metagenome (GOLD analysis project Ga0299906, IMG submission 200259) | Soil microbial communities from uranium-contaminated site in the Upper Colorado River Basin, Wyoming, United States - RVT145D125 (version 2) ... | reverse complement strand
ACGTTCTCCCACCGTCATGTAGCGGCGACATTCACAGGGCCTCGACCACCAGATCGCCGACCTGGCTCGTGGAGTACCCCATTTTTCCCGCGGAGAGGCTTTCGAGTTTCGGGGTGACCTGCTTGACCGCCGCGTCGACGCGGGCGGCTGCTTTGCGGCAGGCGTCGTTGCCGGTCTTGACCGCGACGGTCTCGAGCAGCATGGCCAAGGCGCAGATGGCGGCCAGCGGGTTGATCTTGTCCAGGCCGGTGTATTTCGGGGCCGAGCCGCCGATGGGCTCGAACATCGAGACGCCCTCGGGGTTGATGTTGCCGCCGGCGGCGATGCCCATGCCGCCCTGAATCATCGCCCCGAGGTCGGTGATGATGTCGCCGAACATGTTCGGCACGACGATGGTGTCGTAGAACTCGGGGTTCTTGACGAACCACATGCAGCAGGCGTCGACGTGGTTGTAGTCGCGGGTGATGTCGGCGTACTCGGCGTCACCCAGCTCGTTGAACGCCCGCCACCAGAGGTCGTGGGCGTAGGTCAGGACGTTGGTCTTGGCCACCAGGGTGAGCGTCTTTTTCTTGTTCTTGCGCCGGCACAGCTCGAAGGCGTAGCGGAGGCAGCGCTCGACGCCGAAGCGGGTGGCGATCATTTCCTGGGTGGCCACTTCCTGCGGCGTGTTCTTGCGCAGGAATCCGCCGCCGCCGAAGTAGAGGTCCTCGGTGTTCTCGCGGACCACGTCGAAGTCGATGTCCGCGGGCCCCTTGTCCTTGAGCGGACAGTCCACGCCGGGATAGAGCTTGACCGGTCGGAGGTTGATGTACTGGTCGAGGGCGAACCGCAGGTGCAGCAGCAGACCCTTTTCCAGAATCCCAGGGGCCACGTCGGGATGGCCCACCGCGCCGAGATAAATCGCATCGAAGCTGCGCAACGTCTCGACCTCGTCGTCGGTGATGATGGCGCCGGTCTCGAGGTACCGATCGCCGCCGAAGTCGAAATCCCGCGATTCGTAGCTGAAGTTTTCCAGTTTGCCGACGGCGTCGAGGACCTTGAGCCCTTCTCGAACGACCTCCGGTCCCGTTCCGTCACCACCGATTACCGCGAGTTTCATTGAAGCACAGTTACCTTTCCGGTTGCCGTGAAAATCGAGGCGCAAGCAGTACCAGAATTTCCGGCTGCGATCAACCTGCCCAACCGCGCGAAGAGGTAAACGTGTTTGACGCGGCACCCGGATGGCGGAAACAATGTACCTTGGATTATTGAGCCGCCGGTCATGCCCGGCGCTCGACATACGGAGAAGCCCATGCAGCGCACCGAGATTGCCGCCCGTTTGCTAGGACCCGATTCGATCCCGCTCTGGGTGCCGCTGCTGACCCACTATCGTCGCGACAACGGCGCGGCGGTCGTCGACACGGACCGTATGGCGCGTCACATGGCCCAGGTCCGTCCGTCGGTCCGGTCGTGGATGCTGGCGGGCTCGACCGGCGACGGCTGGGACATCTCGGCCGAGCAGTTCGACGTTCTGCTGGCGTTCGCGGCGGGCTCGGATTTCGGCCCGGACGTGCGGGTGCTGATCGGCGCGCTGCGCGCGACCACCGACGAGGTGATCGCGCTGGTCGAGAAGACGCACGCCGCGGCCGGCACGAGCGCGTCGGCCACGCTCGAAGAGAACGTCGATCGTCTGGCTCGGATTCACTGGGTCGGGCTGACGGTTTGTCCACCGGTCGGTGAAAACGTGTCGCAGGACGACATTCTCGACCATTACCGCGCCGTGATCGCCGCGGCCCGCATGCCGCTGGCGGTGTATCAACTTCCGCAGGTGACCGGCAACACCATCGCTCCGGCGACGATGGCGAAGCTGGCGGCCGAGTATCCGGAGATCATCCTGTTCAAGGATTCCAGTGGCGAGGATGTGGTGGCCGAGTCCGGCGTGGATCTCGGCGGGGTGGTGCGTGTCCGCGGGGCCGAGGGCGACTACGCCGAGGTGCTCGCACCGCTGGGCGGTCCGTATGACGGCTGGCTTCTCAGCACGGGCAATGCCTTCGGGCCGCACCTGCGCAAGATCGCACGCGCGGTCAGCGACGGCGCGGCCGACGATGCGAAACAGGTATCCGCCGAACTGACCGAACGGGTCAACCGTCTGTTCACCGCCGGCGCCGACGCGCCGGTCGGAAACGCATTCGCCAACGTCAATCGCGCCGTTGATCACGTTCTCGCTCACGGTGCTGCGTGGCGCGACCACGAAACGCCGATGCTCTTCGACGGCTCGCGACTGCCGACCGAGATTGTCGCGAAGATCGCGGTGATTCTCGACGCGGCGGGATGCATCCCGGAGAAGGGGTACCTGTAGGTCTTGCACATCCCCCGAAGCACGTCATGTATGCCGCGTTGCACGTGAGTACGCCATCGCGGGTCGGAGAACCCGCTCGCTTGCCCTTGACTCGCGACGCGACTTCGTCGCACTTGAACGCGCACGCGTTCGTCGCGTGTCAAGGGTTGCGCTCGCGGCTCGGATTCCCGCAACCCGACAATTGCTCCTTCATTCAGTGGGGGTCGCCCGTTTGCTCGGGTCGTGGAAGTAGAGGAACCGGCGTAACCCGTCGAAGCCGTGGCAACTCGTGCACAGATTCGGGGCGATATATGGCCGGAGCATCGGCTTGCGGGCCTGGAGAAGGTCCGCGCGACCTTTCTCGCCGTTGGTGCGCGGTGTCGGGTCGTCATGCGACCTTCCGTGCGGCAGGTGACAGGTGCTGCAACTGATCTTCCCCGAGCTATCGTGCAATCCCTTGTCGTCGATCAGCGGCAGATAGCCGGCCGAATCTGTCGGGACCACGTTGTGCAAAGCAACGGCGGGGTGGTCGACGGGCGCGACCGTGGTCGCCCCGCCGTTCGGACCGTGGCAGCCCATGCACAGTCGAGCGTCCGCGGGCACCGTGTCGGGTCCGAGCGGACCGGTCCAGGCGCCGACGTTCTTCACGCCGGGTCGGGCGTGGACCGCGTGGCAGGGTGCGCACATCGTGGCCGACCAAGCGACTTTCGTCTTGTGGGCGTGGGCTTCGAGGACTTCCGGCCGATGCATGCTCAAAGTCACCGTGTCCACTTGGTCGTGGCAGTTCGCGCACAGCGTATCGGGCGACGGGTGTCCACCGGTGCGCAGCATCGACGGCTCGCCGCCGGCTCCGCCGTGGGGATCGTGACAGGTCATGCACGTCATGGCCTCGTCAAGGGTCGGAAGGTCGGTCGGGTGGAGCAGGGCGCCGGCCACCGTGCTCGAGGCCAATCCCTCTTCGCGGTGGCACTGCAGGCACAGATCGTCGCTCTGTTTGGGGGGCGTTTCGGTCGCGACCCACAGTGCACGGTCGTCACCGCCATGTACGCCGTGGCAGAAACCGCAGTTGCCCGTCTCGGACGCGGGTTCGTTTCTGCCGTTGCGCAGTTCAGGGTGACGCGATACGAAGTCGTGTCCACCGCCCAACGATGTCGTATGCTCGCCGTGGCACGACGCGCAGACCGCGTCCGGCTTGTCGCGCAGAAAATGGTCGTGCCGGGTTTTGTGCGGATCGTGACAGGTCAGGCACACCAATGTTTTCGTGGCGTCCTCGTCGTCGGATGAGAACAGCGGCAACTCGAGCGAGTCGGGTAACGCGTCGGTGGGCAGTTTGCTCGGGTGGGCGAACGGCAATCCCGTCGCCTGTCCCGCGCACCGTCCTTCCTGGTGGCAGGACGTGCAGAGTCCGGTCCGGTCATGCGGTTTCGGGTCGGGTCGTCGCGCGAAATGATGAAAGCTGTGACACGCTCCACAGGGACCGCTCTGTTGCGGCGACCGGCCGAGGCGGTTGCGTTCTTCGGGCGCGCTGATTCGCAGATCGTGCGAGGTGCCCACCACGTCGTATCTGCCGGGATGACAGCGCAGACACAACTGGCTCTCGGTCTGTACGTCGGCCAGCATCGACCGACCGGCCTGTCCGTGGTGCAGCTTGTGGCACGAGAGGCAGATCAACGTCTCGCCCGGCCCGGTCTTGGTCCCCATGTCGCGGATCGCATCGCGCTGCGCCTGAGAGCTGAGCGTCGGGTTCTGCGGATGCTCGCGGGCCAACTCCGGTCGCCACAAACCAGGCCGGAGTTTCTTGTGGCAGGTCAGGCAGAGTTGATTGCTCTCGGTTCCCATGACGAGTAGATGCTCTTCGCGCGACCCGTGCGGGGTGTGACAGGTCTGACAGGTCAGGCGTTTCGGATCGGGGCCGACCTCGGCGCCGGCGGCGACCAGTTCGTCAGGTACCGACCAGGGCATGCCGCCGATCGGGTGCGTGCCGAGTTCGGGCCCCTTCGTGTGATCGGTGTGACACATCCGGCAAAGCTGGCTGGCGTCGTTGCGCACGCGCAGAAAGACGGCCGTCGCCAACGTTTCCGGGCCGGCGCTGGCGTGGGCGGTATGACAAGTCTTACAGGTAACTTTACCGTTGGTCAGCGGCAGGATCGCGGGCACCTTCATTCCCGGCGGCGGTGAGATGCCGGTTTGGTGGCCGTGATCGAGCCAGACCCGAAGGCGTGAGTCGGCGATCGACCCGTCGTGACAGCCGAGGCAAGTGTTTTCGTCGACGGCGGCGTCGTCGTCCGGGCGATCGATCAACACGACCGCCTCCGGGCGACGGAAGGCCTCGACCCACTCGGCGTGACACACCGCGCATTGGCGGGCGCTATCCGGCTGACGATACGCCGGCTGACTCCAGAGTCGATCCGGAGTAAGACCGAGGTACAGCGCCACGGCTACGAGCTTCCAGGGCACGCGCGTCACCGTTCACTCTCTTTTTCGCCGGTTTTGGGAGGCACCGTCGACGTCGCTCGCATCGTGATCACCACGACGCGATGAGCCTGTAGTTCGACCACGTACAATCGTCCGCGGGCATCGAACGTCATGCCCATCGGATGATCGAAACGCAGCGGCGTGCCGTCGGGACGGGTCAGCACGCCGGCGATCGGTCCGTTCGGCGAAAACACCTGTATTACGCCGAGGGTCGAGTCGCCGACCAACAGCCGGCCGGCAGGGTCGGTGACGACGCCCTTGGGTCGGTAGAGCCGGCCCAACTCTACGCCCCAACGTCCTATCTGGCCCGTCCATTGATGTCGTGCATTAGCGCGTTGCACCCGAGCTCCGATCACGTCGCTGACGAAGACGTCATCATCGCGGCCGATGCAAACCATGAACGGCCACTGAAACCGCCCGAGCCCTTCACCCGCGCCGCCGAGTGAGTCCATGACGCCGTCGCGGTTCGAGCGCACCAGCAACCGATGGTTGTCGTTGTCGACGATGTAGGTGCGACGACCGTCCGGTGTAACCAGCAGGTCGGTCGGGTCGCAGGGGTGCGTGCCGGTCGGCAGCGCAATCGTTTCGGTCGAGGTACCCTCGGGCGATACGACCACCAATCGATGGTTGCCCGTGTCGGCGATCCACAGCCGGTCACGCGCGTCGGTGGCCAGGCCGACGGGCCGGCTCAAGGTTTGTTCGCCGTCGCGGGCGATGACTCCGTCGAAACCGCCGTCCGGTTTGAAACGTACGACGCGATCGTGCGCGCCGTCGGCGACATAGACCCGGCCGGCTCGGTCCACCGCCACATCGGTCGGCATGTGCATCGGTTGGTCGGTCGGGCCGTTCAGCGTCATAACCACGCTGGCTTCGATGCGGTACTCGACGGGGATGACGCTGGCGGCACGGACGCATGCCGCGCCGGCGAGAATCGTTGCGGTTGCCGACAACCACTCAACGCGCATCGTCGGGCTCCAGGATCCGGGGCAGATAGAACGGCTCACCCTCGATTGTACGCTGGATCAGGCGAACGGTAGGCGCGCTGAGCAGCGCGGCGACCTGGCTCGGCGGGTAACCGAGGGCCGCGAGATCCAGGCGAGGCGGATCGTCACCGTGGCAGGTCAGGCAGGCGTCCGGACGGCTGATGACCGACTTGTGGATCGATTGGTTGAGCTTCTCGCGTTCGGGGCTGTCGGGTGCGGCGGCGAGATAGCGACGCGTCGGTTCATTGAGGTCTTCCGGCGGTGCGCGCAGCGCAATCTTCGCACTGTAATCGCCGCGGGTGTAGTTGGGCAGCTCCGTCTCGAGTCGCGCGACCGCTTGGCGCCAAACCGGGCTGCCGGGCTGGGAAGTGTCGATCCGTACAAGAAGGTTTTCGAGGGCCGAATCCCCGCCGATGCCCACGATGACGGCACGGAGCTGTTCGAGGATCGTCGGGTGTATTTCCGCCGGCGCGTTCTGAATCGTATCGCCCGCGGTTTCGAGTTCGTTCATCAGCCGCAACAGGGCCGGCGTCTCCTGCTCGCGACCGGTGACGGTGCTGATCCAGTGTACGCCGACCGGTCCGCTGATGTTCGCGTCGTGGCAGGTGCGACAATCGAGAAAGGTGGCGTGCAGATTGGCGAACGCACGCACTTCTTTTCGTTTCGTGTGCGGCAAGGGTTCGTGGCAGCCGACGGTGGTGCAGTTGTTGTGACGATCGGGCTGAAACCATCGGTCAACGCCGTGATAATGGCCGACCGGAGCGCGCGGGGGCTGCACCCTTCGGGTCGTACCGTCGTTCGCGCGAAGTGTATCGGTGTTCAGTTCACCCGCCCACGTCAGCAGTTCCGGTGGAACGACGGTAGGCGTGAAAACCGAGCCGAACAGGTAGGCGACGGCCGTATAGGACGTCCACACCACGATGAGCATGATACTCAACGTGTAGAGCCGTACGAGGATCGTGCGGACCCAACTTCGTGAACGCGGGACAGGTGAGGGCTGGTTCATGCGTCACCTTTCGTCGCGGCAACGGCTTGTTCCGCTTCATCGAGCCAGCCGGTATGGGCGTCGGCCAGCTTGTCCGCCGGTGTGTCGCCGGTCCACATCGCCCGTGAAACCGGAAACACGCCCGGGGCGAAGATAACCGCCGCCACATGAACGACGCCGACGTGCAGCAGGGCGAGAAACGCTTCGAACGTGTGAATCAAGAACGCGATGGTCAGCACCCGCCCGGAAAGATAGCGCGATGTCCATTCGTTGGCCCACAGCAGGGATCCCGTGATTCCCAGCAGGATGCAGCCCCAGAACACGCCGAAATACTCGAACTTTTCCTGTAGGCTGAATCGGCCGCCCGGCAATCGGGTGGTCCGAAGAAACAAGAGATGGCCCAGCAGATGCCACAACTGTTTCCAATCCCGACCGCGCATCACCATGGGCAGATCGAGCAGCACGCGCAACCAGGGCCGGCGCGTGGCGCGGCGCTGTTTCCACATGAACCAGGTGATGTAGCCGAGGTGGTAGACGAATCCCGCCAGCATCAGCACGCCGGCCCAACGGTGGAGTCGGCGTGTAACCGTCAGCCCGCCCAGGAAGGAGACCACGTCGCGAGCCCAGGATTGGTCGGCGAACTTGATCGGGAAACCCGTGATCACCAGGGTGGAAAAGGTCGCGAACAAGAGCCAATGCTGGATGCGCTGATGCAGGGTGAACCGCACCAAAGCGCGACGTCCCGCCGGGTCGGCGAGCAGGGTTTCCGCTCGTTGACGATGACGGACGTGTTCAGGCCCGTGCCGACCGACAACGACTTGCAGCAGTTCCAAGCTCAACAGCACGACCGACGGCCCGAACGTGAAGAGAATCAGCACCACAAAGAAAATCGCCACGTAGAACTCGACCCGAGTACCCTCGGTCGATGCGCGATCGGCGTTGGGCTGGGAGGTTGCGGTCGTTGCGGGTTCGCGCCGCGCACTCGGCGTCAATTCGAGATGCACCGCGGCAGCGCTGACGGCTTCGCCCGCGGCGGCATGACAGGCCGAATTCCGGCACGAATCGCCCAGGCGCGTCGGGTGGGTCGGCGACGCGGGGTCGGTTCGCGCCTGCATGAGATGTACGTTCTGCAACTGGCCGACGTGGCAATCGAGGCAGCCGGCCGTCTCTTCGCTGCCCAGGAGCATCGCCTTGCCGTGGAAGCTCAGCAGGTAGCTCGCGGTCGTATCGGGCAGTCCGTACGCCTCGCGAACGGCCTCGTTGCTGTGACACATCGCGCAGGCCCGGGTGAGTTCCGCGTGGCTGCGGGCCGGCCGGCTCCGGGCGTGCACGTGCCAGTACATGTACCGCGGGTTGACCGGCAACTGTTCGTCGTGACAGACCGCGCAGCGTGAAACGGGCGTCTCCTGATCGACCCGGCGTTCGTCCGACTTGCGGAACACCGGTTCGTCGTGACACAGCAAACAAAACGATTGACCGGGTCCGACCGGATGTCCCAGCAACCGGTTGCACGTTTCCAGCACCTCTTGCGTGTGCACCGACCCTTCGAGCATCTCGGCGATCCGGGCGTGACCGAAGCGCATCTCGGGTCGGCCGGGTTCGACGAGATGACAGCTTTGGGTGCAGTCGACCGGTCGTGTCGAATGATGCGGAACGACCGTGACCTCGCTGCGTTCGTGGCAGTCGGTACAGCGCAATCGGGCATGCGGCCCCAGGGCGCGGTCGTCGTAATTCGGGTCGACGTGGTAGGTCGCGATCGTCTTGCCGTCGTCGGCGATGCGTCCGAGTCCGCGGTAGCGGTGGCAGCTCAGGCAGTTTTCGGGGTCGGCCGACCACGACGGCGTGGTCGTCGTCGAGACGATGCCGAGCGCAAGGATGATCGAACATCGCACGTTACGGTTCATGGCAAGCACCGCAAATCGTCTTTCCAAAGCCGCGCATGGCCAAGGCGCCGGTTTGCCGTTCGGGCGTCGTGCCGCCCCGGGCCAATACGCTCGATTCGACGAAGACACCCCGTTGGTGCGGGTTGTGACACGTCGAGCAGGTGACGGTTTCGCCCGCGGCGAGAGGCAGGTTTCGCGCCTCGTCGCTCGTGGTCAGTGCCGCCTTGATCTTCGGGGAGACCCGTGCGCCGACGTGTCCGGGCGAGAAGTAGTCGACATGGTGTCGGTGGCAGCTCAGACACAACGTCGGCTCGCCGGTGCGCAGGTGGGCCCGGCCCGAGCGCGAGAGGCGTTCGTGTTCCGTGATGCCCGGCAGGTGGCAGAATCCACACGCCGATTCGTTGACCCGGTCGTTTACGTACTGCACGGCGTGCGGGTTGAAACGATGATGCGTCTGATCGTCGACGTGGCACCGCGCGCAGAAGCCGGCCAGGTCGACGCCGTCATAGTCCCGAACGAACGCGGGTGTCGCCGGTGGACGCGTCCCCGGTCGGCTGCACGCATGGCGCAGCGTGTGACACGTCGCACAGCCGAGCTTGCCGTCGAGCGCGGGCCAACCCGCGGGCAGCGTAACCTGATCGCTCGCGAACGAGCGGCCGATCGGGTGTCGTTCGCGACGGGCATGCTCGCCGTCGTGGCAGGTCAGGCACATCGTGTCGACGTCGTGTGACCGGATCGGATGTACCCTGTCCCCTTCTCCGGCGTGACAGTGTAAGCACGCATCGGCCGACCGATGCGGATTGTTCGTCGACGGCTGCGTCGTGGGTTGTGCAGTGCCGCCGAACGATCGTGCGACCCACAGCAGCAACCCTACCGTCGCCGCGACACGCAGGCTCGAGATGGTTCGGTTAACGTACATCCGCGGTCTTCGGCGAAGAACCTTCCAGCACACCGAGTACGGTCAACGACGGCGCGCCCAACGAATCGGAAACGAGTACACAGGTATCGGGTCGGTCGAGCTCGGGCAGCAACGACGGATCGAGCGTGATCACGCCCATCGGCAGCGTCCAGCCGCGCCAACCGTCGACGCGTTCGTGAATCTCGGTGACGTACGTGCCGTCGTGGCTGAACACGATAAGCGACTGCCGACCGGCGTCGACCACGAGGATCAGACCCGATTGCGTCGCACAGACCTGCTTGGGCCGGACGAACTCGCCGGGGCCACGACCCGCACGCCCCAACGGGGTGAGCCGGCGACCGTCGGAGGTCACTCGAAATACCTGTCCCGCGACCGCATCGGCGATCAAAAAATTGCCGTCGGCGTCGGCGGCAAGGCCCACCGGCGCGATCATGCCCGGCGGCGTCCAGGGTTCGAGCCAGATGCGTTGTTCGATGTTCCATCGTGCCAACGCGCGACCACCCGCGTCGCCGACCAGCAGCATCCCGTCGACGACGAGCACGGCGGTGGGACGAAAGGTTGGCGCGGGGGTCAGTTCCTCGACGTATGTGCCGCCGCCGGCGTACACGATGACCGAACCGAGCGTCGTATCCGCGACGTACACCCGACCTTCAGCATCCGTGGTCACGTCCACCGGACAGCGGGGCGGATGATTCGGATCGGCCCACGGAACGCTTTTGCCGGTCGTCAGGTCGACCGCGACGATATCGGCCAGCCCCTGATCGCAGACCAGCAGCCGACCCGTCGCCAGCGTCATGCCTTGCGGATTGCGCAGCATCGTGCGCCCGAAATCGCTCGGGCCGTAGAGCCAGCGCTCCAGCGCCGGCGTCGGGTCGAAATGCGGCAGCAACGCGTCGAGACCGCCGTAGACCACCACCCGCGGGCCGATCGCACCGGCCGGCGCGAACGCCGCCAGTTCCGACCCCCGCCGCCGACCGTCACCGTCGACCGCGCAGCCGGCGGTGACCAGCCCCGCCAGCAGCGCGACGCGCTCCAGCCGACAAGTTGTTCGCGTTCGTTTCATTTTACGTGACAGCTCAAACACAGGGCGCTACGTCGGTTCGACATCACCAACATGTCCGGCAACCCGGTGGCGTTGTGCGGCTCGTGGCACGAGATGCACTCGATGCGACCTTCGGGCAGACGGATCTTCCCGTTGGCTTGGACGAACGCCAGCGGACGGTACCCTCGCCGCCCGGACGGATACGGCACGCCGATGGGGTGGTCGCGCCATGCGAACCCGTCGGGCACGTCGAACCCTTCGCGCACGCCGGCCAGCAGGGCGTGCGACGAGCCGATGGTCGACGTGGCCACCGTGCCGTCGTGGCACCCGAGGCAGACCAAGCTCGTCGGTCCGGGCATGAACCGGCCCGGCGTGAAGACGCGCCGCTGTCCACCCACCCGGTACATTTCGATGGCCGGCTGCGTCGTCGGTTGCGAGGTCGGGCGCGCCGACTGGACGTGCGGAATGTGGCAGGTGTTGCACGCGTTGCTGAACCGCCACGACGCGTCGCTCAGGTCGTGCGCCGAGCCGACGACGCCCTTCGCGTACCCCGGTAGCGTGTAGGTCTCGCTCGCCGGTTTGTCGGCGGCGATTGCAAGCAGGCTCATCAGGGCCACGCCTAGTGCGACCAGGGTCATTTTCATGGGGATACCCCTATCGTCCGTACTCGAAGCCGACGTGCGTTACGTTGTGGCACGTCAGCGTGCAATTGCCGCGATTCGGCCCGAGGTCCTGAAAGACGATGCGCGAGCCGAGTCCGCCCGACGCCGGCTGAACAATCGAGCGGTCGAAGTTGATCAGGTTGCTGTGGTTCGTGCTGTTCCCCTGCGTGCGACTGATGCCGTGCGCGTCGTGACAGGCCGAGCAGGGCGTTCGACTATCGACGATGTGCCGGCGGTGCAGCGGGAAACTCTCGTCGGCGAGGATGCTTTGCCGATCGTGGCACCGATAGCACAACGCATAGGCCCGCGGGCTCTCGGCGGTGAAGTCACGGGTCGAATAGTTG
>Ga0299906_10004359_pt1 | contig 11613 bp, 10 predicted proteins | sample RVTome_14_FD_200259 | JGI IMG/M metagenome (GOLD analysis project Ga0299906, IMG submission 200259) | Soil microbial communities from uranium-contaminated site in the Upper Colorado River Basin, Wyoming, United States - RVT145D125 (version 2) ... | reverse complement strand
TGGTGAAGACCAGTTATCTCTGGACGGCGTCGGACCCGCTCTACGCCGCGGTCAACGGGGAGGACCGACTCCCCGATCTCGCGCTCGGGCGACTTCCGGCCGCGACTCTCGACGAAGCGCGGGTGCTCGTCGAAAAAGTGCTCGAGTTCGAGGAGTCCGGCCAGGCGCTCTCGGGGCGGACGGTGCTGGTCGCGGACGACCCGGATGCCGCGGGCGATTTCGAAGCGGACAGCGACGAGATCGCGGCTGGACTCGCGGGGCGAGAGGTGCAGAAGGTTTATCTGCGCGAGCTCGGCGCCGCCGAGACCAGGCGCGCCATCGTGGAGTCGCTCGACCGCGGGGCGTCTCTGCTGAGCTACGTGGGACACGGCGGGATCGCGCTCTGGGCGAGCGAGAACGTCTTCGAAGGAACAGACGTCGAGAGCTTGAGTCCGCAGGCGAGTCAGCCGATCGTAATGACCATGAACTGCCTCAACGGGTACTTTCACTTCCCGTACTTCGACGCCCTCGGCGAAGCGTTCGTCAAGGCGAAAGGCAAGGGGGCGATCGCGGCGTTCTCTCCGAGCGGGCTGAGCCTGAACGCTCCGGCGCACGTTTACCAGCAGGCGCTCCTGGCCGAGCTCACCTCCGGGCGGAACGAGCGTCTGGGAGACGCTGTGCTCGCGGCCCAGAGGGCGTACGCCGAGAGCGGCCTCTTCCCCGAGCTCCTCGCCATCTACAATCTAATGGGCGACCCGGCCCTCCGACTCCGATAGGCGGGAGCGGGGAAATCGAACGCAAAGAAAGAAGCAAGGAAGCAAGGACGCAAAGGAATCAATTTCTTCTTTGCGCCTTTGCCCTCGTTGCGCCCTTGCGTTCTTCCCCTCCCCTTGGTTACTCGATCGGAAACCCGGTAGAGCGTCCCGAACGTCACAAATTCGCGGCAAGAAACGCGAGCGTCCTCTCCCGCGCGAGGTGCGCCGAGGCCTGGTCGTACTGCGCCCGGTGGTCGCAGTTGAACCCGTGGTCGGCGTCGTACTGGTGGACGACTGCCTCGGGATGGGCTTTCTGAATGGCCTCGACGTCGCGCGCGGGTATGGAGGCGTCGCGCTTTCCGAAATGCAGGAGGAGGGGACACCGCTCTTTCTCGTTCACGTACGGGAGAATCTGGCCCCCGTAGTACACCACGGCGGCTTCGAGGGGGAGCCGGACGGCGGAGAGGAACGAGATCGACCCTCCCCAGCAGTAGCCGACGGTACCTGCTCGAAGGCCTTCCCCGCGCAAAGCATTCATCGCCGCCTCGACGTCCTTCACGGTATCGTCCCAGGAGAACTCACCTCGGAGCGCTCGCCCGCGCTTGATGTCTTCGGGGGTGTATCCCATCTCGACGTTCTTTGCCGAGCTCCGGTCGTAGAGCGCGGGCGCGAGCGCGAGGTAGCCCTCGGCCGCGAACCCGTGGGCGACTTCGCGGATGTGGGAGTTCACGCCGAAGATCTCTTGAAGAACGACGATCCCGCCCCGAGGTTTCTGGGAAGGCTCTGAGCGATAAGCCCCGAGCTCATGGCCGTCCGCGGCGCGCAACCGGATTTTCTCCCCCATCTCACCCTCCGCAGAGATAGCGCTTCACGTCCCGCTCGTCCGCGTTTCCGCCTCCGACGAGAAGGAGCAGTCGCTGCCCACAGAAGCGCTCTTTGTGCGCCGTCGCGGCCGCGAGCGTGACCGCGCCCGCGCCCTCGACCACGAGCCCGAGCTCGCGAAAGAGGACGCGCATCGAGGACACGATCGCCTCCTCGTCGGCGAGGAGAACGTCGTCGGCGACCTCGAGCATCGTCGCGACCGCTTCGGGCACCGGGACCCGGGTCCCGACGCCGTCGGCGATAGTGGCGACGGGCTCGTCGAGCGCCACGGGCTTTCTCGCGCGAAACGAGCGCTCCATCGACGGCGCGCGCGAAGCGCCGACGCCGATGACCGCGGTTTCAGGGGAGTGCGCTTTCAGCCACGTGCCGATCCCGTTGAGGAGCGCTCCGTTTCCGAGGGGAATGAGGACGGTGTCGAAGCCGTCAGGAAAGCGAAGGAGCTCGATTCCGATCGTTCCCGCGCCCTCGGTAATCGCGGAATCGCGGCCGTCCTCGACGAACGTGGCCCCGTGTGCCGAGGCATATATACGGGAGGCGTCCTTGGCGGCGTCGAAGTCCCGGCCCGTCAGCTTCACCTCGGCGCCGAGGCTTCTCATGCGCGCGACCTTCAACGGATTCGCGGTCTCGGCGGCGAAGACCAGGAGCGGGATGTCGTGCGCGCGAGCGGCGTAGGCGAGACCCTGGCCGAAGTTGCCCGCGGAGGCGCAAACCCACGGTCGGGGAGCGCGGTGTTTGTGGAGGTGGGTGAAGTAGCAGGCCCCGCGGCCCTTGAAAGAACGAACCGGATTGAGGCAGTCGACCTTGAGCACCACGTCGCTTCCGAGGGCCTCGCTGAGGGCGTCGCTTCGGAATTGAGGCGTATCGAGGAACACCGGATCGATGACCGAGCGCGCCTCTTCGATCCGCTCGAGGGAGATCACGGGCCCGAGTTGCGGCGGGAAGCTTTCTTGTCGCGCCACATTCCGAAGAGGACGGTGAGCGTTCCCAGGAACATCTCGTCGAGAAACGGAATCATGTCGGGAACCGCGAGGTCCAGGAGGAAGAGGCCGGAGAGCAACAGGAAGAGCTTGGGAAAGCTCAGCCCCGAGACGAAGCGGCGGATGAAACCCTCTCGTTCTTCTTTTCCCACGGGTAGCGCCATGCCCTCATCATAACTGCTCTATAATTCACTGGAAAATGAATGAGGAGATCGCCTCGGTCGTCCCCACGCGGTACTGGCACCGCCTCGAGGACGGCCGCGTGCAATGCGACGTCTGTCCGCGTTTCTGCAAGCTCCACGAGGGACAGCGCGGCATGTGCTTCGTCCGCGCCCGGGAGAACGACGCCATCGTCCTCACCACCTACGGGCGCTCGAGCGGGTTCTGCCTCGATCCCATCGAGAAGAAACCCCTCAACCACTTTCTTCCGGGGACCTCGGTGCTCTCGTTCGGAACCGCGGGGTGCAACCTCGCCTGCTCGTTCTGCCAGAACTGGGACATCTCCAAGTCGCGCGAGGTGAGCCGGCTGTCGGACCAGGCGAGCCCCGAGGCCATCGCCCGCGCCGCCCGCGAGCACGGCGCGAGGAGCGTCGCCTTCACCTACAACGATCCGGTGATCTTCCTCGAGTACGCGGTGGACGTCGCGAAAGCCTGCCGCGAGGCCGGCGTCCGAAGCGTGGCGGTGACCGCCGGATACGTGACCGAAGAGCCGCGCCGGGAGCTCTATAGCCACATGGACGCCGCGAACGTCGACCTCAAAGGGTTCACCGAGCGCTTCTACAAGGACATCTGCGCCGGGCATCTTCAACCGGTGCTGGAGACGCTCGAGTATCTCCGCCACGAGACCGAGGTCTGGTTCGAGATCACCACCCTCCTCATCCCGGGCGAGAACGACTCCGAGGCCGAGCTCCAGGAGATGACGAAGTGGGTCTTCGAGCGCCTCGGACCCGACGTGCCCCTCCATTTCACCGCGTTTCATCCCGACTACCGAATGCTCGACAAGCCCGGGACGCCGCCCTCGACCCTGACCCGGGCCCGGGCCATCGCGATCGAGAACGGCATCCGCTACGCCTACACCGGCAACGTCCACGATCCGTCGGGCGGGAGCACCTATTGCCATCACTGCGGAAAGCTTCTCATCGAGCGGGATTGGTACGAGCTCGGCGAGTGGAACCTCGCGGAGGGCCCTGAAGGAAAGTGCCGCTTCTGCGGAACGCTCTGCGCCGGAGTCTTCGACGAGGGTCCCGGCTCCTGGGGCTCTAGGCGCCTTCCGGTGCGGATGTCTCAGTTCGCGTGAAGCGAACCCGGAACCAGACGAGCGAAAGCACCTGCAGCGCGAGGGCGGATCCGAACGCCACCCGGTAGCCATCGATGGCGAAGCTCCCCGCGGGAGACCACCAGGTGATGATGGCCCCGATCGCGGCCTGGATCCCGAAAGCGCTCGCGAATACGAGCACGTTGAGGCAGGCGTTCACTCTTCCCGCCATGTCGATGGGGAAACGGCGCGTGAGGATGACGTAGCTGAGCATCCCCGAGGCGCCGAAGAGGCCGAAAACGATCCAGAGCGCGCGAGGAGCGGTAACCAGGCCGAACGCAATCGCCGCCTGGACCACCTGGAAGACGACAGCGCAGCGGGTCAAGACCGCCTCCGGCGGAATTCCCCGCCGTCCGAGGCGCTCCGCGACGTAGCCGATCCCGAGAAAACCCACCGCCATCGAGAGCGCGAGAGTGAACAGACGGCTCGCCACGTCGGCGCGTCCGAGGCCCGCGACGTCCCGAAGCCAGGGGCCCGACCAGAGGCTCTGGACGGCGAGGTAGGTTCCCTGTTGCGTGAGGGAGAGGGGGGCGACGCTCCAGAACACTCGACTGGCGAAGACCTGGCCGAGTCCGCGGGATACCTCTCGGAGGCTCGCGGTCCGATGGCTTTCCGGCCCTTCGAGATCGCCCGCCTGGAAATGGAGGAAGAGCGCGACTCCGAGGGTGACGACGGCGAGCGCCACGAATAGCTCCCGCCATGTCATGAACGAAAGCGCCCATTCGACCGGGGCCGTCGCCGAAAGCGCCCCCAGGGCGCCGACCGCCATCACCGCCCCGTTGAGGAAGGGAATGCGCGCCGAGGGGGCCCACAGCATGAAGGCGTGAAACGATGCCATGAGGCACGCGGAGACTCCCAGGCCGATGAGGCCTCGTCCCAGCATCAGGCCGAGCGTGCCCTCGGAATGCGCGAAGACGAGCGCGCCGGCGGCGGCGAAGAGGAGAAGGAAGCTCTCGGTGCGCCGGGGCCCGAACCGATCGAGGGCGACGCCCACGGGGATCTGGCCGATCGAGAACGCGAGGAAGTAGGCGCTCGTGAGAAGACCGACCGTCCAGGCGTCGAGGGAAAGCTCGCGGATGAGGTCGGCGGAGACCACGGCGTTGACGGAGCGGAACCACTGCGAAAGAAAGTAGCCGACGGCGAAGGGCAGAAAGGCGCGGCGAAAGAACATGCTACTATTGCCTCATGATCCACGTTTTGGCTTCGATATTGCTGCTCGCGGCCGCGGGAGGCGCCCAAGCGCAGCCGCCGCAAGCTACCACGGGCGCCCCGGAGTTACCGAAAATCGTCGCCCGGGTGAACGGGACCGAGATCACCCGGTCGGCGCTCCTCAACCGGGCGACGGCCCTCAAGGAACAGCTGCCGGCGAGCCAGGTCGGGGCGGATTTCTATAAAAGGGTGCTTGACGACATGGTGGGAGGCGAGCTTCTCTATCAGTCCGTCGAAAAGAGGGGCCTGGCGCCCACGGCGCAGGAAGTCGACGCCGAGATCGAGTCCCAGAAGGGGCGGTTGGGCGGAGACGTCGGGCTCGGAAAAGCGCTCGAGGCCCAGGGGCTCACGCTCGACGACCTCCGCCTCGAGCTGAAGAAGGAGATCGGGATCCAGAAGCTCATCGAGCACGAGTACATCCCGGCCATCACCGTGAGCGCCGAGGAGAAGAGGAAGTTCTACGACGAGAACTCGGCGCAGATGCAGCGGCCGGAACAGTTCCGCGCCGCCCATATCCTCCTAATGGTCGAGGAGAGCGCGACCCCGGAGGTCAAGGAGGAGACCCGGAAGAAGGCCGGCGCTCTCCGGAGCCTGCTCGACGCGGGACAGGACTTCGCCGAGCTCGCGCGCAAGAACTCCGACGATCCCGGCTCGAAAGACTCGGGGGGCGAGCTTCCCTGGATGTCGATGGGACAGACCGTGCCCCCGTTCGAGGCCGCGGCGCTCGCTCTCGCGCCCGGGGAAACGAGCCCGGTCGTCGAGACGCAGTTCGGCTTCCACATCATCAAGCTTCACGAGAAGCGCTCCGCCGGGTTGATGCCCTACGAGGAAGTCGAGGGGCGCATCGACGAGTTCCTGAAGCGGCGCACCCTGCAGCAGAAGATCGAGACCGAGATCCAGACGCTCAAGGCCCAGGGGAATGTCGAGGTCTTTATCTGATATGATCCCGCCCCGAGCAGGAGGTCAAGAAGAGAGATGGGAAAGAAACTCAGCCGTCGTGAATTCGTGAAAACCGGCGCCGCCGCCGGTCTCGCCGCCGCTTCCACCCGCTCCGCCCTCGCGTCCTCTCCCACGTTGATCTTGCAGAAAACCGTGAAGCCGGTGGTCATCGCCTCGGGAAACGGAAACGTTTACAAGAACGGAGGCAAGGAGACCGGAGTCGCCCTCGCCTTCCGCATGATCACCGAAGGCAAGGACGTCCTCGACGCCCTCGTCGCCGGGGTGAACCTCCCGGAGCTCGACCCGCTGGACATGGGCGTCGGCTACGGCGGGCTTCCGAACGCGGACGGCGTCGTTCAGCTCGACTCCTGCTGCATGCACGGTCCCACCAAGCGGGCGGGCGGCGTCGCGGGGATCGAAGGGGTCCGCACCCCGTCGCTCGTGGCGAAAGCGGTCCTGGAGAACACCGACCACCATCTGCTCGTGGGCAAGGGCGCCCAGGACTTCGCCCGCAACATGGGGTTCACCATCGAAGACGACCTCAATACCGAGCAGTCGCGCAAGCTCTGGCTCGAGTGGAAGCGGAGGATCGACCCCGAGCACTACCTCGACCCGAAAAAGCGCGCCGATGCGTCGCTCGAAGCGGGTCTCTCGATGGTAAGAGACGGGCTCATCGACCCCAATCACTTCTTCGGGACCATCAACTGCGACGGCATCGCGCCGAGCGGCGACATCTGCGGGGTCACCACCACCAGCGGTCTCGCGTGGAAGATTCCCGGGCGCGTCGGAGATTCTCCGATCCTGGGCGCCGGGCTCTACGTCGACGGCTCGGTCGGCGCGGCGGGCTCGACGGGACGGGGCGAGGCGAACCTCTACAACCTCTCGTCGTTCTTCGTCGTCGAGGAGATGCGCCGCGGAAAGCATCCGAAAGACGCCGCGATGGAAGCTCTGCGCCGGGTCAAGGCGAACACCGTGGAGAAGCGGCTACTGAATGAACGCGGGCTTCCGGCGTTCGGTTTGAGCTTCTACGCGCTCAACGCCAAGGGCGAGTACGCCGGGGTCTCCATGTACGGCGGGAAAGACTCCACCTACGCGGTCTGCACGGAGAACGGCCCGGAGTCGGTGGTGATGGAGGCCTTTCTCGAGGGCGCCACGGACTGACGGTTCTGGTGTAAGAAGGGGTATACGGGGATTAGGGGATAGGCAGACAAGAAGCAATCCGATTCATCTCCCTACCTCTTCGATCTCAACATCCCCGTTCTCCTCTCTCGCCGGGAGCTTGCGAGCTCCGGACCCGCACACTATGATCGGCGTTCTCGGAGATCGCTTGAGGATTCTCGCCATCACCGCCGGAGCCGCGAACATGTACTGCGGGAGCTGTCTCCGCGACAACGCTCTCGCGAGGGAACTCCTCCGGCAGAGCCACGACGTGACGCTGGTCCCGATTTACACTCCGACCCGCACCGACGAGCCGAACGTGAGCGAGAAACGCGTGCTCTACGGCGGCGTCAACGTCTATCTGCAGCAGGTCATGCCGCTCTTCCGGCGGAGTCCTCGGTTCATCGATCGCCTTTTCGATTCCCGCCCGGTCATGAAGCTTCTGAGCCGGCTTTCGGTCTCCACCGATCCCGATCGGCTCGCGGATCTCACCCTCTCCACCTTGAAGGGTGAGGACGGCTTCCAGCGCAAGGAAGTGGCGAAGCTCGTCGAGGGGCTTCACCTTTTGCCGCGACCCGACGTCGTTTTGCTCCCGAACTCGCTCATGATCGGTCTCGCGCGTCCCCTTTCGTCCGCTCTCGGGGTCCCGATCGCCTGCACGCTCCAGGGCGAGGACCTCTTTCTCGACGGGATGCCGGCTCCGCAGCGCGGGGAGGCGATTCGGCTGATCCAGGAGAGAGTCCCGTTCGTCGACGGATTCCTCCCCGTGAGCGAATACTACGCGGCTTACATGGGCGAGCTTCTTGCGATCCCCGTCTCGAAGATGGCCGTGGTGCCGCTAGGGATCAACCTGGAGGGCTTCTCCGAGCGGTTCGAACGAGACGGCGGGCCCGTCGCCATCGGCTACTTCGCCCGGGTGGCCCCGGAGAAGGGGCTCCACAACCTGGTCGCTGCCTACCGCCTCCTCCGGAAGCGAAAGAACCTCCCGCCCACCCGGCTCGAGGTCGCGGGCTACCTCGGCCGGGAGCATCGCTCGTACCTCGCTCGGCTTTCGAACGAGCTCGCGAAGGACGGGCTCTCGGAGGAGTATCGCTACCATGGCACGCTCGATCGGAAAGGGAAGATCGAGTTCTTGCGATCGATCGACGTTTTCTCCGTCCCCACCGACTACGTCGAGTCGAAAGGCATCTCGCTCCTGGAGGCGATGGCTTGCGGTGTGCCCGCAGTCCAGCCGCGCCACGGGACGTTCACCGAGGTGCTGGGGGCGACGGGCGGCGGAAAGCTCGTGCGCCCCGGTGACAATCGGGAGCTCGCCGAGGCCCTCGCGGACCTGGTGGTCGATTCGCGCGCTCGTCGCGAGCTCGGACGGAGGGCGGCGGAGGGCGTGCGGCGTCTTTTCACCGTCGAACGGATGGCCCGGGAAACGGCCGCGGTTCTCGCGCGGCTCGCGAAGCGGGAGCCTCTGGGAGAGAAGGAAACCCTGCAAGCAGGAGTGCTGTCGAATTGAGCCTGGAACCCTTGGAAGAAAGAGTTGCCGAAGCCAAAAGGAAGCTCGACGCCCACGTCCACGACATCGTACGCTGGCATTTCGACCCCGAGACCGGGACTCCTTTCTGGCTCGATTTCGCCTCGAAGCTCGACTTCGATCCCCGGGAGGAGGTCCGGACCTACGAGGACCTGAGGAGGTTTCCGATCTTCGAAGACGGCTGGCTCCGGGGAGGACCGGTGCGGCGCTTCGTCCCGAAGGCCTACCAGGACCGGCCCATCTACGTGTTCGAGACCGGGGGAACCACGGGCATTCCCAAGACCCGGATCTCGGTCGACGATTTCCGCATCGACTACGAGCTCTTCAGCGAGACTCTCCCCGAAGACCGCTTCCCCCGGGGATCGAACTGGCTGATGCTCGGCCCGTCCGGCCCGAGGCGTCTCCGGCTCGCCGTCGAGCACCTCGCGCAGTGCCGCGGCGGGATCTCCTTCTCTGTCGATCTCGACCCGCGGTGGGTGGTGAAGCTCATCGAGCGCGGCTGGACCGAGCACCTCGAGGCTTACAAGAAGCACGTCATCGATCAGGCCGTGACCATCCTCAAGGCGGGGCACGACATCAAGTGCGTGTTCGCGACCCCGAAGCTTCTAGAGGCCCTTTGCCTGCGACTCGAGGACGAGGGCTCGTCCCTGAAGGATCACGGGGTTCTCGGAATCTTCTCCGGCGGGACGGAGTTCACTCCCCAGTGGACCCGCTTCGCCGTCGAAGAGCTTCTCGACGGGGTCTACATCACGCCGACCTACGGCAACACGCTCATGGGACTCGCCGCATCGAAGCCCGTCGGACCGGAGGACGGCTACAAGATCACCTACTACGCGCCGCAGCCGCGGGCGGTGGTGGAGGTCGTGGATCCCGAGGACGGGACCACCGTCGTCGACTACGGGAAGACGGGCCGGGTGCGCCTCACGACGCTCACCAAGGAGTTCTTCGTTCCGGGCTTTCTCGAACGAGACGAGGGAGAGCGCGAGCGCCCGTACGAGACTTACCCGTGGGACGGGGTGAGCGGGGTCCGTCCCTTCGCGAAGCTCGCGGCCTCAACCACCGTGGGAGTCTACTGATGCTCCAGATTCCCGCCCTTCGATGGGGACAGCCCTATACCAGCCTCGAGAAGGACAGCGTGGTCCATTTCGCGACGGGCGAGAAGCTCGCCGAGGTGAGCCTCGCGAACGCAGGGCTCGTTGCTCGCGACCTGCGGAAAGCCGAGCGCGCGAGGGACGTGCTGCGCGAGATCCCGCCGAAGGATCTCCTCTCGATGGTGAAGAAGGCCGCGGACCTCTACATGGAGGCGGAGCTTCCTCTGGGAGACGGCGTCCAGAGCCCCGCGGACTTCGTGAAGTACCAGTCGGCGACCACCGGGCTTCCCGAGCATATGTGCCGCGCGAACATGCAGAAGAACCACTTCGTTCTCACGCGCATGGACGAGGTCCTCGACGCCCTCACCCGGGGGCTCGACCTTCGCATTCTCGCGGAAGGCCGTGGGGTCGAAGCGCGCGGGGTCCCTCTGAGCTATCAGGCGCAGACGCCGGTCCTCGGCCTGGTGCTCCCCTCGAACTCGCCCGGGGTCCACACGCTGTGGCTTCCCGTGATCCCGCTCCAGATTGGGCTGGTCTTCAAGCCGGGTCCCCAGGAGCCCTGGACGCCGTATCGGATGAGCGAAGCGTTCTTTCAGGCGGGGGTCCCCCGGGAGGCGATCTCGATCTACCCCGGCCTCGGAGAAATCGGGGCCGCGGTTCTCGCGAACTGCCCGCGAAGCCTCATCTTCGGCGGGAGCGCGACGGTCGAGAGGTATCGCCACGATCCGAAGGTCCAGCCGCATGGTCCCGGCTTCAGCAAGATCCTCCTCGGAGACGACGTGGTCGACGACTGGGAGAAGTATCTCGACGTGATGGTGGACAGCGTCTTCGTGAACAGCGGCCGGAGCTGTATCAGTTGTTCCGGCGTCTGGGCGTCGCGCCACACCGAAGCCATCGCCGAGGCGATCGCCGAGCGGCTCGGCCCGATAGAGCCTCTGCCGCCCGAGGACCCGAAAAGCGCGCTCGCGGCCTTCACCGTTCCGGGTGTCGCCGACGCGATCTCGAACGAGATCGACCACCACCTGGAGGAGGAGGGGGTTTTCGAGGTGACGGCGAAGCACCGCGATCCCTCCGGCGCGCGCCTGGTGAAGCGGGAGCGCTGCGACTACTTGCGGCCCACCGTCATCCACTGCGATTCCCCCAAGAGGTGGCTCGCGAACAAGGAGTACATGTTTCCCTTCGTATCCGTCGTTCGCTGCCCCGAAAACGAGATGGTAGGCGCCATCGGGCCGACGCTCGTGGGGACGGGCATCACCAGGGATCCCAAGCTCCAGAGGCGTCTTCTCGACGCGGTCCACATCGACCGGCTGAACCTCGGTCCGGTGCCCACGATCAAGCTCAACTGGCTCCAGCCGCACGAGGGCAGCATCATCGAGTTCCTCTTCCGGGCGCGCGCGTACCAGGAAGCCTGAAGGCTCCAAAAGACGGTGTCGCTCGAGGTCCGCGATCTCGTCAAGGATTACCCGACTCCCGCCGGGCCGCTCCACGTGCTCCGAGGAGTGTCGCTCACCCTCGCCCCCGGCGACGCGCTCTCGATCATGGGCCCGTCGGGCGGCGGAAAGAGCACGCTTCTTTTTCTTCTCGGCGCTCTCGACGAGCCCACGTCGGGCTCGATCCTACTCGAAGGCAAGAACCCTTTCGCGTTCGGGCCCGACGAGCTCGCCGCCTTCCGCAACCAGAGCGTCGGGTTCGTGTTCCAGGACCACTGCCTGCTCCCTCAATGCTCGGTCCTCGAGAACGTGCTGGCGCCGACGCTCGTGGCGCCGAAGGCGGACTATCGCCC
>Ga0299906_10004358_pt1 | contig 11614 bp, 13 predicted proteins | sample RVTome_14_FD_200259 | JGI IMG/M metagenome (GOLD analysis project Ga0299906, IMG submission 200259) | Soil microbial communities from uranium-contaminated site in the Upper Colorado River Basin, Wyoming, United States - RVT145D125 (version 2) ... | reverse complement strand
AAGAACGATTGCGGGACGGCGACGGCATCGTGCGCCGGCACGTCCAAGGTGGACGGCGACAAAAACGCCTGGATTGCCGTACCGAAGGGGACGTGCGAAAAGATCGTCGGCGGCCAATTGGCCGACGCCGGTGCAATCGCGAAGCACATGAAGGAAATGGAAATGATGAAAAAGAAGTGATTCAGATGGCCGATCCCGGCGCGCGCCGGGATCGGTCCTTGGATCGCGCTGGAATCCATCTTCATTTTCGGAGCGCTTTGTGAATCGACATGTTCTTGCGGCAGTAATGGCGAGCCTTCTCGGCGTCCTGCTTCCTGCCTCTGAGTCCGCGGCGCAGGACGTGGCCGCCAAGCGCGGCTTTCCTTTCGCTAATCACGGCAACGGCTTCGCGCTGTCGCCGAAGGTTTTGCTCGCGGCGGACGGCGTTTCCGACGGCGGCTTGCGTAAGCAATCGTCCGCGAGCGTCGATGGCGCGGACGAATTATTGCCGCCGGACCGGGCTTTCACCGTTTCCATTTCCGCCAAGGACGCCGACAACTTGGTGGCGGTGTTCACTCCCGCGGAAGGTTATTTCCTGTATCGCGACAAGTTCATATTTCGCGTACAACAACCGCCGGGTATCGAGGTCGCGAACGTTGCGATCCCTCGCGGCGAAATCAAGGACGATCCGATCTTCGGGAAAACCGAGGTCTTCCATCGACCGGTGCGGGTACGGGTTCAACTGAAGAGAACGAATTCTTCCGCGCGCAGCTTGATGCTCTACGTCAGGTACCAGGGATGCAACGAACCGCTGGCGGTTTGTTATATCCCGATCGAAAAAACTTTGCGCATCACGCTACCGCCGGCGGCTCGCGGCGGCTGAATCCGAATATGCATTCCTACGGATGCCAGAGTGACCTAAACAATGTCTGAAATCGCGAACATCGGGTTGTTGACCGCCTTCCTGGCCGGTCTAATCTCCTTCGTCTCGCCGTGCGTGCTGCCGCTGGTGCCGGGTTATATTTCCTTTATCGCCGGGCGTTCGCTCGATGAGCTGGACGCGCCGACGCATTTCACGCGGCTCACCCTGTTCGGGCAAGCGGCATTGTTCGTGCTCGGGTTCTCGACCGTGTTCATCGCGCTCGGCGCGAGCGCCACGGCGCTCGGGCGGCTGCTGCTCACGTACAAACAGGAAGCGAATCTCATCGGCGGGATAATCGTCGTGGTGTTCGGACTATTCATGACCGGGTTGATCAACCCGCGCTGGCTGCATCTCGATCTGCGTTTTGTACATCGGATCGAATTGCGCGGCGGGCCGGTGGCGGCGTATGTACTCGGGCTCGCGTTCGCGTTCGGCTGGACGCCATGCATCGGCCCGATTCTCGGCGCCATTCTCACCGTCAGCGCCTCGACCGCCTCGATCCAAGGCGGCATCGTCTTGCTGTCGGTTTACTCGCTCGGTTTAGGCGTACCCTTCGTGTTGACCGCGGTGTTTCTCGAACGCTTCCTGGTTCATCAGCCGCGCCTGCGACGTTGGAGTCGACCGCTGCACCTTGCCACCGGCATCATACTTATCTTCGCAGGCATCGCGATCGCCACCGGTCAGCTCACGAAACTCTCTTATTGGCTTCTCGAGTTATTCCCGGCGCTGGGCCGTATCGGTTGACGTTCCCCGACACATTTGTCGGTCTCGGCTGGCGTTAATGCCGCTCCATGAACTGTGGCGCTGCGTTGGAACCCGAGCCTTTTGCGTATTGATCTACATCAACACATAGCGGCGCGCGTCGGGTATTGTTCACATATGACCTTAAGTGTGAACCGGATGCAAGACAACAGATTCGCACGAGCGCTGGCGTTCGTCGCTGTTGCGGCGTTCGTTCTTCTTCTGGGTCCTTACTGCGACATCGTGAGTTCCGCGCGAGCCGAGGCGCCAAGCAACGCAAGCCATCACGCGACCGACGCGCAGGACCACGGAAAATCCTCGCCGGCCGATCTATGTCCGTCGCTCGATCACACGCCGGCTGTTCCGCCCGATGCCGTTTCTTCGCCGCTGGTTAACGCGACACCGGCGTTTCCGCCGGTGGGTGCACCTGGCCTCGTCGTGCGCATCCCGAACAGCCGAGGACGAATTACACCGCGAGCGACGCCACCGCCAGGTCAACGCGTGCCGCTCTATCTGCGCTACGCCCATCTTCTGACCTAGCCCTCCGCCGTCGACGGCGCACGTCGGCGCGCGGGTTCGGCTACGGCAGCAGTAACCGCGAATAAGTCGACCCGGCAACCGACGTGCCATTCAACGCTCGGAGCTTTCTTGGAGAGTACTATGTTAACAGTTACCGAATTCTCTCGACGCCACGGCAACCTTGAATGCTTGACTTACGTGTAGCGCACGCGCGTACAAGGTCCTTCCGGGCGGTCATGCATTACTCCCCACGTTGAGAACCGAAAAATGCCAGTCATCGTAACGTCGAAAGAACACCGGTTTCCGTGGTACGTGCACTTGTTCTTTTGGAATCAGCGCCGCAAGTACGGCGCCGTGCTCGAACCGGCGCGCCTGTGGGGACGATCCCCGAAGGTGTTTATCGCACTGGCGTCGCTGTACGGTGCGCTCGATCGGCGGTCTTCGCCGATCGAAGCGCCGTTACGCTCGCTGATCACGGTGCGGGTGTCGCAGATTAACGGGTGCGCGTTCTGCGTCGACATCAATTCGGCGACGGTGTTGAAGCGCGGCGTCGACCAAGGGAAGCTCGCGGCGCTTGCCGACTTCGAAACCAGCCTGCTTTTCAGCAAGCGCGAGAAGGCGGCGCTCGCCTATGCCGAGGCGGTGACGCATTCGGATCGCCGCGCCACGGCCGAACATTTCACGCGACTGCGCCGTCATTTCGACGATGACGCGATCATTGAGTTGACCGGGCTGATCGCGTTTCAAAACTTGTCGAGCAAGTTCAACGCGGCGCTCGGCGTGGAGCCACAAGGCTTCTGTGCGGTGCCGCCGCAGCCGCGACGCGAACGCGCCGGCTCGACGACAAATTGAGGAGAGCGAGTAATGTATCACGACAAATCAGTCCAAGCGGTGCCGCCGCAATGACAAAAACAACTTGGGCAAGGCCAATATCCTACGGCACCATGGCCGGGGCGTTGTTGCTAGGGGTGTACTTCGTGCTCCTGACGCTTGTGTCCGGTTGGGAATTCACGGTCGATCAATTCGCGCAGTACTGGTACTTCGTCGTGGCGCTGGCGGCCGGCTTCGGCGTTCAGATCGCGATGTATCTACGATTGCGGCACGTAACGATGCATGGCGACGGTTCGGGGAAAATCGTCGCCGTGTCCGGCGGCACGTCCACGGCAGCGATGATTTCCTGTTGCACGCATTATCTGGCGAACGTTCTTCCCGTCCTGGGTGCCACCGGCATCATGGCGCTGGTGGCACAATACCAATCCGAGCTGTTCTGGGTCGGCCTGGCGTTCAACGCGGCCGGTGCCGTCTACGTCGGCCGCAAGTTGTTCCAGGCAACCCGTCACATGGCACAGATGGAGCAAGGGATATGAAATCGAAAACGATTGCATCGCGTTTCGTCGGTTGGTCCGTGGTGTTCGCGTTTATGGCGACGTTCGGCGGTATCGGGCAATCGCCGTCCGCTGTCGCCGCAACAAGTCTCGTCGCGCAAACAAACCGCGAAGGAAACGTCGAGGTAAAAGTCACGCCGCGAACGCTCGCCGCCGACGCTGCCGTGTGGGAGTTCGAGGTGACGTTCAGCACACATTCGGTGACGCTCACCGGTGACCCCGCGCAATTTTCGGTATTGGTCGATTCGCGCGGAAACACCCACCCCGCGCTGAAATGGAAGGGCGACCCCGCGGGCAGCCATCACCGCAAGGGCAGCTTGCAATTCAAACCGCTCGCCGGGGATGCCGCGGTCGAGCTGCGAATTAACGGAGTTGCCGGCGTGGCGTCGCGCAGTTTTCGTTGGCAACGGCAATAGTTTCCATGCATCTCATTAACAACAACCACGCGAGGCGCTAGACAATGGAAAAGAAAGTGGCGGCCACCGATCCCGTCTGCGGGATGTCCGTGGATCCAATGAAAGCGGCCGGACAAGCGGAGCACGAGGGCGTTCGTTACTACTTCTGCTCGACACACTGTCAGCACAAGTTTTCGGAGGCACCGGACAGGTTCATTTCGAAGGTCCCGGGGAAGACCGTAAAGGATCCGGTTTGCGGAATGACAGTGCAGCCGGCGGCCGCGGCGGCGCGAGCCGAGCACGGCGGCGCGACGTATTACTTTTGTTCGGACCACTGCCAACACAAGTTCACCGCGAATCCGGATCGATACCTCGGCGCGTCCGCAAAGGCGCCGGACGTTTCTGCAAAGAGGGAAGGCGCCACTTACACCTGCCCGATGCATCCGGAAGTGCGCGAGCCAAAACCAGGCGCTTGCCCGGATTGCGGCATGGCGCTCGAACCGGCGGAAGTGTCGATGCCGGCGACGAAAGTCGAGTACACCTGCCCGATGCATCCGGAGATCGTGCGCGATGCGCCCGGCAGTTGTCCGATCTGCGGCATGGCGCTCGAACCGCGCACCGTGGCCGTCGCGGAAGAGGAGAACCCGGAGCTGGTCGACATGACGCGCCGCTTTTGGGTGTCGACCGCGCTCGCGATCCCGGTGTTTCTGAGCGCGATGCTCGCGGAGTTCGCACCCGATTTCATGAACGCCTTGGTTTCGCACGGTACGCGCCAATGGATCGAGTTGGTGGTCGCCACACCGGTGGTGCTTTGGGGCGGCTGGCCGTTCTTCGTACGCGGCTGGCGTTCGGTGGTGACGTGGAATCTCAACATGTTCACGTTGATCGGGCTCGGCGTCGCGGTCGCGTGGGGTTACAGCATTGTCGCGACGTTGGCGCCGGGAATTTTCCCGGATTCGGTCAAAATGCCCGGCGGCCATGTACCCGTGTACTTCGAAGCAGCCGCGGTAATTACGGCGCTGGTGCTGCTCGGTCAGGTATTGGAGCTGCGCGCGCGTTCGCGCACCAGCGCCGCAATCAAGATGCTGCTCGGACTCGCGCCGAATACGGCGCGCATCGTGCGCGCCGACGGGCGCGAGGAAGACATACCGCTCGATCAGGTCAAACCCGGCGATACGTTGCGCGTGCGCCCGGGCGAGAAAGTGCCGGTCGATGGGAAAGTCACCGACGGCACGAGCGCCGTGGATGAGTCCATGGTCACCGGAGAGTCGATTCCGGCAACGAAGCAAGCGGGCGACAAGCTCATTGGCGCTACCGTCAACGGAACGGGAAGTCTACTGATGCGCGCCGAGCGCGTCGGCACCGATACGCTGCTCGCGCAAATCGTTCGCATGGTCTCGGAAGCGCAGCGCTCGCGCGCGCCCATTCAGAAGCTGGTCGATATCGTCGCCGGCTATTTCGTGCCGGCGGTCGTAATCGTCGCCGTCATCACGCTGATCGTCTGGGGCTTCTGGGGTCCCGAGCCGCGTCTGGCGCATGCCGTTATCAACGCGGTGGCGGTGCTCATTATCGCGTGCCCGTGCGCGCTGGGGCTGGCGACGCCGATGTCGATCATGGTCGGCACCGGGCGTGGTGCGACCATGGGTGTGCTTATCAAGAATGCCGAAGCGCTCGAAGTGTTGGTCAAGGTAAATACACTTGTCGTCGACAAGACCGGAACGCTCACCGAAGGCAAGCCGAAACTCGTGAGCGTCGAAGCCGCACCCGGCTTCGACGAAGCGACGGTACTGCGCCTGGCGGCAAGTCTCGAACGTGCGAGCGAACATCCGCTGGCGGCGGCGATCGTGCGCGGCGCCGAAGCGCGTGAACTGCGCCTGACATCGCCGACCGAGTTCGATTCGCAAACCGGCCGTGGCGTTGTCGGTCGAATCGAAAACCGCCGACTGGCGCTGGGCAATCGCAAATTGCTCGACGAGCAAGGCATCGATGCGATGGCGCTGCACACGCGCGCCGACGTGTTGCGCGGCGAAGGCCAAACCGTGATGTACCTCGCCGTGGATGGAAAACCCGCAGGTCTGGTGGGCGTTGCCGATCCTATCAAAGAGACGACACGCGAAGCGCTCGACGTGTTGCACCGCGAAGGCGTGCAAGTCGTTATGCTGACCGGCGACAACGCTACGACCGCGCAAGCGGTGGCGAAGAAGCTCGGTATCGATCGCGTCCAAGCGGATGTACTTCCGGAGAAGAAGGCGGAGATCGTGAAGCAGCTGCAAGCCGAAGGCCGTATCGTCGCGATGGCGGGCGACGGCATCAACGACGCGCCGGCGCTGGCGCAAGCCCAGGTGGGCATTGCGATGGGCACCGGTACCGATGTCGCCATGGAGAGCGCCGGCGTCACGCTAATCAAGGGCGATCTGCGCGGCATCGCCCGCGCGCGGCGCCTGTCGCACGCCACCATGCGCAACATCCGCCAGAACTTGTTCTTCGCGTTTATCTACAACACGCTCGGCGTGCCGATCGCCGCCGGGTTGCTATATCCATTTTTCGGACTGCTGCTTTCGCCGATGATCGCCGCCGCGGCGATGAGCTTCAGCTCGGTATCGGTGGTAACCAATGCGCTGCGGCTGCGGCGCGTGCGCCTGTAACCGAAACAACGCGGTTATTGCCAAATGAATACACCGGCTAATCCCAAAGCACCATGGTGGCGCTCGCGCAACGGGCTGGTGCTGCTCGGTTTTCTTGCTATCGCGGCTTTTTTCCTGTGGACCGAACATCAGGCACACCTGCTCGGCGCGCTGCCGTTTATTCTGCTCGCGCTGTGTCCGCTGCTGCATATCTTCGGCCACGGCGGGCACGGCGGTCACGGTGCCAACGACTCGGACGCCGAGCGGCCGCGACGGGGAGGCGATCATGAACACTGAGGCGGCGCCGGCTTATGGGTTGTGGTCGCTGGTCATCATCAACTCGGCGGTTTTCATTCTGTTCGCGTTCAGCTTTTTCAAGCCGCAGACCCAACGCGACTGGCGCTCCTTCGGTGCGTTCTCGGCGTTCCTGGTGGCGCTCTTCACCGAGATGTACGGTTTTCCGCTGACGATTTACTTGTTGTCGGGCTGGCTGCAGAGCCGCTTTCCCGACGTGGATTGGTTTTCGCACGACGCGGGCCATCTGCTCGAGATGCTGTTCGGCTGGAAGACGAACCCGCACTTCGGGCCGTTTCATCTCTTGAGCTTCATCCTTCTCGGCGGCGGATTTATTTTGCTGGCGAATGCGTGGCGGGTGCTCTACGACGCCCAGAAAAACCAAGTGCTCGCCAGCACGGGGCCGTACGCACGGATCCGTCATCCGCAATATGTCGGGTTCGTGCTGATCATGACGGGTTTTTTGGTGCAATGGCCGACGCTGCTGACGATCGCGATGTTTCCAGTGCTGGTTTACATGTACGTGCGGCTCGCGCGCCACGAGGAGCGCGAGGTGGAGCGCGAGTTCGGCGAAGAGTATCGCCGTTATGCCGCGCGCACGCCGGCGTTCGTTCCGCGACTGTCCGTGACGCAGACATCGCGCGGCTGAGGCGGCATGAACGCTTGCAGAAACTTTTGTGGAAGTTATTGCTTTCATCAAGCAGTCAAAGGAGGTACGTCGTGAGGATAGATCAAACTCGGTGGTCAGTGCGGTTCCTAGTCGTGTTCATGCTGAGCACATTGCCGCTGTTGGCAGCGGCCCAGCAAGCGGGCGCGCCGCTGACGCCGGAACAAATGCGAGAGCAAATGATGCAGCGCGGTTATGGTCGCGGTTATGGCATGGGCCCGGGCGGCGGTTACGGACCCGGCTACGGAATGGGTCCCGGCATGATGGGTGGTGGATACGGTCCCGGTTATGGCATGGGTCCGGGAATGATGGGAGGCGGTTACGGCGCAGGCCCCGGCATGATGGGCGGCGGCATGATGGACATGATGATGGGGATGATGATGGGCGGTGGCGGCGGCTACGGAATGATGGGTCCCGGCATGATGGGCGGCGGTATGGGCCCGCTGTACATGTTGAATCTGAGCGACGCCCAACGTGACAAGATCGAAAAGATTCGCGACGCCGAGCGCCAGAAGCACTGGAATATCGCCGGAAAGATCTTGGAGGAGCAGAACAAGCTGCGCGATCTCTACCAGCCCGATGAGCAGGATCCGAAAAAAATCGGCGCGGCGTACGGCAACATCGCCAAGCTGCAGCAGCAGATGATCGAAATACACGTGCAGGCGAATAACGACGCGCAAAAGATGCTGACGAAGGAGCAGCGCGAGCAGCTCAAGCAGTGGCAACGCGATGCGTGGGGCCAGGGCGGCGGTTACGGTCCGGGCGACGGCATGGGTCCGGGGATGATGCGACGGTAGCGAACCGCGCAAGGCCACCGAAGATTTTCTTCGGCAGCCCGCGGCGCGGTGGCGAGCGCGATCGACGCGGCGTGTTCGTTCGAGTGTGTGTCCGCGCGGGTGGCGTGAGGTGGCCGATTGAGCACGGGAAAGCGGATCGCGATCGAATATTTCTCCGACGTACTTTGCGTCTGGGCCTATGGCGCGCAGATACGCCTCGACCAGCTCAAACGGGATTTCAGCGATCAAGTGCAAGTGATGCATCGCTTCCTGCCGGTCTTCGCCGCGACCGCGGAGCGCATTCAGCGCGAGTGGGAGGCACACGGCGGCTACGCCGGATACAACAAGCACGTTCGCCAGATCGCATCGACGTGGTCGCATGTCGAAGTGCACCCGCGGATTTGGCTGGAAAACGTTCCCGCGTCCTCGATGCCGGCGCACTTGTTTCTCAAAGCGGTCCAGCTGATCGAGCAGCGCGCTCAGCTGGGAAAGACGGCACAAACCGGAAAGGAAGCGACGAACGCGTTCGAGGCTGCCGCGTGGCGCGTACGTCAGGCCTTTTTCAAGGAGGCGCGCGACGTCGCGCATCAAGTCGTGCTGGAACGAATCGCACAAGCGCTGGAATTGCCCGTGCGTAAAGTCTGGGAGTTGATCGAAAGCGGTGAGGCGCACGCCGCGCTTCATCTCGACTTCGACGCCCGGGACCGCTATCACATCCCGGGAAGTCCGACGCTGGTTCTCAACGAGGGCCGTCAGCGCCTGTACGGAAACGTCGGCTATCGGGTCATCGAGGCGAACGTGCACGAGTTGTTGCGCGACCCACGTTCCGGCGAAGCGACGTGGTGTTAGCGATGCGCTCGTCTCGAACCGAGATGCCTGACACCTTTCGGCAATTACCGGGTCTTGACGTGCGCGCCGCGCACAGGTTTCGCGATACTAACGAAGGTCAACCGACCGATAACTAATTGAGGAGCTAAACAATGTGGGGCTATATGGGCGATGGGGGTTCCGGATGGTGGTGGGGTTTCGGCGCCCTGCACATGCTGCTGTTTTGGGCGGTATTGATTTTTGTCATCGTGGTGCTGGTCCGGTGGATTTCCAACATGCCCGGACCGCGCGGCGGCGACAGCGGCGTCGGCCGAGCGCTCGATATTCTCAAGGAGCGCTACGCGCGCGGCGAAATCAACAAGGAAGAATTCGAACAGAAGAAACGCGACTTATCGGGTTGAGACGCGAGCGTTCCGTGCACCAGGAGGCAAGGCGGATGTGGCGATGGATTCCCAAACTGCTGCTCGCAGCCGCATTGGGAATGAATATTGCGGCGGCCGCCGAACCGACCGGCCGCGATCTCATCGCCCACGTCGAGCGCACGCTCTGGGGCAGCACCAATCAGGGCGCGGCCGAGATGACCGTCATTACGCCGCGCTGGGAACGCAAACTGGCGTTGCGGTTCTGGATGGAACGGCCCGAACGCACCTTCCTGCGCATCGATGCGCCGCCGAAGGAAGCCGGCATCGGGTCGCTGCGCATCAAGGCCGAGATGTGGAATTACTTGCCGGCGATCGAGCGCGTCATAAAAATTCCGCCGTCGATGATGCTGCAACCGTGGATGGGGTCGGACATGACCAACGACGATCTGGTGAAGGAGAGCAGCATCGTCGATGACTACACGCACACCCTAACCGGCAGCGCAACGCTCGACGGCATTGACGTCTACAAAGTCGATTCGATTCCGAAGCCCGACGCCGCGGTCGTCTGGGGCAAGCTCGTCTATTACATTCGCCGATCCGACCGGCTGCCGCTCGCTCTCGAGTACTACGACGAGCGCGGCGAGAAAGTGAAGGTAATGCGCTACGGCGACATCCGCTCGATCGGCGGGCGGGTGATCCCGACGCGCTGGGAAGTGCGGCCGCTCGGCAAGCCGCAGAACCGCACGGTGTTCGTGATTCGCGATATCGCGTTCGACGCCGCCGTCGACCCGCGGATCTTCTCGTTGAGCAACCTGCAACAAGGCCGCTGAAACATGTTCAGCGTTCGCGCCGAGAAGCTTACCCGAATCTACCGCCAAGACAGCGTCGAGGTGCGCGCGCTGGACGGTGTCGATCTCGATATCGAGAAGGGCGGCTTCATCGCGCTGGTCGGACCGTCCGGCTCGGGCAAGAGCACGCTGCTCAATCTCATCGGCGGTCTCGACCGGCCCACGAGCGGGCGCCTGTGGGTCGAGGAACGAGAACTGGGAACGCTTTCGAACCGTGCGTTGACCGACTTGCGCCTGCGCCGCATCGGGTTCGTGTTCCAGCAGTACAACCTGATTCCGGTGTTGACGGCGATCGAAAACGTGGAATACGTGATGCTGTTGCAGGGCGTGCCGGACGATCGGCGCGGCGAACAAGCGCGCGCGATCCTCGCCGAGGTCGGCCTTGCCGGCATGGAGGACCGCCGGCCGGGCGAGCTGTCCGGCGGACAGCAGCAGCGCGTGGCGGTTGCGCGCGCGATCGTGACCGCGCCGGCGCTCGTGCTGGCCGACGAGCCGACGGCGAATCTCGATTCGACCACCGGCGGCGCGCTTATGGACATGATGCGCCGCCTAAACGAAACCAAGGGCGTGACGTTCGTTTTCTCCACGCACGATCCGATGGTGATGGAACGCGCACGCCGCCTGGTGCGATTGCGCGACGGGCGGATCGTCGCGTAAGCCATGATGCGGCGCGTGTTCTGGCGGCTGGCCGTGCGCAATCTGCGCCGCCACTTGCGACGCACGCTGATCACCCTCAGCGCCGTCGCGGTCGGGCTGGCCGGCCTCATTTTTCTTTGGGGTTATGTCGACGGCACCAACCGGCAGATGATCACGAACATCACCGGCTATTTAACGGGTCATCTGCAAGTTCATCAGCGCGGCTATCACGACGCTCCGACGCTCGATCTTGCCTTCGGCGAGCCGGGCGGAATCGCCGCGCGAGTCGCGGCCGCGACTGATGTCGCCGCCGTGGCACCGCGGATCGAGGGCGAGGCGCTCGCGAGCGGGCCGGAGAAGACGCGCGGTGTCTTCGTCGTCGGTATCGATCCGGGTTACGAGGAAAAGGTCACGACGCTCCCGCGCGCGATCAAGGACGGTCGCTACCTCGATGCGGCCGACGCGAAGGGCGTCGTCATCGGCGACCGGGTGGCCGACGTCCTGCGACTGCGGGTCGGAGACGAGGTCGCGTTGGTCACGCAGGCCGCCGATGGCTCGGTCGGCGCGGCGCGCTATCGCGTGCGCGGCATCTACGACAGCGGTATCGATCTCATCGATGCGATGTACGTGTTCCTGCC
>Ga0299906_10004357_pt1 | contig 11615 bp, 6 predicted proteins | sample RVTome_14_FD_200259 | JGI IMG/M metagenome (GOLD analysis project Ga0299906, IMG submission 200259) | Soil microbial communities from uranium-contaminated site in the Upper Colorado River Basin, Wyoming, United States - RVT145D125 (version 2) ... | reverse complement strand
CGAGCTCCCGGGGCTACACCACCGAGCGGGCCGAGCGCTTCCACGAGGAGATCGTGGAGCGCGTGGTCGGGCTGCCCGGGGTGGCGGCGGCCGCGCTCGGCTCGAACGCTCCCCTGAGCGCCGCGGGAAGCCTGCGGCTCCAGATCCCGGGAGCGGAGGAGATCACCGGACCCGACGGCATCTACGTCACGACCAGCTCGGTCTCCCCGGGATACCTGGAGACGCTGGGAGTCGACGTCGTCCAGGGGCGCGGCTTCGACGCCGGGGATCGCGCCCGCGGCAACCTCGTCGCGATCGTGAACGAGACCATGGCGAAGCAGTTCTGGGACGGCGCCGCCGTGGGCCGGAGCATCCGCTGGGCGGGAGAGGAGGGGCTGCGCCAGATCGTGGGGATCGCCGAGGACGTCAAGTACGCGACCCTCGGGGAGCCTCCGACCCCGTACGTGTACGTCCCCCTCAGCCAGATGTTCAACGGCAACCTCACGCTCCACGTGCGGACCCGCTCGACGCCCGCGGGCCTGCTCCCCGAGGTGGAGCGGGCGATCCGGGGGCTGGATCCGGAGCTCGCCATCGCGGACGCCCGCGCCATGGACCAGGTCCTGGAGGAGTCGCTGTGGGGGGCTCGCACCGGCGCGCTGCTGCTGGGCGGCTTCGCCCTGGTGGCGCTGCTGCTGGCCGCGACGGGCATCTACGCCGTGGTGTCCCAGATGGTCCAGCAGGCGCGGCGGGAGATGGGGATCCGCATCGCCCTGGGGGCGGGGCGGAGACGGGTCCTCGCCCTGGTGCTGCGCCGCGGCATGGCCCAGGTCCTCCTGGGAACCGCAGCCGGCGGTTTGCTGGCCGCGTCCACGAGCCACCTGCTCTCCAGCCTGCTCTACGGCCTGTCCGGTCTCGAGGCCGGCGTCTTTGCCGGGGCGGCGCTTCTGCTCGCAGCGGTGGCCGTGGCGGCCTGCCTGATCCCCGGCCGGGCGGCCGTCCGCGTCGACCCGATGACGACGCTGCGGGACGCGTGAGGAGCCGGTCGGTCGCGGCACAGCCCTTCGCCTTCACCGGGGCGTGCCCGGCTTCCTCCTAGGCTCGTCCAGGCCACTAGTCACCAGCAGGTGCGGTTGACATGCATGCATGTGCATGTCATATTTCAGATCATGCGCACGACGATCGAAATGAGCGAAGTCCACCGTGCGGCTCTCCTGCGGCTTGCCGCCGAGCGGCGGCAGAAGGGGTTCTCAGGGCTCGTCGCGGAGGCGATTGACGCCTACCTCGGCAACCTCGGCGTGGGCGATGAGCGGGTGGGAGCGCAGCGCCTTCGTGGCGTCCTCTCTGCCAGCGACGCCGAGGAGCTCGAGGCGCGCACCCGGGCGGTCCGCGAGAGCTGGCGTTGATCGTCGCGGACACCGACGTGCTGATCGACTACCTGGCCGACCGCGGCAAAGCGGCTGATCGGGTCGCGATCGAGCTCGAGTCGCGCTCGTTCGGAACCACTTCGGTCACCCGCTTCGAGATGCTCGCCGGGGCGCGGGACCGCACCGCCGAGAACCTGATCCGGCGTCTGCTCGACGCGCTGCCCACGCTCCCGCTCGATCGCGATTCTGCGGATCGGGCGGCCGCGGTCAGGCGCGATCTCGAGGACCGCGGCGAGGGCATCGGCATGGGGGACAGCCTGATCGCGGGCATCGTCCTGGCCCACGACGGCATCCTGCTCACCCGCAATCGCCGTCACTTCGAGCGAGTCGAGAAGCTCAAGCTCGCCTCGCTCTGAGGTGGCGAGCCAGGTCTCGTCTCCCAGCTCGGCGACGGGCCGGTTCACTGGGGCCAATCGCGCAGTCCCCCACGGGAACCTCCTTCCCGGCCCGATTCGAGGCCAACCCCCCGCTGACGGGCGCAGCAGCGACGCCCAGCCGCTCCGGCCGACGTCGTCCATGCGGTCGGCCACCTCGGAAGCCCAGCACGTCGCGGTAGAAGGCGATGGACTTCTGGACGTCTGAGCAGATCAGCATCGGAACCAGTTCATCGAGCCGGGTCGACACGGGTCACCTCCCTCGGACGGGATTATGTCCTGACGGACACGCTCCGGGTCACCCGGCGGACGGTCCCGAGCCGTCTCCCGCTGCAACTGCCGGTGGCCGCGTGCTGATATCGTGTGGCAGCGGACTTGCAGCCGAGCACGTCGCAGTCGAGCCTGGCCCGGACGACCTCCGGGACGCGCTGGAGGTACACGTGACGCCAACCCGGATCGCGATCGCGCTCCTGCTCCCCGCCCTCGCGGCCGCACAGGAAGACCCCGCCGCTCCGAGCATCGATTGTCCGGTCGTCGCGGCCATCGGGACGCAGACCGCCCAGCTGGGCATTCCCCGCTTCGGCCGCTACTCGATCCGGGTCGAGAGCGCCGAGGGGACGGCGGTTCAGCTCGTGGACCGCATGGCGGGCCCCGGAGTCGTCGACGGCGTGGCCGGGGAGCGGGACGGGCGGCTGGATCTCTTCCTGGAGCGCGGCGAGTACCGGATCGTCACCCACGGCCACGAGCGGGCGCGGGGAGAGGCGCGGCTCGACGCGAAGGCCTTCGCCGCCGCCTCGGACGAGGAGCCGCGCAGGCTGATCGAGCACCGGCTGGTGCGGGGGGAGCTTCGGGACCTGGAGCAGCTCTCCTGGTGGCTGGAGGTGGGAGAGCGCCGGACCGTGGTGCTCGAGGCGGCGGGGCGCAGCCTCGCCGACCTGCGCCTGTGGCGCGACGGGCAGTGGCTGGTGGACGCGACACCCGAAACGCGGGTCGTCCAGCCCTCCGCGGGCCGGCCGCTCCTCGTCTGCCAGCTCGCGGCGCCCCTGGAGCCGGGCCTGTATCTGGTGACCGCCTACGGGGGCCCGGCCCAGCCGTGGGCGCAGGGGGACGACGAGCACCCGCTGTACCTGCGGGGCGGAATCCCGCGGCTCGGAGCCGCCGGTCGCCAGCGACACGAGGTGAGCCCCTTCGGCCACGACCGGTTCCGCACGCCGGGGGCCGCCACGTACTACCGGATCGAGCTGGACGAGGCCCGGCCCACCTCGCTGAGCGTCGGACCCTTCGACCCCGACCGGCCCTTCGCCGCCGAGGGCGAGGAGACGACGATCGAGAAGAACACCACGCCCCCGGTCGCGGAGACACGGGTCGATCCTCTCGACGAGGGGGAGCGGGTGCTGGTCGTGACGGGCGACGCGGGCCAGCCCTACGTGCTGCAGCACTTCGAGGCCCTCGAGGTCTACCGCTTCGAGGGAGAGCGGGAGCACTGGGTCTCCACGGTGCACTCGGGTCATGCGGCGGATTCCGTGGACGCTACGGGGATCCTGGTCGAGCTCCCCGGGCCCGAGCGCTACGTGGCACCGCTGCGGGAGCAGACCGTAGCCCTCGGCGGCAACCGGGCCTGGCGCAGGAAGGTCAACCTGCTCTCGCCTCTGACCGTCTACCTCTCGGTGCGGGAGGACGGCCGCTACGCCTTCTCCAGCGAAGGCGCCGAGGCGCGCTTCCGGGTGGAGCCATTCGCGCTCTCCCGCCCCGCGGGCTACCGGCCGCCCGAGCTGCGGGGAAGCGGCGAAACCTGGGACCTCGAGGCGGGCTTCTACGTGCTCACGGCGGTCCCGGGCCGGGCGGGGATCGCAGCGCTGACGTTCCGGCCCTACGGGATCGTGGACGGCCTGCTCGAGATGGTGGGGCTGGGGGAGGAGACGGCGGCCAGCCCCGTGACGGGCTCGGTGCGCTTCCCCGAGGTGCTGCTGAAGAGGGACCATCACTACACGCTCTACCTGAACCGGCAGCCCGGGGTCACGGCGGGCGCCGTGGTCCGACCGCTGCCCCTCGATCTCGGCGAGCCGCTGCCACTGTGGATCCGCCCCGGGGAGGAGGTCGCCGTCCCCTTCGCCCAGAGCGAGGCGGGAGTGCTGCGAGCGATCGCGGAGGACGGGAGCGCGCTGCCCGTCTCCCTGGACGGCGCGACCTGGGCGGAGCTGGCACCGGTGGCGCCGGGGCGTCACACGGCCCGGGTGCGCGTCGACGGCGACGTCACCCGGGCCTGCTCCCTCGCCTTCGAGCCGGCCCGCCTGGATCCGGACGCTCCCCTTCCTCCCGTCCCCGATGCGACGCTCGCCGCGCTCCCGGACTTCCCGGCCCTCGAGGGCGCCTCCACCCTGCACTTCGACCTGCCCCGGGGAGCCCGCTCCACGTTCCTGGTCCGGGCCGCGGAGCCCGGGCTCTACCGGCTCGAGACGCGCGGGATCCTGGCCACCGAGGGGAACCTGCGCACCCGCACGACGACGTCCCTGGTGCGGGGCTCGCAGAACGGCGTGGGGCGCAACTTCCTGATCCAGGACTACCTGAGAGAGGGCGACTACCAGCTTACCGTGTCGAGCGCGGGGAGCTCGGCGGGACACCTCGGGCTCTCCCTGAGCCGGTCGGCACTCGGCCGGGGAGGCTTCCTGACGCTGTACCGCCCGGCCCGGGCGTCCCTGGCCCCCGGGGAGGCGGTCGAGTACCGGTTCATCATCACCGAGCCCGGCGAGTTCCGGGTGCGGGCCCTCGGCCAGGGGCGCGCCCTGCGCTGCCGCCTCGAGGACCGGGAGGGCTGGCCACTGGTGACACCGAACGTCGAGGCGGACGTCTCCCGCTGGTTCGACCCCGGCCACTACCGCTTCGTGGTGCTGCCCGAGGCCACCGAGGCCCGGGTCGTCTCGCTGATCGAGCCCGTCCCCCAGCCCCGGGTCTACGAGGGGCGCGGGCCGCACCGCCTGCCACTCGGGCGCGCCCGTCAGGCCGTCTGGCGCGAGCCGGCGCCGGGCCAGGAGCGAGCGCCACAGGTCTGGACCTTCGAGGCGCCGGCGGACATGGACGCCCGGGTCGGCATGTCCGGGGAGATGCGCGGCGCTCTCGTGGACGTCGAGACGGGCCGGGAGATCGCGGCGGTGCCCCCGCTCCGCGGCTTCCAGGGGCGGATCCCGAAGGGTGCGTACCGCCTGGAGGTGGTGTCGTCGCGAATCGACAGCGGCGCCGCCTACAGCGTGGGGGTGTGGCCGGCGCCGCTGGTCTCGGGGCTGGACCGCGAGGTCACGGCGCCGGTCGCGCTACCCGTGGCCGTGGGCGACGCGGGCCTGGTGGAGCTGTTCTCATTCGGGGGGCAGGACGTCCGCGCCCGGCTCTACGACGCGGCGGGACGGCTGCTCGCGTCGAGCGACGACCGCGCGGACGACTGGAACTTCCACCTGGCCCGGGGGCTGAGCCCGGGAGAGTACTCGCTCCAGGTCGACCCGGTGGGCGCGGAGCAGGCGGCAACCCGCATCTCGATGCGCACACCGCCGGTCGTGGAGGAGGCGCCCATGGCGGTGCCCGGATCCCTGGAGGCCTCCCTCGGTGACGCGGCCCACGTCCATCCCCTGATCCTCCCGGAAGGTGAGTCGCTGCTGCTCGCGTCGGCGCGGACGGCCGAGGGGATCGGGCTCGCGCTGGAGGTCGACGCTGGAGCCGGCCAGTGGCGCAGTCTGGGGATCGACGACGGGCGGGAGACGCGGCTCGAGGCACCGATCTCCCCCGGCCCGACGACCCGCTACCGCCTGCGGCTCTGGTCCCTCGATCGCCGCGACTCCCCGGTGAGGCTCGAGGTGGCGGCCGTGGCTCCCGCGCCGCACTCCGAGGAGGCGCTCGCGACCGGTCTGGTCCCGGCCGGCGTAGAGGAGCTGTCTTCCCCCCGCGCCGTCGCCGCCGTGGCGCTCCGAAGACCCGGCGTCTTCGCCGTCGAGCCCGGAGACGGGTTGCGCTGGTGCGCGGCCGTCGACGAGCCCTGCGCGAGCGCCGACCGGGTGGTCGCCGCCACCCGAGGCCAGCTGTGGATCGTCGCGGACCGGCCCGCCGCGACGGCCCGGGCGCGCCGTCTGGTCCTCCAGGCCGACGTGCCGGCCCCGCCGGTGCGTGTCGGCGCAGAGCCCGTGCGCTTCGACCTGGCGGAGACGCGGGGTGGGCCGGTCCTGCTCCGCGCCACCTCGCGGACGGGCCGGCCCGGGGTCCGCTACCTTCCCGAGGGCGAGGGGGCGCTCCCTTCCGGTGGGGGCATGGCCGTGGGCGACGCCGCGGCGGCCGCCGTCGCGCTCGACCCCGCGGCCGGAGCCGCGCTGGTCTGGCGCGCCGCCGGAGGGGACCCGGCGATCGAGACGCGGGTCGTGGCGATCCCGTTCGACGAGCCGGAGGGCGGGGGGCCGCTCGCGGGAACGCTCGCGCCGCGCTCCGCTCGCCGCATCGACCTGCCGGGCGGGCCGAAGCGGGTCCGGCTCGCCCTCGACGCCGGGCTCGCGGCGGTGCTCTCGGATGGAGCGCGGGTCGAGAGCCTCCACTGGGCCGACGCCGGGCCCCTGGCCGAGAGCGTCGAGACCTCGGCGAGCCGGCTGACCCTGCTCCACGGGGGCGACGGATCGGGTCACTACTCCGTCGAGACGCTCCCCTTGCGAGAGGGGGCGCGCGGCGCGCTGGCCGCGGGCGCTCCCTTCGAGGCGAGGGAGGACCGCGCGGGAGCGTGGCGGCTGCCGGTGGCGGCCCCCTCCCGATCCGTCACGCTGCGGGTCCGGGGAGCTTCCGGGGAGTCGACGCTCGTGACGAGCGGGGGCCTCGTCCGCCGCGGCCGGGATCTCGCCCTCGGGGCGGGGGAGAGCGGCTGGCTGCTGCTCCCCCACAGCCCCGGTCCTCTCCTGGCATGGCAGGACGACGGCGGCGGCGCGCCGTGGGCGACGCAGGACTCCCCGCCGCTCGACGTGGAGCCGCCGGCCTCCGTGGCGCTCGCCGGTCCCTCGACGTCGCTGCGGGTGCGCCTGGCCGAGCCCGCCGTGCTCCACGTCCGCGCGGGCGGCGCGCTGGTCTCGCGCCTCGTGCGCGCCGAAGCCGACGACGTGGTGGAGGTGCACCCGGAGGGAGCGCGCATCGACGCCTACCTGCCCGACGGAAACGCCACGCTCACGCTGCGGGCCGTGGGCGCGGCGCTGGCCGGAGTCGCGGAGCTCACCGCGAGCCCGGTGACCCCCGTGTCCGAGGGCCTGGGCCCGGAGCTGCTGCTCGCCCCCGGAGGGACGCGCTTCTTCTCTTTCGAGGTGCGCGAACAGGGACCGGTCGGCGTCGGGGTGCGGGCCAGCTCCGGGGACGTGGAGGCGACGCTGCTCGCCGTCGACGGCCGGCTCCTGGGCCGGGGCGCGGCGCAGATGCCCACCCTGGAACCCGGGACGTACCTGCTGGCGCTCGCCGCCCCTGCGGGCTCGGGCCCGGTGCTGGTGCAGCCGGCCCTGGTCGGCCTGCGCCGGCCGGACACGGGCCCGCCGGAAGAGGTGGTGCGCTCGTACCTGGAGCGCTTCCGCGAGCTGGACGAGACCGGCCGAACCTCGGGAGCGGAGTGATCAGGGGCGCTCGCCGACGATCCGCTTGACCCAGCTCCCGGCCGGCAGGCCCTCCTGCGCGTCGGCGCGGTTGAGCAGGGCGAGGGTGTCGAGGGAGGCCGCGTCGGGGTTGCGGGCGTGGAGCTGCGCGAGGGTGGTGGCGCGCCCCAGCCGCGAGACGGAGAGGCGCTGCGGCTGCACGCCGAGCAGCCTCGCGTCGTCCAGCCGCGAGAAGCTCAGTATCGCGCGGCGCGCCGCGGGCTCGCGGCTCGCCCAGGCCCGGGCGCTCGCGTAGCCGATCATCGCGTAGACCCTGCCGCCGTGGGAGAAGAAGGCGACCCCACCCCGCACCTCGCCCGAGCTGCTCCGGACCCCGAACAGCCGGCTCGCCGCGGCGCCGCCGGCGACGCGGTCGATCCAGGGGCCGCCGCTCTCGACGCCCTGCCGGCGCAGGAAGGCGTCGAGGGCCTCGCCGGGGGACCGCTCCGCGGCGAGGGTGAGCACGAGGGCGGCGTCCTGCTCGGGGCTCAGTGCGGAGACCTGGGAGCGGGCGTTGCGGGCCGGCCAGCCCTCGGGGAAGCGCAGCTCGAAGCGGAGCGTGGGATGGACGAAGCGGCTGTCCACGAAGAATCCCTCGCGGGGATCCTCGCCGTACACGATCCCGTCCAGGCGGGCCAGCAGCTCCTCGCGCCGGCGCGGGGCGTTCCGCGCCTCGTCGGGGAGGGCGGCGAGCTCCGCGCCGATGCGCTGCTGGCGATCCTCGGGGGTGGGATGCGTCGACAGCCAACCCGGCAGCCGGCTCCCCCCGGAAGCCGCGGACACGCCCGCCAGGACCCCGAAGACGTCGAGGAGCGCCGCAGGGGGGCTGCCGGTCTGCGTCATGTAGCGGACGCCCAGGGAGTCCGCCTCCCGCTCCGCATCGCGGCTGTGCTTCAGCAGCAGCAGGCCCAGCCCCGACTGGGCCAGGCCCAGGAACGGACGCACGTCCTCGGGGGCCAGGATCGCTCCCACCCCCAGGCCCACCTGCGCGAGCTGCGAGCGGCTGATCTGGCTCGCGCTGTGCCGGGCGGTGACGTGGCCGATCTCGTGCCCGAGCACGCCGGCCAGCTCCGCCTCGGAGTCGAGGTGGGCCAGGATGCCCCGGGTCACGTAGATGAAGCCCCCCGGAAGAGCGAAGGCGTTGACCGCCGGATCGTCCACGACCCGGAACGTCCAGGGGAGGTCCGGGCGCTCCGAGACCGCGGCCAGCTGCGCGCCGAGGCGCTCCACAAGCCCCGCCAGCTCGGCGTCGTCGTAGAGGCCGAGCTCCTGGACCAGGCCGGAGTCGGCCTCCCGGCCCATGGCCACCTCCTGCGCCTCGCTGACCAGCATCAGCTGGCGCCGCCCGGTGGCGGGGTTGACGGCGCACGCGAGGAGCAGGCCCAGGGAGACGACCGCGCACGAGCGGGCCAGGTGATGCAACATCGAGGCGGATTCTACGTCGATTTCATCGGCCGACCCGGGCGCCTCCCGCCCATCACGGACTGTTCGCCGGTCCGTCGCGCCGCCGCCACACCCGCTCCGTACGGTCTAGTTGAGGAGAACGACCAAACGATGAGCGACGCATCGCTGGTGGGCGCGCGGGGCACCCTGGAGACCCCGCATCGCGTTGAGACAGAAGGACCTGGGATGGAGCCGGGGAATCCGGATACGGAGCTGTTCGGACAGCTGGTGGCCTCGGCGCCACGCGGGGCGCGGCCCCGCCGAGGGCTGGGACTCGTCCCGGTGTCGATCGGGTTGCACGCGGTCGTGCTGCTGCTCGTGCTCCTGATACCGCTCCTGGGGGCCGAGAGCCTACCCACACCCGCCGTCGGCGTCCGGGCGTTCCTCGTCGACGCTCCGGCCCCGGCGCCGCCCCCGGCGCCGAGCCGGGCCCGCAGGGCCGCGGCCAGGATCAAGCCGAAGCCACCCGAGGTCACGGAGGCTCCGAAGTTCGCGGCACCCATCGAGGTCCCCGAGGAGATCGTCCCGGAGGTCGGTCTCGGTCTGGACGTGGGCTTCGGCGTCGAGGGCGGCGTCGAAGGGGGAATCGCCGGCGGGGTGGTCGGCGGTGTCGTGGGCGGGCTCGCTGAAGCCCCGCCGCCGCCCGCCGCCGTCCGCGTGGGCGGGAACGTGCAGGAGCCCCGGAAGCTCAAGAACGTGAGCCCCGTCTACCCCGACATGGCGCTCCAGGCCCGGGTGCAGGGCGTCGTGATCCTGGAGTGCCTGGTCGACGTGAGCGGTCGAGTGACCGACGTGAAGGTGCTGCGCGGCGTGCCGATGCTGGACCAGGCGGCGATCGACGCGGTGAAGCAGTGGGTGTACGGCCCGACGCTCATCGACGGCGTGCCCACCCCCGTGATCATGACCGTCACGGTCCGCTTCGACCTGAAGGGAAGGCGTTCAGCGCACCGTTCACGCCGCCGGTGCCGACTCCAGGCGAGGTCTCGAAGCCCGCGCCCCCGGAGGCGTCGCTCCGTCCCCCGGAGCCCTGCCTCGCCCCCGGGCGCGGGCGCCGGCGGCGATTCAGCTCCGAGAGATCGCGGTCGCTCCGCTCCCGGCGTCGCGGCCGGCGCTGACGTCGCCCCCCCTGCGAGGGGTAGCCCGTGATCCAAGGGGCGCCGTACTGTGGCAGCCCCACCTGCCCCGCTGCGCATCTTGAAAGAGGACCGGCCTTGGCGTTACTGTCTCCGCATACTCTAGGAGGGCGTATGCGTCTGCGGCTCTGTGGTGCGTTCGTCGTGCTGATCGTCGGCGGTCTCGCGTTCCCGTCCGGGGCCCGGGCGCAGGTGGAGCTCCCCGAGGAATCCAGCCCTCTCAACGCCGTGAAGCGGCTGTTCTGCGCCAACTTCGACGGCTCGCAGTTCTTCGCGGACAACGTCGGGGGCGGCGCCGTCATCACCCCCGTCTCCACGAACCTGGTCAACTCCTTCCTGTTCCAGAGCCAGACGTTTCCCAACGTCTCCAGCGCTGCGGGATTCACGTTCTCGTGGGTCGGGGGAGCGCCGGTCGCGAGCGAGCTTTACGGGCCGCTCTTCGGGGAGCGGGCCACCACGAACGGCCGGAAGAAGCTGAGCGCGACGCTCAACTTCCAGCAGCTGGACTGGGCCACCTACGACGACCAGGAGATCCGCATCAGCCGCGACGGGCTCGACTGGGGTGACCTGGACCCCGGTGGCCTCGTCCCGAGCGACCCCTACGTGGGAGTCTGCAAGCTGAACATCCGGTCGCGGGTCCTGATGCTCGCGCTCAACTACGGCCTGACCGACGACCTCGACATCAGCGCCGGGATACCCCTCGTGACCACCTCGGTCTCCGGGACGAGCCAGTTCGACGCGGCGGGCTCCGTCGCGGTGGGCAACCTGCCGCCACGAGCTTTCGCCGCGAGCGGCGAGGCGACGGGCATCGGCGACGTGGGCATCTCGCTCAAGTACGGCGTGGTGAGCTCCGGGCCGCTGACCGTCGCGCTGAAGGGGGGTGTGGCCCTGGGCACCGGCTCCGCCGACAAGATGACGGGCACGGGCCAGACCGTGCTCTCGGGCCTCGCGGCCGCCGGCTGGGAGTCCGGCCCCGTCTCGATCCACGGCCAGCTCGGCTACTCCGCCTCCAGGGGAGAGGCCGACGAGGCGATACCGCTGGGCGTGAACGTCTTCGACGAGGTGAGCTACGTCCTCGGCCTCGACTACGCGGCGATCCCCGAGCGGCTGACCCTGGGCACCGAGTTGGTGGCCCGACACCTGATCGACACCCCCGGGTTCGACGGCAGCTCCCTGACCGCCACCACCGACTCCATCAACGTCTACTTCATCTCGGTGGGCGGGAAGGTGCGGGTGGTGGAGCGGGTGTTGCTCACGAGCTACCTGCTGATCCCCGCCGGGAACCAGGGGCTGCTCCCGCAGCGTCCCTCGTTCAACCTGGGCCTGAACCACGTGTTCTGACCCCGCGCGAGGAGGCGTGGTCACTCGATCTGGCTGATCACCCAGAGGTCGTCGCGCACCTTCCTCAGCCGGATCGTCTCCTTGCGCGTGCTCGTCCCGCCGACGCGGCTGCTCCCCTTCGACTCGATGACCCGGGTCGCGGTGGTGGTGACGGTGGCCTCGTCGCCCTCCATGTCGATCTGGACGTCGTCGAAGGTGACCTCGTGCCGGCTCATCTTCTGGTAGGCGTCGAGGCTCTTGTCCGGGAACAGCGGGAAGATCGATCGGATCGCCAGCAGGTCCAGGCGA
>Ga0299906_10004355_pt1 | contig 11617 bp, 9 predicted proteins | sample RVTome_14_FD_200259 | JGI IMG/M metagenome (GOLD analysis project Ga0299906, IMG submission 200259) | Soil microbial communities from uranium-contaminated site in the Upper Colorado River Basin, Wyoming, United States - RVT145D125 (version 2) ... | reverse complement strand
GTTGTTGTGATTGATGCCGACCAGGGCCTGTTTAGCACCGATTTTCGCGGTACCGAGCGACTGGCGCAGAGTCTGATGCAGGTTGCCGGACGGGCAGGCCGGGAGAAGCGCCAAGGGCATGTCATGATTCAAACCGCCTTCGCCTCGCATCCTTTCTGGCACGAGCTGCTCCAGGGCGGATACGAGCGGGTAGCGGCGAGCGCTCTGGTGGAACGCGAGAAGGCGGCCTGGCCGCCCTTTTCGCGACTTGCACTTCTTCGCGCCGCAGCGACCCGCAGACAGGAGACGCATGACTTCCTCGAAGCATTGAGGGCGAAAGCTTCCGCAATCAATGCTGACGGCGTGCGAATCCTGGGCCCGGTCAGCGCGCCGATGGAGCGCCTGGCCGGCCGCTACCGGGCGCAGCTGCTCTTCCAGAGCCGCAACCGCCAGCCGCTGCACCGACTGCTGCAGTCACTGCGCGAAGACCTCGAGACCAGCGCCTCCGCAAGGCGGGTTCGCTGGTCCATCGACGTCGATCCGATCGAGCTGTTCTGATTGAGGTCGGTTCTGCCGACGGCCGATATTCATGAACGTTCAGGCGCGCGGGATAGCCCTTTGACCACATGCTGCTAGAATTGCCGGCCCTTGAGTTTTCCACACGCCGAAAGAGATCCGCCGTTGAAAAGCAGTATTGCAGACCTGGTCGACAGGGCCATTGCAGGCCTCAAAGAACTGGAAGCCGCGCCTGAAGTGACGTCGACCCGTACCACGGTCGAGCGCACGCGCGATCCACGCCACGGGGATTTCTCGACAAACATCGCAATGCGCCTGGCGAAGAGTGCGGGCAGCGCGCCGCGGGATCTGGCAGGGAGAATCATTGCCCTGCTTCCGGAAAGCGACCTGGTCGCAAAGGTCGAGATTGCCGGTCCCGGGTTCATCAACATTCATGTGAGCGACACGGCTCTGCAGCGGGAAGTGGCCGAAGTCCTGAAGGCTGGTGAGATGTATGGCCGCCAGGAGATGCGCACGCAGCCGCGCATTCTGCTGGAGTTCGTTTCGGCAAATCCGACGGGGCCGTTGCACGTCGGGCACGGCAGGCACGCCGCCTACGGGGCGACGCTCGGCAATCTCCTGCAGGCGGCTGGCTATCCCGTCGAGCGCGAGTATTACGTGAACGACGAAGGCCGCCAGATGGACATCCTCGGCGCCAGCGTGTGGCTGCGCATGCTCGAGCAGCGCGGTGAGACGGTCGCGTTCGCCAAGGCCGGTTACCGGGGCGAATACATTCGGGATATCGCGCGCGCGCTTGACCGTTCCGGATTGCCCGAAGTAATCGCCGCGGACTTGCAGAAGCGCCTGCCGGCGGACGAGCCTGAAGGCGACAAGGAAGACTATATCAGTGCGGTCATTGCGGCTGCAGCGGACATTCTCGGCGCCGAACGATTTGCGGCGATCAGGCGGCAGGCGCTCGAATCGATTCTGCATGACATCAGGGACGATCTTCACGACTTCGGTGTCGAGTTCGATCGCTGGTTCTCCGAGAGAAGTCTCTCCGAGGAACAGCGCATTGAAGAGGCGCTGGCAGTACTGAAAAAACGCCAGATGCTGTACGAGAAAGACGGCGCGACCTGGTTTCGCGCGACGGACTACGGCGACGAAAAGGACAGGGTAGTCGTGCGGGAGAACGGCAGGACCACCTATTTCGCATCGGATATTGCCTATCATTACGACAAGCGCCGGCGCGGCTTCGATCATCTTCTCGATATTCTGGGCGCGGACCACCATGGCTATGTTGCGCGCGTGCGCGCGGGCCTCGAAGCAATGGGATTTGCCGGCGACAGCCTCGAAGTGGAACTCGTGCAGTTCGTGACGTTGTACCGGGCGGGCGAGAAACTCGCGATGTCGACCCGTTCCGGTGAGTTTGTCACGTTGCGGCAGTTGCGTGAGGAAGTGGGCAATGACGCGGCGCGTTTTTTCTATGTCATGCGCTCGCACGACCAGCATCTGGACTTCGATCTCGAACTCGCGAAGAGCCGCTCGAACGACAATCCCGTTTATTACATTCAGTACGCCCATGCGCGGGTAGCCAGCGTATTCCGGCAGCTCAACGAGAAAGGTCTCGAGTGGGACGAGGCCTCGGGGCTTGCAAATCTCGCCCGACTCGAGGAGAAGCACGAGAAAACACTGATGAGCACGGTAAGCCGCTATCCCGAGATCATCGAGCTGGCAGCCGCGAACAGGGCGCCGCATCACCTGGTGCATTATCTGCGGGACCTTGCCAATGATTTTCACACTTATTACAACGCGCATACGTTTATCGTGGACGATGACGATCTGCGTAACGCCCGGCTTGCGCTGATTGCAGCAACCAGGCAGGTGATTGCAAGCGGCCTTGGGTTGCTGGGCGTATCCGCCCCCGAATCGATGTAGCGGGATAATGGCGAAAAGAAAGCACAAAGAGCGCACGAGCGCCGGCGACTATCCGGGCTGGGCGTGGATGCTGTTCGGGTTGCTTATCGGCCTGTCCGTTGCATTCGCGATCTATATCAACGGCCGCGACTCGAGGGTACCGCCGCAGCCGGTGGCGCGCGAAGCCGCCAGCATGGAGGAAGCGACGGGGCAGGCGGTGCCGGATCCGGTGGAGATCCCGCCTGCAGCAACGGATGAAGCGGTGAAACCGCGCTTTGATTTCTACAGCATGCTGCCGAATTTCGAGGTCATCATTCCGGAGCAGGAACCGGATGTGAGCACCGATACGGCGGCGAAAGCTGTCGTCGTGCCCGGAGTCTATGTACTGCAGGCAGGGTCATTCACGCAGCACGCCGACGCGGATCGCCGCCGGGCACAGCTCGCGCTGCAGGGCATAGAGTCGACCATCCAGCGTGTTACGATCGACGACAAGACCTACCATCGGGTGCGGATAGGCCCGATAGAAGACCTCGAGCAACTGAATGTGATCAGAAGCCGGCTGCGTGAAGCGGACATAGACGTGCTGCGAATCCGCCTGGGCGACTGATGTCGCAGGAACGGTGCAGCGAGCGCAGGGCGGCGTATGGCAGATCGCTTTGCCTAAGGGTCCGCATAAGTCCTGATTGGAGCTCTGTAGGAGCCCGCCTTGCGGGCGATTTCGCCAATGTCCATCGCACTCGCCCGCGGGCAGATGACTGCTCCCTGCGTAATCTGCACGCCCGCCATCCATGGCGGTCGGGCGGGCTCCTACAGCGGCTCTATTGCGACTTGTGCAGAGCTTCCCTGGCGCTGGTTCTCGTCCTTGCCGGCTGCGCCGCCGCGGGACCCAGCCCGCAGCAGGCACCGGGGGCGCCAGCGTTCGATGCCGCGCCGCCCGTTTCCCGTGAAATGACCATCGCCGCCGTCGGCGACATCATGCTTGGCACGGATTATCCTGAGGACCATCTTCCCGATGACGACGGTGTCAGCTTCCTGTCCGGCGTCGCCGCGGTGCTTTCCGCTTCCGATCTTACGTTCGGCAACCTCGAAGGCGTGCTTCTCGATGGCGGCCGGCCCCGCAAGGTTTGCACGAACCCCGCCGCATGCTTTCTTTTTCGTTCACCGTCGCGTTACGCCGAGCACTTTGTAGACGCGGGCTTCGACGTACTGAGCCTTGCGAATAATCACGCACGCGATTTCGGCGAGGCCGGAAGGACAGCAACCATGCGCACGCTCGACACCGCAGGAATCGCGCATTCCGGCCGGGAAGGCGATTTCGCCAGCCTCGTGGTGAACGACGTCAAAGTCGCGGTGCTGGCGTTCGCGGTTACACAGAAATCAAACCTGATGCACGATTACGATGTTGCTGCGGAGACCGTCCTCGAACACGCCGCGACCCACGATGTCGTCGTCGTTTCATTTCACGGCGGAGCCGAGGGCAATGACGTGACGCGACTGCCGTTTGCCGAAGAGGAGTACGTCGGTGAACCGCGCGGCGATGTCGTTCACTTTGCAAGAAAAGTGGTGGACGCCGGCGCCGACCTGGTGCTCGGTCATGGACCGCACGTGGTCCGTGCCATGGAGCGTTATCACGATCGTCTCATTGCCTACAGCCTCGGCAACTTTGCCACCTACTACGGCATCAGCGTCGACGGTCTGAACGGCATTGCGCCGATCCTCAAGGTTACGCTTGATGGTGAGGGCCGTTTCATCGAGGGCGAGATCTACTCGACCGTGCAAATGCGGCCCGGCGGCCCGGTCCGCGACGAGAGCCGCCAGGCGCTGCACCTGATCCGGGATCTGAGCCACCAGGATTTCGGCACGCCAGGCATCCGGTTTCTGGATAACGGGCGCATTCTTCCGGAGGCGCGGCCGACATTCCGGGAGCACGTACGGGAGGTGGAGGCGAGCGATCCCCGTTAATCGTCCGCGGTGGACACCGCCCGAAAGTCCACCCCCAGCGAGCGCAGCTTCCGGTAAAGATGCGTGCGTTCCATGCCGACCCGTTTGGCCAATTTGCCGACTTTTCCATCGCAGAGCACCAGTTGCTGCTGCAGGTAGGCACGTTCGAACTGCTCCCGCGCTTCGCGCAGCGGCAACGACAGCAGGTCCTGTTTCACCAGCGGCTCGTCGGTCTGTGAACTTGCGCTGAGTTCACGTTCGATCTCGTCCAGCGCTATTTCTTCGCCTGAGCCCGTCAGTAGCAGCCTGCGGACCAGGTTCTTCAGTTCGCGAACATTGTCGGACCACGGGTAATTCCGGAGACGGTTCTGTGCCGCGACGCTGAAGCGCCTGAATGTCAGTCCTTCGGAGTCGACCAGCTTGTCGACGTAGTAGTTGAGAAGTTCCGGCACGTCCTCCGCATACTCGCGAAGCGGCGGTACACGTACGCTCAGCACGTTCAGGCCGGCGACGAGTTCCCGTCGAAGCTGGCCCCGTTCGATTGCATTTTCGTAGTCGTCGCGAACCGTTGCGAGAATCCGTGTACGAAGTTCGATCTGCGTATGCCCCCCGACGCGCGAGAACCACCGTTGCTCCAGCGCGCTCAAGATGAGCTTCTGAGCCTGGTCGTTGAGATCGGAAAGCTCTTCGATGAGAAGCGTGCCTTCCGCCGCGCGCTCGAAAAAGCCCGGCCGGATCTCGCCGTTCCTCTCGCTGCCGTAAAGCTGTGCCTCCGTGTTGCTCTCGGTCAGTGACGCGGCAAGCAGTACCTCCAGAGGCTCGTCGGCTCGGCGGCTCAACGCGTGTATGTAACGCGCGAACGCGCCGCGCCCGGTTCCGGGTTCACCCGTAAGGAGAACGGGCGAGTCGTGGTTGGCGTATTGCTGAACCTTGTCGCGCAAGTTCTGCATGAGCTTGCTGCGTCCGACCGGCGCCAGAAGCGATGGCAACAGTCCGCGAGCCGAGCCGGACTGCTTTCGTCCGCTTTCGAGCCCGCGTTCGACGGTACGCAAAAGCTTCGCGATAGACAACGGCTTCTCGACGAAGTCGAGTGCGCCCAGCCGGGTTGCCTCCACCGCCGTGTCGACAGTTCCATGACCGGACATGATCACAACCGGCGTATCGAGTTCGCCGAGCTCGGACCACTCGCGCAACAGCGAGATGCCGTCGGTATCCGGCATCCAGATGTCGAGCAGCACCAGGTCGAATCTGTTCTCCTTGCGCGCGCTGCGCGCTTCTGCAGCATTGGCGGCGACGGTAACCCTGTAATTCTCGTCCGTCAGTATTTCCTGTATCAGTGCCCTGATGTCGGCCTCGTCGTCCACAACCAGCACGTGTGCTGTGCTCATGCTCTTTCCCTCCGTTTTTCTGTGCGCCTTGGCAACAGAACGGTCATGGCTTCTCGTGCCGTTTCGTTAACCGGCAGTTGAATCCGAATCATTGCGCCACCTTCCTCGCGGTTCTCTGCATCGATCGTGCCGGCGTGTTCTTCAACCAGCTTCTTGACAATTGCAAGCCCAAGCCCCGTGCCCCTCGGTTTGGTCGTAACGTATGGGTCGAATACCTGGCTCACGGACCCTGTCTGGAAACCCGGACCGTTGTCCTTGACGACGATCTCGATGACCTCGATGCCGTTCAGGCTCGCCTGTGTAACCGCCACAATGATGTGGCCGTTGTTGCTGGACTCCAGCGCCTCTATGGAATTGCGAATGAGGTTGTGCAGTATCTGTCGAATGCGGCCGATGTCCGCTTCGAGCCTGGGCAGGGACCGGTCCGCCTGCAGTTCTATCTCGATGCCGCTCTCCTGAGCCCGATACAGGTCGACTACCTCGTGCGCGAGCTTTTCCATGTCGAATGCACTGATGTCGATATCCGGCGCGCGGGCGTAGTTGCTGAACGCATTGACCATTTCCTTCATTGCCTCGACCTGCTGCACGATCGTGTGCGTTGCCCGATCCAGGATCTGCGCCTCGTCGCGGGACATCGTATGCAGGTATTTACGCCGCAGACGCTCCGCGGACAGTTGTATCGGCGTCAGGGGGTTCTTGATTTCGTGCGCCAGCCTGCGCGCGACCTCGCCCCATGCGGCATCCCGCTGCGCCTGCAGGAGGGCTGTAATGTCGTCGAACACGACCACGAAGCCCGGCGCATGGTCGTCGTCGCCCGGCAGAGTCGTACATGCGCAGGTCAGCACCCGGCGCCCGACTTCGCCGCGCAGGACGATCTGCTCGCGCCATTCCGTCTCTCCGGCATTCATGTGCGCCCGCGCCACGTCGAGGAACTGTTCCAGCAGCGGTTCGCCGGTAGCAACATCCGGCAGGAGTTCGCCGACGCGGTTTTCGAGGTCGACGTTGAGGATCGCCCCGGCGGCCTGGTTGGCGGTGCGGATCTTCAGGTCCGATTCCAGCGAGACAACCCCCGTCGAAAGGCGGGCAAGGATCACTTCCAGGTTCGCCCGCTCCGCCTCCACCTGCGCCTGGCTCAGGCTCGCCTGCCGTCGCGCTGCCGAGAGCCTCTGCGTCATGTCGTTGAACGAACTGATCAGGAAGCCTATTTCGTCTCGCGACGGCGTCGGCAGGCGAGTATCGAAATCTCCCTTGGCCACCGCCCGGGTTCCTGCGACCAGGTCCTGAATCGGCGCGACGAGCCTGCGCGAAAAGAAGAACGCGCCGTAAACGGACGCGAGCAGGGAAATCATCAATACGACGGTGAGCGTGATGGAAATGGTGCGCTTCAGCGGCTCGCGCAGGTACACGGCGCGTTTGTAGTCGCTGTAGGATTGCTCCACGTTGGACGCCATGCGCCCCATCCTTTCGTTCACCGGATATACCGCACGAACGAAGCCCTGTCCGTCCCGCCCGTCTGTCTCATACCGCACCGCCGTGCGGATTTCGTAAACGCCTTCCTCGATCGAATCGAGATTGACGAAAGGCCGGTCCTGCTGAATCTGCATCAGCATTTCTTCTTTCGCCGGTTGCGGAAGGCTGTCGGCGAGGTCGTCGGAACTCGTTGCGATAATTCTCCCGCCGCGACCGAACACCGTAATCTCGCTTGCGCCGCTTTCACGGCGCAGCACGCCGAGCGCGAAAATGAGTTCTCGGCCGTCGATGTCCCTGACACGTTCGGCAATCTGGATGGTAGTGTTCAGGTGATCCCGCATCTGCATGCCGAGCGATGCCTGGCTTAGCGCGAGAGCGTCGTCGAGGCCGGCCTCCACTTCGACGTTGAACCAGGTGTCGATGCCGCGGTTGATGAATTGCATCGCAAAATAGAACACGATCAGAAGCGGCAGCACGGCAAGACCGACGAACATCGCAACCATGCGGGCTTTCAGCTTTGCGCCGGGGACATGCGCGCGGTAGTCGCGTACCAGCCGGGCCAGATTGCCGACGAGCAATGCGAGAAGAGCCAGGACGCCGGCGATGTTCACGAGCAGGATCAGGTTCTGCAGCTGGTCGAACTCGCCTGCGTCCTGCGCGGTGCGGCTGAGGAGATAGAAAGCAAACAGCGCCAGCGCGACGCCTGTTGCGCCGAGGGCCCCGTAAAAAACGCGCTTTATCGTTCGAGCGGCCATTCGAACCACTCACTCTTGAGTTGCCACTGGTCACGCCAGAAGAACAGGAGCCTGAGCGGCGCAGGGTACTGTTGCGTGCCCAGGATCGCCTGCAGGCGCATCCGGTACCTCGCATCGCGCAGGAGTATCGATTCGTCAATGACGGGCAGATCCTGAATCCGTCCCAGGTTGTTGAGTGCGGAATAAAGCGTGGCGAACGAGTCCTGGTCGCCGCTGTTCAAGTTTCTCACGATGTAGCGCTGGCTGAGCGGCTTGTACTCGAGTTCGTAACGCAACGTCAGCTCCGCGTCGGTGGCGTCGAGCATGAAGCGGCGTTCGCGTATCAACTCGAGCTTCAGTTCGATCGTGAGCGGCACGCCGCTATCCAGCGCGGCCAGGGCTTCGTCGCTCAGCACCAGCTGCAGTCGCGCCTCGAGCTCGATTACGTCATCGACAACGGCCGTCGACGCGGAGCGAACATCGAAGTACCCCTCGCGGCCCGGGCGGTCCTCGGCGCGCGCCCCGAGCACCAACGGCAAAGCTATCAGGAGCCCGGGTACGAGCGCCGCGATATTGGCTTTTCGAAGTCCGCTCATCTTTAGGTCCGGCCGCTCTTGTCCAGGCAGGCAAAATAAAATCCGTCCAGATCCTGCTCCCCGGGCAGGACCTGAAAGCCGCGCGCCTTGCGACGCATTAAATCGCGGATGTTGTAATCTGGCAACAGCTGTTCCTCGACCGCGTCCGGGTTACGGCTCATAAACCGGGCCACGACGTCGTCATTTTCGGCAGCCAGCACCGAACAGGTCACGTAAAGAAGGCGGCCCCCCGGCGCCAGAAGCGGCCACAGGGCCGACAGCAGTTCCGTTTGCTTTCGGGCGCTGTTTTCGATGTCCGCATCACGCCGCAGAATCTTGATATCGGGGTGGCGGCGGATCACCCCCGTCCCGCTGCAGGGTGCGTCGAGCAGGATACGGTCGAACCGCCGGCCATCCCACCACTGTTCCGGATTGGATGCATCAGCGGCCGTTAATGTTGCATCGAGACCCAGGCGTTTCAGGTTTTCACCCACGAAGGCAAGCCGCCGTTCGTCGGCGTCCACCGCAGTCAGAGTGGCCTTAGGACCTGCCAGTTCCAGCAGATGTGCAGCCTTGCCGCCCGGCGCCGCGCAAGCATCGAGAATATTGTCTCCTCCATTCGCCAGCAGCCACGGCGCTGCGAGCTGTGCCGCCGCGTCCTGTACGGACACCAGGCCATCGGCGAAACCCGGCAGTTCCGTCACCGGGCGGGGCTTTTCGAGCCGGATGGCCTCTGCCTGCCCGACTCGATGCAGTGTCGTGTCCGCCACGAGGTCCACTTGCTCCGCACCGTTGCTGTCGGGCTTCGTTTCCGTGGCCCTCAGTTGCTCGAGGTATTCGCCGGTGCCCACCTTCTGCCGGTTCACCCGCAGCCACATCGGCGCGCGGGCGTTGTTCGCGTCGAGGATCTGCTGCCAATCCTCCGGCCAACCCTGTTTCAGGCGCCTGATAAGCCAGGCAGGATGGTTGAAACGCGCCTCGTCCGAGGACGGCGCCGATTCTGCCAGGCCCTTGCGGCGAAAGTTTCGCAGTACGGCATTGATGACCGGCGCATATTTTGGCCGACGCAGGCGCCGCGCGGCGTCGACGGTCAGCGACACCGCGGCATGGTCGGGGATGCGGCTTTCCGTAAGTTGAAACAGGCCGACCGCAATCAGCGACTCGATGACGCTGTCCGCCGGCCGCACCGGCTTGTCGAGTAATCGGGCGATGAACTCACGGAGTCGCCAATGATTGCGCAGCGTCCCGTAACAAAGCATTCGAAGCAGCGGCCGGTCCGTCGCTTCCACCCGCGGGTTGAGGTCCGACAGCGCATCGTCCAAGGACCGCCCTCCGGTTACGACCGCATCGACGGCTCGCGCGGCCTCCGCGCGGACCGCGGCGCCCTGACCTGCGGCGCTCATACGGGTAACAGCGTTCCGGGCGCAGTATTCCGGCCGGCAAACTGCGACGCGGTTACGCGCCCCCTGCCCGGCCTCTGCAGTTCGAGGAGACGAAGGATGCCCTGCCCGCAGGCGACGTCGATCCCGTCGCGGCTGCTCGCGGTGATAGTGCCGGCAGGCGCCGGGTCCGAACCTCGCGATGCTTGAGCGGCGACTGGTTCGGCGGCCCAGCATTTCACCCGTTCACCGCCGAGCATGAACCACGCGCCGGGCTCCGGGTTGTATGCCCTCACCACGCGCTCGAGACGCGACGCTTGCAGGCGAAAATCGAGTCGGGCTGCCTCCTTGCCGACCTTTCCCGCGAAGGTTGCGAGGCGTTCGTCCTGCGGTAGAGCCTCCATTCGGCCTTCCAGAATCGCCGGCAGGTGCCCGGTAACGAGCTCCCCGCCGAGCACCGCGAGCCGCTCGGTGAGCGACCCCGCCGTCTCTCCCGCCCGGATGGCCAGCGGCTGCTGTACGTAAACCGGCCCGGTATCCAGGCCTTCTTCCATGTGCATAAGGCTGATCCCGGTCTCCCTGTCCCCGTTCAGAATGGCCGCCTGAATGGGCGCCGCACCTCGCCATCGCGGCAGCAGCGAGGCATGAACATTGATGCAGCCGCGGGCCGGCAGCGCGAGAATCTCCGGCGGGAAAAGCAGCCCGTACGCCGCGACTACGAAAGCGGCGGGCTTCAGGCCGTGAAGGTCGGCAACCAGGGAAGGCTCCTTCAGGTTTTCGGGCTGGCGGACCGGAATGCCCTGCTCGGTTGCGTAACGCTTGACCGGACTTATCCGAAGCTTCCGACCGCGCCCCGCGGGCCGGTCCGGCCGGGTCAGAACCAGGACCGGCGCCATGCCCGCCTGCACGAGTGCGCGAAGGACGGCCTGCGCGAACCCGGGCGTGCCGGCAAAGACCAGGTTGTCGGGCATCTTCGGGAATGCGGCGATCTAGGCGAGCTCAGGTGTAGCCTGCTGCCTGCGCTCCTTGATGAGGCGCTTGCGGATGCGCTGCCTTTTCGCCTCGGACAGGTAATCCACGAACAGCCTGCCATTCAGGTGATCGACTTCATGCTGCACGCAGACCGCCAGCAGCCCTTCGAATTTACGCTCGACAGGCCCGCCCTCGCGATCCAGATAGCGCACTTTTATATGGTCTGCGCGTTCGACTTCCTCGTAATAGCCCGGCACCGACAGGCAGCCCTCTTCCGTTATGGCGACACCGCCTTTCTCAAGGATCTCGGGGTTGATCAGGACGTGCGGCTCATTTTTTTCCGTCGATACGTCCGCCACCAGCAGCCGCTGATGCACGTCGACCTGGGTCGCCGCGAGGCCGATGCCGGGGGCTTCGTACATGGTCTCGAACATGTCGTCTATGAGGCGCCTGAGCTCATCGTCCACCCGGACGACAGGCACCGCTTTTTTCCGCAGACGCGGATCGGGAAACTCCAGAATGGGCAGTATTGCCATGATAGTCGTATTAAAACTCGCGTGAATTGCTATAAAATCAAGCTAAATTTTTGACTTTAAAGAATAAGATAACGGACAATGCCGCCTGCATCGGGGGCCTTGAAACCGTCTCCCGAGCGGAATTGTGACGCGTTTGGCAGCCCGGGCGGCCTCAAGGCTACATATTACAACAATGCCCGCCTGCCGGCAGGGCAGACCACTTTGACGGAGCAACCGCCGATTATGTTCCCA
>Ga0299906_10004354_pt1 | contig 11622 bp, 10 predicted proteins | sample RVTome_14_FD_200259 | JGI IMG/M metagenome (GOLD analysis project Ga0299906, IMG submission 200259) | Soil microbial communities from uranium-contaminated site in the Upper Colorado River Basin, Wyoming, United States - RVT145D125 (version 2) ... | reverse complement strand
CCAGTAGATGCGCCGGCCGTTCATGCCGGGCTCCGGGTCGGTATAGAAGCCCCAGTTGTAGACCGGGTGGAACATGGTCTTGGCGTAGCCGATCGGGAGATGGATCCAGATCGAGCGGTCGCGCGGACCGGCTTCGAGCAGCAGCACGCGATGCCGGCCGTTCGCGGACAGCCGGTTCGCGAGCACGCAGCCGGCGGAGCCGGCGCCGACGACGATGTAATCGGCCTGCGGCGTGGGCATCTGCGCAGTTTCCCAGGATCGCAAGCCGCATTGTGCCGGTTCGCGAAAGCATCCTTCGCCCACTGAGGTTCCGGTATGCTAGGCGTGCGTCCTCGCGGCCCACGCGACACCCTCACCACCCCCTGGAGGAGACACCCATGAAAAGCCCGTTGCGAGCCATCGGCGGCTCTGCCGCCGTTGCGGCTCTGAGTTGCGGCCTCGCCGTGTTTGCCGCCGCGCCGCGCGACGCGTCGGCGCAGCAGGTTGTCAATTACGGGGTGCAGCCGGCAACGATGCCGATCTACATCGCGCGCGAGCTGGGACTGCTCGACCCGATCGAGAAGAAGCACAACGTCAAGATCGTGTTCCGCAATTTCACCTACGGCGCCCCCGAGAACCAGGCGATGGCCGCCGGCGAGCTGCAGATGGCCTCGGCCGGCATGGGCCCGGCGATCATCGCTGCCTCGCGGCTGCCCTCGACGCTGGTCGCGATCACGATCCTCGAGCAGACCGCGATCCTCGTGCCCAAGGACTCGCCGCTGAAGAGCGTGAAGGAGCTCAAGGGCAAGAAGGTCGCTTTTCCCGGCGAGGGCTCGCAGCAATACCCGCTGCTGCTGAAGGCGCTCGCCGACGCGGGTCTCCAGCAAACCGACATCACGCTGTTCAAGACCGATGGCGCGCAGATTCCGACGCTGCTGCAGAACAAGTCGGTGGACGCGGGAATCACCTGGGACCCGCACGTGTCCAATGCGCTTGCGGCCGGCCACTCGAGGGTGCTCATCAAGGCCGAGAAGATCATGCCGATCATGCAGGGGCACTACATCGGCAACGGCGAGTACGTGCATGACGACTTCCTCGCCAAGCGACCCGAGGTGGTGCAGGAGCTGGTGACCGCCAACGTCAAGGCGATCGACTTCATCCTCAAGGACCCGAAGGGCGCAGCCAGGATGTGGGCGAAGCAGATCGGCTTCCCCGAGAACGTCATCAACTACTCGCTCGCGGAGGGAATCTCGGTGTATAGCCGCAACGTCGTGCCCGAGAAGGCGACGATCGATGCCTACGCCAGGTTCCTGAAGGACGCCAAGATTCTCAAGGGCGACGACAGCCCCAAGTTCAACGCATCATTCGCCCAGAAAGCGCTGGCCGAGACCGGCAAGTAGCCCCGCTGCGAGGCCTCTCGCCCGCGGGGCCTCGTTCCTTCCTTCCTGCGCGCGATGCTGCTGCGAACCGGAAAGCTGCTCGCGCGCGCGCTGCCGCTGGCGACCGCGGTCGTGGTGATCGTGATCGTCTGGCAGCTCGTGGTCGCGATCTTCAGGCCGCACGTCTCGCTCCTGCCGCCGCCGGTACTCACGGCGCACGAGTTCTGGGCCCTGTTCGCGAGCGGCGAGCTGTTCGTGCACACCGGCACCAGCCTCGCGCGCGTGCTCTCGGCGTGGACCATCACGGGCGCGATCGCGATCCCGCTGGGGCTCGCTATGGGATGGTCGCGCCGGGTCGAGCGGCTCGTCGATCCCTTCGTCGAGATCTTCCGGCCGATCTCGCCGCTTGCCTGGATCCCGCTCGCCATCCTGTGGTTCGGCATCGGCGAGGCGGGCAAGGTATTCGTGGTCTGCGTGGCCACCCTGTTTCCTACCCTGCTCTCCACTATCGCCGGGGTGAAGCGCATCGACCCCGTGCTGGTCCATGCCGGGCAGGTGCTTGGGTGCACCGATCAACCCTCGCTGTTCCGCAAAGTCATTTTTCCCGCGGCCCTGCCGAGCATCGTGGTGGGCCTGCGCATTTCCTTCGGCACCGGTTGGGCGGCGATCATCGCCGCCGAGCTGGTCGCGGCGCGCTCGGGGCTCGGTTATCTCATCGCGAACGGCATGGAAATCCTGCGCGCGGACAAGGTGCTCGTCGGCATGGCGATGATCGGAATCCTGGGCGTGTGCTTCGATGCGCTCTTCCGCTCCCTCCACCGGCGTTTTTCCTGGGGCGAAGAGTGACGGGCGCAAGCAAGCCGCTTTCGGTGCGCGGCATCGCGAAGACCAACCAAAGCAGGACCGGCGAGCCGGTCGAAGCACTGCTGCCGATCGACCTCGAGATCGCCGCGGGCGAGTTCCTGGTGATCGTCGGCCCCTCGGGCTGCGGCAAGTCCACGCTGCTCAACGTGCTCGCCGGCTTCGGCGAGCCCTCGCGCGGGGAGGCGCGGGTGGGCGACATGAAAATCGCCGGTCCGGACATCGATCGCGGCATGGTGTTCCAGAGCTACGCGCTGTTTCCCTGGCTCTCGGTCATCGGCAACGTCGAATTCGGGCTCGAGCGCAAGGGCGTGCCGAGGCGCGAGCGGCGCGAGATCGCGCTGGAGCATCTGCGCCTGGTCGGCCTGCAGGACTTCGCCGACCGCGGCATCAACGAGCTCTCGGGCGGAATGAAGCAGCGGGTGGCAATCGCCCGCGCGTTCGCCCCGGAGCCTTCCATCATCTTCATGGACGAGCCGTTCGGCGCGCTCGACGCGCTCACCCGGCGTTTCCTGCAGCGGCAGTTGCTCCGCATTTGGCAGCAGTACAGGAAGACCGTGGTATTCGTCACGCACTCGGTACCCGAGGCGATCACGCTCGCCGACCGCATCGTGGTGATGACGGCGCGCCCGGGCCGGATCCGCCGGACGACCGCGGTCGACCTTCCCCATCCGCGCGAGTCCACCTCCGAGCGCTTCCGCGAGTACGAGCGCGACCTCTACGCCGAGCTCGACGAAGAGCTCGCCAAAAGCTTCGCCGTGGAAGCGAGAGACCTGATTGACTGATTTCGCGTTTCCGGCATCGATCGCCGAAGCCGCGGCCGGGCTGCGCGCCGGCGAGTTCACGTGCGTCAGACTCACTGAACACTGCCTCGCGCGCGTTTCCGCGATGCAGCCGAAGCTCAACGCCCTCATCACCGTGACTGACGATCTGGCGCTCGCCACGGCGCGCGAACGCGACGCCGAGCTCAGGAGTGGGCGGGACCGCGGCCCGCTGCACGGCATACCGATCGTGCACAAGGACTGCTTCGACACCGCCGGCATCCGGACCACAGTCGGGGCCGACGTCTTCCGCGATCGCGTGCCGCAACGCGACGCGACCCTCGTGCAGCGCCTGGCCGCAGCGGGGGCCGTCATGCTCGGCAAGACTCAGATGAACGAGTTCGCCGCGGGCATGTCGGGAAAGAACGCGTTCTTCGGCGATGCGCGCAACCCGTGGGACGCGGCACGCGCGTCGGGCGGCTCGTCGAGCGGCAGCGCCTGCGCGGTCGCCGCGCGGTTGTGTCTCGGCGCTTCCGGGACCGACGCCGGCGGCTCGATCCGCCTGCCCGCGGCGTGGACGGGCATCGTGGGCCTGCGCCCCACCTATGGGCGAGTGAGCAAGGCCGGAGCCTATCCACGCTCCTACAGCTTCGACTGCGCGGGGCCGCTCGCCGCCACCGTGCCTGACCTGGCGGTGCTGCTCGAGGCCATGGCGGGGCACGACCCCGACGACCCGGAGTCCCTGCCGGAGTCCGTCCCTGGCTACGCGGCCGCCCTGCCGAGAGACTTGCGGGGGCTCCGGCTCGCGATCGTGCAGGACTTCAGCTTGCGTGACGTAGAGGACGACGTTGCGCAGGCACTGCGCGATGCGCTCGAGGTGGTCACCGGGCTGGGCGCAGAGCTTCACCACGTGAAGGTTCCGGTGCTCGAGTCGGACTTTGACCATCGCGCGATTCTCGATCTCCTGCTCTACGAGTTCCACCAGATCCTGGGTGCCGAGTACCGGGCGGCGCCCGACCGGGAACGACGCTTCGGACCGGTCGTGCGCGCAAACCTCGAGCGCGGCGCCGTGATCAGCGCTGAACGCTACCGTGCCGCGCTGGTCTCGCGTGACCACTTTGTGCGCGAGCTGCGCGAGATCTTCTCCTCGATCGACGCGCTCATCACGCCGACCGCCCCGATGAGCGCCCTCGGTCTCGATGCCGCGGAAGCCGACTTCGACCGCGCGCGGCAGTTCACTATCCCGTTCAGCCTCGCAGGTCTGCCCGCGATCTCGGTGCCGTGCGGGTTCGACCGGAGCGGGCTCCCGCTCGGGCTGCAGATCGTTGCCGACCGCCTGCGGGAACCACTCGTGCTGCGCATCGCCGCCGCATACGAAGCGGCAACCGCGCTTCATCGTCGCGCGCCGGTGGTCTGAGGCCCGCACCGCGCGAGTTCCCCAGCGCAGCGGATGAAGTACGGTTCCGGTATGCTAGGCGTGCGTCGTTGCGGCAAACGCGGCACGCTCACGAGCGACACGCTCGCGACACCCTGGAGGAGAGACCCATGAAAAGCTTGTTGCGAGCCATCGGCCGCTCTGCCGCCGTTGCGGCTCTGAGTTGCGGCCTCGCCGCGTTTGCCGCCGTGCCGCGCGACGCGTCGGCGCAGCAGTCGACCAGGATGCGGCTGCAGACCGCGGTGCCGGCAGCCGCCGACGAGTTCAAGATGCTGCAGAAGTTCTCCCAGCGCGTGGACAGCATGACCGGCGGCCGCCTCAAGATCGAGGTGCTCCCCGACGGCGCGGTGGTCGGCGCGTTCGAGATTCTCGATGCGGTCGACAAGGGTCTGGTGGACTCGGGCTTCGCCTGGACGCATTACTGGTCGGGCAAGCACCCGGCGGCGATGCTCTTCGGTTCGCCCTCGGGCGGCTCGGGGCTCGGCATGGACCAGATGGCATGGGTGTCCTGGTTTCTCGAAGGCGGCGGCAAGGAGCTCTACCGCGAGCTCTTCGACGAGCATCTCAAGGTGAACGTCGTGGGCTTCATCGTGCAGCCGGTCGGTCCCGAGGCGCTGGGCTGGTTCAAGCAGCCGATCAAGAACATGGCCGACCTGCAGAAGCGGCGCTTCCGCACCCCGCCCGGGATCCCCGGCGCGATCTACAAGGAGATGGGCGTGACGGCGATCGCGCTGCCCGGCGCCGAGATCATCCCCTCGGCCGAACGCGGCGTGCTCGATGCGGCCGAATGGTGCTGCCCGGTGACCGACCTCGCCTACGGCTTCCAGCGCGCGTTCAAGTACTACTACCTGCAGGGCCTGCACCAGAACACGGTGAACGCCGACATCTACATCAACAAGAACTTCTGGAACAAGCTGCCGAAGGACGTGCAGGCGATCTTCGAGGGCGCAGCGCTCGCGTCGCTGATGGAGTCCATCGCATACCGCATTCGCGCCAATGCGCTCGCCCTCATCGAGCTCAAGACGAAGCACGGCGTGCAGGTGATGGAAACGCCGCCCGACTACTTCCCGGCCTTCATGGCGGCGGCGAAGAAGGTGATGGAAGAGAACGCGGCCAAGAACGCGTTCTTCAAGAAGGTGCTCGACTCGCAGGCGGCGTTCGCGAAAGACGTCGTGCCGTACTGGGTGAGCATCCAGAAGCTGAACACGTCGGTGGCCGACTCCTACCTGAAGGGCGGAGCCAAGTAACGCCGGCGCTGCAGCGTCCGACACAGGCGGCCGACCGGCCGCCTGTTTTTTGGGGGGCCAGCCGATGGCACCGCAGCCCGGAAAGCTCGAGCGCGCGATCCGCGTCATCGACGCGATCAGCGCGTGGTCGGGCCGCATCACGGCCTGGCTGATCCTGCCGCTCATCGCGACGATGACCTACGAGGTGGTGATCCGCTACGTGGCGACCCCCACGCAGTGGGCGTACGACACGAGCTACATGCTCTACGGGGCGATGTTCATGCTCGGCGCCGCCTACACGCTCTACCGCGGCGCGCACATCCGCACCGACTTCCTGTACCAGAAGTGGTCGGTGAGGACGCAGGCGACGGTCGATGCACTCTGCTACCTGCTCCTGTTCTTTCCGGGCATCGCGGTGTTCCTGTGGCTGGGCGGCGAGTTCGCCTGGAACTCGTGGCTGCGCGACGAGCGCACCGCGGGCAGCTCCTGGATGCCGATCATCTACCCGCTGAAGGCGGTGATCCCGGTGGCGGCGGCGCTGCTGCTGCTGCAGGGCGTCTCCGAGTTCCTGAAGTGCATTCATGCGCTGCGCACCGGGCGATGGCTGGTCGTGCACAAGACCCTGGAAGAGCTCGTCAGCCATGAGTCCTGAGATCATCGGTCTGTGGATGATCGCCGCGCTGCTGACGGGGATCTTCGTCGGGTTCCCGATCGCGTTCACCCTGATCATCCTGGGGATCCTCTTCGGCTACGCCGGGTTCGGCGACACCGTGTTTCACCTCATGGTGTTCCAGTTCTTCCAGGTGATGCGCGAGCAGACGCTCGCCTCGGTGCCGCTGTTCGTGTTCATGGGCCTGCTGCTCGAGCAGGCGGGGCTGCTCGAGCGGCTGTTCCGCTCGGTGCAGCTCGGGCTCGCGCGGCTGCACGGCTCGCTGTATATCGCGGTGATGTTCTGCGCCACGATCTTCGCCGCCGCGACCGGCATCGTTGGCGCATCGGTGACTCTGCTCGGCATCATGGCGGCGCGGGCGATGGACCGCTCGAAGTACGACGTGCAGCTCTCGGCCGGCATCATCACGGCGGGCGGAACGCTCGGGATCCTGATTCCGCCGAGCGTGATGCTCGTGGTCATGGGGCCGGTGATCGGTGTTCCCGTCACCGATCTTTTCGCCGGCGCCATCATCCCCGGCCTGGCGCTGGCCGCGATCTATACCATCTATGCGCTCGCGCGCTGCTATCTCAACCCGGCGCTCGGGCCGGCGCTGCCTGAGGCAGAGCGCGCCGAATCGCGGCTCGAGATCCTCAACGAATTCCTGCAGGGGCTCGTGCCGCCCGCGGTCCTGGTGCTCGCCTCGCTCGGCAGCATCCTGTTCGGATTCGCCACGCCGACCGAGGGCGCGGCGATGGGCGCGACGGGCTCGCTCCTGCTCGTCATCGCGTACCGCCGCCTCACCTGGAAGCTGCTCTATAACTCGGTGCTCAAGACGCTCGAGGTCTCGTGCCTGATCTTGTTCCTGGTCGCGGCGTCCAATTTCTTCGGTGCGGTGTTCTCGCGCCTCGGTACGCCGACCATGATGACCCAGGCGCTGCTCGGCCTGGACCTGCCGCCGATGGCGCTGCTGGTGATCATCATGGCGGTGATCTTCCTGCTCGCCTGGCCGCTCGAATGGGTGCCGATCGTGCTGATCTTCCTGCCGATCATGCTGCCGATGGTGAAGGAGCTGGGGTTCAATCTCACCTGGTTCGGGATCCTGGTCGCGGTGAACCTGCAGACGGCGTGGCTGTCCCCCCCGGTGGCGCTTTCGGCATACTTCCTGAAGGGCGTCGCGCCGCAATGGGGGCTCTCGGACATCTACAAGGGGATGATCCAGTTCATGTTCCTGCAGGCCATCGGGCTCGCGCTCGTGATGATGTTCCCGCAGCTCGTGCTCTGGCTCCCCGGGGTGCTGTACACGAATTAGCGAGGTGCCGGCATGGCGATCGAGCATCTGAAGAAAGCAACGAAGACCCCGGACACGGAGACCGGCACCGCCCGCAAGGTCGTGGACGAGATGCTGGCCGAGATCGAGCGCCGCGGCGAGACGGCGGTGCGCGAGTACGCCGCGAAGCTCGACCAATGGACTGGCGAGATCGTCGTCACGCCCGATGAGGTCGAGCGCCGCACGCGCGACATTTCCCTCGACATCAAGCGCGACATCGAGTTCGCGACCGAGCAGGTGCGGACGTTCGCGCTCGCGCAGCGCGCCTCGCTGCAGGAGTTCGCCACGGAGCTCAGGCCAGGCCTGCGCGCCGGGCAGCGGCTGATCCCGGTGAACGTCGCCGGCTGCTACGTCCCCGCCGGGCGCTACGCGCACATCGCCTCGGCCTACATGGCGATCGCCACCGCCAAGGCCGCCGGCGTGCCGACGGTGATCGCCGCCTCGACCCCGTTCCGCGGCGAGGGCATTCACCCGCAGATCCTCCACGCCATGAAGGTCGCCGGCGCCGACAGCATCCTGACCCTGGGCGGGGTACAGGCGATCGCGACGCTCGCCTACGGCCTCTTCACCGGCAAGCCGGCCGACATCGTCGTCGGCCCCGGCAACAAGTTCGTTGCCGAGGCGAAACGCCTGCTTTTCGGCAAGGTGGGCATCGACGTCTTCGCCGGCCCGACCGAAATCGCGGTGATCGCGGACGACTCGGCCGACCCGGCGATCGTCGCCGCCGACCTCGTCGGCCAGGCCGAGCACGGGCACGAGTCGCCGGCGTGGCTCATCACGACCTCCCGGGGACTGGCGGACGAAGTGATGCGCCGCGTTCCGCCGCTCATCGAGAAGCTGCCGCCGACCGCGCGCGACGCGGCAGCCGCGGCGTGGCGCGACTACGGCGAGGTGGTGCTGTGCGACACGCGCGAGGAGGCGGCGAAGGTGTCCGACTGCTACGCCGCGGAGCACTTGGAAGTGCACGCGCGCGATCTCGACTGGTGGCTTGCCAACCTCACCTGCTACGGGTCGCTGTTCCTCGGTGAGGAGACCACCGTCGCTTTCGGCGACAAGGCCTCGGGCCCGAACCACATCCTGCCCACCAAGGGGGCGGCACGCTATTCCGGGGGCCTTTCGGTCCACAAGTTCATCAAGACCGTGACCTGGCAGCGCATGACGCGCGAAGCGACCCGCGACATCGCGCAGGCGACGGCGCGCATCTCGCGCCTGGAGGGGATGGAAGCGCACGCCCGGACGGCGGATGACCGGCTCGCGAAGTATTTTCCGGGCGAGCGCTTCGAGCGCGGTACGCCGGTCGCGCGATGAGCGTCCTGGACCTCTTCCGGCTGGACGGCAAGGTTGCGCTGGTCACCGGAGCGAGCTCGGGCATCGGGCGGGCGATCGCGGCGGCGCTTGCCGAAGCCGGCGCGAAGATCGTGCTCGTTGCCCGGCGCGCAAGCGAACTGGATTCGGCGCGGCGTGAGCTCGAGGAGAAGCGCGGCTCCGCCGCGATCCTCTCCTGCGACCTCGGCGATCGCCAGGCGCTCCTCGCGTGCGCGGTCGAGGCGCCCCGGTTCTTCGGCGCGCCCGACATCCTCGTTTCGGCGGCGGGCGTCAACATCCGCAAGCCCATGCTCGAGATGAGCCAGGCCGACTGGGACACGACGCTGCGGGTCAACCTCGAGGCGCCGTTTTTCCTCGCGCAGACGCTCGCGCCGGCGATGATCGAGCGGCGCTGGGGGCGGATCATCAACATCGCGTCGCTGCAATCGGTGCGCGCGTTCGGCAATTCCGGCGCGTACGGCGCCTCGAAGGGCGGGGTGATGCAGCTCACCCGCGCGCAAGCCGAAGCCTGGTCGCGGTTCGGCGTCAACGCCAATGCGATCGCGCCGGGCTTCTTCGCCACCGCGCTCACCGCACCCGTGGTCAACGACCCGGCGAAGTGGCGGCAGATGGCCGAGCGCACCATGATCGGCCGCAACGGCGAGCTCGCCGATCTCGCGGGCACGGCGGTCTTCCTCGCCAGCCGCGCCTCGGACTACATTACCGGCCAGACGATATTCCTCGACGGCGGCTTTTCCGCGGGGTGACCATGAGCGAGCAGGCAGAGAAGATCGAGATCCGGCGCGGCCTGAAGGACGTGTACTTCGACCGCTCGCGCGTGTGCTTCATCGACGGCCGCGCGGGAGAGCTGCGCTACCGCGGCTACTCCATCCACGACCTGGCCGAGCACTCCACGTTCGAGGAAACCTGCTACCTGCTTCTCAAAGGCGAGCTGCCCTCCGCGGCGCAGCTGGCGACGTTCGATGCCGAGCTGAAGGCGGCCCGCACGCTGCCCGCGCCGCTCTACGAGGTGATCCGCGCGGTACGGGGCGCGCATCCGATGGACGTGCTGCGCACGGGGGTGTCGGCCCTCTCCGCCTTCGACCCCGAGACCGCGGACAAGTCGCCCGAGGCGACACTCCGGAAGGGCATCCGCCTCGCGTCGCAGGTGCCGATGATCGTCGCCGCGCACGAAGCGATCCGGAACGGTCGCGAGCCCGTGGCGCCCGATCCGAAGCTCTCGCACGCGGCCAACCTCCTGTGGCTGCTGAAGGGGACGAAGCCGAGCGCGGACGCGGCAAAGCTCATGGACACCGACCTGATCCTGCACGCGGAGCACGGGTCCAACGCCTCCTCCTTCACCGCGCGCGTGGTCGCGGCCACCGAAGCGAACCTGCACGCCGCGATCACGGCCGCGGTCGCCGCGCTCTCGGGTCCGGCGCACGGCGGCGCCGCCGAGAACGTGATGAAGATGGCGCTGGAGGTCGGCGACGCCGCGAAGGCCGCCGCGTACGTGAAGGACAAGCGCGCCGCGAAGGAACCGGTGATGGGCTTCGGCCACCGCGTCTATCGCGCCGAGGACCCGCGGGCGCGCCACATGCGCGCCGGCGTCGAGAAGCTCTCCCGGGAGCTGGGAGAGCCGAAGTGGTTCCAGATTCTCGAAGCGCTGGTCGCGGCGATGCAGCCCTACGCGCGTCACGGCGTGAACGTGAACGTGGACTTCTACGCCGGCGTCGTCTATCACCTGAACGGCATCAGGGAAGACCTCTTCGTGCCGATCTTCGCCGTCGGTCGGGTGCCCGGCTGGACGGTGCAGGTGCTCGAGCAGATGGAGAACAACATCCTTATCCGCCCGCTGACGCTCTACAACGGCCCCGAGCCTCGGGCGTACGTGCCGCGCGACGCCCGCCGCTGAGATCGGGCGGGGACGCGACGTCCGTCATCCGGACCCGGTCCGGCCGAGCACGACCGCGGCCGTGGCGACGATGTCCTCGACGCTCGCGCCGCGCGAGAGGTCGCTGATCGGTCGCGCGAACCCCTGCAGGATCGGACCGATGGCGCGCGCGCCGGCGAGGTGCTGGGTGAGCTTGTAGGCGATGTTGCCCGCGTCGAGATCGGGGAACACCAAAACATTCGCTCTTCCCGCGACGGCGCTGTCGTTTTTCACCTTCTTCGCGGCGATCGCCGGCACGAGCGCGGCGTCGGCCTGCAGCTCGCCGTCGATCGCGAGCCCCGGCGCGCGCGAGCGCGCGATCTCGAGCGCCCGCACCACCTTGTCCACGCGGGCGTGCCGGGCGCTGCCCTTGGTGGAGAAGGAAAGCAGCGCCACGCGCGGCGCCACGCCGAGGAGGGCTTGATAGCTCTCCGCGGAGGCAAGCGCGATGTCGGCAAGCGCTTCGGGATCCGGGTCGGCCGTGACCGCGCAGTCGGCATAGAGCAGAGTCCGCTCCGGCAGGACCATCAGGAAGAAGCTCGACGGGGTGCGGATCCCGTCGGCGAGCCCCACCGTCATCATTCCGGCCTCGAGCACGCGCGCGGTGGGATGCGCCACGCCCGCGAGCATCGCGTCCGCATCGCCCGCTTTCACCATCATGCCGGCGTAGAACAGCGGCTTCGCCACGATGCGGCGCGCGAGCTTCTCGCTCGTGCCGGGCCGCTGGGCGACGTAGGCCTGCGCATAGGCCGCGATGCGGTCGC
>Ga0299906_10004353_pt1 | contig 11622 bp, 9 predicted proteins | sample RVTome_14_FD_200259 | JGI IMG/M metagenome (GOLD analysis project Ga0299906, IMG submission 200259) | Soil microbial communities from uranium-contaminated site in the Upper Colorado River Basin, Wyoming, United States - RVT145D125 (version 2) ... | reverse complement strand
GAGTTGGCGATGTTGCTGCCCACCACGTTGCCGACGCTCATCTCCGCGTGGCCCTGCAGCGCCGCGCCCACCGAGACGAAGAGCTCGGGCGCCGAGGTGCCGAAGGCGACGATCGTGAGCCCCACCACCGCCGGCGGAATCCGGGTCAGCCGCGCCAGCGCCACGGAGCCCCGCACCAGCAGATCGCCCGCCAGCAGCAGGTAGATCAGGCCGCCGACGATCTCGAGCCCGATCAGCATTCAGAGCCTGTGAAGGAATTCGGGTTCGTTCGCACTGCCGTCGACTCCTCCGATGCCACTGTTCGACTTCGCTCGCCTGCGGCTCGCTGCGCGCCGGCTTCGCCGGCTTGCACTCAGGCATCCTTCGCGGACTCCTTGAGCCGGGCCTCGAGCTTCCGGTTCGCCGCCACCAGCTGGTCCGTCATGTGGTTGAAGTGCATGCCGAGCTGGCCGATCTCGTCCTCGGCGCTCTCGGGGGCGCGGAGGTCCCACTCCCCGGCGCCGATGCGCTCCGCGACGTCGGCCAGCTCGCGGACCGGGCCCGAGAAGACGAGACCGAGCACCGCCCCCGCGACGATGCCGAAGGCCGAGAGCGAGAGGGCGAGCTTCCAGAGGGTGTCGCGCAGCGCCAGGATCGCGCCGCGCTCTTCGGCCACGTCGACCTTCACCACGAGCCCCCAGCCGGGATCGGCGATCCAGCGGGTGGCCGCGTAGACCGGCACTCCCCGGTAGTCGATCGCGTCGGTGAAGACGCTCTCCACCCCCGCCACGGCCTCGAGGCCCGGCGAAGGCGCGCCGCGGCGGTCCAGGTCCTCCTTCGGCGCGTGGCGGCGACCGGAGAGGACGCGGGCGCCCTCTTCCGGATCGTCGCGCACGATGAGGGTCTCGCCGCTCCCGCCGAGCCCCGTCGTCTCGGCCGTCACGTCGTCGAGTTCCTGGGCGGAGAGGACGACCCACGCGCTGCCGATGCGCCGGTCGACCAGGTCCATCGGCGCGAGATACGAGACCAGCAGCTCCCCAACCGACCCCTCGCCGGCGTCGCGGTGGATGCGCACGCCGTCGAGGGCGGCGAGGGCCTCGCGCGACGGCGCGTCGGCCTCGGGCAGCTCGCCCGTGTGGGCCACCGGGCGCCCTTCCCGCGAGAAGAGCTGGATGCCGTGCAGCGAGGTCACCGAGGTGCGCGCGTCGTCGAGGATGCGCTCCAGACGCTCGCGGTAGCCGGGCCGGTCGCCCTCCTCGAGCGCCGCCAGCAGGATCCGCAGCTGCGTGCGGCTCGTCACCAGGTTCACGCGGTCGCGCCACGCCACGAGCACGCGCTGGAGGTCCTTCTCCTTGCTGGCCGCCACCGCCTCGAGCTTGCGGAGCTGGTTCTCCCGCAGCAGGTCCTGCACCGCGCCGTAGGCGAAGGTGCCGACGGCGGCCATGCTCACCAGCGAGATCGCGACGAGCGCGAAGATCAGGCGCGTGCGGATGTCCAAAAGCCGCCCCCCGGAAGTCGAACGGTCCCCGCTCCTACTCTACACCCGAGTCGGGGCCCGCAGGGTCGCGCCCCGACCAGGGCAGCACGCGCCGGCGCAGCCGGGTGAGCATGCCGGGGGTGATCTCCTCGTCGAAGTCGGAGAGGCCGAGGTGGATCGAGAGGCGGTCGGTGCCGTGCTCGATGGCGACGACGCGCGCGTCGGGCGAGAGCGGAGGCAGAGGCAGGTAGGCCCGGAAGAGCCGCGCCAGCTGGTTCGAGACGCCGAGGATCGCCGCGCGGCGCGGCTTGAGCACGAACCAGCCGCGCACCACCTCCAGCGTGGTCTCGAACTCGGAGATCGGCAGTCCCGCGATCTCGGTGTTCACCACCAGCCCCTCGCGAGCGAGCTTGAGCTTGAAGGGCAGCTGGAAGCCGTTCTGCCAGCGATCGAGGTCGCGCTGGCCCACCGTGAACTGCACCACCGGCGCTTCGACCCGGATCCGCGCGGGAAAGCCGGGCGTGAAGCGCGCGTGATCGGCGTGGACCACGATCCGTTCGAGCGGCATCCACGCCGTGGCGACGCCCGCCATCTCGAAGGAAACGCCGTCGAGACGGCCGCGCAGCGCGTCGGCGAGCGCCCCCTCCCAGGCGATCTTCACCGGCATCTCGAGATAGCTCGAGAGCCACTGGTCGAGGGCGTCCGAACGCACCACCGACGGGCCGCCGCCTCGCCGCCGGGTCAGCGGCGCGTCGTCTTCTTGCGCGTGGTCTTCTTGCGGGCGGTCTTCCTGCCCGCCTTCTTCCCGGACGCCTTCTTGCGCGAGGTCTTCTTCCTCCCGCCCGAGGCGACCGCCTTCTCGAGACGGCGGAGCAGTCGCGCGGTGTCGCTCCGGATCTGCGCCTCGAGGCGGCGCCAGCGCTCCTCGCGATCCTTGCGGGCCTTGTCGACCTGCCTCTGGAGCGCAGCGAGGTTCGCGCGCAGGTCGCGAATCGGGCCGCGCAGGTTGGCGGGCAGGCGCTTCTCGAGGTCGCGCAGGCCGGCGTCGATCGTGCGCCGCGCGCGGGAGCGCGTGCGCGACGGGGTGGACTTGCGGGTCGACTTCTTCTTGCGTGCACTCATTCGCTCGGATTCTCCTCGGGTGGGTTCGGTCGCAGCGGGGTCGCGCGGTCGATGCCGGCCCCTCCTCGAGCTCTTCCATGGCGATCGGGATCCCGTCCGATAGGTACCACGGATCGGGCACGAGGTCCGGGTCCACGGTGACTCCGAAGTCGACCCGGTCGACGCAGCTCGGGACCGTGCGCCGGCTCGCGGCGTCCCGGACGCACTTTCGCTCCGACCCCGGTGCACCCTAGAATGGCCCGGATCGCGCCTTCGGCGCGCCGCCCTCCCACCCCCACCCCGGAGGTCCCCGGTGCAGCAGCTCTCGGGCCTCGACGCCTCCTTCCTCTACTTCGAGACCGCCAACTCCCCGATGCACATCGGTGGCTTCGCGATCTACGACCCCTCCAGCTCCTCGCTCCCGCTCACCACCGAGCGGATCCTGGAGAACACCGAACGGCGTCTCCACCTGGCCCGCTGCTTCCGCCAGAAGGTGGTGCGCGTTCCCCTCGATCTCGACCACCCCTACTGGGTCGAGGACGAGGATTTCGACCTCGAGTTCCACGTGCGCCACATCGCGCTGCCGCCGCCCGGCGACTGGCGCCAGCTCTGCACCCAGGTGGCGCGGCTCCACTCGCGCCCGCTCGACCTCTCGAAGCCGCTCTGGGAGATGTACCTGATCGAGGGCCTCGACGGGATCTCCGGCGTCCCGAAGGGCAGCTTCGCGATCGTCACCAAGATCCATCACGCCGCGATCGACGGCGTCTCGGGCTCGGAGCTCGTCGCGGCCATCCACGACCTCCGCCCCGACGCCCAGCCGCCGCCGCCCGAGACGCCGTGGAAGCCCGAGCGCCAGCCGGGGAGCGCCGAGATGCTCACGCGGGCGCTCGGCGGCAGCCTCGGGTCGCCGCTGCGCCTGGCGCGGCTGGTGGGGCGCGCGGTGCCGGCGTGGCAGCGCGCCGCAGAGGAGCGCCGCGCCCAGAGCTACGAGGCGATCGGCGAGGTGCCGCGCACGCGCTGGAACGGAACGATCACCGCCCAGCGCGTCGTCGGCGGCGTCGTGCTCGATCTCGCGGCGATTCGCGAGGTGAAGAAGAGCGTCCCCGGAGCGACGGTCAACGACGTGATCCTGACCGTCTGTGGCGGCGCGCTGCGCCGCTACCTGGAGGCGAAGGGCGAGCTGCCCGACGCGTCGCTGATCGCGATGGCGCCGATCTCGGTGCGCACCGAGGGCCAGAAGGGAAGCGCCGGGAACCGCGTCTCCACCATGAGCGTCGCCGTGCGCTCCGACGTCGCCGACCCCGCCGAGCGGCTCGAGGCGGTGTTCCGCGGCACGCAGTCGCAGAAGAAGATCAACGAGGCCGTCGGCGCCACCCTGATGACCGACGCGTCGCAGTTCCTCCCCGGGATGCTCGCGGGGCTGGCCGCGCGCGCCTACGCGAGGCTCGGGCTCGCCACCCGCGTGAACCCGATCTGCAACACCGTGATCACCAACGTGCCGGGGCCGCAGGTGCCGCTCTACTCGGCGGGCGCGCGCCTCGTCGCGAACTACGGAATGGGGCCGATCCTCGACGGCATGGGCCTGATCCACCCGATCTTCAGCTACTGCGGCGAGATCAGCGTGTCGTTCACGTCGTGTCGCGAGATGCTGCCCGACCCGGAGTTCTACGAGGAATGCCTCCAGGCCTCCTACCACGAGCTGTGCGCGGCCACGCTGGGCGTCGCGGACGCGGCGTCGAAGACCCTCGCCTAGGAGCCCTCATGCAACAGCTCTCCGGACTCGACAACGCGTTCCTGCTGATGGAGGCGGGCGGACAGCTCGGCCACGTCGGGTCGCTCTCCTTCTTCGACGCCGGGGCGCTCGTCGGTCGCTCCTTCCGCGACCTGCTCGAGGAGACGCTCGAGCAGCGCCTCCACCTGCTGCCGCCCTACCGCCGCCGCCTCGTGGAGGTGCCCCTCGATCTCGACCGCCCCTTCTGGATCGAGGATCCCGACTTCGACCTCGACTTCCACATCCGCCACATCGGCGTCCCCGCACCGGGCGACGACCAGCAGCTCTCGGAGCTGGTCTCGCGCCTCCACGCTCGCCCCCTCGATCGGACGAAGCCGCTCTGGGAGGCGTACGTGATCGAGGGACTCGCGAACGGCCGCGTCGGGCTCTACACGAAGATCCACCACTGCACGATCGACGGCGTCTCCGGCGCCGAGATGTCCCAGGTGCTGCTCGATCGCTCGCCCGAGGGAACGCCGATCCCGCCGCCCGAGGAGGACTGGAAGCCCGACGTCGTGCCCTCGGACTCGGAGATGCTGACGCGCGGGATCACCGGTCTCGTCGCCTCGCCCGGACGCACGGCGCGCACCCTCTACCGGACCGCGCGGACGCTCTGGGAGAGCAACGAGGCGCTCGGCGCGGTCGCCCGCACGGTCGGGCTCGACCGGCTTCCCCTCGCGGGCGGCTGGCTGCGCCGCCGCGGCCCGGAGGTGGACGCCGATCCCATCCCCCAGACCCCCGCCCCGCGCACCCCCTGGAACCGCAGCATCACGCTCCACCGCCGCTTCGCCTTCTTCTCGCTTCCCCTGGCCGACTTCAAGCTCGTGAAGTCGGCGTTCGGCACGACGCTCAACGACGCGGTGATGGCGGTGTCGGGGTCGGCGCTGCGGCGCTACCTCGAGGAGCGCGGCGCCCTGCCTTCGGAGCCGCTGAAGGCGATGGTGCCGGTCTCGGTGCGCACCGAGAGCCAGAGGCACGAGTTCACCAACCGCGTCACCCAGGTGGTGAGCGAGCTGGCCACCGAGGTCGCCGACCCGGTCGTGCGTCTGCGCCGCATCCACAAGGCGATGAAGGAGGCGAAGCGGATGCAGCAGGCGACGCCCGCCACACTGCTCACCGACTGGACCGAGGTGCCCACCCCGGCCCTGCTGGCGCAGGCCGCGCGCATCGCCGCGCGCACGAAGGTGATGAACCGGCTGAACCCGCCCTTCAACGTCGTGATCTCGAACGTGCCCGGACCGCGCGAGCCGCTCTACTGCGGCGGCTGCGAGATGCAGACCTACTACCCCGTGTCGGCGGTGGCCGACGGACAGGGCCTGAACATCACGGTCACCAGCTACCGCGACCACCTCGACTTCGGGATCATCGCGTGCCGCGAGCTCGTCCCCGACGTCTGGCGCTTCCGCGACCTCTTCGCCGAGTCCCTCGAGGAGCTGGTCAAGGCGGCCGAACGCGAGGCCGCGTCGTCTTTGAACCAGCCGGCCTAGCCGGCACACAGCGAATGCAAGCCGGCGGAGCCGGCGCGCAGCGAGGCGCAGCCGAGCGAAGTCGAAAGGGAAGAAGCAGCGGAGCGCCGCTCCGCCGACCCACCCCGACAAGGAACCCCATGCTCCACGGCACCCTCCATCCCGACTTCGCCGGCGTGGCCACGTCGCTCGCGCGCATCCTGCCCAGGGGGAAGCCCGGCGGCGCGGCCGTCTGCGTCTACCACCGCGGCGAGAAGGTCGTCGACATCTGGGGCGGCACGCGCAACGCCGCGGGCGACCCCTGGCAGGAGGACACCGTCTCGGTCTCCTTCTCGACCACCAAGGGCGTCGCGTCGACGCTCCTCCACGTCTACGCCGATCGCGGTCTCGTCGACTACGACGCGCCCGTCGCCGAGTACTGGCCGGAGTTCGCCCGCAACGGGAAGGAGCGCATCACCGTCCGCCACCTGATGTGCCACGAGGCGGGGCTCTACGCGCTCTCCGACATGATCGAGCGCGGCAGCGACGTCCTCGACTGGGACGGCATGATCCAGCGCCTCGCCGACGCGACGCCGCGTCACGCGCCCGGCGAGACCCACGGCTACCACGCCCTCACCTACGGCTGGCTGGTGGGCGAGGTGGCGCGCCGCGTGGCGGGCATGAAGCCCTTCTCCGAGCTGCTCGCCGCGGAGCTGGCCGGCCCCCTGCGCCTCGACGGGCTGCTCTGCGGCGTCCCTCCCCACGAGCAGCCGCGCTGCGCCCACCTGCTGGCGGCGAACTTCGAGTCGCCCCACGAGGTGCGCCGCCGCAACGCGGAGAAGATGTGGGAGCGCGCCAGGCGCTGGGACCGCCGCCTCGCGGCCGTCGGCATCGCCTGGCGTCCGAGCGACGCGATGGCGGCCCTGGCGCCGCCGGGCTTCGAGGAGGTCGAGTTCAACGGGGAGGCGTTCCGCGCCTCGTCGATCCCGGCCGCCAATGGGATGTTCACCGCGCGCTCGCTGGCGAGGCTCTACGCCTGCCTCGCCGGCGGCGGCGAGCTCGACGGCGTGCGCCTGCTCTCGACGGAGACGGTGGCGCGGGCCGCGACCGAGCAGAACCGCGGGGTCGGACGGGTCATCCCGATCTCCATGCGCTGGCGCATGGGTTATCACCGCGTGTTCGCGATCGGCGCGTCGGCGCCGGCCGGGTTCGGCCACTACGGCTTCGGCGGGTCGGGCGCCTTCGCCGACCCGAAGCGCCGGCTCGCCGTCGCCCTCACCGTGAACAGCGGCCTCGGCACCCCCTTCGGCGACAGCCGCATCGCCCGGATCGGCGGCGCCGCCGTGCGCTGCGCCGACGCCCGCGGCGCGGAGCTCGCGCTCCCGGCGACGACATGAGCGGGGCGGACCTGCGCGGGAGGAAGATCCTCGTCACCGGCCTCACCGGTCAGGTGGCGCGCCCGGTGGCCGAGCAGCTCGCCGGGGAGAACGAGGTGTGGGGGATCGCTCGCTTCTCCGATCCGGCGAAGCGCAGCGCCCTCGAGAAGGCCGGCGTGCGCTGCGAGACGGTGGACCTCGAGGCGGGCGACTTCTCGGCGCTGCCCGACGACTTCGACGTCGTGCTCCACTTCGCCGTGAGCCGGTCGAACCCGCCCGACTTCGACCGCGACCTGCGCGCCAACGCCGAGGCAGTCGGGCTCCTGATGGCGCACACGCGCCCCGCCACCGCCTTCTTCCACTGCTCCACGACGGGGGTCTACGAGGCGGCCGGGCAGACGGTGTTCACCGAGGAGAGCCCGCTCGGCGACAATCACCGCGTGATGATGCCCACCTACAGCATCGCCAAGATCTCGGCCGAGGCCGTCGTGCGCACGACGGCCCGCCAGCTCGGGATCCCGACGCTGATCGCGCGCCTCAACACTCCCTACGGCGACACCGGGGGCTGGCCCTGGTACCACCTGCTGATGATGAAGGGCGGAGTGCCGATCCCCGTCCACCGCGACGGTCCGAGCCGCTACACGCTCCTGCACCAGCGCGACATCCTGCGCACCCTGCCGGGCCTGGTGCGGGCCGCGTCGGTCCCGGCGCGGATCGTGAACTGGTGCGGCAGCGAGCACGTCGCCATCGAGGAGTGGTGCGCCTGGCTCGGGGAGCTGACCGGCCTCGAGCCGGAGTTCGCGCCCACCGAGAACACCCTCGAGAGCGTCATGACCAGCGACGCTCGCATGCGCGAGTGGGCGGGCCCCGCCGAGGTCCCGTGGAAGCAGGGGATTCGCGAGATGGTGGAGGCCCTCGCTCCGGAGCTACTGCGCGAGGCCACCCCTGCCGATTAGGAGGCCATGAACGGCGTGGACGCAGCCTACGAGTGGGACACCCCGATGTACCGCCTGGCGATCGCCCAGCTCGACGCCGCCGCACGCCGCATGAACCTGGACGAGAACCTCTGGGAACGCCTGCGCCACCCGCAGCGCGCCCACGTCGTCTCCTTCCCCTTCCGCCGCGACGACTACGACACGGTGGAGACCGTGGTCGGCTACCGCGTCCAGCACCTCCAGACGATGGGTCCCACGAAGGGAGGCATCCGCTACGCCGAGGACGTGAACCTGGGCGAGGTCTCGGCGCTCGCCATCTGGATGACCTGGAAGTGCTCGATCATGAACCTGCCCTTCGGCGGGGCGAAGGGGGGCGTCCGCATCGATCCCACCGCGCTCTCGAAGGCCGAGCTCCAGCGCATCACGCGTCGCTACACCTCGGAGATCATCGAGGTGATCGGTCCCGACCGCGACATTCCCGCTCCCGACCTCGGTACCGACGAGCAGGTGATGTCGTGGATCATGGACACCTACTCGCAGCAGAAGGGCTACGCGGTTCCCGGCGTCGTCACGGGAAAGCCCGTGGAGCTCGGTGGATCCCACGGGCGGCACGAGGCGACGGGGCGAGGCGTCGTGACCTGCGCCGTGGAGGCGTGCCGCCATATCGGAATGTCCTTCGAGGGCGCGCGGGTCGTGATCCAGGGCTTCGGCAACGTCGGCAGCGCCGCCGCCCACATCGCGGCGCACCTGGGCGCGAAGATCGTGGCCGTGTCCGACGCCAAGGGCGGCGTCTACGACGAGAAGGGCCTCGACCTCACCGTCCTCGACGCCTGGGTCCGCGAGCACCGCTTCCTCGAGGGGCTCCCCGGCCTCGACCGCGTCACCAACGCCGAGATCCTGGAGCTCCCCTGCGAGATCCTGATCCCGGCCGCGGTGCAGAACCAGATCCTCGAGAAGAACGCCGACCGCATCTCGTGCCGCGTGATGGTGGAGGGCGCGAACGGCCCGACCAGCCTCGAGGCCGACGCCATCCTCGCCGAGCGCGGGATCTTCGTGGTGCCCGACATCCTCGCCAACGCCGGCGGCGTGACCGCCTCCTACTTCGAATGGGTCCAGGGTCTCCAGCAGTTCTTCTGGACCGAGCAGGAGGTGAACTCGCGCCTGATCGACCTGATGCAGCACGCCTTCCGCGAGGTGCTGACGGTCGCCCAGCACGAGGACGTCTCCCTGCGCACCGCCGCGCTGATCCGCGGCATCGACCGCGTCAAGGAGGCGAAGCGGAGACGGGGGCTGTTTCCGTAGTCCGAGTCGGGGGATTTCCTCGTACTCCGCTACGGCAGCGAGTTGCGCTCGGCAGCGCGAGGGACTGACGGGTCCCCGGCCGTAGGGAACGAACCGTCACCGAGAAGAGCGGTACTGCGGGGCGCGACACCGAATCGAAAGCCGCTTCGTCCTCGGACAGCAGCTGCGATCCGCCGCGGCGCGACGACCGACGGGGCGGCCAGTCCCATCACGCAGACTGCCGAGCGTCGTCTCGTCTGGGACAGAGCAACGCCGCCCTCGATACGCGGCGTCCGGGGTGAGCGTTGCATCGGTCACCCGGGTCGACGATGCCGCCCAGAAGCCTGGCGCGGTCGGCGGCAATCTGAAACCCGGTTGGGAAGGGCCGGATGCGCCGCGCCGAGAAGCTCGACGCCCGCCGAGCCGACGGGCTCGGTGGTGGCCAGGACACGGCATCCACGTGCGGCGCGGGTGAGCGGGGGGCCCGCAGGGCAACTAGAGCGCAGCGCGCCCGAACGCGACTCCGCCCTCGGTGAGTGCAGCGAGCCATTGCCCGGAGGGCCCCCCGCTCACCCGCGACGCAACCCGCAGTCCCTGGACCGAGGGCTCACCCGAAGCAACGCCCGAAACGGATCCGGACGCGTCCTGCTAGTTGATCGCGCCCGACTTCTTCAGCTCCGCGATCCGCTCCCACGCGACACCGCGCTCGAGGAGGATCTCCTCGGTGTGCTGGCCCGCCTCGGGACCCTTGCGGAGCGCGGGAGGGGTCTCGTCGAACTGCACCGGGTTCGACACCAGCTTGAAGGTCGTCCCGTCGCCCGCGTCGACGTCCACCAGCATGCCGTTCGCCAGCACCTGGGGATCGCTCTGGAGCATCACGAGATTCTGGTGCGGCGCCCACTGACCCTGCAGCGTCGCGAGCCGCTCGCGCCACTCGGCGACGCTCCGCTGGCCGAACATCTCCGACAGCTCCTGCTTCACCGTCTCGGCGTTCTCGGAGAAGGCCTCGGGCGTCGAGAAGCGGGGATCGCTCGCGAGCTCGGGCCGCTCCAGGTGCCGGCAGAGGTCGTCCCAGAAGACGTGACCCTGCAGCATCGTGAGCATGATGAAGCCGTCGCTCGCCTTGTAGGTGCCGACCAGGGGATTCATGTACATCGCGGCCGTGCCGCCCGGCTTGAACTTCCCCGCCATCGCGAGCATCGCCGCGGTGAGCCCGCACCCCATCGCCCAGACGCCCGTCGAGAGCAGGGAGATGTCCACCACCGACGGCTCGCCGGTGCGCTCGCGCGCGAAGAGCGCTCCGGCGATCCCGCCGGCGATCGTCATCCCGCCCATCGAGTCGCCGTAGGCCGGACCGGGCGGCGGGGGCGGATCGGGATCGTCGGGGCGCATGCAGCCCATGCCGCTTCCGCCGCGCGCCCAGAACCCGGTGGAGTCGTAGCCTCCCTTCACCGCCTCGGGACCGCGCACGCCGTAGGCGCTGCCGCGGGCGTAGATGATCTTCGGGTTCGCCGCGCGGAGGTGCTCGACGTCGATCTCGAGCTTCTGCCGCGCCTCCGGGAGGAAGTTCGTGAGGAAGACGTCGCAGTCCTTCGCCAGCTCGTAGAGCAGCGCGCGCCCGTCGGGCTGCTTGATGTCGATCCCGATGCTGCGCTTGCCCCGGTTGGCGTGCTCCATCAGGAAGTTGACCTGGGCGGTGTTGTCCTCGCCGCCCACGCGCAGCAGCCCGCGCTGGGCGTCGCCGCGCGTGGGATGCTCCACCTTGATCACCTCGGCGCCCCAGTCGGCGAGCACCGCGCCGGCCGAGGGCACGAAGGTGTACTCCGCCACCTCCAGCACGCGGACCCCGTCCATCACCTTCTGCATCGCATCCTCCCGAAGCGCTGGGTCGCCACCGCGGCGGGGGATCCTACCGGGACTCGCCGACCGCGACGAATCGGCCGTCTCCGCGAGGCGTCGGGGACCCCGATCGGCCCCGGGAGGGAGGCATTCCGCCCCGGTACAGTCCCGTGGGCCAACGGACGATGACCTGACCGTGAGGTTCCAGAAGCACTTCCGCGCCCTGCTCGCGGGGCTCCCGCTCGCCTGGGGCTGTGCCTCCTCGCCGCCGCCGACCCCGACCTGCGAGCCAACTCCCGAGCCGATCGACCCGGCGATCTTCGCGCGGGCCCAGGAGGTGCGCAGCGTCTACTTCGAGCGCGAGGTCGAGCGCTTGCGCGCGGACCTGGTCCAGGCCGAGGAGTCGATCGTCGCGTTG
>Ga0299906_10004351_pt1 | contig 11625 bp, 7 predicted proteins | sample RVTome_14_FD_200259 | JGI IMG/M metagenome (GOLD analysis project Ga0299906, IMG submission 200259) | Soil microbial communities from uranium-contaminated site in the Upper Colorado River Basin, Wyoming, United States - RVT145D125 (version 2) ... | reverse complement strand
GAGGTCGCGTATGAAACCGGCATCGAGATGCAGATCCTGGACAACGAACGCCACCAGGACGGCAAGAATCCCGAAACCAGCACCGGCTCCTGTTACGCGCTCTATCCGCCGACCGAAGACGTCACGCGCCCGGTTGGCGTGTACAACCAGGTTCGGCTGATCGTCGATGACGGCCATGTCGAGCATTGGCTCAACGGCGAGAAAATCGTCGAATACATCATCGGCTCCGACGACTGGAACGAGCGCATCGCGAATTCGAAATTCGCGGACTGGGAACATTTCGCGAAGTATCGCGAGGGCCACATCGGGCTGCAGGATCACACCGACCAGGTGTGGTTTCGCAATATCCGCATCAGAGAGCTCTAAAATGTCAGTGGGGGAGCGCTACGACGCGGTCATCGTCGGCTCGGGGGCCGGCGGTGGGATGGCGGCGCTGGTGCTGGCATCCAAAGGCCTGCGCGTCCTGATGCTGGAGGCCGGCCGCCACTACGATCCCTATACGGAGACACAGATGCTCGCGCCCAACCGAACCGCGCCGTTGAGGGGCGAGAGCACGCCCGACAAGGAGTTCGGCTTTTTCGATGCCACCGTCGACGGCGGCTGGCAGGTGCCGGGCGAGCCGTACAGCAGCGCGCCGGGTTCGAAGTTCATGTGGTGGCGCTCGCGAATGCTCGGCGGGCGCACCAATCACTGGGCGCGCAATTCCTTCCGCATGGGACCGTACGATTTCAAGCCGCGGACGAGGGACGGGCTGGGCGTCGACTGGCCGATCGCGTACGAAGACATTGCGCCGTGGTACGACAGGACGGAGACGCTGGTCGGCGTGTACGGCCGCAACGACGGCCTCGAGAACCATCCGGACTCCTCGCCCGGCGTCCTGCACGATCCACCGGCTCCCCGCGTCGGCGAACTGTTCATTCAGGCGGCGTGCCGCGACCTGAACATTCCCTGCGTACCCGCCCGGCGCGCCGTGCTGACGCGGCCGATCGACAATCGCTCCGCGTGTTACTACGCCTCGGGTTGCGGCCGCGGCTGCTCGATCGGTGCGGCGTTCCAGACCACGACGTCGCTGCTGCCGATGGCACTTGCCACCGGCAACCTGACGATCGTAACGGACGCCATGGTGTACGAGCTTCACCTGAACGGCAAAGGCAAGGCCGACGGCGTTGCCTACATCGACAAGAAAACAGGGAAGCAGCAGTCGGCAAACGGGCGGGCCGTCGTGCTCGCGGCCAGCGCCGGCGAAACCGCGCGCATCCTGTTGAACTCGAAGAGCGCGGCGTTTCCGGACGGCGCCGCGAACTCGAGCGGTCAGGTCGGCCGCAACCTCATGGACACCGTCGGCGCCGCGATGGGCGCACAGTTTCCGCTGCTCGAGAACCGGCCTCACTACAACGAAGATGGCGCGATGGGCCTGCACCTCTACATCCCGTTCTGGCTGTACAAGGAGCAGGCACGCGGAGAACTCGACTTTCCCCGCAGCTACCATTACGAGCTGGGTGCGACGGGGCGCGGCGAGCCCGGGATGACCATGGGCAATCTCGCGGATTTCGCCGGTGGTTACGGCAAGAAGCTCAAAGAGGACGTGCGCCGCTATTACGGCAGCTTCCTGAGCTTCACCTGCCGCGGCGAGATGATCCCGAACACCGACTCGTACTGCGAGATCGATCCGGAGACAAAGGATACCTGGGGCATCCCGACGCTGCGGTTTCATTTCAAATGGTCGGAGCACGAGCTCAACATGGTCCGGCACTTCCAGAACGCAACGAAGGAAATCATCGATCGCCTGGGTGGAATCGTCGACTGGGGCGATCAATCCGCGGAAGATGCGATCTCCGAGGGCGGGCAGATCATCCACGAAGTGGGCACGACGCGCATGGGCGACGATCCAAAATCGTCGGTTACGAACCAGTACGGCCAGTCGTGGGACATCGACAACCTGTTCGTCACTGACGGCGGCGTTTTTGCCAGCAAGGCGCATAAGAATCCGACGCTGACGATCATGACGCTGGCATGGCGCAGCAGCGAGTACCTGGCCGAACAACTCGGGAAGCGGGCGTTATGACGGATGAGCGTGACCAGGGACTGCGCGTTGACCGGCGCACGACGATCAAGTGGCTGGCCGCGACGATGGCGGCGGGCTACGCCGGTTGCACTCCCGACGACAAACGCCTGGGCGATGAAATACCGGCCGCTCGGGAAACGACGCTCCTCGGAACCGCTGCCGGGCCGGGCACCGCCGGTTACGGCACCGATCCGGATCTGATCAACCCCGTGGTGCCCTGGGCGAGGACGATGACGGAGGTGCAGTTGCGCACGACCGCCGCGCTGTCCGACCTGATCCTGCCGGAGGACGGGCGCTCGCCATCGGCCAGCGCGGTCGGCGTGCCCGAATTCATCGACGAGTGGGTGAGCGCGCCGTATCCGCAGCAGCGCGACGATCGCGTACGCATACTGGCCGGACTGGAATGGCTTGAGCAGCAGAGCCGGGATCGCTTCGGCACGGCCTTCGCGGATGCCGGAGAGGATCAGCAGTCGGCATTGGTAGATGCGATTGCGTATCCGGACACGGCGGCGAATCTCGAGGAACCGGCTGAATTCTTCAGGCGCTTCCGCTACCTCACCGTCGGCGCGTTCTACAGCACCGAAGCAGGCATTGAAGACGCCGGCTACATCGGCAACGTGCCGGTAGCCGGCCCTTATCCGGGTCCAAGCGATGAAGCAATGGCGCACCTCGGTGGCGTACTGAAGCAACTCGGACTAAGTCTGCCGACATGAAACTCGCTGCCGCGAGAGCCTACGCCGTTTGACCGGATCGTCGAACGGATGCGCAACGGGATTACCGAGGACGGGCTTTGGCAGCCCTTTGACGTATTTTTCCTGGCCCGCGCGTCACGGCCCATGGAACCCGTCTACGGAGTGGTCGAACCCTCCTTCTGTGTGATTGTCCAGGGCCGAAAGGAAGTCAGTCTGGGCGACCAGCGATATCAGTACGACCCTTATCAATTCCTGCTCGGCTTCCTGGAAGTCCCTGTCGTTTTCCGCGTCATGGAAGCTTCCGAGGAAAAACCCTACCTGGGGCTCCGGTTGAATATTTCTACTGACCCGGTGATATCGGTCATGGCCGAGCTTGAGCAACTGTCAGCGCAACCTATGCGATCAAGGTCAGCCGGTTGGATTTATCGCTGCTTGACGCAGTCGTCCGCCTGGTGCGACTGGTGGAAGTGCCCGCGGATGCACCGTTCCTGTTGCCAATGATCCGGCGGGAGATTATCTACAAGCTCCTGATCGGGGAACAGGGCGAGCGACTACGACGCATGTCCCTCGTTGACGGCCACACGACGCGCATTGCCCGTGCCGTCGAAGACATCCGCCGGCGGTACGACAACTCCCTTCGGATCGAAGCACTGACGAGCCGCGTCGGCATGAGCGTGTCCAGCTTCCATCATCACTTCAAGGCCGTCACTGTGATGACGCCCCTGCAGTTCCGGAAGCAGCTGCGACTTCGCGAGGCCCGCCGCCTGATGCTGGGCGAGCGCTTCGACGCCGCCACCGCCGATTCGCATGTGGGGTACGGCGAGACCTCGCACTTCAACCGCGACTACAAGCGCTTCTTCGGCGACCCGCCGATCCGTGACATCGAACGGATCCGAAAGGTCGGCGGCGGGATCGAGGTGAATGCCCCTTGAATGCACTTCGCAAAGTAGAGAGTCTTGACTAAGGACAGTCGGAAGAGTGTTACCTATGTCTCCGGAATAAGGTGTAAACCATGTGACCGGTATACACCCTGTTTTGATATGCGCGCCCGGAGAGATTCGAACTCCCGACCACCTGGTTCGAAGCTTGGAAGACCATTGTAACTTGTTGAAAAATAAAGGCCAAAGGACGGCGTTCGTTGCGGATTCGCCTCACAATGCACAACAAAGCACAGCTGATGTCGGAAAAGTGTCGGAACCGCCTCGTCGTGGCGATGATCCCCTCATCCGCACCTGGATGAATTGATTGTCTGGGGCCAAGGGCAGTCCGGCGCTTTTTCGAAAGCGTCCGCGATATAGGGGTCAAACCCAACTGTGCTTGGAGTTTGCCCAGTCAGTGCGTCATCGTTCTGCTGAATAAGTCTGCCAAAATTCACATAGATCATTCCGCCGGCGATGGTCTATGCGCTGCGGCTGAAGGTTCCGTGTTGAATCAAACGCTGAAGCCGGAATCTGTCAACGGCAGTCGCCGAATGCGTTTCCCGGTTGCCGCGAAAATAGCGTTGCAAAACGCCGGCATCGTCGGCGGGTAGGCCGGCTCACCGAGTCCGGTCAGCGGATAGTCAGTCTTAATGAATTCGATGTCGATGTTAGGCAAATTGGAGTTGCGAAGCAGCGGGTAGTCATGGAAGTTACTCTGATTCGCGTGTCCGGCTTGGATTGAAATTTTCTGGGCCAGCGTTGCCGAAATGCCGTCGAGAATCGCTCCCTCAACCTGGTTCGCAGCGTTCGATGGGTGCACTATCGTATGGCCGACATCGACCGCGACCCACACATATCGCATCCGAATTTTTTGCTTCATATCTACGCTGACTTTGTGAACCTGTGCCACATAACCAAGGTGACTCCAGAAGCAAGCCATGCCGAGCCCAGTACCGTTGGGCAGCTCGGCGCGCTGACCCCATCCCGAACGATCACGGACACTTTCGAGTACTCCGAGCATTCGCGCGGGGATGAATCCTTCGCCGAACCGCTCGTACGGATTTCGAAGCGGCCGATTTTCCGGATCTGCATTTCCGAGCAACTCGATTTGCAGGTCGAAGGGATCCTTACCGCTGGCGTTTGCAATCTCGTCCAGGAACGACTGGAATACATAGGCGAATCCGTTGTCACCGGGCGCGCGAAGCGGGCCTAGCGGTACGCGGACCTCAATGCGCGAAGTGTACAGGCCATAGTTCGGTACGAAACCGGCTGGAAATATCTCACCGCCCGGTACGGATCGGCCCAAACTGGTGGTACGCGAAGAGCCGATCGCATGCGCGCGAAATGCGATCAGCCTGTCCTCAGCATCCAACCCTGCCTTAAAATCGTGATAACCGGGTGGGCGGAACACGTCATGCTGGATATCGTCTTCCCGCGACCAGATCAGCTTGACTGGTAGGCCGGCCTCGCGAGCGATCATTGCCGCTTCGAGCATGTAATCATTGGCGAGGCGCCGGCCAAATCCCCCGCCGCAGCGGACCAGGTGGATTGTAATGTCTTCTGCGGCGATACCGAGATTTGCGGCGAGTAGTTTGGTCCCCGAATCCGGGTGCTGCGTTGGTGCCCAGATCTCAAGCATGCCATCGTGAAACCAGGCCGTGCAGTTTTGTGGTTCCATCGTCGCGTGCGCCAATAGCGGATAGAAGTACCGCGCACTAACTACAGAGTCCGCCCTTGCCAGCGCCGCATCGACATCTCCATCTTCGCGTACCGTATTTGTCGGTGCTTCGTCCATTAGGCGGACAGCCTCCTGTTCCCAGCCGGCCGAGCTATCGTCGTCGTGCGGGTCGATTGTCCATTCGACTTCCAGCGCCTTACGTGCTTTTTGGGCATGCCACCAAGTATCGGCGACGATTGCCACACCGCCGCGTATCTCGTCATCAAAGCGGCTACGTCCTTCCTCGGGGGCAACTCCGGGCAGGCGCGGAGCACCCTTAAGTACGAATACATGACTGACGCCCGGCATCGACCGGACTTTGTCGATATTTGCACTAACGACGTCAGCGTCAAATACTGGCGCTTTCTGATACACGGCATAGCGCATACTCGGCACTTTAACGTCGATGCCGAATTGCTGTTGCCCTGCAACGACTCGTGCCTTCGCATCGTCCGACGGCGAGGTACCGATGATACCGAATGCCGCCTCGTCTTTTAGAGTTACGCTTTCGAAATTCGGTAGCGGTATTGTTGCCGCCTTCTCAGCGAGGTCGCCATAACTAAGAACATTGCCGGACGGTACGTGCACGACCCGACTGTTCGCAGCGTCACATTCGGCAGCCGGCACCTGCCAGCGATCGGCTGCCGCTCGAACGAAAAGCTGCCGCGCAGCCGCACCCGCCTGGCGCAGCGGCATCCAGTTTCTAAGCACAGAAAAACTTCCACCAGATGCCTGACTACCCATCGCGCCACTCACATAGTCGGCCTGCCCGATATTCACATCGCTCCAGTTGACGCCAAATTCTTCAGCGAAGATCATCGGCAGCGCCACGAACACGCCCTGTCCCATTTCTGGGTTCGGGGCAAGAATCGTCACTGCGCCCGAGCGTGAAACCCGCGCGAAAAGCGTAAACGCGAATTCGGCGACTTTAGATGTGCGCGAACCACCCGTGCAACCCGGGATTGTGGCGCCCAGTAGCAAGCCACCGCCGACGGCGCCGCTGATAAACAGGAAGTCGCGACGCGAGATGCCGCCGCGCGTGTTTTGGGCCCAAAAATCGCTTAGTATATTGTGACTCATGTCACTGCCCCGGCTCGGTCGCCAGGCCTTCTGCGACATCCTTAATTGCTGCTCGAATCCTGAGATAAGTTCCGCAGCGACACAAATTACCGCGCATCGCCACGTCAATTGCCACGTCGTCAGGTTGCGGATTCGACGAAAGCAGGGACATAGCTGATAGAATCTGGCCGCCCTGACAGTAGCCGCACTGCGGGACATCGCGCTCGAGCCAAGCATCTTGCAGCTGCCTGCCAATCGAATGCGTCGATATCCCTTCGATTGTTGTAATGTCGACGTTGGCCGCTGCCTCGACGCTCATTACGCAAGCGCGCGTAGCGCGCCCATCGACCAGCACGGTACACGCACCGCACTGAGCGATTCCGCAACCGTACTTGGTCCCGGTCAAATCCAAAACGTCACGGAGCACCCAAAGCAGGGGCGTGTCACTCTCGACATCGACCGAACGCTGCTTGCCGTTAATCTGCAACTTGAAATTCATCGCATCGCCTTCACCAAATAGTAACTTGAATCGCTCCTAGTTTGCTGGATACCTTTCAGCCAAACAGAATGGCAGTTGGAGAGGTGTTTATGAGCAGCAAACGATACACAGAAGAATTTATGATCGAGGCCGTCGGGTATTACCCCGTTACCACGGACGGTTGAGTTAAGTTCGATTTCTTCTGTTTAAGCGCTGCCATCGTTTGCCTTCGTCGAGGATTGTAGAAGCGCTCGATGTAGTCAAAGATATCAGCTCATCGATACGCCGCATCAACGCCAGCGTGTCCGCCCGCATCGGCCGGGGCTGGTAGTAACCAACGATCGCGACAGGTCGAGCAGCGGCGCCTGGCGTTTGACCGGCAGCCGGTGGTCCCGGTCGATCATCGTCTTGCGCTCGAATCGCTGATGCGAGCGAGCGCTCCGGCGAAAAAATCGATCTCCATGGCCTGCTGGCCAATCTTGGAGTGCCGAGCCTTGAGATCGTCTTCCGACCGCTCTGTGCCGCGTTCCGCCGTGGACCCGAATACATCCTAGGCGCTTTCCAGCAATTGCTTCTTCCACTAAGTGACTTGGTTCGGGTGCACGCCGAAGCGCTGAGCCAACTCGGCTAGCGTCTGTTCCCCCGTCAGGGCCTCGAGCGCGACTTTCGACTTGAACTTCGCAGTATGATTTCGACACGGTCGTCGCAAGGTCTACTCCTCCTATCACTGGCTATATCTTGGCCGTTCAATTTGGAGTTTTCCACTTATAGCCGTGTCGTAACCATCGGGACCACTTCTATTTGAGTAGAATACAGCGGTCAGAATGCCGATCTGAATCCTACAGAAACAACCCTGCCAATTGGATTTGACGTAAATCCGTTGTAACCATAGCCATCGAGGCCAGAGCCCCCTGCGTTATAGCTAATAAAGGGTGGATCTTCATCACTCACATTCTTCGCATCCACGAAGAATGTTACTCGCTCAAAGCTATATTCAGCGTGCAGGTCAATTGTAACCTGGTCATCAACTTTATCCCCACCACCAATTGGCAGCCCTTCATCATTCCGCTCAATAGGAGTAACTGTAGTGGTTCTCCAGTTCCGGTATGCGCCGATGTAATTGACAAACACTCCAAGCCCTAATTGATCTCGTTGCCAACCTAGGTTGAAGCGAGCTCTTGTATCCACCGAAGGAAATGCCAAATTGAAGCCCGCTGTATTTAGAACACTGAAAGTCGAACCCCCGTCAAACTTTTGATCCATTTTGGTGAGGTGTGAGCCCGTCAAACCAAATTTGAACGTACCCATCGTCGATGTATCCAGTAGATACCGCAAATTGTAATCGATGCCCTGACCCGCTAAGTTGACAATATTGGCATAACTTCTATCGATGAGAAAATATATGACAGGTGCAACATTACCAATTGTGCCGCCCGCCTCGAGTGTCGCAAAATCTGAGATTTGATCCTGCGTGCAGCCAGTCGGGCAGATCGTCAGTCTATCTCGAGTTCGCGGATTGCTCATGATCTGCTCCGGAGTTGGTGACGTAGCTCCGTTCTCGAACTCCTGGCTCCAGAACGTTATATTGGCAACAAAGCTAGGCATCCAAGATGGTTCCCAATCCACACCAACCGACCAGGTTTCCCCTTCCAGCGGTTCAGCGCCCGGGCCAAGTCTGAAGTGTCGGCGGAGGCCAGGCGATTGTGAGGTACCAATATTGCAAGTAACCGTTGCCGCGGCACAACCGGGTACTCCAGTTACTTCAGGATAAAGGGCCACAGGCACTTGCACAGCCCCGCTGTTCAAAGCGGCAAAGCCAAGGCCGTTCCGATACGAGATCTCAGGAAAGCCGACGGCGTTCAGCGGTTGCGCGACAAACGACGTGGCCCAGTTAAAGCGCATGTTTATCTCGTCGTTGAGCCTCCAATCTACGGCGATTTTAGGGTTCGTCGTTGAGTCAATATCGGATATGTCGTCATACCGTGCTGACAAATTTAAATCGACACTCTGCGCCAATGGCAAACCCATATCTTCTGATATTAGCGGCAAGCCCACTTCCGCATATATCGAATATGTATCTCGTGTTCCACCGTACTGGTCGAAGTTCTGCATCGAGATGACCTCTTCGATTTGTTGTTCTTGCCATAGCCATTCTATCCCGGTTGCAAAACGCACATCGCCTGTCCGCATCTGAAATAGGCGACCTTCTAACTCGGCTCTAACTTGATTGAACTCATTCAGGTGGGAGACATACGAACTGTTTGTGTAGAGTTGATCCAGGACTAGTTGTGAGGTCAAATTCTCGCCGGCAGGCCTCCAGACATCCAGTGCATTCTCCGGAGTAAGCGGCAAGTTTAGGATAACTATATTTTGCCCCTGAATAGCTGAGGTGGTTGTGTTTCCCGCTGTATTTACAGTCCCATTCAGCGCAAGAAGAGCATCACTTGTATTGAATGCATCCTTGGTATCTACAGAGTGTTGACTGCGGCCGTATGCGTTGCTGAGTCCAACAGCCCATCGCTCGCTGATCTGGTACTCTGCTGAAGCCACAATATATGTCGTATCATTCTCACTTTCTTCGACGCCGTATTGATTATCTTCTCTTAGCGCAGCCCACGTAATAGTCTCCCGCAAAGCGGTCGTTTCCCCGGCAGGCGCTACGAAAAAGGGATTAATTTGATCGACGTTGCTGGAGCCAGGTCCAAACGCAGTTGCATTTGTCAGGCCACCTGGTCCAAGATCTCGTTCGCCTTTGTAGTGATTCCAATTGAGTGAAGCACGTACCGATAGTCGATCGGCGATTTTTTCGTGTACTTGTATTAGCGCGTTTTCTCGACGAATTCCAGGAATTGCAGAGCCGTAGCCAGTTAGGTTGCATACAGCATTGTCGTCGTTGAGTGGCACAGTGGTTAAGTCATCAGGCGACAGATACACTCCCGTTCCCGAGGCGGGCGTTCGAATTGTCGCCGGCGAGCATCTAAACGACAGCCTACTCAGGCCGCCGATGTCTCGGTAGTCTCCCCGAGACAAGAAGTCACGACTGGCGTTTTGTAGCTGGTCTTGATTTGCAAATTGCATGGCGGCATAGAATCCTCCGGTATCCCACTCCCGCCCAAATATCCCATTGAAGTCCTGTGCCTCGTAACTGTCTCCGTATTGCATTTGGCCATTCAGTGCAACGCCATCAAACGACGGTCTTGTAATGTAATTGACCACGCCGGCGACCGCGTCAGAACCATAAATCGAAGACGCACCATCAGCGAGAACCTCGATACGTTGAAGGGCGCTCGTCGGAATAATGTTTGGGTCGGGTTGACCATATTGGATGCCGCCGCCTGGCATTCTTAATCCATCGATCAGCACAAGAGTAGAATTCGTGAGGCTGCCTCCAAGGCTGTGAATAGTGGGTGCAAAGTGGGAGTACCCATTCTGACCTAAAGGCGCCGAGCCGAAAGCGGTTAAAACGGGGATCGTGTTGCTCAGCTCCGTAATATTAATCGCATTGATTTCAGCCATGTCGTCCTGGTCGGCTACCCACACGTATGATCCAACTGGCGCCAATCCTCGAAGTTTGGTTCCAGTTACGACGATTTCCGTAATCGCTTCGCTGTCATCTTCTGTCAGACTGCGATTTTCACTTTGCGACGCACCTTGCGCGAAAATTGCTGTTGAGTGCGCTAGCAGTGTCGTCACTGCAATAACAATTGAAAGAGATTTAAACATTCTCCCCCCTATGTAACTAGGCTGCTACGATCGGCTGCTTTGTCAGCAGCATACAAATTCATGAACCGAAGCACTCGATACAAGCGCTCCCACAAAATAGAAGTCCACTGCAGAAAATCTGAAACACATCTCGCACCCCCATTTTCAAACTAACAATATTGAGCGAGTTATCTGCACCAGCATTATTAATATCTTGTCGGCGGGCTGTCAATAGAATTGGAAATGAATTCCGTTGAGCGGAATACCACGAATAAATGCGCCGGAGTTCGTAGATCGCCCGTTAAAGCGGTTATCGATACAGCACGGCCGCAATCAACAAGGATCACCGCGATGCCGTGGCGTTGGCGCACTTGCTTGCGAAGCGACGAGCTCGCAGCCGTCTGGACTCCGGTTCCATCGCATAAAGCCATGCGCGACCTGGTCCGGGCCTGTGCGGCCAGCTAGAAAGTCTGCAAAATCGCCAGACAGGGTATTCAAAGCCTGTTGCTGCGCACCGGGCGAAAGCACGATAAGAAGTCCCGGACCCGTCGCCATCGAGTCTGGTTGGCTAATCAATCCTTCCCTGCTCCGTCTCAACAGATCACCTTTCAACAATATCTACAGGCCCTCCGGCAGTGCGAAGTTCGCACGACGCAGCTTGAAACGGAGATCCTGCGACTGTTGCCCGAGTGGTCGTTAGGCGACCCGGGGGTCCAACTACAAGCACTGCGAGGCATGCCGCTGGTTTGCGCTTCGCAGGACAGTCGCAGAAGTCGGCGACTTCACCCGAATCTCAAATCCGAAGCGGTTGACGGCGTACCTGGATTTGATCACCGGTGAGCATTCCTGCGGCGATAACGTGCGACCTCGTGGCATCAGCAAAAAGCGCAATGCCGATGACCGTCGTGTAATGTCCGAGCTCGATACCGCCACCATTACCCGTTGAGCTTCCACGGCGCAGCCTCCTAGCTTGACGAACCTCACCATGCGAA
>Ga0299906_10004350_pt1 | contig 11626 bp, 8 predicted proteins | sample RVTome_14_FD_200259 | JGI IMG/M metagenome (GOLD analysis project Ga0299906, IMG submission 200259) | Soil microbial communities from uranium-contaminated site in the Upper Colorado River Basin, Wyoming, United States - RVT145D125 (version 2) ... | reverse complement strand
TGAGACAGCGGGCGATCGGCGCTCGCAACAGTCCGCCGTTGGTCCGCTCCTCGATCGAACTCGATCAGGGGCGGACCTTTTTTTTGGCCCCTCGATCCCCTCTCGAATCACGCTAGAATAACGCCGGTCTCAGTCAGCCCCCGGACGCCATTGACGCTCGCCATTCCTGATTTCTCGTCGCTCAAGGTTCTCGTTGCCGGCGACGCAATGCTCGACGAATACTGGTTCGGTGAGACCAAGCGTATTTCCCCGGAAGCGCCCGTGCCGGTGGTCAGAACTCAACGGACCGAGCGGCGTCCGGGGGGCGCGGCGAACGTGGCGCTCAATCTCGCGACCCTGGGGGCCCGAGTGACGCTGGCCGCGATCGTCGGAGCCGACGATCGCGGCGCTCAGCTCGCGACGCTGCTGCAGGATCACGGCGTGGCCTGCCGCTTTCACAGGGCCGCCGATCTGCCGACGATCAACAAGATTCGCGTTTTGTCGCGCAACCAGCAGCTCATACGCATGGACCACGAGAGCTCGCTCGAGGCGGCGGGCGGAGCTTTCGCGGATCTCTTTGCCGCGGCCGTCGCCGACGCCGATATCGTAGTTCTGTCCGACTACGGTAAAGGAACCTTGAGCCGAGTCGAAGAGATCGTGGCGCATTGCGGCGCCCGTGCGCGCCGAGTGCTCGTTGATCCGAAAGGCGTCGATTTTCAGCGCTACCGCGGCGCCAGCGTGTTGACGCCGAACCAGAGCGAGTTCGCCGCGGTCGCGGGCCAATGGGCCGGCGAGGCGGAGTTCGAGAGCCTCGGGGAAGCGCTGCGGGCGCAGCTCGACCTCGAAGCGCTGCTGGTGACACGCGGCGCAAGAGGCATGACCTTGTTCTGCGCGGACGAACCGCCGATTTCCCTGGCCGCCGAAGCCCGCGAAGTGTTCGACGTGACGGGCGCCGGCGATACCGTAATCGCGCTCATGGCTGCCGGCATGGGCGGCGGCCTGTCTCTCGAGGAAGCGGCCGCGCTCGCGAATCTCGGCGCCGGGCTCGTGGTCAGGAAGATCGGCGTCGCGGGCGTCACACCGTCGGAGCTGCGCCTGGCGTTGCACCGGCGAGGTTCGGGGGGCGGCGGGCTCGTGAGCGAGTCGGAGGCGGCCGAGCTCGTCGCGCAGGCGAAGCTGCGGGGAGAGCGCATCGTCATGACCAATGGCTGCTTCGACATCCTTCACGCGGGCCATGTCGGGTATCTCGAGGAAGCCAAAGGCCTCGGGGACCGGCTGATCGTCGCGGTCAACGACGACGACTCGGTGTCTCGCCTGAAAGGCGCGAGCCGGCCGATCAACGCGCTGGCGGATCGAATGGCGGTGCTCGCCGGATTGGCGGCGGTCGACTGGGTCGTGCCCTTCAGCGAGGACACCCCCGCCGCGCTCATAGAGCGGCTGCTGCCGGACGTGTTGGTAAAGGGCGGCGACTACCAGCCGGGTGAAGTCGCCGGCGGCAGCGCGGTGATCGCCAACGGCGGCGAAGTGCGCATCTTACGCCTGCGCGAAGGCCGCTCGACGTCCGCAGTAATAGAGGCGATCCGCAAACCTTAGATGGCTCCTAGCCGCTGGAGTCGTCGAGCCATTGATTGACCTCCTCGATATCCGCGATCGATAGACTACCGGCTGCGAGCTTGAGCCGCAGCACGTTGAGTATGTAGTCGTAGCGACTGCGGGCATAGGTCGTTTCGGCCTGTCGCAGATTGTTCTGCGACACCAGCACGTCGACCGTCGTTCGCGTGCCGACCTCGAATCCCGCCTCGGTCGCCCGCAGCGCCGTTCGCGAAGACTCTACGGCTTGACGCAGGGCGCGAACACGGGAGATCTCCGAGATGACGCTCAAGTACGCATCGCGCGCTTCCCTTTCCGTCTGCCTGGCAATGCGCTCCAGCGCCTCCAATGAGGCGCGGTGCTGGTAGACGGCTTGCTGAATCCGTGAAGAATTGAAACCGCCGGTGTAGATCGGCACGCGTAGGTTCAGCGAAACGCTGTACGACTCGGAGTCCGACATCGACGTGATCTCGGTCAGCGGGCAAGGTGGATCCTGGAAGCATGGTGCGTTTTCGAGCAAGTTGTTGAGTCGCGTCGTTTCGTTGGAGTTTTCGCCGAGCGTTCCGGAGAGATTGATACTCGGCAGGCGTGCGCTGCGCAGGATCGAGATGTCGTCTTGCGTGATCTCGGCCGACAGCCGGTTCGCCATGAGCGTCAGGTTCTGCTGCAAGGCCCGATCGACCCAGGCCTGGACGCTTGCCGGATCGGGTGATTCCAGCGGGAACGTCTCCGCCGGCGGCGCGAGCTCATCCTCGTATTCGCCGACAATCTCGCGCAGAAACTCCTCCGTCGTCGCGAGATTCTGCTGCGCCGCGATCTCAGCGGCGACGGCCTGATCGTAGCCTGCCTGAGCTTCCTGAACGTCGGTGATTGCGATCAATCCGACCTCGAAACGTCTCTGCGCCTGCTCGAGCTGCCGCCCGATGGCTTCACGGGCCGCCTGCTCGGAGGCGAGCGTGTCCACGGCCGCCAGCACCAGGAAATACGTGCCGGCCACCCGCACGAGCAGGTCCTGCCGGGCCACTTGATAGTCGATCTCGGCTTGCGCAACGATCTTGTCGGCCTGTCTCAGCGTCAAGAACTGCCCCCAATCGAACAGCGTCTGACTCAGGCTCACCGACCAGCTCGACGAGTCGCGGTCCTGCTCGGTCGACAAGATATTCGGATCGACCTCTCCGGTTGCGAAGTTGGTCGGTCTGTTGGGGTCTATCGAGTTTGAGGTTCCCGTTCCCGCGCTGAAGCTTAAGGAAGGCAGAATGCCGCTGCGTGCCTGGGGCTTGGTTTCCAGGGTCGCGAGGTAGACTGCCTCCGACTCACGAATCAGCGGGTCGCTCTGCAGCGCGCGCTGGTATATCTCCATGAGATCCTCGGCGATGGCCACTGAGCTCGCGAGGCCCGTCAGTGCGAGCAGAAGAATTGGACAAGAGGTTCTGGGGCTCATTATCGACCTGCCGTTGACTTGACTGACAAAGGTTCGCACGAGTCGCGCTAGTAGCGCGGCACTTTGGGATCTAGTTCGGTCGACCAGGCATCGATACCGCCTGCCAGGTTGTAGACTTGCTTGAATCCGCTTGCTAACAGAAACCCGGTGACATGTCTACTGCGCACGCCGGTATGGCACATGACGACGGTGGGTCGTTCGGGGTCGAGCTCGGCGAGACGGGCGGGAATGTCCCGCATGGGAACGTGAACGGCTTGCGGCAGTCTTGCCAGCGCGAGCTCCGCAGGGTCACGCACGTCGAGCAACAAGACTTCGCCTCGTTCGTGGTCTGGCCAGCGCGAGCAAAAGCTCCGCGGCGAGACTTCTTCTACGGCGGCCATGATGCCGTTTCGATCGCCTACAGGGCGAAAGGTTCGCGCACTTCGATATTGAGCAACGACTTGATGACGGTCTCAAATAGGCTCTGTTGCGTCCATTCACCGTTTGCGTGCCGCGTGATCAGCCGCGCCTCCATGATCGGCTCTCGGCCGACCACGGCGAACAATCGACCTCCGGGCCGAAGCATGCGGATGAAATACTCGTCGAGCTCCGGCAAGGAAGCGGTGAGGGCAATCGCATCGAATTCGTCCGCGTACTCGAGGCGCAAGGCATCTGCCGTCGAGAGCTCGACGTTGCTCGTGCCGAGGCTTTCGAGCTTCGCGCGCGCGGAATCGGTGAACTCGGGAAAAACCTCGACGCTGACGACGGTTTCGGCCAGATTGGCCAAACAGGCCGTCAGGAAGCCGCTCCCGGTGCCGATCTCGAGCACTCGGTCCACGGGAAGCAGCCGCAGGGACTGCAGCAAACGGCCCTCGATTTTGGGCGTCATCATCTGCTGGCCGTTCCCCAGTGGGATCTCCAAGTCGGCAAAAGCCAGCTCACGAAAAGCCTCCGGCACGAAGGCTTCCCGGGGAATTCGACCCATGATTCCGAGGACCTGATCGTCGAGCACCTCCCACGCACGGATCTGCTGGCGAAGCATTTGCGAGCGAGCGTATTCGAGGTTCATGAAGCGGCTCGGGTCGGCGGCAGGCAATAGGATGGTCGGCTAGAGTACGGAGTTTGCGCCGGAGGCACAAGCCGATACCGTAAGAATTATGGTGAATTCTCGGGGACCCGAGACCACCGGTTAGGGTATCTTAAACCGGACGAGGGAAATGCAAAAGAATGCACTGACTCGGAAGCTAGGGTAGCGGCCCTTCAGCCCCGCGAACTCGCAGGGCATACGAATAACATCGCCTAGCTGGGAGAAGGCGAAGATAAAGGGCATACCGCTCGGTGCGAACAGGAAAGAACTCGATAAGAACCTGTAAGAACTCCGAGCAATAAGTCACCGGCTCGATCTTTGGCGAGCCGGCCTCGCCTGTGATCGGGCCTAATGGAAGGAATTTGAGCGTGGACCTGATCCCGCAACTTTACTGGCTAGCGCTAGTCCTCGCCGTGATGCTTGCAGCCGCGGTCGCCGGCGTTTTGTTTCGGCGCCGGATCAGCAAGGAAATAGGCCGGCTGATCGACGAGCTGCAAACGCTCGGGCCCGGCAGCGCAGCGAGACACGGCCTCGATCCGGCCGGGCGTGCCGCGGGTTTCGAGGAGCTCACCGCCTCGATCAACCGTGTCATTGGAACGCGGTCGGCGGCGGCGATCGAACAGCGCCCAGACGAGCTCTTCGAGGCGTTGGCGGTGACCTTGCCCGAGCTCGCGCTCGTGCACAGGGACGTCATTCTGTATGCCAATCGGGCGGCGGCCGATTTGTTCGGCCTCGACCCCGAGGCCCTGGTCGGCAAGCAAGTGACCGATCTCGTGCGTCCCGCGTACCGCGCGCTTCTCCGCAAGCACATCGGCAACTTGCTCGAGGGACAAACGAGCGCGGAGCCTCTCGAGGTGCAGCTCATTTCCGGAGAGGAGCAAGAGCTTTGGGCCGAGCTCTATTTCCGGCTCGTCAGCTTCAAGAACGAGCCGGCTTTGTTGGCCGTCGCCAAGGACATCACTCACCGCAAGAGCTTGGAGGCATCGCTCAGTCGCGGCAAGCTGCAAGCACGCATCACGCTGGAGTCCATAGGCGAGGGTGTGATAACGACCGACACGCAAGGCGTCATCGACTACATGAACGAAGCCGCCGAGCATCTGACGAGCGCATCTCGGAGCGTCGGTCTCGGTAAGCGTCTGACGGACTTGATAGCGGTCGTGGACGAAGTGGACAGAGACTCCCTGGGCGATCCGGTGGAGAGATGCCTGACCGAGAGAAAACGCATCAGTCTCGGGCGCCGGGCGCTGCTCATGAGCAAGCACAGCGGGCGCGAATGCTCCATAGAGCTCACGGCTTCTCCGATTCGCTCAGCCGACGGCGGCGTGGCGGGTTGCGTGATCATCTTTCATGACGTGTCGGAAGTTCGGGGCCTGACGCGGCAGATGTCCTATCAAGCGAGCCACGACGCGTTGACGGGGCTCGTCAATCGATCCGAGTTCGAACGGCGTCTCGAAAGCACGCTCAAGTCCGTGCGCGCCGGTGATGGCGCCGGCCATGCGGTGTGCTATCTGGACCTGGATAGATTCAAAGCCGTCAACGATACTTGCGGTCATCTCGCCGGAGACAATCTTCTGCGGGAAATCGCCTCGCTGCTGCGGGAGAAAGTTCGAGACTCCGATACGGTTGCTCGTCTGGGCGGCGACGAGTTCGGTCTGCTGCTCGTAGGCTGCCCGCTCGATAAGGCCCGACAGATCACCGACGATGTCTGTCGCGCGGTCGCGGACTACCGGTTCGTATGGCGGGACCAGATCTTCGACATCGGCGTCAGCATCGGCGTCGTCGAGATCGGCCACGAAAGCGGGGCCGCGGAGACGGTTCTCGGCGCCGCGGATTCCGCCTGCTACGTCGCCAAGCAGCAGGGTCGGGGCCGGGTGCACGTCTACTCCTCCCGTGACGAGATCATCGCCAGACAGCGCGGTGAGATCCAATGGCTACAGCGCCTGCAGGCGGCGTTGAAGGAGGATCAATTCGAGCTGTTCGTGCAACCGATCATTTCGGTCGGCGGGCGGGTCGACGTCGGGCCGGCGCTGGAGATCCTTTTGCGGTTGCGCGACGAATCGGGCGGGCTCATCTCTCCCGGGCAGTTCATTCAGGCTGCCGAGCGTTACCACCTGATGTTCCATATCGATCGATGGGTCGTGCAGAACACGCTGGCGGCCTTGGCCAGCGGCTCCATTCGCCTGCCCGAGGGCCGCAGCTGCGGCGTGAATCTGTCGGGGCAGACTTTGAGCGACGAGCACTTTCTCGAGTTCGTCGTCGACGCGCTCGACCATACCGGCGTCGCTCCCTCGAAACTCTGCTTCGAGGTGCCCGAGTCCGCCGTGATCGGCAACCTGGACCACGCCCACCGCTTCATCAACGTGCTGCACGGCATGGGCTGCCATTTCGCTCTCGACGATTTTGGCAGCGGCATCGGCTCGTTCTCGAATCTCAAGAATCTATCGATCGATTACCTCAAGATCGACGGTGCCTATATCCGCAACATCGCGCAGGACAGCGTGAACCACGCGATGGTCACGGCGATGATAAAGCTTGCGCGAACGCTGGACTTTCGAGTCATCGCCGAGGAGGTCGAGGACCGGGTATCCTTCGAAACAGTGCGCCGCATGGGGGTCGACTTCGTTCAGGGCTACGTCGTCGAACGCCCCTATCCGCTGCCGATGCTGTCCTAGTGCGGTGGCGCCGGCTGGCCTGGAATGTCTTAGAGCAGCGGCACCATCAGCAGCGCCACGATGTTGATGATCTTGATCAACGGATTGATCGCCGGTCCGGCGGTATCCTTGTACGGATCCCCGACCGTATCGCCCGTAACGGCCGCTTTGTGCGCTTCCGATCCCTTGCCGCCGTGGTTGCCGTCCTCGATGAATTTCTTCGCGTTGTCCCAGGCGCCGCCGCCGGTCGTCATCGAGATGGCGACGAACAATCCGGTGACGATCGTGCCCAACAGCAGGCCGCCGAGCGCTTCCGGACCGAGCAGCATGCCGACGAATATCGGCACGAGAATCGGCAGCAGCGACGGAACGATCATTTCCTTGATGGCCGCCCGCGTGAGCATGTCGACGGCGGTGGAATACTTCGGCTTGGTCGTGCCTTCCATGATCCCGGGGATCTCGCGGAACTGCCTGCGCACTTCCTCGACGACGGATCCTGCGGCTCGCCCGACGGCCTCCATGGCCAGGGCCGCGAACAAATAGGGCACGAGGCCGCCGATGAAGAGGCCGATGATCACGCGGTGATCCGAGAGATCGAAACGCAACGCGCCGAGGCCGGCATCCTCGAGACTGTGGGTGTAGTCGCCGAACAGCACCAGCGCCGCGAGCCCGGCGGATCCGATCGCATAGCCCTTGGTCACGGCCTTGGTCGTGTTGCCGACCGCGTCCAACGCGTCGGTGACATTGCGCACCTCGGAAGGCAGCTCGGACATCTCGGCGATGCCCCCGGCGTTATCGGTGATCGGGCCGAAAGCGTCCAGGGCGACGATCATGCCCGTCATCGACAGCATGCTCGTCGCGGCGATCGCGATGCCGTAGAGGTCCGCCAGCGCGAATGCGCCCCAGATCGATAGGCAGACAGCGACGACGGGCAACGCCGTGGCCTTCATCGAGACGCCGAGGCCGGCAATGATGTTGGTCGCGTGTCCGGTGGTGGATGCGCTCGCGACTTTCCTTACCGGGCTGTATTCCGTGCTGGTGTAGTACTCCGTGATCACGACCATGGCCGCAGTCAACGCCAGGCCGATCAAAGCAGCGAGGTAAAGATTGAACGCGCCGTCACCCATCAGCGCCATCGTGATCGGATAGAACGCTATGCCCGCGAGCACGCCGGAAACGATGACGCCCTTGTAGAGGGCGTTCATGATCTTGCCGCCGGAAGTGCTGACGAAGAACGTCCCGATGATCGAGGCGACGATGGAGGCGGCGCCGAGCATCATCGGATAGAGCACGGCATTGGCGCCGAGCGTGTCGATGGTCAGACCGCCGAGCAGCATCGTCGCGATGAGCGTCACGGCATAAGTCTCGAAAAGATCCGCCGCCATTCCGGCGCAGTCGCCGACATTGTCGCCGACGTTGTCGGCGATGACTGCGGGATTTCGCGGGTCGTCCTCGGGGATGCCCGCCTCGACTTTGCCGACCAGATCGGCGCCGACGTCGGCGCCCATGGTGAATATTCCTCCGCCGAGACGCGCGAAGATCGAGATCAAGGAGCCGCCGAAGGCCAGGCCGACCAGCGCTTTCAGAGCCTCGTCCTCGCCGAGGCCGGCGGCGTGCAGCAGGCTGTAGTAGCCGGCGACGCCGAGCAAACCGAGCCCGACCACCAGAAGCCCCGTGACCGCACCGCCGCGAAAGGCGAGCTTGAGTGCCGGGTTGAGCCCGACGGTAGCCGCCTGCGCTGTGCGCACGTTGGCGCGCACCGACACGAACATGCCGATGTAGCCCGCGAGCCCGGAGAATACGGCGCCGATGGCGAAGCCGATCGCGGTCGCCCATCCCAAGGCCCCGCCAAGAACTACGAACAGCACCAGGCCGACGGCGCCGATCGTCATGTACTGGCGGTTCATGTAGGCGTTGGCGCCTTCCTGCACGGCCGCCGCGATCTCTTGCATCCGGGCGTTGCCCGCCGGCTGACGCAAGATCCACGTCACCGATACCATTCCGTAGATCACGGCCAGCGCGGCGGCTCCGAGGGACAGCCACAAGGCAGATTCTGGATTCATCTCTCTATCTCTCCCGTCACATTCGCAGCACTCCACGGCCGGGCTCGTCGCGGTCCGGCTGACACCAGCAGTGTGTCCGAGTCATCTTGAGATCCAAGAACGGCTCGCTGTGCGAGTCCCGCATGCTTGCGGGGGAGCGAGGCGCTCGTGGAGTGCAGACCTTATTAGGCCTTACGCGAACCCGATTCTTATTGGTGCCGCGACCACCCGAAGGTTGCGGATCGGCGGCTATCTTAGCATAAAGTTCTCGGGCAACCGTCGCGGCACGGCGATGTTCTCCAGCTCCACATAACGCGGCAGGCCGTCTCGATAAGGGGGATAATCCTCGCCGCGAATCAACGGCTGCAGGTAGCGCCGGCATGCGGACGCAATCGAGAATCCGTCGCGACTGATGAAGCTGCGCGGCATCAACTTTTCGCGGTTGGCGACGCGGCTGAGCGCGACATGTCCCAGGGTCCACCGATAAGGGGAGTCCGATCGCCGCACGATCGTCGGCATGACCGCGTTCTTGCCGCCGAGCGCGAGCTCGACCGCGTGTCTGCCGACGGCATAAGCCTGCTCGACGTCGACTTTCGAGGCGATGTGGCGCGCCGAGCGTTGCAGATAGTCGGCGATCGCGTAGTGATATTTGAAGCCCAGCCGGTCCCTGACGAGCGCAGCAACGGCGGCCGCGACGCCGCCGAGTTGCGCATGACCGAAAGCGTCGCGGGTGCCGGCCTCGGCGAGAAATCCGCCGTCGGGATTCCGGACGCCTTCGGACACGACCACGACACAGTACTCATAGCCGTCCACGCAACGCTTTACGCGCTCGAGAAACGCCCGCTCGTCGAAAGGAATCTCGGGGAACAAAATGATGTGTGGCGCATCGGCGGACGAGCGTCCCGCGAGCCCGGCGGCGGCGGCTATCCATCCGGCATGCCGGCCCATGACTTCGAAAATAAAGACCTTGGTCGACGTTTTCGCCATCGAGGCGACGTCGAGCGCGGCCTCGCGCGTCGAGACCGCGACGTATTTCGCGACCGAGCCGAATCCGGGGCACACGTCGGTGATCGGCAAGTCGTTGTCGACGGTCTTCGGCACGCCGATGCACGTCACCGGAAATTTGAGCTTCTTGCCGATCTGCGAGACTTTGTGGGCCGTGTCCATCGAGTCGCCGCCGCCGTTGTAGAAGAAGTAACCGATATCGTGAGCTTTGAAGACCTCGATGAGGCGTTCGTACTCGAGCCGGTTTTCCTCGAGACCCTTGAGTTTGTAGCGAGCCGAGCCGAAGATTCCGCCGGGTGTGTGGCGCAGCCCCGCAATCGTCGCCCGGGATTCCTTGCTGGTATCGATGAGATCTTCCGTCAGCGCTCCGATGATTCCGTTTCTTCCGGCAAACACCTTGCCGATCCTGTCGGAGTGTTTTCTCGCCGTTTCGATCACGCCGCAAGCTGAAGCGTTGATCACGGCCGTGACCCCGCCCGACTGAGCATAGAATGCGTTCTGCTTCATTCTGTCTCCCTGTAGACCTTCCGTTGCGATTCGCCGGCCTTACGCTGCCGGACGGTTTGACGATGAAGCCGGCGCGGGATAGTTTACGCGTCCGACGCGAGTCAATCACGCGCCGCCGGAGAGTCGACTATGCGAATCGTGCTGCTCGGAGCTCCCGGCTCCGGGAAGGGAACCCAAGCGCAGCGACTGCAAGCCGAGCGCGGCATTCCGCAGATCTCCACCGGCGACCTGTTGCGCGCCGCGGTCGCCAAGGCGACGCCTCTGGGACGTCGCGCCAAAGCAGCCATGGACGCCGGTGAGCTCGTATCGGATGAGATCGTGATCGGCATGTTGCGGGAGCGGCTCCGAGAAAAGGATGCCGCCGACGGCTACGTTCTCGACGGCTTCCCCCGAAATCTCGATCAGGCTCACGGCTTGGAAACGATGCTCGAGGAACTCGAGCAAGCGCTGCATGCCGTGGTGCTGATGAAGGTCGATTTCGAGATCTTGATGAAGCGCCTGACCGGCAGAAGAACCTGCTCGAAAACGGGCAAGGTCCTGAACATCTACTTTTCGAGCCAGGCTGAAATCGACAAGTGTCTCGAATCCGGCGGTGAGCTTCTCAAACGCGACGACGACAATGAAGACACGATTCGAAGACGGCTGCGGGTATACGAGCGTCAAACCGCTCCGTTGATCGAGCATTACGAGAGCGAGGATCTGTTGCACGAGGTCGATGCTCTCGGCAGCGTCGACGAAGTTCACGAGCGCCTGCTGCGCGCGCTAGGTTTCCACCGGCAGTAGATCGCGAATCTCGGCCGAGCGCCAGGTCTGCGAGATTCGCGGAGCTGGACGGCGCGTCAGCAGGTCCGTGAGCTCCTGCCGGGTGGCTAGTACTTCCGGCTGAATTCCAAGCTCGGCGGCGCGCGCCTGCACGCCCGCCTGGAGCTCTCGAAGCCGCTGTCTGTCGGGCCGCTCGACGACGAAAAGCTCGTCGGCGAGGCGGCGCGACTCATCGTCCGCGCCCGTCCGAACCGCCGCCACGAGCTCCTTGCCGAAACGCTCCGTGAGCCGGGGCGGCAGCCCCGGGACGGCCGCCAGCGCTCGGGGGGAATCCGGCAGGGCGGCGGCGATCTCCAGCAGCGCGTCATCGCTAAGAATCCAGCGCCGGGGCCGGTTGCGTTGCCGCGCCCGAGTCTCGCGCCAATCGACGAGACCCAGCGCGGCGGCGCGCTGCCTCGAGTCCAGCGAGCGCAGGCCTTTGAGCCGCGCCCATATCGCCGCGGTCGGGGTGACCGGCGCCGAGCGCAGCTGCAACGCAAAATCCTGTTGCGCCCATTCGAGGCGCCCGAGAGCCTGCAGCCGC
>Ga0299906_10004349_pt1 | contig 11627 bp, 9 predicted proteins | sample RVTome_14_FD_200259 | JGI IMG/M metagenome (GOLD analysis project Ga0299906, IMG submission 200259) | Soil microbial communities from uranium-contaminated site in the Upper Colorado River Basin, Wyoming, United States - RVT145D125 (version 2) ... | reverse complement strand
CGCGTGTCGGGAGCGAGGCGGTGGGAGACGTCCTCACGATGTGGATGTGTGGCTCGAGCCCCAACGCGGCGAGGCGCTCAGTGAGGACCCGCCTCACGTGTCCGAAGTACGTGATCCGCCCGAGGTTTGCGAATCCGAGGAAGCCCGGTACCAGGTAGATGTGGTGCGTGCGGTCCATGCGCCACCACAGTAGAGCACGTTCCCGCCGGGGGAAGGCGGCCGCTAGCTCTTCTTGGGCACCAGCACGAGGATCCCGCCCACTACGATCGCGCCCACGCCAGCCCAGATCGGGACATTGACCGTCTCCTGGTCCTTCAGCGACAGCTCGAGCGGGCCGAGCTTGGTCTCGTGGGTCTCCCTGGTATAGCTGAAGCCACCGTACACCAGCCCCAGGATGCCGGCCGCGATCAGCGCGAATCCGACGATCTTGACCGAGCTCATCTCGTCGCCTCCTGCTGAAGACGCGCATCCATGCGGGGCAGCGCAGGGCGGAACTCCACCCGTGCGGTGGCGCCTTTAGAGCGCCAGGTCGAGTGTGCGTACGCTGGCGAAGCGCTTCGCGACGTCGGGCCAGTCCACGAGCTTCCAGAACGCCTTCACCCAATCTCCCTTGACGTTCTCGTGCTGAAGGTAGTAGGCGTGCTCCCACATGTCGAGAACGAGCAGCGGCACGGTCCCATTCCCGATGTTGCCCTGGTGGTCGTAGACCTGCTCCACGACGAGCCTGCCCCCGAGCGGCTCCCAGCCGAGAGCGCCCCAGCCGGAGCCCTGGACGTTCATCGCGGCCTCTGTGAGCTGACGGTGGAGACCCGCGAAGGAGCCGAAGAACTCCTTCACGGCCGCCGCCAGCTCTCCGTCGGGCTGGCCGCCACCGCTGGGGCTCAGGTTCTTCCACAGGAGGGAATGAAGGACGTGCCCGGACAGGTGGAACGCCAGGCTCTTCTGCAACTGGTTGATGGCCGCGAAATCTCCCTCCGCACGCGCCTCGTCCAGCTTCTCCAGCGCAGTGTTCGCCCCCGTCACGTATCCGGCATGGTGCTTGTCGTGATGCAGGGCCAGGAGCCTCGCCGAGTAGTGCGGCTCGAGAGCGCTGTAGTCGTAGGAAAGCTCAGGGAGTGTGTACTTCACCATTGGTTCAGCGCTCGGGAGGCCTCCCTTTTCGACGCTGGCTCGGAGAGGGTCACGACACCGGTCCAGGAGCAAGTTCGATGCCAAAACTGTGGAACCGGGCGGCACTTTCACAGGGCCGCGCACTGGCATCTCCACTCACGACATATCGTGAGCGTTCACGGGATGTCGTGAGAGGGCGGGGGTCGCCCGCCAGGCGGCCGCCGAGGCCTGGCGAAGTCGGGAGCCGGGTCTCGAGGGCGCCCGAGCCCCCTGGGGAGTCGAGGTCGAGCGGCTTGGGCCTTGCGGGTGCCCGCGTTCGGTGTCGAACCCGGTCGCCCTCGTCCGTCATTGTGATGAACGCCCGAGGTGATCGACACCAAGGCCTGGGAGGGGGAGCCATGGCGAGCGAGAGCAGCAAGGCCCGTGACGAAGCTCGGATCCGCGAGCGGATCGAGGCGTGGGCGACGGCCCTGCGCGGAAGGGACCTCGAAGGGGTCATGTCCCACTACGCGGCGGACGTCCTGGTCTGCGACCTGGCACCCCCGCTCCAGCGGGTCGGAGCCGACGAAGTGAGGAAGATGCTCGAGTGGTGGTTCCCCACGTTCCGGGGTCCGATCGGCTACGAGATCCGGGACCTCGAGATCAGCGTGGGGGACGACGTCGCCTTCAGCCACAGCCTGAACCGGCTCGGCGGAGCCGCGGTCTCCGGGGTGGAGTGGGAGGTCTGGGTGCGCGCCACGGTCTGCCTCCGCAAGATCGACGGCGAGTGGAAGATCACGCACGAGCACAGCTCCGTGCCGTACTACATGGACGGCAGCTTCAGAGCCGCGGTCGATCTCGTGCCCTGAAACATCCTTTCGGCCGCCCCGCTTGCGGACGCAGCCACCCGGGGCGGGGCGCGGTCAATGGACTCCGCCGCCGAGTCGCTTCAGCGGCCTGACGCACAGGAGCAGGACCAGGCCCGAGCCGACGGTCGTCCACACGATCTGCCGGTACAGGCCCGGCATGTCTCCGAGCGCATCCGGGTCGAATTCTCCGGCGAGGATCCCGGCGATCACGTTGCCGAGCCCCGTAGCCATGAACCACATGCCCATCATCTGGCCCGCGAAGCGGCGCGGCGCGAGCTTCGTCATGGCGCTCAGGCCCACCGGGCTCAACGCCAGCTCGCCCATCGTATGCAGCAGATACGTGAAGATCAGCCAGGTCGGCAGGACCCGCTGGCCGCCCGCGACGAGCGCCGCGGCGCCGATCATGACGGCGAACCCGAGTCCCAGGATGATCAAGCCGAGCGCGAACTTCGCCGGCGCCGAGGGATCGAGGTGCCGGCGCGCGAGCTTCACCCACAACAGCGAGTACAGCGGCGCGAGCAGGATGATGAACGCGGGGTTCAGCGATTGGAACCAGCTTGCGGGAATCTCGAAGCCGCCGAAGTCGCGGACCGTGTAGCGCTCGGCGAAGAGGTTCAGCGACGAGCCCTGCTGCTCGAATCCCGCCCAGAACATCGCGCAGCCGAGCAGCAGCGCGATGATGACGATCACCCGCCCGCGCTCCGCGGGCGTGAGCCGGCCCGTCGCGAACACGTAGGCGAAGTAGAGGAAGGTCGCAGCGACGAGCGCAACGGCCGTGCCGCGCGCGAGCTGCGGCGCATCGAAGTCCATGCGGCCGGACAACCCCAGCCAGAGCAGCGTGCCCAGCCCCGCGAAGGCGACGGCGCCGACGCCGCGCGCCGCGGTCCGGGTCGCCGCTGATGCCGGAATCTCGGGCTTGCCGCCGGCCTGGCCCAGGTCGGCCCGCCAGAAGCGGAACTGGATCAAGCCGACGAGCATGCCGACTCCGGCCGCGCCGAACCCGTAGTGCCAGTCCGTCTGGGCGAGCGAGCCGCAGACGAGGGGGCCGAGCGTCGCACCGACGTTGATGCCCATGTAGAAGAGCGTGAACCCCGAGTCGCGCCGAGGGTCGCCTTGCGCGTAGAGCTCGCCGACGCAGGCGCTGACGTTCGGCTTGAGCAATCCCGTGCCGCACACGACGAGCAGCAGCCCGCCGAAGAAGCTCGCGAGGCTCGGGGTCGCCAGGACGAAATGCCCACACATGATGAGGATGCCGCCGACCCATACCGCGCGCTTTGCGCCCCAGAGGCGATCCGCGACCCAGCCGCCCGGCAGGCACACGAGGTAGGCGGCGGCGGTATAGAGCCCGTAGATGGCGGTGGCCGTCCGATCGGAGAAGCCGAGCCCACCGTTCTCGACCTGCTCGACCATGAAGAGCACGAGCAGCGCGCGCATGCCGTAATAGCTGAAGCGCTCCCACATCTCGGTGAAGAACAGCGTGCGGAGCGCGCGTGGATGGCCGAGCCATTCCCGCGGGCCCGGGCCCGTCACTACGGCGCCGACAGGAAGCAGGCGCCGAGCACCGGGTGGGGGCCTTCGGGCAGCGCCAGCGGGCGCGGGCTCCGGATCTCGAGGCCGCGCGGTCCCTCGGGCGCGGCCGCGTCGATCGCCACGCGGATCTGGAGCGGGCTCTCCGGCCAGCGGAACACGAGCTCGCGGTCCCGCGCCTCGCAATCGCCCGAGAGCAGGTCCTGCCACTGGTGTCGCGCGCGCCCGGCATCCCGCGCCGAGAGCCGCAGGCCCACGAGCGCGACCGCCTCTCCGGCGGGCGGCTCCGGTGGGAAGGCCCACAGGCCCGGCGGCTCGCCGCCCTCGGACTCGGCGAGCTGCACCACGATGCCCTGGGCCTGCCTGGGGTGGAGGAAGGCCTCCTTCCAGCCCGGGAACTCCTCGTTCGCGTTCACCACCTCGTAGCCGCGCTCGCGCGCCCGCTGCATGGCCGCCCGGAGGTTCGGGACCTTGAAGGTCACGTGGTGGACGCCCGGGCCCCGGCGCTCGAGGAAGCGGTGGAGGAAGCCGCCGGGCGGGCCGTCGGGCTCGAGCAGCTCGAGCAGGCCGCCGCCCGCGTAGCGATACTGCCAGAAGCGGAAGCCCATGCCGGGACCGGCGATGTGGCGGCGTCCGCCGAGCTCGCCCACCAGGAAGGGCGTGGCCTCGGGCCCGCGCCAGACGCCGACGGCCACGTGGTCGAGGCGGAAGGCCGGCGCCCGATCGGAGTGGTCCATGCCGGGGACCATGCCGCGTCCGCGCCCGTCTGGCGAGCGCAGCAGCCGCGGCCGCGGCGGTGTATGCTGCCGCACCCGGTCGTGTCTGGCGCACCCCGAGAGCAGTGGTCGAGCCGTGCGGGCTTCGTGCTCGCCGCGGTGGGCTCGGCCGTCGGCCTCGGCAACATGTGGCGCTTCCCGTATCTGACCGCCGAGCACGGCGGCGCCGCCTTCGTGATCCTCTACGTGGGGGTCACCCTGGCCGTGGGCCTGCCGGTGCTGCTGGCCGAGCTCGCGATCGGCCGCGGGGCGCAGCAGAGCCCCGTCCGCGCCCTCGTCCACTACGGAGGGCGGCGCTGGCGCCCCCTCGGCCTCGTCTTCGTGGCCGCGGGCTTCCTGATCCTCTCCTACTACAGCGTGATCGCGGGCTGGGCGCTCCGCTACACCGGCATCGCCCTCGCCGGCGGCTTCGACGCGGGCATCGCCGAGCGCTTCGCGGAGATCAGCGAGGGCTGGGACGCCTTCGGCTTCCACCTGGCCATCATGGCGATGACGGTCGGCATCGTGGCCGGCGGCGTGCGCGCGGGGATCGAGCGCACCGCGCTGGTGCTGATGCCCACCCTGTTCGTGCTGGTCTGCGGGCTCGCCGTCTACGCCGCCACCCTGGAGGGCGGCGCCCCCGGCTACGAGTACTACCTCTCGACCGACTTCGGCGACCTCTGGTCCCGGGACGTGCTGACCCAGGCCGCCGGCCAGACCTTCTTCAGCCTGAGCCTCGGCATGGGCGCCATGCTCACCTACGGCTCCTACCTGGGGCGCGACAACCACCTGCCCAACGAGGCGCTCCTGATCGCCGGCGCCGACCTGGCCGTCGCCGTGATCGCCGGCCTGGTGGTCTTCCCGCTGATCTTCGCCCTGGGCCTCGCCGGCGCGGTGGGCGAGAGCACGGTGGGGGCGCTCTTCATCACGCTGCCCCAGGCCTTCGCGGGCATGGGCGGGGTGGGGCGCGCGGTCGGCGCGGTCTTCTTCGCCGTGCTGGTGGTGGCGGCCCTCACCTCCGCCATCTCGCTGCTCGAGGTGGTGGTCGCCTCGGCCATGGACGGACTCGGCTGGACGCGCCGCCGGGCGGCCCTCGGCCTCGGCGGCGCCATCGCGCTCCTCGGGGTGCCGCCCGCCTTCCACATCGGCGTCCTCGACCTGATGGACAAGCTCGCCAACAACGTGCTGCTGCTCGGCGGTGGCCTCGCGCTGGCCGTCTTCGCGGGCTGGGTGATGGCCGATCCGGTGGCCGAGGTGCGGGTGGGCGCCGGGGGCGTGCGCTGGTTCTTCCTGTGGCGCACGCTGCTGCGCTTCGCGGTGCCCGCCCTGCTCCTCTTCGTGCTCGCCGACGCGGTGCCGAAGACCCTGACGGCGGTGGCGGCCTTCTTCTAGTCGATCAGGCCCGCCCGGCGCGCGGCCGCCAGCGCCTCGATCGCCTCCACCCGGCGGAGCGCGCCCCGGATCTCCTCGGCGAAGGCGTGGCGCCGCCGGGCCAGATCCGGCGCGCCGGGCCCCTGCAGCTCGCGGTTGCGGGCCAGGCGCAGGCCCGTCTGGATCAGCACCTTCGAGACCGCGTCGGCGCTGCGGATGCGGTGCTGCAGGTGGTACTGGCGGCCGAGACCCATGCAGAGCGCGACGGCCCGGGCCTCGTCCCAGGGCTCGCCGGCCGAACGCCCTTCCAGGTGGTCGCCCACCAGGCGGTAGGCCTCGAGGAAGGGCCGCAGCACGCGGTGGGCGCTGAAGGGCTTGAAGCCCCGCACCAGGGCGCGGATGGCGTCGCCCCCTGCCCGCAGCCGCGGCTCCCAGTCGCGCTCCTGGAGCGCGATCGCCTGGCGCAGCTCGCCCCGGAAGATCTCCTTCTCCGGGAAGAAGAACTCGAACTTGAGCAGGTCGCGAAGCCGCATGGCCTCGTCCCACAGCTCGGCCACCGGGTCGGCCACGTCCGCCTCGGCGCTCCGGAGCAGCGCCAGCTCGGCGATGGCGGGGGTCACGAAGAAGTGGATCACGGTGTTGCGGTAGTAGGCGGCGGAGAGCTGCTGCTCGGGGCCGATGCGGTAGACGGGCTCCGGCCCCCCGGCGAAGCGCGAGACCACGCCGTTCTCCACCAGGGCCTCCAGGTTGCGGCCCACGCCCTCGTCGTCGTCGAGGTCGAGCTGCCCCACGACGGGCAGGTTCCGCCGCCGCACCGAGTCCAGCAGGTTCGCGAGACCCCGGCGCGTCTCGCCGACGCTCAGCGCCTGGTCACCGGTGCCGAGCAGCGCCAGGGTCACCAGTGAGGAGGCGGTCACCGGGGTCACCCGGTTGATGCGCACCGCCACCTCGAAGGCGAGCTTCTGGACCGCCAGGCTCTGCTCGTCGGGATTGGGCTCGGCGCGGGGATCGGGGCGCCCCAGGGCCTTGGCCAGCGAGATGGGCTCGCCGAAGCGGAAGTGGATGTTCCCGTAGCGTCGCCCCATGCGCCGGACCAGGCGCACGAACCAGGAGAAGCTCTCGCGCTCCTTCGGCGCCCCGCTCTGCTCGGCGGCGTAGTCGCCCACGTCCGAGATCTGGTCGTAGGCGATGGAGGCGGGCACGAGCATCACGTCGTCGCTCTTGCCGCGCCGGTAGGCGTCCACCACGTAGGCCAGCAGGCCGAAGCGCGGCGGCAGCAGCTTCCCGGAGCGCGAGCGCCCGCCCTCGATGTACCACTCGAGCGAGAAGCGCTTCTCGATCAGGTAGTCCACGTAGTGCTGGAGCACGAGCTTGTAGACCGGGTTGTCCTTGAAGGTGCGCCGGATGAAGAAGACGCCGCTGCGGCGCACCAGCGGGCCCACCGGGAAGAAGTTCATGTTGATCCCGCCGGCGGTGTGGTTGGGCGGGTGGCCGTTCTCGTGGAGCGCGTACTGGAGCACCAGGTGGTCCAGGTTCGACTTGTGGGAGGGCAGGAACACGATCGGGTGTCGCTGGCCCAGGGCCTTGACGGCGGCCAGCTGGGAGCGGTCGTAGTGCAGCGCCTCCCCGTAGCCCCGGGTGTAGAGCTTGCGGATCAGGCGCGAGACCAGGTCGATGACGAAGGGGCTGTGGGTGGCGGCGATCTCCTTCAGGGTGCGGGCGGCCTCGTGCTCGACGGCGGCGAGCGGGCGCCCGAGCTGGCGGGCCAGGCGGCGCAGGCCGCCCCGGAAGGCCGGGCTCGCCAGGATGTCCTCGCGCACCAGCCGCGGCACCTTGTAGCGGGCGCCGCGCAGGCTGCGCTCGGCGCGCTCGAGGGCCAGCTCGGCCTGGCGCGCCACGAAGCGGGCCAGGCCCACGGTTTCGTTCGCCCCGGAGTGTCCGGCCTCGCGCCAGCGCTGGCGCAGCTCCGCCGAGGTGGCGGGCTCGGCCGCCACCATGCGGCAGCGGTCGGCCTGGCGGCGCCGGATCAGGCGCTGGCGCAGCGCGCCCGGATCGTTCGGGTCGCCGGTGAACACGTCGCGCAGGTGGGCGACCCGGCCGCCCTCGCGCTCCGGCGGCAGCCAGGCCACGCGCAGGGGCACCAGCAGCGCGTCGCCCTCGCAGGCCAGGCACTCCTCCAGGCGCGAGAGCGCGACCGGCCGGCGCCGGCGCCGGGTGGGCGGGATCGACACCACGTCGAAGTCGCCGTCCCGCACCTCGGGGGGGCGCTGCCGCCGGATCCAGTCGAGCAGCAGGCGCCGCTCGAGCCCGCTGCCGGCGTCGATCAGGAAGACGGCGCGGCGGCCCTCCAGGGCCGGCCAGGAGGGCTCGTCGGGGTGGGGGCCGGCGGCGGGCGCAGCCATGCGCCCGATTCTATCACTCCGCGACCGCCGTCCCGGCCTCCGCCTGCTGCTCGAGCCACGTCAGGGCCAGGCTCGCCAGGGCCCGGACGCCGAGCGGCAGCGCGCTCTCGTCCACGACGAAGCGCGGCGAGTGGTTCGGCGCGGCGTCCTCCTCCGCCACGCCCGGCGCGCGGATCCCCAGCCAGAAGTAGAGGCCGGGAGCCCGCTCCTGGAAGAAGGCGAAGTCCTCGGCGCCGGTGTGCGGCGGGGGCTCGAGCAGGCGGTCCCGGCCCGCCACGCCTTCGAGTGTAGGCCGCATGCGGGTCACGAGCTCCGCGTCGTTCCAGGTGATGGGGTAGCCCGGGACGATCTCCACCTCGGCGCGGGCGCCGTCCGCCTCGGCGATCTTCTCGGCGGTCGTCCGCACGAGCTCGTGCAGCTGCTGCCGCACCTGTGGATCGAGGGCGCGGATCGTGCCGGAGAGCTCGACCTCCTCGGGGATGATGTTGTGGCGCACGCCGCCGTGGATGGCGCCGATGGAGACCACCGCCGGCACCCGCGCGTCGACGCGCCGGGCCGGCAGGGCCTGGAGCGCGAGCGCGATGCGCGCGGCCGCGGTGATCGGATCGGCGCCGAGCCAGGGATAGGCCGCGTGGGTCTGGCGGCCGCGCACGCGGATCTGGAGCCGGTCGGAGCTGGCCATGACGCCGCCGCTCCGCACCCCGATCTCGCCCGCCTCGAGCTGCGGCACCACGTGCAGGGCGAAGATCGCCCCGGGTCGCGGATCGTCGAGGGCGCCCTCGGCGATCATGCGCCGGGCGCCGCCCTCCTCGCCGGGGGGCGCGCCCTCCTCGGCGGGCTGGAACAGGAAGACCACCTGCCCCGGCAGCCGGTCGCGCAGCCCCGAGAGTACCTCGGCGGCGCCCATCAGCATGGCCGTGTGGGCGTCGTGGCCGCAGGCGTGCATCACCCCGACCTCCTGGCCCAGGTAGGTGGCGCGCTCCGTCGACGCGAAGGCGAGACCGGTCTCCTCGGTCACCGGCAGCGCGTCCATGTCGGCGCGCAGCGCCACGACCGGAGCGCCGCGGGCGCCGCGCAGGACCCCGACCACGCCGGTCCGGGCCACCCCGGTCCGCACCTCGAGGCCGAGACCCCGCAGGTGCTCCGCCTCCAGCGCCGCGGTGCGCTCCTCCCGGTTCGAGAGCTCCGGGTGGCGGTGGATGTCGCGCCGCCACCCGACGACCCGCTCCCGGACCGCCTCGACCCGGGCCTCGATCCCCGCCGGGTCGGGATCCGCGCCCGCCGCCGCCAGCAGGACCGCTCCGAGGGCGGCGGCCGCGTTGCTCCCCATGCGGCTCAAGGTATCGTGTCGGTCCTTCGATCACCGGAGACGCCCATGAAGGAAGAGTGGCGCTTCCCGCCCGAGGCCTGGATCCCGCTGGTGGCGGGCCTCTGCTGGCTGTGGCTCGCGCCCCTGCACGGCCTCGTGGCCTTCCTCCTCGCGGTCGTCCCGGGCTGCCTGATGCTGGCCGCGGGGGTGGCGATGCTGCTCTGGCCCGGCGACCGGCCGATCAGCCACTTCGCGGCCCTCGGCGGCCTCGCCGGCGTGCTGCTGGCCGTGCCCGCCGGCTTCGCCGTGGGGGCGCTCCCGGCCGCGCTATTGGCCCTGCTCTCGGCCGCCGGCTTCCTGGCCGGCGGGCACCACTCGTCGCGCTTCGAGGTGCCGGTGGAGGGCGTGCCGCCGGTCCGGCACGGCCTCGCCCTGGCGGCCCAGGTGGGGGTGGACGAGGCGCTGCTCGCCACCATGCTCCTGACCGCCCCGCTGCCGGGCCGCGGCGAGTATCCCCGAATCGACGCCGAGGCGGCCGCGGCCCGCGAGCTCTTCGAGGCCCGCGGCTGGCTCGAGAAGCCGGCGGAGTACCACCGCCGGCCGCCGCCCCTGGAGGATCCGCGGATCCGCGCCACCCGCCTCGGCCGCATCGGCTACGAGCACCTGAGCTTCGCCAGCGGCTACGAGCCCCACCCGGGGGAGCCGGGCCGGGAGCGCTGGCTCTCCTACGAGGCCAACCGCACCGCCCACGCCTGGGTGCTGCGCCACGAGGGTCCGCCGCGGCCCTGGCTGGTGTGCATCCACGGCTACCAGATGGGGAACCCCTGGATCGATCTCGGCGCCTTCCCGCCGCCCTGGCTGCACAGGCGGCTCGGCCTCAACCTGATCGTCCCGATGCTGCCGCTCCACGGCCGGCGCAAGGTCGGGCGGCGCAGCGGCGACGGCTTCCTCAGCGGCGACCTGCTCGACACCATCCACGCCGAGACCAACGCCGTCTGGGACCTGCGGCGGCTGGTGGGCTGGGTGCGCTCCCAGCAGGCGCCGGCGGTCGGCGTGATGGGCTACTCGCTCGGCGGCTACAACACGGCGCTCCTCGCCTCCCTGGAGGACGACCTCGACTGCGCCATCGCCGGCATCCCGGCCACCGACTTCGCCCGCCTCTACTTCCGGCACGGCCCGCTCCTGACGCTGCGCGACGCCCAGCGCCGCGGCATGGCCTCCTGCATGAAGGAGATCTTCCGCGTGATCTCGCCGCTGAAGATCCCGCCGCGCCTGCCCCGGGAGCGGCGCTACATCTTCGCGGCGACGGCCGACCGGCTGGTGCCCGCGAAGCAGGCCCGCGACCTGTGGCAACACTGGGAGAAGCCGGCCATCGAGTGGTACCAGGGCGGGCACATCAGCTTCCGGGCCCACCCGTCGGTGGTGCGCTTCATCTCGAAGGCCCTGCGCGACTCGCTGCTCTAGCCGGCTCCGAAGGAGCGCGACCAGGGCGCCCCTGCCCGGCTCCACACCCGGCAGAGCGGCTAGCGCCGGTCGCGCGCCACGAGATCGGCCGCGATCTGGTGGTGACGCTCGCGGGTCAGGGGGTAGCCCCAGGCGAACCAGACGCCCACGGCCAGGAACAGGGCCGGCCCCAGGGTCGTCAGCAGCCGGATCGCCAGGATCGTGGGCTCGGACTGCTCGTCCCCCTGCGCGTAGCCGACGGCCGCCAGCAGCTGGGAGGCGGCGAAGACGGCCAGCGAGCCCGCCAGCTTGCGCAGGAAGGTGAAGGCGCCGAAGTAGAGCCCCTCGCGCCGCTCGCCCGTGGCGAGATCGTCCTCGTCGACCACCTCGCCGAGCATGGCCCAGGGCATCAGGTCCACCACCGCGTAGCCGATGCCCGCCAGCGGGGCGAAGACCAGTAGCGTCCAGCGCGGCCAGTCCGGGGCCGCCCACAGCAGCACGCCCTGGGAGGCGATCCACCACAGCGAGCCGACCACGAAGATCCTGCCCTTGTCGGTGCGCCTCGAGATGCGCAGCCACAGGGGCAGCGAGGCCAGGGAGGAGAGCATCAGCAGCAGGATCATCAGGGGTAGGTCGTCCGGGCGGCGGATCCAGTAGGCGAAGTAGAGCACCAGCATGGCGGCCACCAGGTCCATGCTGATCCGGCCGCAGAGGTACAGGCCCATCAGCTGCCGGTAGTTGCGGTGCCGGGCCACGATGCGCAGGCCCTCCACGAAGGACATCTGCGACTCGCGGTGCTGGAACTCGGGCCGCTCCCAGGTGGCGCGGTAGACGGCGAACCAGGGGGCCGAGAGCATCACGC
>Ga0299906_10004347_pt1 | contig 11631 bp, 11 predicted proteins | sample RVTome_14_FD_200259 | JGI IMG/M metagenome (GOLD analysis project Ga0299906, IMG submission 200259) | Soil microbial communities from uranium-contaminated site in the Upper Colorado River Basin, Wyoming, United States - RVT145D125 (version 2) ... | reverse complement strand
GGGCGCCTCGACGCTCTCGATGCTAACCTCACTTCTGAGACGGAACACTAGTGGACGTCTCCGCCGGTGAGCTGGGCCTCGACGTGGTCCGCCCAGAACGCGATGTTGAGGACGGCGGCCCGCACCTCTTCGGGGTCGCAGGTGGCCCGCGGGTAGCTGCTCACCATCACGAAATGCGGGCGGCCCGCGACGTCCTGGATCGCGAGTGCCGCGTGGGGGACCCGGGCGTTGAGCTCCAGGGCGCGGCGGGCGTAGCCCTCGTCGAGGGGAGCGCAGACGCTGTAGATCCGCACCAGCTCCTCCTCCACCGACGAACCCGTGGCCTCGACGCGCACCAGCTGGGTGCGCCGATTCGGCAACCGCACCCGTAGCAGCAGTACTCCGTCTTCGTCGCGGCGCTCGACGTCGAGGCCCCGGGCCGCCTCGTCCACGAGGGCTCCGAGGGGACGCAGCTTGCCGAACATCCCCCTCAGCTCCTCCCTCAGCGCCGCGGCGTCGGGGAGGCGCTGGTCCGGACGCTTCGCGAGGCAGTGTGAGAGCAGTGCCGTCATCTGGGCGGGGGTGTCGGGTCGCAGCCGGCCCAGGTCGGGGACGGGGTCCTTCGCGTGCTTTCGAGCCAGGGCCACGATGGAGCGGTCGGCGAAGGGCAGGCGTCCGGTGAGCAGGTAGAAGTAGGTCACCCCCGCCGCGTAGACGTCGCTCTGCCGGCTGGCGGCCGTACCCTCGAACAGCTCGGGGGCCATGAAGTAGGGCGTCCCGACCAGCGTGTGCTCGGCGGGGAGCGGGGAGCGCGCCTCCACGCGCTTGGCCAGGCCGAAGTCCGCGAGCTTGGCGATGCCGTCGTGGGTCAGCATGACGTTCGATGGCTTGAGATCGCGGTGGATGATGCCGACGCGGTGGGCCTCGGCCAGGCCGGCGCTGATCTGGAGCATGAGCCCCGTGGCCCGCAAGGGGTCAGGAGCATCGGCGGCGACCTGCCCCTGGAGGGCCCGGCCGGAAACGTACTCCATCTCGATGAAGTTGAGCCCGTCCTCGTTGCCGATGTTGTGCACGGTCACGACGTTGGGATGGACGAGGGCAGCCGCGGCCCGGGCTTCGTCGAGGAACAGCGACAGGTACTCCGGGTCCCGGGAGGCCAGCTCGGGCGCCAGCACCTTGAGGGCGCAGGGGCGATGGAGCATGCGATGCCGGGCCCTGTAGACCCGGGCCATGCCCCCCTTGCCGAGGAAGCTCTCGACGTCGTAGTTGCCGAGGCGGTGCCCTTCCAGGCCCGCGTCCCTCGAGTCGGCGAGGGCGCCGCTCCCGTCGACGTGCTGGGTGGGGGTGAGGTCGCCGGGGGTGACCGCCTGGCCGCAACGGGGACACAGCCCGCCGGGGGCCGGTTCGGTCGGTTCGTTGCAGCCGACGCAGAAGAAAGGCGGCTCCGACATGAGCGTGGATCGGTCGTCTCCCTCGCGGGACCGGACAGAGTATAGGCGCGAATCGGCCGGAGCCCGCCCGGGGGACGGGGTAAGATCGCCGGATCCCGATGGAGAGCACGGTGAGCCATACACGGCGCCTCGACGACGACGAGCTGGAGCTGCTGGAGAGCCTCGTCCAGGAGGCGACGGAGGGCCCCTGGCGGTTCGTGGAGGACGACTCCTCGGGCAGGTGGCAGATCGTGGGCCCCGAGGGTGAGCCGCTCTTCGAGGAGCCGTCGGGTACCGACGACGAGCCCTACGCGGGCTTCCAGGGGTCCCAGTCCGACTACCGCCTCGTGGCGGCCGTGCGCGTGGCGTTGCCCGGTCTGCTGTCGGAGCTGCGGCGCCTGCGCGGTCTGCTCGAGCGGGCGCGCCGCCTGCAGGCGGATCTCGCCGCCGAGGTCGCGGCGCCGGAACCGGAAGGTCGCTGAGGTCCGGGGGTGAGATCCGGTCTCGAGCCCGCGACGGCCACCGACCCGGCGTGAGGGAAGCCGGGAGCGGCGGGTCAGGCCATGGCGCGGAGCAGGCGGTGGATCCGGTACAGCATCCCCGACCGGGACAGGATCGCGATCGGGACCCGTTCCGGGCCCAGGCCGAGCCTCCGGGGGCGTCCGTCCCGGCGAATCGACACGACGCGTCCGAGGAGCCGAGCGCCCGCTGCCCCGGCGTCAGGTGATCCCGCGGCATCCCCTCGGGTCGCGAGCCCGCCCGCGCCGCGACCGACGACCCGATGGATCAGGAGCCGTGAGTCGGCCAGCCGAATCAGAACGACGTCCCCCAGCCGGGCCGTCGCCGCCGGGCGCACCGTGACGAGATCCCGGCTGCGCAGGAACGGGCGCATGCTCGCACCGGTGACCCGGAGCTCTACCCGGCGACCCTCGTCGAGGAGCCCGGTGAGCAGCTCGTCCAGCATTCCATCGGGCAGCGGTCGCGACTCTCGGGCCGGGTCGTTCGCGTTCACTCCTCACCGCGACAGGGCGCCGGAGCGGGCCCCGGGGGCATGATAGCCGGCCGGTCGTGGATACGGGACCCGTCGCCGCGCGCGGCCCTGGTGGCCTTCCTCGCGCCGATTCTGGGAGCGGCGCTCGCAGCAGGGGCGCTTCGGCCACGGGGCGGGGAGCGGGCTGCGGAAGAGGGCGAGCCGATCTACCTGGGCGAGCCCTACCGCGAGATGGGGGATCTCGAGGCGATCCGCGCCCGGGGTCGGCTTCGGGTGCTCGCCGAGCGCGCCTCCGAGGACTACCTTCCCAGGGACGTCGACCCGCTCTTCAGGCTTCGGGAGCTGGCCCGGGGCTTCGGTCGTGAGCTTCGAGCCCCGGCGGTGCTGGTTCCGGTCGACAGCTTCGAAGCCCTGATACCGGCCCTCGTCGAGGGGCGCGGCGACATCATCGCCACGAACCTCACCGTCACGCCGTCGCGCAAGCGTCGGGTGGCGTTCACGGTTCCCCTGGCGACCACCCGGGAGCAGATCGTGGCTCGCACGGGAGACGCTCCGGGGTCCGAAGCCGAGCTGGCCGGGAGAAGCCTCGCCGTGCAGCGGAACACCTCGTTCTGGGACCGGGCCCGCGACCTGACACAGCGGGTCCGCGGTCTCCGCCTCGAGCCGCTGCCCGCCGAGCTGACCCGGGAGGAGATTCTCGACCTCGTTGCCGAGGGCGGCGCCGACCTGACCATCGAGGACAGCAACGTCCTGGACGTCGCCCTCGGCTACCGGCCCGAGCTGCGGGCGGCCTTCGAGGTGAGCGGTGATCAGGCGATCGCATGGGCGGTGCGTCGGGGCAACCCGAGGCTCCTCGGGGCGCTCAACGCCTACCTCCAGCGCGAGCGTCTGACCCGGGAGCAGAGCCTGGTCTACAAGGAGGACCTGCCCGACATCCGCAAACGCGGCCGGCTCCGTGTGATCACCCGCAACAACGCGGCGAGCTACTTCCTGTGGCGGGGCGAGCTGAGGGGGTTCGAGTACGAGCTGGTACGCGAGTTCGCGCGCCGCCACAGGCTTCGCGTCGAGCCGGTAGTCGCGAACAGCCACGCGGACCTGCTGCCGCTGCTGCTCCAGGGTCGCGGCGACCTCGTGGCGGCGTCCCTCAACCCCACGGACTCGCGCCGCGGGCTGGGTGTCGCCTTCTCGCTCCCCTACAACTACGCCAGCCAGCAGGTCGTGGTCCGGGCCGCCGAGAAGGGGGGGCTCAACTCGCCCCGAGACCTCGCCGGGCGCACGGTAGTCGTCCGTCCCTCGAGCGCCTACTGGGCGAGCGTCGCGGCGCTCCAGGAGACAGGGCTCTCAGTGAAGCTCGCCCCGGCCCCCGAGAGCTTCGATGTCGAGGAGGTCATCGACCGGGTGGCCGGGGGCGAGTACGACCTCACGGTCGTGGACAGCCATCTCCTGGCTCTCGAGCTGATCCAGCGCGACGACGTCGCCCCGGCCTTCGAGCTGACCGGACCGCAGCCCCACGGGTGGGCCGTGCGGGCCACCGATGCACAGCTCCTGCGCGCCCTGGACGGGTTCTGGGCCCGCGAGTTCAAGGGTCCCTTCTACGAGGTCGTGTACGGTCGCTACTTCCGAAGCTCCGGGGAGTTCGCCGCGCGCCAGGGAGCGGCGGGCGAGCCGGCCGGGCCCGGCCGTTTCACGGAGTGGGACGACGCCGTCCGACAGATCGCCCTCGCGAACGGCTTCGACTGGCGGCTCGTGGTCGCGCTCATGTACCAGGAGAGCCGCTTCGACCCGGACGCGGAGTCCTGGGCAGGGGCGCAGGGCCTGCTCCAGGTCATGCCCCTGACGGCAAGGGAGCTCGGGTATCGGGACCTGAGAGATCCCGTGACGAACATCCGCGCCGGGACGCGCTACCTCGCCCAGCTCCGGGAGAGATTCGCTCCCGAGCTGTACGCGGAGGACCGCATCTGGTTCGCGATCGCGGCCTACAACGCCGGCCTCGGTCACGTCCTCGACGCTCAGCGGATCGCGCGGCAGCAGGGCTGGAACGCCCACCGCTGGTTCGGCCACGTGGAGAACGCGATGCGCCTGCTCTCCCGGCCCGAGTTCGCCCGCCAGGCCCGCCATGGCTACCTGAGCGGGCACCGTCCGGTGGCGTACGTGCGTCAGATCCGCGATCGCTACAGCGCCTACATCCAGCTCACGGGGCAGTGGGGCGGGGGACCGGAGCCGGCCCGGATCGGCTGACCCCACCTCCGGGCCCGGTCAGGCCCGGCCGATGAGCCGATCGACGGCGTCGGCGCCAGCTCTCCTCGTCGTAGGGGTAGCTCGATGCAGCCGAGTCTCGTAACGTCGCGGCCCGCACCTTCGCAAGTGCTTGTGTCTCAGTCGACAACGGCCACCCCGCGGGGCCAACGATATCTGACATCCTTTGACACGGAGAGGGGGAACGCAGGGCCCGCGAAGTCGTAAACTCACTGAGAGTCGAAGGAGGTGTGGGATCTACGACGTGGTGACGGCGTGGCGGAGCTGATCCTGTGCCCCCAGAGAAGCTCCGCACTGCGGCCGTCTTGTCGGTTCCCACACCTCCTTCAGACCGTCCCGAGCATAATCCCACTCGGCGTCTGATATCATCCCCCGTCCTTCTCCGCAGGCCGCGGCGAGGAGCCCCCGAGTGCGCCCCAGGACCGTGACAGTCGATCGGATCACCACTCCCGGCGCGCGCGTCCGCCTTCGGCGGTGATCCGGTGAGCTGGGGACGTTGGCTCAGGCGGCTGCCCGTGCTGCTCCTCGCCCTCTGGGCCGGCTTTGCCTTCGGGTACGTTCCCTACCGGCTGGCGCTCGCCGTGGAGAGTCGGCGGGACTACCGGGACCGGGAGAACGGCGATCTCACCCCGGACTCCTTCGGTCTGGAGTACGAGTCCGTCAGCTTCTCCGCAGCGGACGGCGTCGAGCTTTCAGGCTGGTGGGTGCCCGCGGCGCAGAACCGGGGGACCGTGGTGCTGATCCACGGTCTGAACCGCAGACGCATCGAGATGATCCGGAAGGCTCCCTTCCTGCACGGCGCCGGGTGGAACGCGCTCCTCTTCGACTTGCGGCGCCACGGCGAGAGCGGGGGCGAGGTGCGCGGTTTCGGCTTCTACGAGAAGCGGGACGCCGAGGCCGCGGTGGAGTGGGCGCGGCGAAGGAGCTCGCGCCCGGTCGTGCTCTGGGGCGTGTCACTCGGGGGTGCCACGGCGGCCCTCGCCGCGGCCGAGGACCGCCACATCGCCGGCCTGGTCTGCGACAGCAGCTTCCGGAGCCTGCCCGATACGTTGCGGCATCACGTCGGCTTGTTCCGGCGCTTCCACTGGTCGCTGAATCTCGTCCCTTCCTGGCCCACCTCGGAGATCGCGCTGTTCTGGATCGGGCGCCGTGGTGGCTTCGATCCGGCATCGGTGGACGTGGAGGCCGCCGCGGGCATGCTGGGGAGCCGCCCGTGCCTGTTCGTCTGCAACGCGGGCGATCGGCGCATGCCGAAGGAGATCGCCTTCGACCTGCAGGCGGCCGCGGGGCCGCAGGCCCAGGTCCTCGTCGTCCCGGGAGACAGCCACGGCGGGGCGTATCGGGAGGGGACGGCCCCCTACGAGCGCGCCGTTCGGAACCTGCTGGATCAGGTCCTCGCCGCGGAAGAAGCCATGGCTCCGGCCACGGCCGCCGCTTCGACGAGTGGGGGCAACGCCGTGTCGAACGGGGCAGTCCGGGCTTCGGTGGAAGCCGGGTCGTGAGGAGTTCAGCGTGAGCCAGAAGAAGCACCACGTACCATTCCCCGAAGCCGCGCCGGCCGCGGACGGCGCAGGCGACGACGGCGCGCCGAAGCCTCCCGAGCAGACGGACTCCTACACGATGGTGGATCCCCGCTACAGGGACATCTACTTCCGCTTCTACAAGGAGACCTACAAGCCCGGAGTCCTCGATCGCAAGACCAAGGAGCTGGTCGCGATCGCAGCGAGCCTGACCGCGAAGTGCCAGGGATGCCTCGAGGGACACGTCCGCAAGGCGCTCAAGTTCGGGGCCACCCGCGAGGAGATCTCGGAGTCGATCGCGATCGCCATCGGGGTCAACGCCGCGGCCGTCGTGGACCTGACCGACATCGCCGCCGACAACCTGGACATCAAGCTCTACTGAGCGGCTCCGGTCGTACGGCCGCTGCCTCGAGGCGGCGGCGGATCCAGTCCGGTATGGGCCTCGGACGGAAATCGGACATGTCCACGACCACGCCGGTGTTCAGGGCGTCGAAGACCGGTCGCCCCTCCACCGCCCCGCGGTAGCGGAAGCGCACCGACGTCCGCCCGATGTGCTCCACGCCCACGCTGATCTCCACCCGATCTCCGTAGCGGACCGGGGAGAGGTAGACCATCTCCACTCGGGCCGTGGGAAAGCCGAGCCCGTCGCGGAACACCTCGGGGAACGAACGTCCCACGTGTCCCGCGAAGAAGTCCTCGAAGGCCTCGTGGAGGAAGTTGACCAGGTTCGGGTAGTAGGCGATCCCCGCCGGATCGAGGTCGCAGAAGCGCACCAGTATGCTCGTGCGAAACATCTCTTCGAGAAGCGTCCCCGGGGGAGCGCGACCCCTTCTACGATTTGCTCCCGAGATGCTCCATGACAGAGAGGCTGAGGATCTCGGCCAGCGCGTCCAGCATGTTCTCTCCGTCTTCGCGGGAGGCGGCGGTGGGATCTCCGGTGTACGCGTCCTCCGCGCCGGCGTCGAGCAGGGTCCTGGCTCCCTTCTTGAGGGCGGGGCCCGCCTCCTCGACCGGGGGCAGGCTGATCCGCTCCCGCTCCCGCACGCGGTCGGGGTCCACGGCCAACATGAACGACGAGTCGATGGCGCCAGCGTGCTCGTCGGGATCGAACTGGTCGCCGAGCGTGTCGGCCCAGCGCTTTCTGGTGATGTCCACGTAGCAGGCGCTGGCGCCGGCGGAGGTCGCTTCGGCGACGCCCTTCTTGATGGCCTCGACCTGGCCCGGCTCGAGGTGGAGGTTCACGAAGGCCACAGCCCGGAACTTCTTCGCCCCGGCCACGGCGATGTCCCGCAGGAGGGAGGTCAGGGTCTCAGGTGAGATGCTGATCGTTCCGGCGAAGTCGGCAGCCCGCTCGGCGACCGAGTAGGCGACCGTCGGCAGCACGAGGCTCCTGACGCCGTGCTCCTTGAGCTTCGCGGCGCCGCGCCTGGCGACTTCGGCCGCGACGATGCACTCGGTGGAGAGGGGCAGGTGCGGGCCGTGTGCCTCCGTGGTCCCCACCGGGACGATGGCAACGGCCGGACGCGCGCTCAGCATCTCGTCGACTTCGCTCCACGTCATCTCGGACAAAACGATCTGGTCGGCCATGGCCCTCGCGGGATCGCTCCCTCACTCCTTTCGTTCGTTCGGGGCACCGCCCCCGCGCCGTCCCGCACCCGGAGCCGACACGGGCGCGGGGGTTCCGGTGCGACGCCTCAGCCACCCCACGGAAGGGTGGGTGCGGCGGTCGGAACGCGGTCGGGGCGGACGCATCTTCTTCGGTGCCAGCAGGTCTTCTCGGACTCAGCCACCTTCCGTGGGCACTGTTATAACCGATCCGCCACCGCGACGCTACGCGCAGAGGCCCGGTAGATCGAGACCTGACCGGCCATCCAGGCCAGGCGCAGGGCGAGCCGTCCGATCACCAGCAGCTGACCCAGGGCGAGCGAGACGACCTGGGTGCGGTAGCCCACGGTGTGCCAGGCGGAGTCGGCGCGGGTCCACACGGCGACGAGCAGCGCGCCCAGCAGCACGAAGCAGGCGAGATGCCCGCCGGTCCGCAGCGGGTGTCTCGCGCACAGCCCGAGGGCGCCCAGCCAGGCCAGTGCGGCGCTCGATCGCTCCTCAGCGACCGCGATCACCTTGGCGTAGCCCGAGGCCACGTAGATCGAAGCCAGGCCGGCGAGGAGCGCCAGGTGGTGACCGATCGACCACGCGGAGGCGACCCGCTCCGAGACGGCGAGTCGAGCCCGCTCCCCGGCCCAGCCGCCCAGGGGAGCGTGCGACGCGAAGACGAGCCCCGCGAGCGCCAGCGAGAGGAGGCCGATGCGCAGCATTCGGGGGAAGTAGAACCCGCCGCCGTGGAGCAGGCCCCGCAGGCTCCACCGCCCCCCTCCCCGGATCAGCGCCAGCACGCCACCCCCGAGAAAGAGCTGGGCGAGCATGTACACGACTCCCAGGGCCAGCAGGGGAGCTTCGCCTGCCGGGGGCAGGTTTCCCGAGAACAGGCCGAGGGGCAGCTCTCCCCGCAGCACCCGGGCGACGTTGTCGAAGGCCAGCCCGGTTCCCAGGATCGCCGGAGTCAGGGTGCCTTCGTAGCCCGTCTGCCACTCCCGCCATGCCGCCCACCAGCTCCAGTCGAACCCGTAGAGCATGTGGACGGCCGGTGCCGTCTCCCTGAGCTGCTCCCCGAGGCGCGCCGCGAGAGGCACGGCCAGCAACGCCGCCAGCCCGAGGTTGAGCGCCCACAGCAGCACCGCGAGGCCGGGGTTCCGGGCTACGAAGCGGAAGCCGGTGCGGAGCGCCGCGGCGAGCGCGCCGTCGTCTCCGGCGGCGGGTGTGGCGGGGGAGCTCATCCGAGCAGGGCGTGGGTCTCGAGCAGGTTCTGGAGCCAGAGCAGCCAACGCCCGCTCCATCGGGCCGCGGCTCGCGCTGCCGCGCCCCGCTCCCGAACCCAGGTGTCGTTCCCGGGCTGGGTGTCGAGGGCCAGCCGCTCGTCTGGATCCACGAAGGCCGCGTCGACGCGGCGCCCCTCGTAGCGGAAGCGGCACCAGCGCCCGCGACCGTCCCAGCGCTCCCGGGCTACGCCGCCGTCCCCGAAGTCGACGCGGACCTCGACGGGGAGCTGCACCCCGCCGTAGCGGCGGACCGTGACCTCCGTGAGGGGCGGCGGGGCTCCCTCCGGGCTCTCGCCGCGCTCGCGCACCTCGATCCCGTAGTCGCACAGCTCGCTCGAGAACCAGGTCTGGTCGAAGAACCACCCGAAGTCCCCGCCTGCGATTTCCTCGACGACCGAGATGAAGTCGGCCGCTTCGGGGTGGCGGAAGGCGTAGCGTCGGGTGTAGGTGCGGAGGATCCGTGTCATGACCTCGTCGCCGACGAGACCCTCGAGCGTCTGGAGCGTGAGCTCGGGCTTGGCGTAGGAGTTCGCGCCGTAGGAGCGCCGCGTCCGGTACTCCCAGGCCGGGAGGGCCATGGGGTCCGAGGTTCCCACGGCCCGGAGCTCGGGCAGCCGGTCCGCCCCGCGCAGGCGGTAGACCCCGGGAGCGACCACCGGCCAGCCCGCGTCACTGCCTCGGTCGTCCAGGCCGAAGTAGCGCAGCCCCCAGCCATCGGGGCCGAGGTTGGCCCACAGCGCCCTGGCCGTCAGGTAGGACGCGAGGCCCTCGTCCAGCCACGCCTCGCGCATCTCGTTGGTGGCCACGACTCCGTACAGGAACTGATGTGCGACCTCGTGGATCGTCACGCGCTCCGGACTCTGGAGCGCGGTCGGGGACCAGACGCTCGCGCCGCCGGTGATGAAGGTCGGGTACTCCATTCCCCCGGACCCCGAGCCCCAGGCGGGGTCCACGATGGTGAGCTGCGGGTAGGGGTAGGGGAAGCACCAGGCTCCGAAGCTGCGCAGCCCGAGCGCGGCCGCGTCCAGGTATCGCTCCGCGAGGTGCGCGTGCTCCGGCTGCAGCAGCAGCCGGACCCGGACCGGCGGGTAGCCCGGCTCGTCCAGCTCGGTCTCCCGAACCAGGAATCGGGAGCTGGCCGTCCATGCGAAGTCGTGGACGTCCTCCTGTACGAAGCGGAGCGTCCGGGTGCCGTCCCCGTTCCGGGTCTCCTCCACCAGTCGCCCGGTCGCTCCGACCTCCAGCCCGACGGGAACCGTGAGCCGGACGTCGTAGTTGCCGAAGTCGGCGAAGAACTCGCTCCAGGCGTGAAACTGGTGGGCGTTCCACTCGCCCTTCCAGATCCCCGCGATCTTCGGGAACCACTGCGCCACGAGGTGGTAGTCGTGGACCCAGTCGGAGCGGCTCAGTCCCGGCCCCGGGATCCGGGCGCGCCACTCGATCTCGAAGCGCGCGACCTCTCCGGGGAGGACCGGCCGCGGCGCGCTCACCTCGGCCAGGGTCCGGTCGTCCGCGTTCCCGCTCTCGCACTCGAGGAAACGGAGCGTCGGCGTCAGGTCGGCGGTCTCCGGAGCGACGAGCGTCACGGAGTCGAGGTCGATCCGCCCGGAGACCGCCTCGTCAGCCGCGCGCTCTCCCCACTCGCGGAGGTGGGTCGAGCGGCGGTCGCGGAAGGCGTTCCAGTAGAGATGAAACGGGAAGCGCTGCCGGGGGACGCCGCTCTCGTTCCTCCAGTCGAGGGTCAGTCGGCCGCTTATCTCGTGGCGCGCGGCGTCGAGCCGGGCGTCGATGGAGTAGCTGGCGATCCGGGGCGAGGTGTCGGGCAACGGCGGCAGCCCCGCATCCGCTCCGGGAAGCTCCAGCGACGGCCTCGGGCGGCTTCCATCGGCTTCCCCGCTCGGCCCCGGCGGGGGGAGCGCGAAGACCATCGAGACGGCGAGGGTGCCGAGGAGGAGGGCGGCTCGCATCCGAGGGGGATTCTACTGCCCCTGGGACGCTCCCCGGAGCGGCGCCCCCACAGCCATCAGCTGGGTTCGCCGCCCTCGGAGCCGTCGCCCTCCGAGGGGTCCCGCATCGCGGTCTCGATCCCCTGCTCCATCAGCCGCCGCCGCACTCCGTCGAGTCGGCTGCGGTCCCGCGGAGGCGCGTCCTCGAAGACCTCCAGGACCTCCTCCAGGCGGTCCAGCTCCCTGGCCAGGTGCGCGAGCTGGTCCAGCGACAGCCGCCAGCCCTCGCGCTGCGCCTGGGCGAAGGCCGGATCCGTGTCGAGGGCCCCCGCCTGTACCAGCAGGCGGGAGCTCACCGCGCCCGCGGCTTCCACCAGCTCGTCGAGCAGCAGGCTGTCGGTGACGAGCCCCAGGGCATCGTCGATGTCGTCGTCCGACCACCCCTCCAGGAGCAGCGCCCGGTTTCCCGGGGGAAGCTCCAGGCCATCCCCCCCGTCCTCGGCGGCGGCGGCCACGGCTCCAAGCAGATCGGCGATGCGTCCCATCGTGTCCCTCGCGTGCCGGTAGTGATCGCCCGGCACGACCGATGCTAACCCGCCCGGCCCCGACGGACCGCTCCCGCGGTCCGGCCCG
>Ga0299906_10004345_pt1 | contig 11635 bp, 8 predicted proteins | sample RVTome_14_FD_200259 | JGI IMG/M metagenome (GOLD analysis project Ga0299906, IMG submission 200259) | Soil microbial communities from uranium-contaminated site in the Upper Colorado River Basin, Wyoming, United States - RVT145D125 (version 2) ... | reverse complement strand
GCTCCGCGGGCTGTCGGGCTCTTCTACTTTCTCGGCGGTCCCGTCTCCTGCCTCTTCAACAGTACGTGGGGCGTGGCCACGTTGCTCGTCGCCGGCGTGGCGCACTGGCGTGACGCCGCCTTCAACTGGTGGACCTGGTGGGTCGGGGACGTCATCGGATGCTTGACCGCGGCGCCGCTGATCGTCGTCTGGGCCTCGCGCCTGCGGGGTGGATCGTTGCGCCGGCCGCTGGCGGTCTGCATCCCGCTGTCGCTCATATTCGCCGCTGTCGTCGTGCTGTTCGTCTACACGAGCAGTTGGGAGAACGAGCGGCTGCGGTCCGACTTCGAGCGCCGCAGCGACGGCCTGGCCAGCCGCGTCTCGGCCCACGTCGAGGTATACCTGGAGGTGCTGCGCTCCGTCACGAACCTCTACTCCAGCACCTCCGTCATGAGCGGGCGGACGTTCCGCGATTTCGTGGAGCATCCCCTGGCGCGCCATCCGGGGATCCAGGCGCTGTCCTGGAACGTCCGCGTGGGCGACGCGCGGCGCGGCGAGTTCGAGGCCTCTATCCGAGGTGAGGGCTTTCCCGGCTTCCAGATCACCGAACGGGATGGGAGCGGGTCGATCGTACCCGCTCGCCGCCGACCCGAATACGTCACGGTGACCTACATCGAGCCGGGCGCGGGAAACGAGAGCGCGGTGGGGTTCGACGTGGCCTCGGACCCGGTGCGAAAGGAGACCCTCCTGCGCGCGGCGGAGACGGGCGCCCCCGCCGCCACCGGCAGGATCACGCTCGTCCAGGAGACGGGCGGCCAGTTCGGCTTCCTGGTCTTCGTTCCCGTCCGCGCGGCCGCGGCGCCCGGGGCACCGGGCCCACGGCCCCCGCCGGAGGCCTACGCCGTGGGGGTCTTCCGTGTCGGCGACATGCTGGAGAGGATCGCGTCCGGCCTGGACATGGAAGGCCTCGATGTCGAGCTGCGCGACGAGAGCGCGGCGCCGGCACTTCAGTCCCTGTCTCGGGCATCCCCGGCCCGCTCGCAGCTCAGCCCAGTGTTCGAGCGGAAGGTGACGCTTCCGGTCGCCGGCCGGCAATGGGCGCTCGTGTTCAAGCTCCTGCCCGAGCACCTGGCCGCGCACCGCCCCTGGCAGGCGTGGAGCGTCCTCGCGGTCGGCCTCCTGTTCGCCGGGCTCCTCGGCGCCTTCCTGCTCGTGGTCACCGGCCGGACCATCGAGATCGAAGACCTGGTGCGGAAGCGGACCGCGGAGCTGGAAGCCGAGGCCCAGGAACGAGGCCGCGCCCGGCGCGAGCTCGAGAGAGTCGTGGCGTCCGTCTCCGACTCGCTGTGGGCCGCCGAGATCGGGCCGGACGGCGAGCACGCCTATCTGTACTGGTCGCCCAACATCGAGCGGCTGACAGGTAGGCCCGCCGCCTTCTTCCTCGAAGGGCCCGACCGCTGGCTGGGCATCGTCGCCGAGGAGGACCGCGATCGGGTCGGAGCCAGGATCGAGCGGCTGGCCGGCGGGCGCTCCGAGCGCGAGGAGGCCGAGTACCGTGTGGTCCTGCCCGACGGCCAGATCCGCTGGGTGCGCGACAGCCTGACCGCCTCCCGGACGCCCGGCGGGGGGGTCCAGTTGAGCGGAGTCGTCGCGGACGTCACCGCGGCGCGGGAAGCGGAACGTCTGACGCGGGAACAGGAGACGCAGGCCGCGGCCGCCAGGAGAGACGAGCGCTTCCGCTCGCTGATCGAGAACGCCAGCGACCTCCTCGTCGTCCTCGGCGTCGACGGGACGGTGCTCTACGCCAGCCCGTCGGTGGAGCCGATCCTCGAAGAGAGAGCCGACGGGATCGTCGGTCGCCGCGTCTTCGACCGCGTCGTCGAGGAAGACCGGGACGGGCTGCGCCGCCTGCTCGACGGGCTCGCCGGAAGCGTCGGAGCCTCGGCCGGTGTCAGGTTCCGGGTCCGGGGCGGCACGGGGACGGTCCGCGCCCTGGAAGGCAGCGCCCGGAACCTGGCCAACAAGCCCGAGGTGGGCGGGATCGTGATGAACTGCCGGGACGTGACAGAGCGCGAACGGCTCGAGGGCCAGCTCCGGCAGGCGCACAAGATGGAAGGGATCGGGCAGTTGGCCGGCGGCGTCGCGCACGACTTCAACAACCTGCTCGGCGTGGTCACCGGCTACTGCGACCTCCTGCTCAGGGACACCGATCCAGGCCATCCCTCCTGGCGCCGGCTGGACCAGATCCGCAAGGCAGCCGACCGTGCGAGCGGGCTCACGCACCAGCTCCTCGCCTTCAGCCGCAAGCAGCTCCAGAGGCTCGAGGTCCTGGACTTGAACTCGATCGTGAGCGACATCGGGAAGATGCTCCGCCGGCTCATCGGGGAGGACGTCCGGCTCGTCACCGTGCTCGGACCGAAGGTGGGGCCAGTGCGCGCGGACCCCGGGCAGATCGAGCAGGTCATCATGAACCTCGCCCTCAACGCGCGAGACGCGATGCCGACCGGCGGCAAGCTGGTGATCGAGACCGCCGAGGCGTCGCTCGACGAGTCGTTCGTCCTGGCGCATCCGGGCTCGGCGGCCGGGCCCCACGTCTTGCTGTCGGTCACGGACACGGGACAGGGGATGGACCCGGCCACGCTGTCCCACGCGTTCGAGCCGTTCTTCACCACGAAGGGCGAAGGCAAGGGCACGGGGCTCGGGCTGGCGATGGTCTACGGCATCGTCAAGCAGAGCCAGGGCTACGTGGACGTGTCGAGCACCCCCGGCGAAGGGACCAGCTTCCGCGTCTATCTCCCGCGTCTGGACGACGCCGAGGCGGCGGCCGCCGAGCCGCGGACCGTCCCCGCCGGCGAGGCGCCCCGCGGGTCGGAGCGGGTGCTACTGGTGGAGGACGACGCCGAGCTGCGCGGCCTCGTCAAGGAGATCCTGTCCGACAGCGGGTACCAGGTCCTGGAGGCCGCCGGCCCCGAAGACGCGATCGCGCTGGCGCGCTCGACCCCGGCCGCGGTCGACGTCCTTCTCACCGACGTGATCATGCCGGGCATGAGCGGCCGCGAGGTCGCCGAGGCCGTGTACGCGGCGCAGCCGCGGGTGAAGGTCCTCTACATGTCCGGCTACACCGATGCGGCCCTCGGGCGTCACCGCGTGCTCGACCCGGGGATCCAACTCATCGAGAAGCCCTTCTCCGCCGGCACCCTGCTGTGGAAGCTCCGGAACGTCCTCGACGAGCGTCAGCCCGGGGCATCCCGCCACCGAGGCGGGGACGACCCGTGACGGTGCCCGCCGGTGAGCGCGGCTGGCCGACGTGCGCAGATCCCGGCGACGACCCGGCCGATCGCTGACCGGCGGATTCGTCTATCGCCCTCCGGCGAGGTGCTCTGCATCCTGCACCCCGTCGAGGACTTGACGGAGCTGGTCCGCGCCACCGAGCTCGGCGAGGAGCTGCGGGGCCGCAGCCGCGAGATCGCTCGCCGCCGCCCACGACGAGCTGCGCGAGGCGAACGCCAAGCTCGGCCAGCTCGATGCCGCCAAGACCACCTTCTTCAGCAGCATCAGCCACGAGCTCCGGACGCCGCTCACTCGACATGGACGGCCGCCTCGTCTGGACGCGCCATCTGGGCCTGGAGTACTCGCCGTTCCGGGCCCGCTGGGGGCACGGCAGCTCACCCACCGCTCTGTCTCCGCCGAGGACGATGGCCCGCACGCCGTCGCGATGCCCGATCGACGTCCTCCATTTCGGACCGCTGGAGACGCTCCACACGCGGACGGTTCCTTCGACGTCGCCCAGCGCTAGGTGCTCGCCTTTCGTGCTCAGGGCCGCTGCGAAGGCCCGGTCGACGGGCTCCACACTCGCGAGAATCCGACCGTCTTCGACACTCCGTACCACGAACCGAGCACTCGCGTCCTGTGCCGAGTCCGCACGAGAGGCCATCACCCTGCCGTCGGCGCTGAACGCGACAACCTGCCCGCCAGGGACCGCTCCAGCCAGGGGGGACGCGCTGCTCCCCGACGGATGGATCCATCGAAACACCCGGCCGCGGTCGACGGTAACCACATCCCCGGCGGGCCCGAAGGTCAGCGCTCGAACGCGGTCGGAGGAGAGGAGGGGTCGGCCATCCGGGCTAAACACCATCGCCGCGACCGCGCCTCGGTGCGCGGACTGGATCACCAGTGATCCGGTCGGCTCCCGGGACGTCTGGGCGCTCCCACACGCCGCCCAGAGCACGAACACGGTCGCGGTGAAGCCGCTGGACGCGACGTTCCGATGAAGAGACACTTGTGGATGATAGCTCGACCACGTCGGACGGTCGCGGTTGGTGTGCTCGTCGCCGCGAGCACGGCCGGGGCTCGGGAGCCCGACCTCGAGACGGCTGATCGGGCTCTGAGCTACGCCGCGCCCGAGGCGTCCGCCATCCTGATCCTGGACGTCTCCCGTTTCAGAGAAGAGCCGGGCCGCACCGAGCTGCTGCTGGCGGCCTGGGGGAGGCCGTCGTCCTCGTCCGCGCTCGAGAAGCTCGGCATCTCCGTCGAACAGATCTCGCGACTCGCGCTGACCTTCAGGCTGGAGGCCGCTCTCGCGGACGATCCCGACGCCGGCGCCACGACCGTGTGCGCGGAAGGGAGCTTCGACGAAGAGAGCATCGAGGAGCAACTCGCTGCGGAGGCAACCCGTGAGTCCTTCGCGGGCTTGGAGGGTTGGCGAGTGGGCCCGGATCGCGGGCTGCTGGTCCTCGACGATCTTCTCGTCCACGCCGACCCGGAGACACTCCGTCGTGGGATTGCGGCGCCCTCCGAGGCGCGAGCGACCTTGCTGAGCCTGCTGCGGCTCATCGAAGACGCGAGCGCGCTGGCCTTCGCGGCAACGCGCGTGGAGCCTGTGGGCATCGAGACCGTCCGTCTGTCCCTGACCTTCCGGGGAGAGCGTGCAATGGTTCGATCCGTGATCCACTGCGCTGACGAAGAGATCGCTCAAGGCCACCGCCGGGCTCTCGAGGCCGCGCTCGAGTCCTTCGATCGCGCTTCGCAGTACTGTGGGCTTGGGGCCGGACTCAGCCCTCGGCCGCCGGATTCTCCTGCGAGGCGTAGACCCCCCGCGGGGGAGTCCAGGAATGCGAGGCCCTTTGCCTCCATTGAGGCGCCGGGCGATGTGCGCCGTGTCCTGGACACCCTGCGGCCGGGCTTGAAACCGACCCGCGTCCCCTGGCCCCTGGCGGGCGTTACAGGATGCCCCGCTCGCGCAGGCTGAGGAAGCAGCCCGACTCGCCGAGGACCACGTGCGCGAGGACCTCGTCCTGGATCGATGCGGCTGTGGCACGGCCAGTCGCATGTCGAGGACGCGCACGGCTCGCCCCCTCGCTGCCCGCACTGCTGGATCCCGGGGTGATCCCTCATCCCTGATCGTCCGAGCCTTCTTCCAGCCCCTTGAACGCCTCCCGGAGCAGGGCCAACTTCTCGTTCGGGGTGAGGCCGGCTCTCGACGATCCTCGCCACCACGCGGGCCGCGGCCGGTCCGGGCCCCCAGAGCTCGCGACGGCTCTTGCCGACCTTGTGCATGGGTCTGCCGTCGAGCTCCCCGAGCAGCTCCCAGATCGCCGCGTTGAGTACTCCACCATTCGCCGGTGGACCCCGATCCAGTCGGGGAGCATCGGGAGCCAGCTCTACTCCGCCCTGCCTGCGACTCGCAGGCCCGAGCAGACCGCCCGTCAGTAGTCGACAGGCGTCTTGTACGTGCACCAGGGCTCGTCGTGGCAGCAATCGATGAGCATCGGGCCTTCGATCTTCGCGGGTGAGAGGATCGCCAGGAACCGAGCCGGCTCCGTGAAGACGTTGTAGGATCCGTGGACCTCGTCCCTCGGGATGTGAGCGACGTCCCGCGGACCGAGGATCCGGTGGTCTTCGCCCACCCACTGCTCGATCTGCCCTTCGAGGACGTACAGCACTTCCTCCATCTCGGGATGGCGATGGAACTGGTGGGCCTTGCCGGCCGGCATGCTGACCCGAACGACGAGGATCTGCTCTGCCTGCGTGAGACCGGGCCGGCACAGCCAGTCGTGCGTTCCCCACGGCAGCTCTTCCACTTGAACGTCGCCCGCGGTGACGAAGCGAAGCCATTGGTCTCTGGTCACCAGATCCTCTCAGTTCTTCTCGAGCGTCGTTCTACGAACGAGGCTGATCTCGGTGAACTCGCGGACCCGATTCCTGATCGCCGCCTCGACGGGCAAACGCTCCATGCTGCTCGCGCCGTAGAACCCGACGATGCCCTCGGTGTGATCGAGGATGTACTGGGCATCGGTCGGCTCCGCGATCGGACCACCGTGACAGAGGACCAGGACGTCGGAACGGACCGCCTTGGCGGCGTCGTGCATCGCCTGCACGCGCCGAGCCGATTCCTCGAGCGTCAGAGCCGTCTCGGCCCCGACCATCCCTTTCGTGGTCAGTCCCATGTGCGCAATCACGATGTCTGCGCCGGCCGCTGTCATGTCTCTCGCTTGTTCGGGCTCGAAGACGTACGGCGTCGTGAGGAGGTTCTGGCGGCGAGCCTCGGCGACGAGGTCGACCTCGAGACCGTAGCCCATGCCGGTCTCCTCCAGATTCCGCCGGAAGGTCCCGTCGATCAGCCCCACCGTCGGAAAGTTCTGGATGCCCGAGAAGCCCGCCCGATCGATCTCCCTCAGAAAGAGCTCCATCCTGCGAAACGGATCCGTGCCGCAGACTCCGGCGAGCACCGGCGTCTTCTCGACCACCGGGATCACTTCACGGGCCATGTCCATGACGATGGAATTCGCGTCACCGAAGGGTAAGAGTCCCGCGAGCGAGCCGCGCCCGGCCATCCGGAACCGGCCCGAGTTGTAGATCACCAGCAGATCGATTCCCCCCGCCTCGGCGAGCTTGGCGCTGATGCCGGTGCCGGCGCCGCCTCCGATGATCGGTTGCCCCGAAGCGATCTTGCTGCGGAGCCGTTCCACAATCGTCTCTCGCTCGAACAGCGCCATTCCTCAGCCTCCCGTGACGGACTCGACTTGGGCGCTCGTCATCAACTCGATCAACTTCTCGGCGGCCGCGGTGGCGAACTCGGAGTCATTGATGTGGCGATCGATCTCGATGACCTCGACGTCGCCAGCCGTTCGTCTCACCGCCTCGAAGAGGGCTGTGCGCGCCGCCAGATCGTCGAAGGGCTGTCCCTCCTTGTCGATGGCCGAGACGCCCCGGGCGGGCAACAGGATCACTCGCTGCCCTTTCCCGGCGGCGATCTTTCTGCCGAGATCCTCGCCGATCCTGCGGCACTCCTCAGCCGTGGTGCGCATCAGCGTCACGTTCTCGTTGTGACGGTACAGGTTCCGATCGCGAAACGCACCGGGCACCGTGTCCATCCCGTGGAAGTTCACCATGTCGGTCGCCCCCACCGACACGACCTGGGGTACACCCTGCCCGCCGGCCGCCGTCAGACGTCCGGGTCCGGCGGACAGCACTCCGCCCACCACCTCGTCGGCGAGCTCGGTGGTGGTCAGATCGAGCACCCCTGCGATCAGGCCTTCTCGGACCAGGGATTCCATCGCCTGCCCGCCGGTGCCGGTTGCGTGAAAGACCAGGACCTCGCACCCCGCCTGCTCGAGTCGCTCCTTCGCTCGCGCGACGCAGGGGGTCGTCACGCCGAACATCGTCGCCGCGACGAGGGGCCGATCCGCCGCGGCGATCGGTTCCAGCGCGAAGCGCACCATGCCCGCCATCGCCTCCGCGGCGCGCGAGAGGACGGTGCGGCTGATGCGATTCAGTCCGAGGATGTCCACCACCGAGTTGAGCATCCAGATGTCCTTGTCGCCGACGAACTGGCGCACCTGGCCCGAGGCGAGGGTGCTGACCATCACCTTGGGCAAGCCGAGCGGGAGGGCGCGCATGACCGCCGTACCGATCGTCGTTCCAGCCGAGCCCCCGACGCCGAGAACACCGTCCACTTCTCCACTGGCGTGCAGGCGTTCGACGATCACCCGCGCCCCCACCGCCGCCCGGGTGACAGCCGCGCCGCGATCTCCCTGCTTCTGCATCGTCTCGAGCGTCGTGCCGGCCGCGTGGAAGACCTCCGCCCGCGTCACATCCGGCTCGATCTGGGGTTCACCGACACAGCCCGTATCGATGATCCTGGCAGCGAGTCCGATCGTGGTGAGACGATCACGGACGAACTCGATCTCGTGTCCCTTGGTGTCGCACGTGGCGAGGAGGTAGATCGGCATCGGCTCGACTCAGCTCCTTCCCGGCGGTCCGGGACGGGCCCTCGCTTCAATGCGACATCATACAGGCCTGCCGTTCTCTCGAGCGACAGAGCTGTGCGGCGCGGGCGCGGTGGAGCGTCACACGCTGCTGGGTCCCGGTGATCTGCGGTGCTCGACAGACCTCCTCGGCCGTCCAGCCCTGGCGATCGCGCAGCGTGAGCACGGTGGCCCAGCAACCGGGGCAGGCCCCGGACCGCCATGTCCACGACCCCTATCATCTCGGCCGAGAGGAGCTGCTCCTCCGCGGCAGGCGGCCAGCGCGGAGGATCGGCCACCCAGTGTCTCGGCCAAGCCGGATGCTCGGGGCCAGGAAGCGGTCGGCGTCGACCGTCGAACCCGACCCGTCGCGGCGGGAGCGCGACGAGCTGGAGGCCCGGCTCCGTCGCTCCCAACGGCTCGAGGCGATCGGGACACTGGCCGGCGGCCTGGTCCACGACCTCGACAACCTGTTGGCCGCGATACGCGGCAACATTCGACTGGCGATCGCCCAACTGGCGCCCTGTGCGCCGGCTTGCCGCCTCCTGGTCGAGGTCGACAAGGCGATGGAGCGAGGTGGCTCGCTGCTGCGGCGTCTGCTGGCCCTCGGGCGCGGCGAGGTCGCGGACCTGGAGCCGCTCGACCTGAACGCCCGGATCGCCGATCTCGAGGAGTTGCTGCGGGCGCTAGTCGGCCCGAGAATCCAGCTCGCCGTCGAGCCCTGGCGCCGGGCTGGATCCCATCGAGGCCGACCGCTCCCAGGTGGCGCAGTTGCTGCTCGACCTCGTGCCCAACGCACGGAACGCGATGCCTTCGGGCGGACGGATCACGATTCGAACCTCGTTCCCCGCCGACCCGGGCGAGTCCGGAGCTGCGCACCGCAGGCGGGCCCCGCGTGCGTCTCACGGTCAGCGACACCTAGCCAAGGCCCTGGGCGTAACGATCCACGACCTGGTGTCGCCCTTTCAGATCCGCTGGCAGGTCTGGCTGGCGCCGGCTTCAGACTCGTGGAGGCGGCTGCGCTGTGCCGCCGGCTTTGCCCGTGGGCGTCTCTCGGTGCATCCGTTCTCCAGGCCGCTGAGGTGAGGGCCCTGACGGCTATGGGCGTCCGATGCCGTCACAGGGCCTCGAAGCTGAGAGGGGCCACCCCCCGTCGCCGGGCTCGGGGACGCCGTCAGGATCGCGGCCCGCGTGCCCCGCGGAGGGTGAGAGGACCCAGAGCGTCGAAGCTACGAGCGCGCCGGAGGGCGGAGAATCTTCAAACTCGAAGCTCTGACCCCACTCCCCCCTCAGTCGAGGTGGAAGACCTCCTCCAGCTCGAGCATTCCCTGGTCGGCGTGCTTGCCGCCGAGGTTCTCGAAGAACGGCGCCATGGATTCCTGCCAGCGCGCGTTGACTTCGGTGGCCGCCATCGCGGCGCGGGCTGCCCCGAAGCTCTCCGGTGTCTCGACGTAGCCGAACAGCAGGCCGTCGTCGCGCAGGAACAGGGAGTAGTTGTGCCACCCGGTTCGGCGCAGGGCGTCCAGCATCTCCTCCCAGACGGCCTCGTGGCGCGCCCTGTACTCGTCGAGCCGGTCCGGCTTCACCTTGAGCAGGAAGCCCACGCGCTTCACCCGACACATCCCTGGCGGGAGCCCCGGGCCTTCACCGGAGCTCCAGCCGCACGACCGTCACGGAGTGCGCGTCGAGATGGACCGAGCCCGCGTCCGCGGCCGACAGCTCGGACTCCCGCACCCGGATCGGCGTCCCGCGGAAGCTGTTGGACTGCTCCAGCGACTCGCTCCCCACCCGCAGGACCCGGCCGCTCCCGGGCGCAGCACCGGTCACCTCGATCCGGGCCGCGACGGCGCGGTCCAGCGACGTGTTCACGAGCTTGAGAAACAGCGTCTTCCCGTCGTCGGTCACCGAGGCGACCGCGTCCAGCGCGGGCACCTCCGTCCCCAGCTCGGGATCGGTGGGGCGGTGCGTCAACGCGCTCTCCACCTCGGCAGCGACGCGCCAGTCGCCGCGGCTCCGGGCGTAGGCCTGGATCACCGAGTACTGCGGGGTGGTGTAGACCCGGTGCCGGCTCGCCTGGATGATCCCGCCGGGCCAGCCGTTCACGAGGTCCGAGATCGCGCTCATGGCGATCAGGTCTCCCTGGCGCTCGAAGGCGTTCATCAGGCGCGCGCCGTACAGCGCCGGCTCCATGGTGTGCTGGCGCGGCATGGGCAGCGTCGTGTTCCACTCGTTGAGTGCCACCCGGATCTCCCGGTCGGGCTGCAGCTCCCGGATCAGCTCCCGCAGCTCGCCGTAGAAGCGCTCGTACCAGAGCGGCCGCGCCATCAGGTTCGCGCGCTCCCCGGGGGAGTCTCCCTGGCCGTAGTAGTGGTGCACGGCGAGCATGTCGATGACGTCGCCGATCTCCCTCAGCACCACGCGGTTCCACTCCATGTCGTTGTCGCCCACGGCGATGATCCGGATCGAGGGATCCACGGCCTTCATCGCCTGGATGTAGCGCCGGGCGTTCACCGCGTAGGTGGCGGCGTCGGAGTAGCCGCGCACCCAATCTCCCCAGATCTCGTTCCCGATCTCCCAGTAGACGACGCCGAAGGGGTCCGGGTGGCCGTGCTCGGAGCGCAGCTTCCCGTAGCGCGAGCTGGCGGGGCTGTTCACGTACTCCACCCAGGCGGCCGCCTCGGCGGCCGTGGCGCGCCGGCTCTCCGAGTAGATGTCTTTCCCCGCGGCTCGCATCGCGGCCGCCTCCGCCACGGTCACGCCGCGCCCCTCGACGTTGACCACGAGGTTGGGCTCGGCACCCACCGCCCGGCAGAAGGCCAGGTACTCCAGCGTCCCGAAGTCGGCCGGCTCGGGATCCTCGCGCCAGGACATGTTGACCCAGGTCGGTCGCTCGTCCCGGGGGCCGATCCCCCAGGTCCAGTGGTAGTCCTGGGCGACGTTGCCCCCGGGCCAGCGGATGAAGGCCGGCCGCAGCTCCCGCACCGCCGCCAGGACGTCGGCCCGGATCCCGTCCGGGGCATCCCCCGGCATCAGGGAGACCTGGTCGACCCACACCACGCCGCGACCGGTCATCTGGAGCACGAGGCGGGCCTGGGGGTCGTCGACGCCGGCGGGCAGCTCCAGCTCGAAGCGGCGCCACTCCGGGCCGATGCCCTCCACTGCCCGTTCCGCGTAGACCGTGCCCCCGGTCGTGTTCTCCTCCAGGGCCACCCGGATGCGGCCCCCGAAGGCCTCCGTGGTGGGGGTGTTGTCGTCCGGTGCCAGGCCTGCCCCGCGCAGCCACAGCGACGCCCGGTACGTCACCCCGTTCCGGACCGGGATCCGGTCCTGGTAGATGCCGTGGGCCTGGAGGTCGTCACGGCGGCACAGCATGACCTGGGCCCGGTTCGCCACCGTGGGCGGGTATCCCG
>Ga0299906_10004344_pt1 | contig 11637 bp, 13 predicted proteins | sample RVTome_14_FD_200259 | JGI IMG/M metagenome (GOLD analysis project Ga0299906, IMG submission 200259) | Soil microbial communities from uranium-contaminated site in the Upper Colorado River Basin, Wyoming, United States - RVT145D125 (version 2) ... | reverse complement strand
GTTCCCAGTCTCGTCCGGGCGTGGAGAAGCCAGGGCATGGTCGAAGGACGCGACTGGAGCCGGATCAGGTTGTTCAGCTCGACGGGGGAATCGTCCAGCAGCGAGGACATGCTCTTTCTTATGTCGCGGGCCGGATACCCCCCGGTGATCGAATACTGCGGCGGCACCGAGGTCGGAGGGGCGTATCTGTCCTCGACCGTCGTCCAGCCCAACAGCCCGTCCTGCTTTTCGGCGAAGACGCTGGGGCTCGATATCGCCGTTCTCGACGGGGAGGTCTTTCTGATCCCCCCCGCGATCGGGCTCTCGCGGCGTCTCCTGAACGCCGACCACCACGCGGTCTATTTCGAAAGTTGCCCGCCGGGGCCGAACGGGGAGACGCTCCGCCGGCACGGGGACGCGCTCGAGGTTCTTGCGGGAGGCTATTTCAGGGCGCTCGGGCGGGCGGACGACACGATGAACCTCGGAGGCATCAAGGTCGGCTCGGCTGAGATCGAGCGCGTGATGGGCCGCGTGCCCGGCGTCGTCGAGACGGCCGCCATCGCGGTCTCGCCGAAGGAGGGCGGCCCGGCGCGTCTCGTCGTCTATGCCGTCGCCGAGCCCGGCACCCTGGAGGACGCCGAAGGGCTGAGGGCGTCTTTCCAGAAGGAGATCCGCCGGTCGCTGAACCCTCTGTTCTCCGTCAGCGAAGTCGTCCTGATCGACCGTCTGCCGCGTACCGCGTCGAACAAGGTCATGCGTCGCGTGCTCCGGGCGGGTCACCCGGCATAGGCTCGGCCGGATGGTATATCCTCAAGCCATGGGTACTCGGCCCTACTTCTTGTGGGACACGCCGATCTCGAACGCCGAGCTCAGGGATCGGCTTCGGGACGCGGATCCGGACGTGCGCGCGCAGTGGCAGGGTGTCGTCCTGCGTGAAGCGCGCTTCGACGATGTCTGGAGCTACCTGACGATTGCGGACGTCGTCGAGGACTGGCCGCGCATCCGCAGCCACCTCGGGCGATCGCGGGAATTCTGGGAATTCTTGCTGGAAGGATGGCGCGCGCGTGGTCTTCTCCACGAACAGTAAGCTCACTCCCCTTGTGCACGCTGCTCGGACGGTCCGAGATCAAGGATCTCGTCGACATGAGGGAGATCCTTCGCGTCGATCCGGACCTGCGTCGTATGCTCCGAGACGGTCAGAAGAAGGACGCCAGCCTGGATCCTGCGACGCTGGCGTGGGTGATCTCGCAGTTGACGATCGCTCCCGGAGCCCGGCTCCCCTTCGGAGTCGATCCCGCGGCGCTGGACGCGTTCCGCCGCGATCTGGTCGGCCGGCTCGAGGAGCTCGCATTCGAAAGGGCTAGCGGAGGCGGAAACCCGTAGTCGGGACCTCTCAATTCGAGGGAGTCGCCAGCACGCGAGAAGGCAGCTTCCGGCCGAGCACGCTCGCGATGTGTTCGGACGCTCGCCGGATACCCGCGAGCCTCACGCCGGTTTCGATGCCGAGCCGATCGAAAAGGTACAGCAGATCTTCGGTCGCGACGTTGCCCATAGCGCCCGGCGCGTACGGACAGCCGCCCAGGCCTCCCGCCGAGCTGTCGAACGTCCGGAAGCCCATCCGCAGGGCCTGATACGCATTGGCCACCGCCATGCCGTAGGTGTCGTGGAAATGCATCGCCAGGTTTTCCGGGGGGAAGCGTTCGAGTAGCCGTTCGAGGGTGACTTCGACCTGCCAGGGTGTCGCGGCGCCGATCGTGTCCCCCACCGAAACCTCGTCGACTCCCAGTTCGAACAGCTCGCCGACGATTCTGACGACGGCATCCGGATCGATCGTCCCTTCGAAGGGGCAGACCCAGCCGGTCGAGACATATCCCCGGACCGACATGCCCTCCCGGAGGGCGCGGGCGACGAGGGGACCCATTTGGTCGAGCGACTCCCGGACGCCCATGTCGATGTTCTTCCGGTTGAACGTTTCGGACGCGGCTGTCAGAACGGCGATCCTCGGGATGCCGGTCCCGATCGCGCGCTCCAGCCCCTTCATGTTGGGGACCAGAGCCGAGAGGCGCGCGGGAAGATCGCCATCGAGCGCGGCCAGGATCTCTTCGGCGTCGGCCAGTTGAGGCACCCGATCGGGGCGGACGAAGGAGGCGACTTCGATGTCTTCGAGGCCCGAGGCTGCGAGCAACCGGATGAAGTCTGCCTTTGCCGCCGTGCGGACGATCCTGGGCTGGTTCTGCAGGCCGTCCCGCGGCCCCACCTCGACGATGCGAACCTTCTTTGGAAAGACGGTCACCGCGTCCACGGCGGCCGCTGCCGTTCGAGAAACGCCCGGATCCCCGCCCGGCCCTCTTCGCCCGACCGGGCGCGGGCCAGCGCCCGGGCCCCGTAGTCCGCCGCCGCGTCGAGAGAGCGCGTGCTCACTTCGGCGATCAGGGACTTGGTCTCGCCGGCAGCTTCGGGACCGGCCAGCAGGATTTCCTCCGTCGCGGCTCGTATGTCCGCGTCGAGGCTTTCCGTATCCGATGCGGTACTGTGGAGGAGACCGATCGACTGCGCGACCCGGGCCGGGAACTTCCGTCCGGTGAGGCAATACTCGCGCGCCCGGCCGACACCGATACGCGCCACGACGTAAGGCGAGATGACGCCGGGCACGATACCGAGGCGGACTTCGGTAAACCCGAACAGGGCAGCCTCGTGGGCGATCGCGATATCCGCGGCCGCGACCAGGCCCGCCCCGCCTCCGAGCGCGGCCCCGTGGACCCGCGCGATCACAGGCTTGGGACACAAGGCGACCGCCCGGAACATGGCCGCCGTCTTTCGGGCGTCCGCCAGGTTTTCGTCGGGGGTGAAATCGACCGCCTGCCGCATCCAGCCGAGGTCGGCTCCGGCGCAAAACGACCGGCCGTTGCCGGCGAGCACGACGACGCGAACGTCGGAGCGTTTTCCGAGATCTTCGAACGCGGACGCGATCCGGGCCACCAGCTCGCCGTTGAAGGCGTTGTGGACGCCGGGCCGGTCGAGGGTGACGCGCGCCACGTTCTTGCTGATTTCGATCTCGAGCATACCGACTACATCCGGAACACTCCGAAGCGTGTCTCTTCGCGCGGGCTGTTCATGGCCGCCGAGATACCGAGGGAGAGCACCCGCCGCGTGTCGGCGGGGTCGATGACGCCGTCGTCCCACAGTCGCGCGGTGCTGTAGTAGGCGCTCGCTTCCGACTCGTACCGTTCGGCGATCGGCCTCATGAAATCCTGCTGTTCTTCGGGCGTCATCTCGCGGCCTTCCTCGCGCATGCGATCCAGCCTGACGCGCAGCAACACGCTCGCCGCCTGATCCCCGCCCATCACCGAGATTCGGGCGTTCGGCCACATCCAGAGCTGACGTGGACCGTAGGCGCGCCCGCACATGGCGTAGTTGCCGGCGCCGAACGAGCCTCCGATGATCACCGTGAATTTGGGAACGGCCGCGTTCGCCACCGCGTTGACCATCTTGGCGCCGTCTTTCGTGATACCCCGGTGCTCGAACTGCTTGCCGACCATGAAGCCGGTGATGTTCTGGAGGAAAACCAGCGGGAGGCCGCGCTGGCAGCACAGCTCGATGAAGTGGGTCCCCTTGAGAGCGCTTTCCGAGAACAGGACGCCGTTGTTCGCGAGGAGGCCGACCGGATAGCCGGCGATCCGGGCGAACGCGCACACCAGCGTCCGGCCGTACAATGCCTTGAACTCCCGAAACCGGCTCCCGTCGACGATTCCTCCAAGGATCCGGGCGACGTCGAAGTTGCGCCGAGGATCGGCAGGGACTGCTTCATAGATCCCGGCCGGGTCTTCGGCGGGATCCTCGGGCTCGGCCAGGGGAAGCTGCTGCTTCTGCGATCGCGGCAACGAAGAAAAGATATCGCGAACGATCCCCAGGGCAGCGGCGTCGTCTTCCGCGCAGTGGTCCGCAACGCCGGAAATACGGCAATGCACGTCCGCCCCGCCCAGTTCCTCCGAGGTGACCTCCTCTCCGGTCGCCGCTTTCACCAGCGGCGGCCCGCCCAGGAAGATGGTCCCCTGCCCCCGGACGATGATGGCCTCGTCGCTCATCGCCGGGACGTAGGCTCCGCCCGCCGTCGAGGATCCCATGACGGCCGCCACCTGATAAAGGCCGCTCGCCGACATCCGGGCCTGATTGTAGAAGATCCTGCCGAAGTGATCGCGGTCGGGGAACACCTCCGCCTGCAGCGGAAGGTAGGCGCCGCCGGAATCCACGAGATAGACGCAGGGCAGTCGGTTCTCGATGGCCACCTCCTGCGCGCGCAGGTGTTTCCTGACCGTCATCGGGAAGTAGGTCCCTCCCTTGACCGTGGCGTCGTTCGCGATGACGACGGCCTCCCGGCCGTGGATCATTCCGATTCCGGTGACGATTCCGGCCGAGGGCGCCGCGCCGTCGTACAGGCCGTCGCCGGCCAGCGCGCCCAGCTCGAGAAAGGATGCGCCGGTATCGAGCAGCGCGCCGATCCGATCGCGGACGAACATCTTCCCGCGGCGGCGATGGCGCTCGAGCGCGGCGTCTCCGCCGCCCTTTCTGACGGCATCCACCTTGTCGCGCAATTCCCGGACGAGGGCCTCCATCGCCTCACGGTTCGCTTCGGACCTGGAATCAGCCTTCATGGTCTAACGAAGAATCTCGCGCGCGATCAGGATGCGCTGAATCTCGCTCGTGCCCTCGCCGATCGTGCACAGCTTCGCGTCGCGATAATACTTCTCGGCCGGGTAATCCCGGACGTAGCCATAGCCGCCGTGGATCTGGACGCAGGCGTCGGCCGCCCGCACGGCCGTTTCGCTCGCGTAGAGCTTCGCCATCGACGCCTCGCGCGTCGCTTTCATGCCGCGGTCCTTCATCCAGGCCGCCCGCAAGGTGAGCAAACCGGCGGCGTCGATCTCGGTCGCCATGTCGGCGAGCTTGAACTGGATCGCCTGGAATTCCGAGATGAGCTTCCCGAATTGCCGGCGCTCCTGGGAGTACTTCAAAGCGGCCTCGTAGGCTCCCCGGGCCATCCCGAGGGCGAGCGCGGCGATGCTGATTCTTCCCCCGTCGAGCACGGCCATCGAATCTCTGAATCCGGCCCCCTCCTCGCCGAGCAGGTTGGCCGCCGGAATCCGGCAGTCCTCGAACACGACGGTGGACGTATCGCTGGCGCGAAGTCCCAGCTTGCTTTCTTTCTTGCCCGGCCTGAATCCCGGAGTCCCTTTCTCGATGATGAAGGCCGAGATCGAGTCGTGTCCCGCGCCCGAACCGGTGCGGGCCATCGCCACGCAGACGTCTCCCGTCGTTCCGTGCGTGGTGAAGGTCTTCTGGCCGTCGAGGACCCAGTGATCGCCGTCGCGCCTGGCGATGGTTCTTGTCCCGCCCGCGTCGCTGCCGGCCTCGGGTTCGGTCAGGCTCCAGGCGCCGAGCTTCTCGCCCCTCGCCAGAGGGACGACGAACCGCCGTCGCTGTTCCTCGTTTCCGGTCATGAAGATGTGCGCCGTACACAGCGAGTTGTGAGCCGCGACGGAAATCCCCACGGATCCGTCCACACGCGACAGCTCTTCGACGATTCCGACGTATTCCTCATAACCGAGACCGGCGCCCCCATACTCGGCGGGGATCAACGCGCCCAGAACGCCCAGCGCGGCCAGGCGGGAAAGTATTCCGCGCGGGAGGCTTTCCTGCTCGTCCCATTCCATCACGTGAGGGCGGATCTCCCTCTCCGCGAACTCGCGAATCGTCCGCCGGATTTCCCCGGATTCTGCGCTCGGGCTGAAGTCCATGTCAGTTCACTCGCAACACACAGGCTGTGGCAGAATACCATCTCCCCTCATGCAAGACGACGCGAGCCCGGCAGCCATTGTCGATACGGTCGTGAAGCTCGGAGGAAGCGTTCTGGCCGACGCCGCGCTGCTCGACGCCGCGGTCCGGGCGATCGGTGTCCTTGCCCTCGGGCGCCGGTTGCTGGTCGTGCCCGGGGGCGGCCTGTTCGCCGACGCCGTGCGCGAGGCGGACCGCCGCCTCGGACTCTCCGACGACGCCGCGCACTGGATGGCTGTGCTGGCCATGGACCAGGCCGCGCATCTCGTGGCCGGGCGGCTGGCAAGGGGCCGGGTGGTGACGGAGCAGGGCGAGATCGCCGGAGTCCCCGGCGCCGGGCAGGTTCCCGTGCTCGCGCCCTACGCCTGGTTGAAGGCGACCGATCCGCTCCCCCACACCTGGGAGGTGACCGGCGACAGCATCGCCGCGTGGGTGGCCGGCCGCGTCGGTGCGCGGAACCTTGTTTTGATCAAGCCGCCGGGTGTAACGAACGCCCGGCAGGCGGTGGACGTCTATTTTCCACAGGCGCTGCCCGAAGGGATCCGGTGGACGGTCGTCCCGGCCGATCGGGTGGACGCGACGCACCTTTCCCGCAGCAAGCGAACCCGTCCGGCCGTGACCTGACCTCGACGGCCGCCTTTGCAGGCGGCGCCGCGCACGCCGGCGATGTCGGCGCCGATGTCGCGGACGAACCGGAGATCGTTCGCTTTCAGCTTCCCGGCAAGCGCCACCACCAGCCCCGCCGCGTGGGCCTCGGCGACCCACGCGGCCAGCATGGAAGGTTCGACCAGCGAACAGAGGCCCGGCCCGTCCTTATCCGCGGTGTCGATCAGGAAGCCCTCGATTCCGGCCGCGGCGGCAACCTCGGCCAGCTCGGGCGGGGGGAGACCGCCGACCCGGTCTGCATCGGCGTACGCGACGGCGACGACGCCGGTTCGCGCGCGCCCTTGTCGGGCGCCGCGCGCCGCGGCGGTCACGAGCGACGAGGCCCGTCCGGCGCTCGCGATACCGGCGAACCCGACCTTTACGAACGCCGCGCCGGCGGCGGCGAAGTCGCGCGCGACGCTCTCGATCGCGGCCTCGTCGGCCGCGTCCCCCAGAGCGGCCGTGACCGGGCGCTCGCGGGCTATCGCGGCATAGATCGCGCCCAGCGTTTCCACCGACACGGGCTCCAGCGCGCCGGCAAACGGGTCCTTGGCGTCGATCAGATCGGCACCGCCCGCGAGCGCGGCCAGCGCCTCCGCCGTATCGCTGACGCTTACCAGCAGTTGCATAGTTGCACGACCATGGTTGCTCCCTCGATCGGCTACTGTATGATGTTCGGTGCAGGTTGTCCAACCGCGCGGGAGCGCGACCAAACAGTAGAGTCATGGCGGAAACTTCGCTGCTGGCGGGCCGCGCCGTCCTCGTGACCGGGGCGTCGGGTGGAATCGGCCGGGCCATTGCGCTTGCCGCGGCTCGCGCGGGTGCCGACGTCGCCCTCACCTGGCGGGCGAACGAGGACGGCGTGCGGGAAGTGGAGCGCGAGATACGCACTCTCGGGCGGCGCGCCGCCGTTATCCGGCTGGATCTGACCGACGAGGGATCCATCGGCGGGGTGGGTCCGGCGGCGCGCGACGCGCTCGGGGGCCTGGACGTCTGGGTGAACAATGCGGGTGCCGACGTACTCACCGGGGCGAACGCGTCGCATCCAGATGTGCAAAAACTGGACCTGCTGCTCCGAGTGGATTTGCGGGGCACGATGCTCGCGTCATGGCAGGCCGCGGAGATGCTGGGTGCCCAGCAAGAGGGCGGGGTCATCATCAATATGAGCTGGGATCACGTTCTCACCGGCATGGCCGGGCGCAACCCGCAGATGTTCGCTGCGGTCAAGGGCGCGGTGCTCGCCTTCAGCAAGTCGCTGGCGCGGTCGGTGGCGCCCCGTGTGCGCGTGAACGTCCTCGCGCCAGGCTGGATCGAGACGGGGTTCGCAGCGGGCCTGGATGAGGGCACGCGCCTGGCCATCGCGGAGTCGACGCCGTTGAAGCGGTGGGGCACTCCCGACGACGTTGCCGGGGCCGCCGTCTTCCTCGCGTCTCCGGCCGCGGCTTTCCTTACCGGACAGACGATCCACGTGGGGGGCGGCGCGGTCATGGCGTGACCGGTCCCGCAGTTTCCGGGAGGGCGCGATGTCGAAGACGGAACGAACCTACGATGAGGCCCGGATCGCCGAGCGCCTGGGCGAGCTGCCCGGCTGGTACTACCGGGACGGATGGATCCGCCGCGTTTACAAGACCGACGGGTGGCAGACGACGCTGATGCTGGTCAACGCCATCGGTTATCTCGCCGAGGCTGCGTACCATCATCCCGATCTCTCGGTGACCTGGGGGCGCGTCGTCGTGAAGCTCGCGACGCACAGCGCCGGGGGGATCACCGACAAGGACTTCGCTCTCGCGCGCCGCATCGAGGACGTCGCGCTCTGGCGTCCGCCCGAGGGAGGGGCCCTTGAGGGGACGCCGAACAAGTTCGTCCGGAGCGGCGATCCGCGTTCATGACGGTCGCGACACCCCGCCGCGTGCTGTTCGTCACCGGGCGGCTTGCCGAGCCGGCGCTTCGGCGTGTCCTGGCCGGGCTTCCCGAGGACGTTCCGTTTGCGTGCGACGTTGCGGTGCTCGGCATCACGGTCGCGGCCCTGATGACGACCGAATGGATCGCGCGCAACGTTCAGGTGCCGGAGGGCACCGATCTGGTCCTCATCCCCGGGCTGGCGGAAGGCGATCCGGGACTCGTCAGCGAAAAGTTTGGCGTGGCTGTGGAAAAGGGTCCCAAAGACCTGCACGAGATACCCCGGCACTTCGGTCGCGCCGCGGCCGCCCGAGGGTATGGCGCCTGGGACATCGAGATCGTCGCGGAGATCAACAACGCGCCGCGGCTGACCCTCGGGGAACTGGAGCGCGCGGCCGGCTACTTCCGCGCTTCGGGCGCCGATATTATCGACGTCGGCTGCACGCCGGGCCTCGACTTTCCGGCGCTGGGTGACGTGGTCGGCGAGCTCACCGCCGGAGGTATGCGTGTCAGCGTGGACACGTTCGACCCGGACGAGATCCGGACCTCGGTGGGTGCCGGCGCAGAGCTCGTCCTGAGCGTGAACGGCTCGAACGTCGACGTCGCGCGCGACCTGGTCGGAACCGGGGCGCGCGTCGTGGTCGTGCCGGAGCTGGGAGGCTCGATCGAGACCCTGGACCCGAGCCTGGAAAAACTCGCCGCCTGGGGCGTGCCCTACCTGATCGATCCGATCCTCGAACCGATCGGTTGCGGATTCATGGCGTCGCTCGAGCGGTATGCCGAGGTGCGCCGCCGGTATCCGGAAGCGGAAATGCTGATGGGGATCGGCAACCTCACCGAGCTCACGGCGGCCGACTCGACGGGCGTGAACGCGCTTCTGATCGCGATCTGCCAGGAGCTGGGGATACGCACCGTGCTCACCACCGAGGTCATCGGTTGGGCGCACGGCGCGGTGAGGGAAGTGGACGTGGCGCGCCGGCTCATGCATTACGCCGTCGCCGGACGCACGATTCCGAAGGGCGTGGACGACCGCCTGGTCACGGTCAAGGATCCCGAGGTCGTCACGTTCGCGCGCGAGGATCTGGCCGAGCTCAAGGACAGGATCACCGACGCCAATTTCCGGATCTTCGCCGACCGCGAGGGGATCACCGTGCTGAACAACGAGCGGCTGGTCACGGGAACCGACATTCAGGATATTTTCTCCCGGCTTGAGGTCGACGAGGCGACGCACGCCTTCTACCTCGGGAAGGAGCTGGCGCGGGCCAGCCTGGCCGTGACGCTCGGCAAGACCTACCGCCAGGAGAGCGCGCTCCGGTGGGGGTATCTCACGCCGGCCGACGACGCGAAATCGGAGCACGTGCGGCTCACCGGGCGCTCGGGACGGCGCGGTCGGCGTCCTGCCGGATCCTGATGCATGTCGAAGAGCTGGTTCCACCACCCGACACGGTCCGCTCGGCGGAGCTGATCGGCGGTCTCCCGTATCGGCTTTTCCTCGACAGCGCGTCGCGAGGCGGCCGATTGGGCCGTTATTCGTTCCTGACCGCCGACCCGGTCGCCGTCGTCCGCAGCAAGGGCACGGAGACCGGCGACGCACTCGAGGCCGTTCGGGAGCTCATCCGGCCCCATGCAACCGAAGCCCTCGAAGGCCTTCCGCCGTTCCAGGGAGGCGCGGCGGGTTATCTGGCCTACGAGTGGGGCCGTCGGCTCGAGCCCCGGCTTCCTGCGCCGCGTTACGACGACCTCGGCCTGCCCGATGTCGTCCTCGGTGTGTACGACTGGGTGCTCGCCTGGGACCACGGCCAGTCGCGCGCGTGGTTGATTTCAACCGGCTTGCCGGAAACTTTGCCGGACGCCCGTTCGCGGCGGGCGAAGGAGCGCGCCGCCCGGGTGCGTTTGTATCTCGCCGGGGAAGCGGGAAGCGCGCCGGCCGAGGGGGCTCCGCACGCCGGCTCCGGGATTCGACCGGCGCCGTCCTACCGGGTGGAGGGAGGCTGGTGGGATCCCCGACTCGGGCTGCGCTCGTCGTTCACGCACGCGGCCTATCGCGACGCTGTCGCTCAGGTGCGGGAGTACATTCTCGCCGGCGACATCTTTCAGGCGAACCTCTCGCAGCGGTTCGAAGCCCCGCTCGAGGAACCCCCCTGGGCGCTCTACCGCCGTCTCCGCACACGGAACGCGGCGCCCTTCGCCGCGTATCTCGACGCCGGGGACTTTACTCTGCTCAGCGCGTCTCCGGAGCGCTTCCTGCGTCTGGAAGTCTCCGGGCACGTGGAGACGCGTCCGATCAAGGGAACGCGGCCGCGGGGCGTCGGGCCCGAGCACGATGCCGCGCTCGGTCTGGCGCTCGTCGAGAGCGAGAAGGACAGGGCCGAGAACCTGATGATCGTCGACCTGATGCGCAACGACCTGTCGCGCGTCTGCCGGCCCGGCACGGTCCGCGTCGAGGAGCTCTTCGCCCTCGAGCGGTACGCGAGCGTCCACCACCTGGTCTCGACCGTCGTCGGCGACCTCGCGCCAGGGACCGATGCAGGCGACCTGCTGCGCGCGGCTTTCCCCGGCGGCTCGATCACCGGCGCTCCCAAGATTCGCGCCATGGAGATCATCACCGAGCTCGAGCCGTCCGCGCGCGGCGTGTACTGCGGCGCGATAGGCTACTGGAGCGTCACCGGCGCGCTCGACATGAACATCGCCATCCGAACCGCCGTGGCGCGCGGCGGCCGCGTCTCCTTCAACGCCGGCGGCGGCATCGTCGCCGACTCGAATCCCGAACAGGAGTACCGCGAGACGCTCGACAAAGCCCGGGGCATCATCGATGCGCTCGCGGTGCCCGCGTCATGCCTCAGAAGCTGAACTTCACGCCCCCCCGCACAGTGCTGAAACTCAAATCGGTAGAATGCGTGAATATCCGGTCCGGCCAGGTCGAGCCGGTCGTCGTCAGGTTCGTGCTCTCCACGGAGGCATCGAAGGTGTTGTGGAGGAACTCCCCGCGGACCGACACGGGACCGAAGAGCGTGATCTCGACGCCCCCGCCGTAAGTCCACCCATGGACCGGGTCTATCGCGGCGCTCTGATTCGCCGAAGCGAAGTCGTCGGTGAACGTTTCCTCGGAGGCTGTCCCCGCAAGGGCCCATCCGCCGGTCGCGTAAACGAAGGCCTGGCCGACGGGCACCCCGACCCGGGGCCGGACGGTGAGCAGCCATTGGGGTTTCGCCGTCTGGGTGAGCGTGAACTCGGTCGGGGCGCAGCACGGATAGGTCACCGTGTTGACCGCCGCCTCTTCGT
>Ga0299906_10004343_pt1 | contig 11638 bp, 10 predicted proteins | sample RVTome_14_FD_200259 | JGI IMG/M metagenome (GOLD analysis project Ga0299906, IMG submission 200259) | Soil microbial communities from uranium-contaminated site in the Upper Colorado River Basin, Wyoming, United States - RVT145D125 (version 2) ... | reverse complement strand
CTACGGCGTGGTCGCCTTTGCGTCGAGCCTCGACCAGATCGGCCCGGTCGCGAAGACGGTGCGCGACGTCGCGCTCCTGTACTCGATCATCGCCGGGCGGGACCCGCTCGACTCGACGTCCACCGAGCTGCCGGAGCCCGTTCGGCTTCCGGAGGCAGACTCGCTCGCGGGCCTCAGGATCGGCGTTCCGACCGAGCTGAACGAGGCGGAGGGCATCGAGCCCGGGGTGAGCGAGGCCGTTGCGAAGGCGATCGCGCTCGCGGAGGAGCTCGGCGCCGAGGTGGGGGAGTGCTCGCTCCCGCGCTCGGTCCGCTACGGCCTGCCGTGTTACTACCTCATCGCCCCGGCGGAGGCGTCCTCGAACCTCTCCCGCTACGACGGCGTCCGCTACGGGCCGCGCGCCGAGGGCTCGAGCTACCAGGAGCTCGTCGAGCGCACGCGCGACGAGGGCTTCGGCGCCGAGCCGAAGCGCCGGATCATGCTCGGCACGTACGCGCTGTCGGCCGGCTACTACGACGCGTTCTACGGGCAGGCGCAGCGGGTGCGGACCCTGATCATTCGCGAGCACCGCGAGGCGCTCGAGGAGTTCGACGTGCTCGTCTCGCCGACCTCGCCGACCGTCGCGTTCCCGATCGGGGAGCGGGCCGCGGATCCGCTCGCGATGTACGCGAGCGACCTGCTCACGATCCCGTCCTGCCTCGCCGGCCTGCCCGGGCTCTCGATCCCGTGCGGGCTCTCGGAGGGCCTGCCGGTCGGGCTCCAGGTGATCGGCCCGCAGTTCGGCGAGAACACGCTCTTCCAGGTGGGCCACGCGCTCGAGCAAGCACTGGCCTTCGACACCGTGCCGGAGAGGTGGCGCACGTGACCTGGGAGCCCGTGATCGGCCTGGAGATCCACGTCCACCTGAAGACGCGGTCGAAGATGTTCTGCCGCTGCCCGGTCGGGTTCGGCGGCAAGCCGAACACGCAGACCTGCCCCGTCTGTCTCGCGTTCCCGGGCGCGCTTCCGGTCGCGAACCGCACCGCGATCGAGTGGACGATTCTGCTCGGGCTCGCGCTCGGCTGCGGGATCGCGCCGCAGGCGGTCTTCTCGCGCAAGAACTACTTCTACTTCGACAGTCCGAAGGGCTATCAGATCTCGCAGTACGATCTACCGCTTTGCACAAGCGGCAAGGTGCTAGTTCCCACCGCGGACGGCGACCAGGTTGTGGGGATCGTGCGCGCGCACCTCGAGGAGGACGCGGCGAAGACCGTGCACGTCGGCGGGCGCACCGGCCGGATCCGCGGTGCCGACTACTCGCTCGTCGACTTCAACCGCGGCGGGACGCCCCTCGTCGAGATCGTCACGGAACCGGACATCCACTCGTCCGAGGACGCGAAGCGGTTCCTCCAGCTGCTCCGCCAGACGATCGTCGAGCTCGGCATCTCCGACGCCGAGATGGAGAAGGGGACGCTGCGCGTGGACGCGAACGTCTCCGTCCGGCCGGAGGGCTCGGAAGAGCTGCGCACGCGCACCGAGCTCAAGAACATGAACTCGTTCAACTTCGTCGCGCGCGGGATCGAGGCGGAGATCGCGCGCCAGATCGGCGTGTGGGAGTCCGGCGGCGAGGTCAAGCAGGAGACGTACGACTTCGAGGCTGCGACCGGGGCGCTGACGCCGCACCGCGAGAAGGAGGAGGCGGACGACTACCGCTACTTCCCCGAGCCGGACCTCGTGCCGATCGAGCCGCCGGTCGAGCTCGTCGAGCGGCTGCGCGCCGAGCTCCCGGAGCTCCCGGGCGCGCGCATCCGGCGGCTCGAGGCCGACCTCGACCTCGAGCGCGCGACGGTCCTCGTCACCGGCGGGCTCGACCGGCTCTGGGAGGAGACCGTCGCCGTGGGCGCGGAGGGGCTCGCGGCGGCGAACGTCATCGCGAACACGCTCGTCGGGGCGGGCGTCGATCCCGCCGCGGTCTCGGGGAAGGAGCTCGCGAGGCTGGTCGAAGCTCGCGACCGCATCCCGCGCGCCGCGTTCGACGAGGCGATCTCGAAGCTCGGCGAGGCGGGCTTCTCGGCCGACTCCTACCTCGCGCAAGAGGCCGTCTCGGACGAGGCGGAGCTCGAGCCGGTGGTCGCGCGCATCCTCGAGGCCAACCCCGGCGAGGTCGAGGCCTACCGCGGCGGCAAGGAGGGCCTGCTCGGCTTCTTCGTCGGCCAGGTGATGAAGGAGACCGGCGGGAAGGCGAATCCCCGCGTCGTCTCCGAGCTCGTCCGCTCGAAGCTCGGGCAATGACCACCGGCAGCTGAGCCTGGCCGAGTCGCGGCGCGGATCGCCGCGTCCGCCCGGAACGTCTCCGTCGGATGGTCGTGCGAGCCTCGAATCGGCGATTTTTAGACGCGCACAGGGAGAGAGTTAGGCTAGACTAAAAGTTCGCGTGGAGGGCGACCCCCACAGTACGAACGCGACGCGGGCGTGATCCTAGGGATCATCTCCGCCTTCGTGCTCGTCGCCGCGAACGGCTTCTTCGTCGCGACGGAGTTCGCGATCGCACGTATGCGGCCCACGCAGGTACGCGAGCTCGAGGAGGCCGGGCGCCCGGGCGCGCGCTCTCTTCGCCACGCAATTGATCATCTCGACGCGTACCTGGCTGCCTGTCAGCTCGGTATTACGATGGCGAGCATCGGCCTGGGCTTCGTCTCCAAGCCGGCGTTCGAGGCCTTGATCGAGCCGGTCGTGGGTCCGCTCACAGGCTCTGCCGAGTCGCTCGCGTACGTCCTCTCGTTCGCCTTCGCGTTCGGGGTCGTCACGTTCCTGCACGTGGTCTTCGGGGAGCTCGCTCCGAAGAGTCTCGCCATCGCCCGAAACGTCAGCACGGCGCTCGTCATCGCCCCTCCGATGCGGGCGTTCTACATCTCCACCAAGCCCGTCGTGGACGTGTTCAACTGGATGGGAAACCTCGTTCTCAAGCCGTTCGGCGTTCCACCGGCGAGTGAGGTCGGGCATACCCCGCACACCGAGGACGAGCTGCGCGTGCTCTTGCAGCAGAGCGTCAGCGAGGGTCTCATCGACCTCGACGAGAGTGAGTACGCCCAGAAAGTGTTCTCGTTTGGCGACCTGCGCGCCCGTCAGGTGATGGTGCCTCGGAGCGAGGTTCGGTACGTCAGCGTCGACCAGTCGCTCGAGGAGGCGGCACGAGTCGCAACGGAGAGCGGCCACACTCGGCTCCCGTTGTGCCCTCTCGACGAGGGTCTGGACGGCGCGACCGGCCTCGTCAACGCCAAGGACCTTCTCGAGGCCGTCCTCGACGAGACAGGCGCGGATCTGCACTCCCTGGCCCGGCCGCTTCGCCGCGTCTCCGAGTCGATTCTCATCGACGAGCTGCTCACGAGCCTACGCACGTCGCGCAGCCACATCGCACTCGTCGTCGACGAGCTCGGCACCACGGTGGGCCTCGTCTCGATGGAGGATATTCTGGAGGAGATCGTCGGCGACATCGAGGACGAGTTCGATCCGGAGCAGGAAGCGCTCATCGTGCGCGAGAACGGCCAGGTCCGCGTGAGCGGCCTCGCCCCGCTTCGGATCGTCGAGGACGAGCTCGAGCTCGCGTTTCCCGAAGCGCCTGAGGCGACGCTCGGTGGGCACGTGGTCGAGATTCTCGGGCGTATCCCTGGCGCGGGAGAGATCGTCGTCGTCGACGGCCACGAGATCGAAGTGCTGGCGGTCGACGAGGCGCGCATCCTGGAGCTCCGGTTCCTGTGACCTCGAGCTAGCCCTCCCGAACCGGATCGACGCCTTCGCCGAACCAGGGCGAACTCCGTCGTCCGAAAGGGGAAGGCATGAAGAGGGCAGCACTGCTGTTCACACTCGTCGGTACCGTCGCTGCTGCAGTCGCGGCCGCGGCGTTCGTGGGCGCGACAGGCCCACCCGGCGCCACGGCGTCGAGTCACCGGGAGGCCCCGCTCATCGCGGACGACCCGGCGGCCGACAACACGGACGTCTATGCGTTCGTGAGCCCGGATGCGCCGAACACCGTCACGATCCTCGCGAACTACATCCCGTTCGAGGATCCAGCAGGCGGGCCGAACTACTACCGGTTCGACCCGACGGCGCTGTACGAGCTCCACGTCGACAACGACGGGGACGCGAAGGACGACATCACGTATCAGTTCCGGTTCAAGACCTCGGTCTCGAACCCGAACACGTTCCTCTACAACACGGGCCAGGTCACGTCGCCAACCGACGCCGATCTCAACGTCAAGCAGACGTACTCGGTCACCCGGGTGCTGGGCGGCCGGAGCGGGCACGGCGACGACGACGATGACGACGACGACGACGACGGCTGGCGCAAGCGGAGCAAGGTGCTCGTCGCGAACGCCCTCGTCCCGCCGGCGAACATCGGACCGAGGTCGAACCCGACCTACGGGGCGACCGACGGCGTCACGGACCTCGGTGGCGGCCGCAAGGTCTTCGCCGGGCCGCGCGACGACCCGTTCTTCGTCGATCTCGGCTCGATCTTCGACCTCGGCGGGCTCAGGCCGTTCAACGCGGCGCACGTGATCCCGCTCGGGACCGAAGCCGGCCAGGACGGCGTCCTCAACTACAACACGCACACGATCGCGATCCAGGTCCCGAAGACGGACCTGCTCCGTGCGCCCAACGCGGAGGGGACGATCGGGGTCTACGCGAGCACGAGCCGGCGCGAGATCAGCGTGCTGCGCGGGAACGGCAAGGTCGACTCGCGCGGCGACTGGGTGCAGGTCTCGCGGCTCGGGAACCCGCTGATCAACGAGGTCGTGATCCCGGTGGGGCAGAAGGACCGCTGGAACGGGTCCGCTCCCCGGAACGACTCGCAGTTCCTGAACCGGTACACGAGCCCGGAGCTCGCGGGTCTCGTGAACTTCCTCTATCCGACGTTGCCGGACACTCCCACGACCGGCCGTGACGACCTCGTCGCGGTGCTGCTCACGGGCGTTCCGGGGCTGAACTTCACCGGAGACCGCAAGGCCGACCTGCTCCGGTTGAACACGGCCATCGCTCCTACGGCGAGCCCGAACCGGCTCGGCGTGCTCGCGGGCGACTTCCAGGGCTTCCCGAACGGACGCCGGCTCGCCGACGACGTGACGGACATCGAGCTCCGGGCGGTCGCGTGCGGCTACGGGGCGATCCTGCAGGCAGCGCTCGGGCTGTGCAACTTCACGCCGAACAACCTGATCGGCGACGGCGTGGACGCGAACGAGAACGCGTTCCTCTCGACGTTCCCGTACGTGGCTCCGCCGAACCGGGGCTACGAGCACACGGGGCACCGATAGGACACGTGTGAGATGAGAGACCACAGGCGCAGCGGCCGCGAAGCGGACGCCCTTAGGGATGTTCGCGCGGTTGGAATCCGCGCTTGCGGATTCCAGTCTTGCGCCTGGAAGAGAGTGCTCGGCCTGCGACGCCGCACGACGTTGCTCCTGGGGGCCGCCCTTGCGGTGGCGCTCGCCCTCGGGGGCCTCGTCGGCGGCGTCCTCGCCGAGCCCTCCTCGCTGCCGGCCGCCGCTCCGCGGACGCTCCCGGAAGGGGCGTCCGCGGGGCCGGCGGGCGGCGTGACGGCGGCGACCGTCGCCGATCTCGAGGCGGCGGTGCGTGCCCGCCCAGGCGATCCGAAGGCGTTGACGCAGCTCGGGTTCGCGTACCAGCTGCGCTGGCGCGAGACCGCGGACGCGTCGTTCCTGCCGCGCTCCGAGACGGCGCTCCGGCGGGCGCTCCGCCTCGATCCGGGTCACCCGAACGCCGTCCTCGGGCTCGGCTCGCTCGCGCTCATCCGGCACGAATTCCGCGCTGCGCTCACGTACGGACGGCGGGCGCAGCGCCTGCTCGTCGGCTCCGGCAGGCCTCAGGGCGTGATCGGGGACGCGCTCTTGGAGCTCGGCCGCTACGACGAAGCGTTCCGCGCGTTCGAGCGCATGGTCAACCGGCTTCCAGGGCTCGCCTCATACGCGCGAGTGGCGTACGCGCGCGAGCTCACCGGCGACCCGGAGGGCGCGATCGCGGCGATGCGGCTGGCGCTCGCCGCCGCCGCCGGTCAACCCGAGTCGACCGCCTGGGCGCACGTCGAGCTCGCGAAGCTGGAGCTCGGGCTCGGGAGGGTCGCTGCGGCGTCGCGCCAGGCGCGCCGGGCGCTCCGCGTCTTTCCCGGGTATCCGTCAGCACGGCTCGCGCTCGCCCGCGCCACGGCGGCTCGGGGAGACATCGACCACGCCATCGGGGAGGCGCAGCGTGCGGCCGAGGCCGTTCCGACCGTGGAGAGCGTCGCACTGCTCGCGGACCTGCTCGACCGCGCCGGGCGTAGGGCCGAGGCGCGCCGGCAGCGGGCGACGATCGCGGTCCTCGAGAAGCTGCTGGGCGTGAACGGGGTGCGCGTCGACCTCGAGTCGGCGGTCTACCGCGCCGATTTGCGCGTCCGCCCGGCCGAGACGGTCCGCCTGGCCCGCCGCGCGCGGGAGTTGCGGCCGTCGATCTACGGGGATGACGCCCTCGCGTGGGCGCTCGCACGCGCGGGACGCTGCGGCGAGGCGCTCCCGCTCGCCGAGCGCGCGCTCCGCCTCGGAACGCGGGATCCGCTGCTCTACTTTCACCGCGGCTACGCGGAGGGCTGCGCCGGCAACCGGGCGGCGATGCGCGAGTGGTATGCCCGCGCGCTCGCGCAGAGCGAGGCCTTCTCCGTGCGCTGGGCGCCCGTCGCCCGCGCCGCGCTTCGTTCCTGATTCGCGGCACTTCCGGCACGTCGTCGGCCGTATGATCGGCCCGTGGACCGCCTGCGGGTATGGCTTGTCGTCTCGCCGATCGTCGCGGCGGGAGTGCTCGTCGCGCATGCGCTCGCGTATCGCCTGACCGGGACCCCGACCGGCCCGCTCCACGACTACCTCGACCACGCGCCTCAGGTGGTGCTCGTCGCCGCACTCGTCGGCCTCGCCGCCGGGCTCGCGGCGCGCAGGTCGAGCGTCGACGCGTGGCCGTTCCCGGTCGCCGCGCTCGTGACGTTCGCGACGCAGGAGCATGCCGAGCGCTTTCTGCACACCGGGGAGCTGCCGTGGCTCCTCGACTCGCCTGTCTTCCTCGTCGGGCTGCTGCTGCAGGCGCCCGTCGCGCTCGTCGTGTGGGCGCTCGCCCGGCGGTTGCTTCGCGCACTCGTCGTCCTTCCCGCGCGGCGGCCGCGGTTGCCCAGGCATCTTCTCGACGTTCTCGTCCCGAGGGCGCTCGTCGTCCGGAGTTCCCCGGTACGCGTGCTGCCCGGGCGGGGGCCGCCTCCGCTTCGCAGACTCTAGGACCTCGCCGCGGAGCTCGCGGCTCGATTCTGTGGAGGAACGGACATGAGGCTCATCCCACTGCTCGTCGCGCTCGCCCTCGCGCTTCCGCTCGCCGGGTGCGGAGATGACGAGACCACGCCCTCGACCGACACGACGACGACCACGACCACGACCACCACCGAGCCACCCACCACGACGACCACTCCGCCACCGCCGCCCGGGCCGACCGTCGTGCGCGTGCGAGTCGTCGGCGGTGTTCCTCAGGGCGGGATCGTCCGCAAGACGGTCGAGCAGGGCGACCGCGTCGTCATCGTCGTGACGTCGGACGTCTCCGACCACGTGCACCTGCACGGGTACGACATCATGCGCGACGTCGCTCTCGGGAGCATCGCACGCATCCGCTTCCGGGCGACCGTGCCCGGGCGGTTCGAGGTCGAGCTCGAGGATCGGAGCCTGCAGATCGCTGCGATCACCGTCGAGCCGTGACCCCGCTGGCGCATGGGATCGGCGGGGTCCGGGACCTCCCGGTTCCCGAGTCGTTCTTCTTCACGACCGCCGCGGTCGTCCTCGTCGTCTCGTTCGTCGTGCTCGGCGCGCTCTGGCGGCGGCCGCTGCTCGAGCGCGCCGCGGTCGGACGCGGGCTCCCGGGCGTGCTCGGCGCGATCGTGCTCTCGCGTGCGGTGCGGATCGTGCTCGGCGCGGCGTCCGTCGGGCTGCTCGCGCTCACGCTCGCGACCGCGCTCTTCGGAACGACGATCGAGCTCCTGAACTTCGCGCCGACGTTCATCTACGTCATCTTCTGGCTCGGGCTGCCGCTCCTGTCCGTGACGCTCGGGAACGTCTGGAGCGTCCTCAGCCCCTGGCGGGCGCTCGCCGACGCGACGGTGTGGGCGATCGAGCGCACGGGTCGCGAGGCGCGCCCGCTCCTCGATCCGACCGAGCGCTTCGGGCGCTACCCGGCCGCGGTGGCGCTCTTCGCGTTCGTCGCCCTCGAGCTCGCGCACCCGCGTCCCGCGTACCCGCGGACGCTCGGGGTCGCCGCCGCCCTCTACAGCTACTGGGCGCTCGCCGGGATGGCGATCTACGGCCGGGACCCGTGGACGCGATGCGGCGAGGGCTTCGCGGTCGCCTTCAGGCTCTTGTCACGCATGGCGCCGTTCGCGGTCAGGGAAGGTCGCGTCGTCGTCCGCTGGCCGTTCGCCGGGCTCGCGGGCGCGGACCCGACGCGCGGGACGATCGTCTTCGTCGCGGTGCTGCTCGGCTCGACGAGCTTCGACGGGTTCAGCCGCGCGACGACGTGGCAGGACCTGCACGGAGAGATCCGGACGCGTCTCGTCGACCAGGCGGGCTGGGTGACCGATCTCGCGACGACCGCCGTGAACATCGTGGGCCTGGCCGGAGCCGTCGGGCTCGTGGTGCTCACCTATGTCGCTGCGACCGAGGCAGCGCGGCGTCTCGTGCACGCGCCGCGCTCGCTCGTTCCCGACTTCGTCCTCTCACTCGTCCCGATCGCGTTCGCGTACCTCGTGGCGCACTACTTCTCGCTCTTCGTGATCCAGGGGCAGTTCATGCTCTCACTGATCTCGGATCCCTTCGGGCACGAGTGGGACCTGTTCGGGACGGTCGACTTCGCGCCGAACCTCGCGATCGTGTCGCCCGAGACGATCTGGTACGTGCAGGTGATCTCGCTCACGGTCGGCCACGTCGCGGGGCTCGCGATCGCCCACGATCGCGCGGTCGCCCTCTTCCAGAATCGCGGGGACGCTCTACGCTCTCAGTACCCGATGCTCGCGCTCATGGTGCTGTACACCGTCGGAGGGTTGTGGCTCCTCTCGCAGGGTTAGCTCTCGTCGCCCACGGCGGCGTGGCGGGAGCGATCGTCGAGTCGACGATCGTCGTCGCCGTAACGAGCGTGTTCGTCGCGGTCTGGTTCCGGGAGCGGCGCGTGCGCAGGGAGCACGGCCACGGCGGGCACGCGGTCCTCAGAGATCGCGACGACGAGTAGGAGCGACGAAGCCGCCGTAGAGCAGGAGCGCGGCTGCGGCGAGGATCGGGGCGAGCGCGCCGACTCCGAGGCCCGCGAGGCCGCTCCCGACCGCGGCCACCCCGACACCCGCGAGGACGAGCGCGTTCCCGAGCGGACGCCTGCGGATCGTGAGCAACGCGACGGCGACGACCGCGAGCGTGCCGAGCGAGTTCCCGGCGATCGCGAGGATCCGCGCCGGCCACAGCTCGAGGACGTCCTGGGCTTCGGGGACGTCGGTGCCGCCGAGCTCCGCCTCGAGCGGCATCGCGAGTGCGACTCCGACCGCAAGCCCCGAGTAGACGAGCACCGCCGGCGCGGCCCACCGGCGTCCCACGAGGAGCAGCGAGCCGGCCCCGAGGAGCGGCGCCGTGAGGAGCGCGCCTCCGAGGTAGTACACGCGGAACGCGGCCTCGCTCCAGCCGGCGGCGGCGCCCCAGGCAAGCGCGCCGGCGGCCACCGCGAAGGCCCCGAGCGCCGCGGCCCAGGCGAGGAACTGGGGCGAGCGCAGCCGACGGTAGCGCCGGGCGAGGTCGGCGGAGAGACGCAGCGTGACGAGCGCCGCCGCAAACGCGAGCAGGGCGTCCACGGCTTACTCGTGGGGGAACCCATGGTTCCCCCACGCGCCCTCTCCTTCAGCCTCGAGGCTCCCGGCCTGCGCCGCGAGGCCTCCCGGCCGGCGAAGCCGGCCTCCGGCCCGTGCGCGGGGTTCCGATACCAGAGCGAACACAATCCTGATCTTGGGAGTCTCTCCGAGGAAGCGTGGAAACCATAGGCTCGACGATGTCAAGCTAGGCTCCCGGCGTGGCGGGGAAGCGGTATCTGATGGCGCCGGGGCCAACGCCCGTCCCGCCGGAGGTGCTCGCCGCCGGAGCGGAGCCGGTGATTCACCACCGCGGGCCCGACTTCCGCGAGCTGATGCTGCGCTGCCTGGAGCGGCTGCAACAGGTCTGCCGGACGAAGAGCGACGTATTGCTCTTCACGGCCTCGGGCTCGGGCGCGTTCGAGTCGGCGATCGTGAACCTGCTCTCGCCGGGCGAGCGGGTGCTCGCGGTCACGGCCGGCGAGTTCGGCGACCGCTGGGCGCACCTCGCCCGTGCATACGGCGCCGACGTGCACGAGCTCCGGTACGCGTGGGGCGAGACGCCCGAGCCCGACGACGTCCGCGCACGGCTCGACGAGACGGGTGCGGAAGTCGCCTTCCTCGTCCACTCGGAGACGTCGACCGGCGTCGTCGCGGACGTGCAGGCGCTCGCGCAGGCCGCGCGGGACGCGGGCGCGCTCCCGGTCGTCGACGCGGTCTCGAGCCTCGGCGCCGTGCCGCTCGAGACCGACGTGTGGGGCCTCGACGTCGTCGTGTCCGGCTCGCAGAAGGCGCTGATGACGCCGCCGGGGCTCTCGCTGGCCACGGTCTCGGCCGCCGCCTGGGAGAAGAGTGCGCGCTCGTCGCTCCCGCGTTTCTACTTCGACTGGGCGAAGCTCCGTGACTCCCTCGCCTCCGGGACCACCCCGTTCACGCCTGCGGTGACGCTCGTCGCGTCGCTCGACCGCGCGCTCGGCCTCCTGCTCGAGGAGGGGCTCGAGGCGGCGTTCGCGCGGCACGCTGCGCTCGGGCGCGCGTGCCGGGAGGGAGCGAAGGCGATGGGGCTCACGCTCTTCTCACCGGACGAGGAGCGCTCCGCGATCGTGACCGCGATCCTCACGCCGGAGGGCGTCGACGCCCGCGAGCTCGTGCTCGAGCTGCGGGAGCGCTTCGGGATCACGGTCGCCGGCGCGCACGGGGAGCTCGGGGCACGGATGTTCCGGATCGGCCACATCGGCTACTACGACGTGTTCGACATCACCACCTCGCTCGCCGCGGTCGAGGTCCTCCTCGCCGAGCGCGGCGCGGACGTCGAGCGCGGTGTCGCGGTCGCGAGCGCGGTCGAGGCGTACCGCGCGGCTCTCCGTGTCTGAGCGCCGGCAGCGCGTGCTCGTCCGGGAGCCGATCGCCGAGTCCGGGCTCGCCCTCCTGCGCAGGCGATTCGACGTCGTCGAGGACTCGGAGAGCGATCTCGGCGAGCTGATCGGGGACTTCGACGCCGTCATCGTGCGGTCGGGGACGCGCCTCGACGCGGAGCTGATCGCGCGGGCCACGCAGCTCAAGGTGATCGGCCGCGCGGGCGTGGGTCTCGACAACGTCGACGTCAACGCGGCTACGCGGCGGGGCATCGTCGTGGCGAACGCACCGGAGGCGACGGTCGTCTCGGCCGCGGAGCACACGATCGCGCTTCTGCTTGCGGTCGCGCGCAACGTCCCGCAGGCGCACGCGGCCCTCAGGGCGGGAAAGTGGGAGCGGGAACGC
>Ga0299906_10004340_pt1 | contig 11644 bp, 9 predicted proteins | sample RVTome_14_FD_200259 | JGI IMG/M metagenome (GOLD analysis project Ga0299906, IMG submission 200259) | Soil microbial communities from uranium-contaminated site in the Upper Colorado River Basin, Wyoming, United States - RVT145D125 (version 2) ... | reverse complement strand
CCGAGCTGCACCAGGCCGTCGCCCTTGGCGGCATTGGGGTCGTAGAGGAACTTGTCCAGCTTGGCGCTGCTGTTGGCGCCGAGATGGAAGGTCGAGCCATCGACGAACACGATGGAGATGCCGCCGGGTCCGGGGATCTCGACGAACTCGTCCTGCTCCACGCCATCGGCCAAGGCGAGCTGCCGGCGCAGATCCTGCGGCGGCGTTCCGTAGGCCTGGCCGTTCAGGTCGCCGACGCTGCCGATCGGCTCCGCCCAGGCCAGCGCGCCGGCCATCGCCAGCGGCAAGGCGGCAACACCCCCAATGAGGAACTTCCTTCGCATTGTCGCTCTCCCCTGTCGCGGACCTCTCAAGGCGCCGCCGTCCTGGTAGTGACGGTATTCACCGCCGAGTTCCCAATTGCCGTGGCGCTGACCGTCGAGGTCATGTTGAGCTGGCTTGCGGAAACCGGACCGGTCGTAACGAAACTCACCCCGCCACCATTGACGGTAGCGGAGATGTTCGAATGTTCATTCAATTGGCGATTATACACCGAGGCACTGGGCTGGTCACCGCCTGAAGATGATGATGCAACCGTGTTACTGGCGAAATTTCCGATCGCCGTCGCTTCTATACGGTTGTCCAACGAGCTGATCTGGCTCGCAGAAGTAGCACCATTGACGTTCAGCGCGATCAGGCCGTTCGTCACCGTGGCGGAAATGGTCTGGATACTGCCTTCGGTGCCGCCGTTGAACTGGCTGTTCAGTACCGAGAGATTGGCGCTGACGCTGACCTCGCCATCGATCGGCAAGTCGGCGTCGACCACCGCCGGTTCGCCGACGCCCTGGCCGACGAAGGCGCCAGTGGCCTCGGCTTCGACCTCGTTGAAGATGGCATTGCCGATCGCCGTCGCCTGGACCGTATTGCCGTTCATGGAAACCTCGCCGGCGGAGAGCGCCCCGCCGCCGCCCTCGTTCAGCACCAGCGACACGCCGCCGTTGGTGTTCGTGGCGACGACGTCGCCGTCGTTGCCCTGCCGGCTCAGGATGTGGGCGCTGCCCTCGATGGTCACCGCCTTCAAGCTGATCTCGTTGCTGGCCACGTTGCCGCGCGCCACTGCCTGGGAAACCGTGCCGTCGAGGCTGACCTGGCCGGTCTCCAAGCCGTTCACCAGCGACACCTCGACGGCGGCTTCGCCGTCGGCGTTCTCCAGGGTGGCGAAGACGCCCGGGCCGCGCGGCTCGCCGTCGAATTGCTGGCCCTCGTTGCGCTGGCTGCTGAGGATCGAGAAGCTCGCCAGCATCGCGTAGTCGTAGTCGCTGTTGTTGAAGTTGAACTCGATCTCCGACACCGGGTCGGCATCGCCCAGCCCGGCGACGATGGCCACCGCCTCTGCCTCGATCAGATTGTCGGCGACGTTGGCCGCCGCCGAGGCCGAGAGCATGTTGCCGTCGGCAGAGATGCTGCCTTGGGACAGGTTCGGCAGCACCACCTCGACGTTGCTGTCGGTCAGCAGTGCGACGACGTCGGTCAACTGCCCCGGCAGAGGATCGTCGGTCTCGCCGCGGCCAGAGCCCTGGAAGGCGACGATGGTAGCCAGCGGCCCGGGCGGCAGCTCGATCTGCCCCTCGGCCTCGCCGCCACCGTTGCGCAGCACGGCAGCGGCATCCAGCGTGATGGTGTTCACCGCATCGTTGACGCGTGCCTGCGCGGCGATGGCATTGCCGCCGGCTTCGACGTCGGCCTGGGCAACGCTGTCGGCGTCGATGGCCAGCGCAATGCCGCCGCCGGCGACCTCGGCCAGGACCCCGGCATCGTCTGCGGTCTGATCGGTCAGCAGTGCCACCGAGCCGTTCGCCGTGCTGCGATGGCGGGTGACGCGGAAGGGCGTGAATGCGTAACCCTCGACCACAGCACTGAGGCTGGTCTGCGGGTCGGCGGCATCGTAGTCGGCGCGCCAGTCCGCGCCCTCGATTACCGTAGCCTCGACCTCAGTCGTCAGCGCAACGCGGTTGACCGTGGCCACCGACAGCAGCCGGTTGCCGAACAGCGACAGGTCGGCGGTGTCAAGCGTGCCGAGACCGCCATCGACCGAGATCTCGACGACGATCTCGCTGTCCAGCGTCCGGGCCTCGACGGACTGGTCGTTGTCGATCTGCGTGCTGAGCGCGCCGGCCGAGCCGGACCATGAGGTCAGGGCGGAGAGGGTCAGCAAGCCGTCGAAGGCGTTGCCCTCGATGCGCGACTCCACCGTATTGCCGTCCACGGCGAAGCCGAGGGTGGTGAGGCCGCTGGCCAGCGCCGCCGGGTCGAGCGACAGGCTGCCGCGCAGGACGACGTCCTGCAGGGTGGCGGCAAGGCCAGGCGCCAGGAAATCCTCGCCGGCGTGGCCTGCATCGGCGGAATCCAGCACCTGGAAATTGGCGAGCGTGGCACCGGCCGAGGCGGTGAAGGAATCGCCGTCGTTGGTGGCGCCGCGGTCGCTGTCCAAATATGCCTGCGACGCCGTGGTGCCGCCGGCCGGGACCTCGCTCGGCAAGGCGAGGGCCATTTGGGTGGCCTCGAAGTCGATCACCGCGCTGCCGCGATTGCCGTCGGCCCGGGCGCTCACCAGGTTGTTCTCGACCACGAAGCTGCCGGCGCCAAGGATGCCGTCCGGCGCGTCCTCGCCCGGGCCAAGCAGCGTGACGTCGAGCGAGATGGCCGCCTGGCCATCCGGCGGCGTCAGCGTCGCCACGATGTTGGGCGCGGTGATCCACTGCCAATTGACGATAGCGGCCACCGCCTCGATCAGCGGCGCGGCCGTCGCGTCGGTCTCGCCGTTGTGGATCGAGTGGCTGCCGACGTTGCCCTCGGCCAAGGCCTGCAGCTGGTTGCCGGCTAGGCTGACGCTGCTGTTGGCCGATGCAGTGGCGATCTCCGCGGCGATCCGGCTGTTGGATACATCGGCGATCACCACCGGATCGACCTCGTCGCGCCGGTTCATCGACTGGCGCGAGACGATCAGGTAGTCCGCCACCGCATTCCGGAAACCTTCCCGCTCGAAGAAGAAGACCACCTCTTCGTCGACATCCGCGTCGTTGATGTCCGTGAGCTCGGCCTCGCCCTCGACCAGTTCCAGGCCGGCGAAGGGCCCGGAGAGCGACAGCGCCGGATCGAAGGCGATCTCGTTGGTCGCTTCGTTGGCACGCGACAGAGCCATGATGCTGTTGTCGTTCTGCGTCAACGCGAGCAGCGCCAGCGCCCCGGGAGCGGAGGTCGCGTCGCCGTTGTCGACGCTGGCGACGATCTCGCTCTGGGAAACGTACGAGTTCAGCCCCTGACCCAGGAAGTCGTTGTCGGGATCGGCGACGTCGTCGCTGTTCTGCAGGCCGTAGATCAGGGCGCTGCCCTGGAACGTGCCCGCGCCTATCACGGTCCCGCCCGCGATGCTCAGCTGGTCGTGCAGCACGATGGCGGATTCGCTGACCTGGCCGCGCGTCGCGGCCCGGACGATGTTCTCCGAGAGATCGAGCGCGCCGGCGAAGGACTCCCCGGGCGGCGCGTCGGCTTCCAGCACGATGCTGTTGCCCTCGGCGACGGCGGTCGCCAGCACGAGGTCGCCGACCGGCGGCTGCCATTCCTGCCCGGTGAAAGAGTTGCTGAGCTGGGTGGAGACGATGGAAAGGCTGGCGCTGGCGTCGAGTTCGATCGAGCCGGTGGCGTCGTAGACAGCGCCGTCCGCCGGCACCGCCAGTTCCGGCGGCACGACGCTTTCAATCAGATTGAACCCGGCATTGAAGATGGCGGTGGCATTGATGCTGTTGCCGGTGACCGAGCCGTTGAGCGTGCCGCTGTTGAGGAAGCCGGCATCGAGGCTGATGCTGTTGTCCTGGACCAGCGCCTGCTGGCTGTTGCGCAGGCCGATCAGGGTGGTGGCGATCGCGGCACCGTCGGTCGCCGCACCGCCGCCGAAGAGGCCGATGATCTGCTCGCCCTGGGTGATCGTTCCGTCGGCAAAGATGCTATTGCCGGATACGGAAGCGACCGTGCTGGCGCCAACGATCGCCGGCAGCACCGAGCCGATCGCATTGCCGCTGGCGTCCTGGCTGGCGAGGGCATCGAGAACCCGCGCGAATTCCAGCACCGTGGTGAGCTCGTTGCCGGGATTGGTGCCGGTGACCAGCACGATGGCATCGAAGTCGTCGGTGAGGTCGACCGTGGTGACGGTCTGCGCCGTCGCCGGAGCGTGAAGAGCGGCCAATGCGAGCAGGCAGGCCCCAGCGCCGCCGATGAGCGAGGCTCGATGCGCCGCCTTCATGGCAGAGCCCTCATAAAGTGTTATGCTGGGACGAAGAAGTACGAGGGATGGTTGCGGGGCAGCGGGGAGCGGACGAATGGCGCGAGCCAGTGACTCGACGAGACGGTGCGGGCCATGGCTCGCGGGCCTGCTGGCTCTTTCGGTGCTTTCCTCGGCGTCCGAAGCGCGCACCTTCACCGTGCAGCAAGTGCGCGACGAGAAGTATTTCATGATCAACGAAAGCCACTTCGAGGCCCGGCGTATCTGCCGCCTTTTCGCCGAGGGCGACCAGGTGATTTTCATCACCGGAGATCCCGAGGCGCGCTGCCTGACCGCGGTCATCCAGAACCTCGGGAACGGTCAGTCGTGCGAACTTTGGTGCCGTGAGGAGCCATATCAGCGTTAGCTCCGCTACTCGGCGATCAGCAGGTTGGCGAGCGTGATGGCATCCGGCAGCCCGGTCTCCGGCAAGCTCTTCGAGCTCTGGAAGGCCACGATCGCCTCGGCCGTCTTCGGGCCGAAGGTGCCGTCCACCGCCGAGTCGTAGAGCCCGCGCTCCTGCAACTCGGCCTGCACCGTACGGATGGTTTCTTGCCGCACCGTGAGCTGCTTGCTGTTCCAGGAGATCTGCACGAGGGGGCTTTCCACCTGCACCCGCAGCGGCGCGAAGACGTTCAAGGTCTTCAGCGCGGCGAGTTCGACCGATTGCGTGTCGTCCTGGCCGCAGACCCGCAGCACCATCTGGGCAAAGCCGATGGCCTCGCTGACCGGCATGGCGTCATAGGTCTCCGGCGTCGTGCGGTTCATGTGCGAGAGATAGCCCTGCAGCCAGGAAATGTAATTCAGCAAGGTCGGGCCGCCGTCGGCCGCCGCCTGGCGGAACGAGGCGCAGGACTGCGCGCCGGCGCCGACTACCGCGTAGTTGCCGTTGACATCGCTGGCCGCGACGTTTCCCGGCGCGGCTCCGAGGAGTGCAGTACTCAACAGCAGGCAAGCGACTGAACGCATAAAAATCTCCCGAAGCGCTCTCATTCGTGGCTCACCGGGCCAAGGTGGCGCCGGTTGTTCTGACGGCCGCACTCGGCGGCCGATCGCTCTCCGCCTCAGGGCATCAGCTCCTGACGCACCGCGTCAGACAGGTTGACGTTGCCCGCGGTCTCCGGCCCTGCTTCGGCCGGCGCAGCGCCGCTGCCCTCGATGCCGCTGCTGAGCGGCACGGCCGCGTCGGTGCGGATGACGGCGCCGGTGTCCGGTGTGCCGCCACCACGATTGCGCTCGAAGCTGCTCGGATCCTGGAAGTAGGAGCTGACGCAGTCCTCGTAGAACACGCCGGTCACGTCGGCCAGCAGCTGGAGGATGCCGAGCTCGAGCGTGGTGCGCACGCCGAGCTGCAATGGCTCCTGGTTCTTCGCGCCGGCGTCGAAATCGACCAGCAGGTCGCCGAAGAACCGGAAGATGCCGGCGCCGACCTCGTAGCCGACGATCTGTTTCTGGATGCTGGCGGTCGACTCGACCACCAGAGTCTTGGTGTTCACCAGGCGCAGATCGAGCGCAACGCTCATCGTGAAGGTGCGGGCGCGTGGGCCGATCAGGTCGACCGTGACCTGGAAGCCGCCCGACTGGACGTTGTAGTTGACCTCGGTGATGCCGCCGACGAGGTAGTAGTCGGACTCCAGGATGGTGCCGCCGAAGTAGGGAATCCAGGGTACCTGCTGGCCGTTCACCACATGCGGCTGGCCGGTGCCGAGCTGGCGGCGGTCGATGTAGGCGAGTTCGAGCTCGGCGACCCGGGTGTCGAAGCGTTCGTGCAGCTCGATGGCGGGCTTCAGCTTGCCCAGCGCCGAGTAGGCCATCATCGGACCGCCCTGCGTGACCACGGTGCCTTCCAGGTCGCTGGCCTTGCCGGTGTAGTCGCGGATGTCGCTGACGCCGATGCTCATCCTGACGCCGCTCTGCGCCAGCTTGTTGGCGTAGCAGGCGTAGGCCTCGTTCAGCGGCGTGATGTTGTTGCGCACCGCCGGCCCGAGCACGACCGGGGCCTCGCCCTCCGCCACCCTCGTGTGATGAATGTCCGCGCAACCGGCAAGCGTAAGCGCCAGGACGCCCGCGACCAGACACAGCACGGACTTGGTCTTTCCCTTTCGAAGCACTAGTACCCCCCGCGTAACTTACGGCGGCCCCCGATGGAGCCTGCCTCGATCCCTACTCTCGGCCCCCTCAGTCCTTGAAGGTGCAGCCTGTGCTGTCGTTGTTGGTCGCCGCCTGAGTGCTGTCGTTGTTGTTCTGCGTGTTGTTGAGCGCCTGGTTGCTGGTGTTGCCATCGGCGCTTACGTTGCCCGGCGCAAAGTTGTTGTTGCTGTTGTTAACCCCGGCCGACTGGTTGCCGCTGTTGTTCTGCGTGTTGTTGATCTGATCCTGCACGCTGCTGCTGTTGCCGCCGCTGCCAACCGTGTTCTGATCGTCCGACCCGAACGAGAAGTCCGAGCCGTCCGAGTCGTTGCCGCCTGTGATGTTGCCGGCCGTGTTGTTCGAACTGCTGCCGGTGGCGACGCTGGACTGGCTGCCGGAGGCGTCGGCGTCGTTCGTGGCGTTGGTGCCTTGCGCGTTGGCGGTCTGGGTCTGGGCCGGGCTCAGGACATTGCTGCCCGTCGTCGCGTTCATCGCCGGGATGTGCTGGTTGCCTATCGCCGAGGCCGACACCGTGCAGTTGATGATGTCGCCGTTGTTGTTGGTAATGAAGGTGTTGTTGTTGTTGTTCGTCGTATCGAAGCCATCGTAGAAGCCGCCCTTCTTCTGCTCGACGATGTTGATGGTGAAGGCGTTGTTGAAGCGGTCCCCGGTGGTCGGGAAGTCGTAGGGGTCGCTCTCCTGGAAGGCATTGCCCCAGGCGATGGAGCTGAAGCCGAGGAGCAGTGCACTGGCCAGCAGAATCTGTCGCATGAGCGAAGCCCTTCCTTGCAATGCGCCGGCGCGGCAGCCGCCGCGCGGCCGAGTGACCTGGGCTGGAGAAAGTCCTAATCTTTGAGAGCAGGCGGCTTTGGGCATTCAGCCCTACGACGTCCCGATCAGCCCCGGTCTTCCTGACCCGGCTATGCTAACGAGCCGGGAGAGCCAAGTCCATATCATTCAACGATTTGGTGTCCGTCATGTTCTCTCGTTGCGCAAGTCGGAGGCTCGCGCTCGTTGCGCGATCCAGCCCCATTTTTCTATGATCCTCGCCCCTTTTGGCGGGGAAGGAGCGACCCATGGCGATCTCTGGCAGACCCCTGGCCCGGCTCGCTCTCTGGGCGGCGCTTCTCGGCGGCTGCGGTGCCGAGGCACCGCCGCCCGACCCGACGCCAGGCGAGACTAGCGTGGTCTACGCCTGCGAGGGCGGACGGGGTTTCACCGCCACCTTCCAGATCGGCCGCAACACGGTGCTCATGGAGGTGGACGGCCAGAGCCTGGCGCTGCCGCAGGTGCCGGCCGGCTCCGGCGTGGCCTACTCCGACGGCGCCGTCACCTTCCGGGCCCAGGGGACCCAGGCCTTCACCCAGGGCTGGCCCAGTGGCGACTATGTCGGCTGCACCGGCACGAACAACTGAGGGCCCGGAGGTCCGGCGTAGGACCGTGGCTGCCGTCACGGCGAGGAGGCGCGCGAAGGACTCCGCAGCTGGCGGGCGGCTGCGCTGGTGGCTGCACCACTGCCTGGCGCTGCGGCACGGCCGCCAGCTCTGAGCTGCCGGGACCGCCGGGTTCAGTCGGAATAGCCCAGGCGCTCCGCCAGCCCATCGGTGACTAGGCGAAGCCTTTCGAGCACGTCGCCGGGCAGGATCTGGCGCCAGTGGCCGGGCTTGCCGATACGGTAGTGCGAGCTCGTATCCTCGACGCCTTTCGCTCGCCCGCCGCTCAGCCGCTGGAAGCTGTGCCGGGCTGCCAGAGCGTCGATCTGCTCGGACGGCAGCGGCACCTTGAGAAAGGCGAAAAGCGCGTGCAGGAAGCGCTGTTCATCCCGAGCCAGATCTTCGTAGCGGAAGCGACCTTCGCCCAAGGGCACCTCGCTCCACCCTGCCAGTGACTCGAAGTATCCCCACTCCATGAGCCGCTCGATCAGGAAGCCGAGCCCGGTGGCGAAATCCATAGTCAGCAGACGGGCGCGCAGGCTGGGGATCGGATCCACGGCGACATGCGAGCTCCGCGCCGAGTGATACCACGACAGCAGCGCATCGCGCGGGTCGCGCTGTACGAAGAACCAGCGGTGATCGGCCGGCTTTGGCAAGGCCTGGAAGCTGCGGCGGTCGATGTAGAGGTGAGTCAGCAGCGTGCCGTGTGGCATCTCGCCTGGCCGTCGCGCCAGGCGGTGCCCAAGCTGCACGAAGGGCCGGACCCTGAGGCCGGTGGCACGGAAGAAGGCGGGGTCTTGGAACACAGCCTTTAGCCATTGGCTTGCAGTCTTCTGCACGCAGCAATGGTAGAGCACGGCGCAGAGCGGCTCCGGCGGCGGCCTGTACAAGCCGCTGTCGGCATAGCGCTCTTCCCCGCGCAGTTCTTCGATCTCCTGCCAGATTGCCTCCTCGGAGAGCAGTCGGCGAGCGAGCGTGGCCGCCGAACGGCGGGAGACGCCGGCCCGGCGTGCCGCCGCCTCGCCGTCGCCCGAGCGTAGGAAGGCGCGGCAGAAGGCAGCACGCAGGCGTGGGTCCTCGGGGTCCCCTGCGCGGCGACTTGGAAAGAGAGGCAGGCGCATGCGCCATGCTAGGCTGAGCGCCAAGGAGATTCAGCCGAGAAGAGGTGCCGGGCGGGTCGATGACCTTGGTCTCAGCGGGTATGCCCGTATTGAACGGTGCCGCCAGTATCGAGCGGGCGCTGCGGTCACTCGCGTCGCAGACCCACCGGGAACTCGAGATCGTCGTCTGCGACAATGCCTCCGATGACGCTACGCCCGCGATCGTGCGTCGCCTGGCTTCGGAGGACAATCGCATCGTGCTTTGCCGCTTCGAGGACCGGGTGGATATCCGGGGCAGCTTCCAGCGCGCCTACGAGGCGGCGCAGGGCGAGTTCTTCTTCTTTGCTCCGGCCGACGACCGCTGGCACTCGCGCTTCGTCGAGAAGACACTGGCGCGGCTCCTGGCCGACCGAAGCTTGGCCGCGGCCTGCGCGCGCATAGCCTTCGCCGCGGTGCCGGCGGCCGAAGGTCGCCGGGGCAAGCCTGCCTACGTCTCCTTCGGCACCAAGGAGCTGCGCGGCGATCACCGACAGAATCTGCTCGGTTATCTGGCCGACCCCTTTGACAACGCGCGCGCCTTTGGGCTCTACCGCCGAACCGCCCTGGAGGCTGCCTTTCCGTCGCTCTGGTATCCCGGCTGGGACTGGCAGATGACCGCCCGTACCCTGGCGCGGGGCGGCCATGGCGAGCTTGACGAGGTGCTGGCATGGCGCGAGGCAACGCCGCCGGAACGCTACGCAGCGGAATTCGCACGACAGCGGCGCGGGCCGCTGACCCGGCTTCTTCCGCACCTGCCCGTCGCGCGGGCGATCTGGCGCGATCCGACGACGCCGCGCTGTCCCAAGGTGGCCTGGAACTTGGCGCTGCTGGCGCTGCGCTCGCATATCAACTTCGCGCCGATTGCCCGCCCGCGCTACGGCGGCTTCGTGCAATGGCTGGCCGGCCGGGCGAAGTTTCGCCGCTGGGCGATCAATCGCGGCCCGGTTCTGCCTCCGGGCGAAGACCCGCGCGAGGACTGGCGGGCGCGCTTGCGCTCCTCAGGCTAGCGCTTCCAGCGCCGGATCGAGACCGAGCGACGTGAGCGCGGTGGCGATCTCCTCGCGGTAGACGGCGTTCATCGCGAGGACCCGGTCGGGACGGAGTTTCTTCAGCTCCTCCGGCGCGACGATGGGGTGGCCGCCGCCGGGCAGGAAATGCCCCTGGCGGTAGGGATTGATGTCGACAACGGCGGTCACCTCTGCATCAAGCCCCAGCGCCGCCAGGAAGGCGACGGCCTTGCTTCCGCCACCCCAGAGCACGAGCCGTTCGCCGGCCGCCGTCCACGCGCCCGCGCGCCGGTGCCATCGTGCCATGGAGTCACTGAATGCCTTCGCGTAGGTCGCCGCCGCGCCCGGTGCCGGTGGCGCCGCCGGTGCCGTTGGCGAGGCTGCGGGCGTGGCATCCAGCAGCAGATACTGGCCGGCGAACACCGACTGGCACCGCGTCACCGCAAGGCCGGCGCGTTCGAAGAGCCCGCATAGGGCAGCGGCGGTGAAGTAGGAGCAGTGCTCGTGATAGACGTCCCAGAAGGCACCCTCGGCCAGGATGCGGCCGGCGTCCGGCGTCTCGAAGATCAGGCGGAAACCCGGCCGTCCCTCGCCCAGTCGCGCCGCCTGCAGCAGGAAGTCCCGCACCTCGGCGATGTGCTCCAGGGTATGTCGGCAGAGCAGCAGATCGGCGCCAAGTCGACGATGGTGCGGACCAAGCGGCTCAGCCAGGAAGCGAACGCCTTCCAGCGGCGGGCCCTCGATGCGGCCGGCCCGCCACCCGGGATCGATCCCGGTGCCGCGGCAGGTGGCATGCTGGCAGAGCGCAGCCAGGAACTCTCCGCGCCCGCAGCCCACTTCCACGACATGCCGCCCGGCGAGCGCACCGCCAGCCGCAAGCTGCTCGATCAGGAGCCGCGCGAAACGGCCGAATGTCGGCGAGAAGTGCTGCGATTCCTCGAACCGGAGGTCGTAGCGCATGGCCGCCGCCTCAAAGGCGGCGTTGAAGAGGAAGCCGCAATCCGCGCAATGCGTCAGCTCTATCCTGCTTCTCGGAAAGCCGCGCGCCGCCTCGGCGTCGCCTAGCAGGATCATGGAATGCACTGGCATACTGTGGATGCGCAGCACTTCCTCCAGCGTTGTGCCACCGCAGGCAGGACAGCGGCCGTTCCGACCCCTGCTCATTGCAGGATCCTGAAGTCCGGCAGCGGCAGGATGAAGCGGCCGCCGGCCTTTTCCCAGACCGCCTCCTGGGCGCGGATTTCCGCCGCCAGATTCCAGGGCAGGATCAGCAGCAGGTGCGGCCGATCGGCGGCAAGGCGCTCGGGTCCCACGATCGGCAGTCGCACGCCCGGCACCCAGCGGCCCTGCTTCGCCGGATTGCGGTCGACCACGTACTCGATGAAGTGGGCGTCCAATCCCAGCTGATTGAGCAGCACCGTGCCTTTGGCCGCAGCGCCGTAGGCAGCAATCCGTTTGCCCGATGCCTTCAGCCTGTGCAGGAACTTGCGGCCGCGGTGCCGTAGCTGGCGGACACGCCAGCCGAAGTCTTCCACACGCGCCAACGAGAGGCTGCCCGCGGCTTCTTCCCGAAGCAATACCTGCACGGTGGCGTCCGGCCTGCCGCCCTGCCGCAGGAAGAGACGCAGCGAACCGCCC
>Ga0299906_10004338_pt1 | contig 11647 bp, 15 predicted proteins | sample RVTome_14_FD_200259 | JGI IMG/M metagenome (GOLD analysis project Ga0299906, IMG submission 200259) | Soil microbial communities from uranium-contaminated site in the Upper Colorado River Basin, Wyoming, United States - RVT145D125 (version 2) ... | reverse complement strand
GCCATCTCCTTGATGTCGGCGCCGGCGGCAAAGGCGCGCTCGTCGCCGGTGAGGACGATGGCCCCAATGGCCGGATCCCGGTCGAACACTTCCATCGCCTCGACAACTTCGAGCATCACCTGGCCGTTGAGGGCGTTGAGCGCTTCGGGGCGGTTGAGCCGAATCAGGCCGACAGCCCCGTGCGCCTCGGTATGGATGATGGTGGCCGCCATGTCGCCTCCTTGGGCCGGGCCGCTAGTTGCCGCCGGCTGCTTTGCTCAACTGCTCGAGATGCTCGCTGGCATGTCCCACGCTGTACTCCAACCACCAAAGCAGGGTTCGCTCGCCACGCAACGGGTGAAGGCCGGTCCGGTTCCATGCCGGGTCGTCGACCGACCGCAGCCGATCCGCGGCCGTCTGGCGGCCCACGCGGAAACGGGTCAGGAGCTCTTCGGCCGGCAACCCCGCATCGTAGTCCGTCTCCATCCAGGCCTCCCCGTCCCAATCGGGCAGCATCGGTTTGTCTTCCTCCAAGATACGCCCGAGGCGGGGCAAGAGGGCCTGCTCATCAACCACCACGGTATGCGCCAACACCTGGTGGCCCGTCCACCCGCCGGGTTCGAGCGGGCGGTGTAGCCGCTTGGCGGCCAAGGAGGACACTCCCCGTTCCAGAGCCTGGGGTTGGGCCTCGAACCGATCGAGCAAACCTGCCAGGTATTCCCTGAGTTCTTCCACCTCAGCCACCTTTTTCGCTCAGCTCATTACCTTGCCGCCATCCACGTTGATCGCCTGACCGGTCAAATAGCTGGCGGCCGACGAACACAAAAAGAGGACGACACTGGCGACATCATCGGTCGTGCCCAAGCGCCCCTGGGGAATCTCGGCCAGCCAGCGGGTCATCATGGTTTCATCGCGGCGCAGCCTGGCGGTCATCTCCGTTTCAATCACGCCCGGGCAGACTGCATTGACCCGGATGCCATGGGCGGCCAGCTCGCGCGCCGCCTCGCGTGTCAGGCCAATCAACCCCATCTTGCTGGCAACATAGGCCGCCCGGTTGGTCAGGCCCTGGGCCCGGCCGGCGATCGAGCCAATGTTGACAATGCATCCGCCGCCGGCATCGGCCATCACGCGGCCGACGGATTGTGTCAGAAGAAAGGGACCCTTCAAATTGACGGCCAGCGTTCGGTCCCAATCCCACTCATCCAATTCGAGCAGGCTGGCGTGCGGTTCGACACCGGCGTTGTTGACCAGAACGGCGATCTCGCCCAACGACTGGCGCACCAACTCGATCATGGATTGGATTTGCATCTTTTTGGAGACATCGGCGTGAAAGGCGTCGGCCACGCCTCCCGCCTGGCGAATGGCCTCCACCGTCAGTTGGCAGCTATCGGGCGACAGATCGTTCACCGCAACCCGGGCGCCGGCCCGGCCAAAGGCCTCGGCGATTGTCCGGCCGATGCCGCGCCCGGCGCCGGTGATCAAGGCCACCTTGCCTTCGAACTCGGTCAAGTCACCCGTCCTGTCGGCACCCGGTCTGGCGCCCGTTATACCATCGGCGCCGGCCAGCCGATACCGGCCGCCGGCGACTGCTGAGGGCACACCGGCGGCAGCTCACCGACATGATCGGCGTTGACCTCGATCCCCAAGTAGGGACTAGGATCGAGTGTATTGCCAATGTCAAGCTCGTTGAGGAAACGCCCGCGCCCGTCATCCAACACAATCGAGAAATGCAGGTGCATCCCGGTCGGGTTGGTCGTGTCGCCGGAGTAGTTCCCCTGGTAGCCCAGCAAGGTGCCGGCCCGCACAAACCGCTCGCTCGTGCCGGGCGGGAAACCAGGCTCGATGAACGAATTTCCGCGCTCGTCGGCCATATGAGTGTAGTAGGTCCAGATCTGGCGACCCGGATCGAGCGGGTCACTTGGGTGGCGCAGGATGACGGCCGAACGCCAATCGGCTTCGCGCGTCACGTAGCCATCGTAGGCGGCGACGACCGGTGTTTGACCCAGCCCATCCGGGCCCGTCGGGCCGAAGATATCGAGCCCTTGATGGGGTCCGACGCGAAATCCATCCCCCCAGACGAAGCCGATGTAGCCGTCGGTTGGCTGAAGGAAAGGGGCTGTGTTGCAGCGATCGCCGGCCAGAATGATCCAATCGGGGTGGGCACTGGGATCGTCCCAATACGTGCGCAGGCGCTGCAGCCGGGCCGAGGCCGGCCGTAGTCGAGGATAGGCCCACAGGCCAAGGGCAAACAGGAGCAGCGCCAGCAATGCCAACCCGAGCAACCAGCCAGGGCGCTGGCGACGCCTCAATTGCCTGCCCAGCATCAGCCGGTGTCCGGGACCTGACGCAAATCGAGCACATAGGCGCCGGTCGCCTCGAGCAGTTCTTCGGTGGCAATCCGCAGCAACGCACGCTCCGAACCCCCGCCGGCGAAGACCTCGGGTTGGCCGAGCAGTGCCCGATCGATCAATGTGGTCAGAGGCCGTCGGTGGCCAAAGGGTGGCATAGCGCCAACCGGAAAGCCGCTGACTTCCAGGACCTCGGCCGGGCGCGCCAGGCGAATCCGATCGGTTGGCAGCCCCAAATGGGCCGCTACCACCGCCGGCTCGATACGATCGAGCCCACTGGCAATCGCCAGCACGAAGCCGTCCGGCGTGGAGAACAGCAAGGACTTGGCGATGCGCCTCTCATCGGTGCCAGCCGCCTCGGCAGCCGAAGCCACCGTCGGGGTCTTGACGGTCAAATGCACCAGCTCTGCACGCAGGTCATGTTGGCGCAGGTAGGCCTCGAGATCCTCGGCAGTCAATACACTCATGGGAAATCAACCGGGGTGTTCAACGGCGGCTGGCAGGACGCGGGATGTCTTCCAGATGTTCGGCGAACAACAGCTGCACATGGTCACCGGCAATCTCCATCAGCAGCCTGCCAGCAACCTGGCCGATGGGCGAGGCCATGGCCGCCTCGAGCGATGGTTGGTCATCAAAATGCAGTTCATGCAGCAAGTGAATGGAAGCAACGCCGCTGGGACTGCCCCGCACCCGGCCGACCGTGATGCGGCGCAAACCAGGCATGTCCTCCACCAGAGGCACGAACCGTTGGCTCCAAGCCAGGTCAAAGGCCGGGATGTCATCGATATCGCCAAAGACGAGCACAAGCTTGTGCACCGATCGGATGGCCTCTCCTGCGAGCCGGCACCTTACAGTTGCCTTACAAGCGCTGTAGGAGCGCCTTGGAGCTATTGAACCGGTCCGGTTCTACCCTATACTAAGAGCATCATTTCTTCATTCATCCATCGCTCCGGGGGCATTATGCTTAATTTCAACCCCCGAGGCCAGGGCCTGGTTGAGTATGCCATGATCATCCTGCTGGTGGGCATCGCGGTGATCGTGCTGGTGGCACTCTTCGGCACTGGGATCGGGAACATGTTCAGCAATGTGATAGCGAACTTCTAGTTCGCTGGCACAGGCACGCCCAAGGCTTGGTATTCAGGAGGAGCCGGGAAGCGGCGGTCGGCCGTTGGAACCGGCTCTGACTTGCTTTACGTAGGCCACCAACAATTCAGCGATTTCCTGGGCGGCTTTGGGCCTGGCAATGCGCCGGCAATTGTCGACGGCCCGCTTGACTGCCTCGGGCGACTCGAGCCAGTCCCGCACGGCTGCCGCGGTGGCCGACGGGCTGGGCGCCCATTTACCGACCCCCTTCGCAACCACATAGTCGACGTTGCCGTCTTCTTGGCCGGGGATGCGGTTGTAAAGGATGATTGGCAGGCCGGCGTTGATAGCCTCGGTTATCGTTCCGGGTCCGGCCTTGGTCACCAAGAAGGTGGCCGCCTGCATCAATTCGGGCATGCGGCGCTCAAACCCGTAGATGAAAGTTGGCACTTCCCAATCGGTCCGTTCCAGACGCTGGCGCAGGGCTTCATTGCGCCCACTGACCACCGCCAATGCGAAGTCGCCCGGCAGGCGGGCGACGGCGCGAGCGGTATCGTACACCGGTCCCAGCCCTTCAGCCCCGCCAACCAGCAGCACCACTGGCCGGTCGTTGGGCCAACCCAGCTGTTGGCGAAGCACGGTCTTGTCGGCCGGTGCCAAACAGAAGCGCTGGGCAACGGGCAGGCCGATGACCGAAACACGGTCGTCATCAAGCCCGCATTCGATTGCCCTTAGTCGGGCCTCGTCGGTGGGCACGACGGTCAAATCCACCTTGCGGTGGTACCACAAGGCATGTGGCGTCACCAGGTCGGTCACGACGGTCACGAACCTGGGGCCGTCCACGCCCAGGGCCCGCCAAACGGGGGCGATCAAGAGCGGATGGACCGAGACAACCAAATCGGCCGGTTGCTCCTCGACCAATTGCTTCACCCGCGACCGCACGTACGGCCAGACCGCCGCCGACAGCGCCCGTCCCCGATGATGGCCGTCGAGCAGCCGGTAGCCGAATTCCCAGGCCTGCGGAATCTTGACCATAATCGGGTAGCTTTCGGGCAACAAATGGAACGGAGTGGGCGCGTAGTCCTTCAGCACGTCGAGCAGTTCGGTGCTGGCCTGGCCCGGGTAGTAGGTTTCCAGGGCTTCGATGATGGCTTCGGCGGCGCTACGATGGCCGCCGCCGGTGTCCGAGAAGAGGAATAGAATCCTGGGTGCTTCAGGCATGGTCGGCCGGCTGGCCACCCTTCACAACGTATCCCTTCATGCGTTTGGCCACGTCGCGTCGGGGTAGCAGCAAACGGCGGCCGCATCCTGTGCACTTCAATCCGATATCTGCACCTACTCGTACCACAGTCCAATCGGTTGCGCCACACGGGTGCGGCTTGCGCAAGCGAACAATGTCTTCCAATTGGATATCGGGGAGCAAGCTTGATCCTCAAGGGAAGCGACCGCCAGGATTATACCATCGGGGCCTTCCCAGCCCGAATGATATAATCGGCCCGCCATGCTCAACCAGCCGCTCTCTGTCTTCATTTCGCGCGCGGTGACCCTGGTGATCGCTTTCACCATCCACGAGTTCGCCCATGCCTGGTCGGCGGACGAGCTCGGCGACAACACCCCGCGCGCCAACGGCCGCCTGACGCTCAACCCCTTGGCCCACCTCGATCCGATTGGGTCGCTGCTCTTGCTGGTAGCAGGATTCGGTTGGGCCAAACCAGTTCCGATCAACCCGTATGCACTCGAACGCCGCACTCCGGCCGGGCCAATGATGGTAGCCGCCGCCGGTCCCTTGTCCAATCTAATGCTGGCGATCGTAGCCGCCATTCCGTTTCGAATCGGCCTGCTTGAGCCTTCGCAAACCGCCGGCCTGATGCCAACGCCAGCCTCGTTCCTGACCGAGTTCATCTGGATCAACTTGATCTTGCTTTTCTTCAACCTGATCCCTGTCGCCCCACTCGACGGAGAAAAGGTGTTGGAATACTTCGTCCCGGCCGGCGCAAGATCTACGCTCTACCAACTGCGTCCGTACGGTCCGATGCTGCTGATGGTGCTGATCTTTGTCGGGCCGCTGCTCGGCCTGGATTTGCTCAGCATCTTGATCGGATGGCCCACCCGCCAGGTGTTCCAAGCCCTGGTCCTGTGACCCGCGCCGGCTATCGGGTCCGCCAAATGCTGGCGGCCCTGCGGCCACGGCCGGACAGCCGGGGACTGCGCCGGGCGTCTGAGCTCCTGCCGCCGGCCCAGTGGCGCTTGTTCCAGGCTCTGCCGGCCGCCGAGCAAGCTCACGCTTTGCGTGTGCTCCATCGGCTTGAGCACCAGGGCGAGCAAAACGCCGATCTGCTGGCCGCGGCGCTGCTGCATGACGTCGGCAAGTCGCTCCAACCGATCAGCGCGTTGGAGCGCGCACTGGTTGTGCTCGTCGGCAGGCTGGCGCCGCAACTGCGCCGGCGGTGGGGTTCCGCTGGGGCCAACGGGTGGCGGCGCGGCTTCGTTGTTGCCCAGCAGCACCCGGCCTGGGGCGCTGAGCTGCTCGCCAAAACCGGCGCTTCACCCGCCTTGATCGAACTGGTCCGGCTGCACCAGACCGAACCTGATGAAGCCGCCAGCGGTGAAGATAGTAGACGATTGCGCGCCTTGCAGACCGCCGACGATTGGAGTTAGGCGCTTACCGTGACACTTGAGATTCTCTTCATTGGTTTGCAGGAAACCGGGGCTTCGCTGGCCATGGCTTTGGCCGAGGCCAAGGTTGATGCCGAGTGCATTGGCTATGACCGCGACAAGCAGGCTGCCCGCGCCAGCCAGGAATCAGGCGCCGTCGGCCGGCTCGTCATCAATCCTTACAAGGCTGCCCGGACAGCCGACGTGATCCTGCTGACAGGGTCCCCGGCCGAAGCCGACAAGTTCCTCGATGACGTTGTCGGCAATCTGAAGCCCGGCGCCGCCATTATCGATTGCTCGCCCTTGCGGGCTTCCCGCTTCCGCTGGGCTACCGATGAGCTCGGCGAACGGGCGCACTATCTGGCGGCGATCCCCGTCACCGGGGTCGACGCGCTCTACGACCTCAAAACCGACTACACCAACGCCCGCAGCGACTTGTTTCACAACAGCCAATTGGCGCTTGTGATCCCGGTGTCAACGCCCGAGCAGATCGTCAACATCACCGTCAACCTGGCGCAGGCGATTGGCAGCGAACCATTCTTCCTCGACCAAGCCGAGGTCGAGGCCGTCACGACCTTACTCGATACGCTGCCGGCCTTACTGGGCGCCTGTTTGTTGCGGATGGCAGCGGCAGCCCGCGGCTGGCCGGACATCCAACGCATCGCCGGCCGTCCCTTCGCCACGACGACCCATCACGCCGGGGAGCAGGATTCCGCCCAACTCAGCCGCCAACTGGTTGACAACCGGCAGAGTCTGATTGCCCACGTCGATGGCTTGATCGCTGAGCTGTCTGAGTTCCGGCGACTGATGGATGAAGACGAAGCAGACGCCATCGAAGAGCGGCTTGAAGCGGCCCTGGCCGCCCACGAAACCTGGTTGGCCAAGCGGCGCCGGGCCGATTGGCGCGGCGATGAAATCGCCCGCGGCAAGATTAGCAGCACCGGCGTGATCGGCAACCTGTTTGGCTTTGATCCATCCCGCAAGCGGGGTTCCGACCGGCCCGAGTGAACGGTTCCCTCCAAACCTACTTCGAGCTTCCGGGGCACGAGCAAGAGCGCGCCCAGCTGCCGATCCTGGCCGAGCTGATCGACCGGTACCGGCAAGAGACGCCATTCCACGGCCAAACCGTGGTCTTTGGCCATGTGCTGGCGCGCAACAGCCTGGTGATGGTGGAGGCAATGGTCGCCGGCGGCGCCGAAGTTGTGTTGTCCGACGCACACGACGCCCCCGGCGCCCGCCAGGTCCGGGCCGACCTGGCGCAGTTGTCAATCCCGGTGCTGCCGGTTGACCAGGCAGTGCAGCAGGCCGGCCTGTACTTGGATGTAGCCGCCGTGTTGGCCCGAGCCAAAGCGCCGCTGGCCGCCGCCGAGGTAACACGGACCGGTGTGCTGCACTACCTCACCGTGGACGTGCCGGTCGTCAGCGCCGACGATGCCCGCAGTAAGCTTATCGAGGGCTTTTACGGCACCGGCGAGTCATTCCTGCGTGCCTGGCAGCTGCTGAGGCCGGAGGATCCGCTGCCTGGCAAGCGGCTGGTGACCTTTGGCTACGGCAAGATCGGCCGCGGTGTCGCCTTCCGGGCCCGGGCCGGCGGCCTGGCGGTGACGGTCTTCGACCGAGATGATGGCGCCCGGGCGCGGGCCCGCGGCGACGGTTTCGCCGCGCTGGCGCCGGGCCAGACCGAGGCGGTCGAGCTGGCCCTGGAACGGGCCGATATCGTCATTGCCGTCACCGGGGTGGCCGGCGCGGTGGGCAGCAGCGTCCCTGTCGAGTGGCTGCGCCAAGGTGCGGTACTGGTCAACCTGGGCGCCGACGATGAGTACGGGCCGGCGTTCGGCGACGATGAGGTGCTCGGCGGTAAGATCCCTCCGCTCAACTTTCACCTGCCCCAACCGACGCTCAACCGCTATGTCGACGCCCCGCTGTCGGCTCACTTGCTGGCGCTTGAGCATCTTGTCAAGCAGCGAGCCAGCCTGCCAGCCGGCGTCCATCCACTGCCGGCCGCGCTGGACCGCTGGGTGATCGAACGCTGGCGCATGCACCAGCCGACGGAAGACCTGACGGGCATCGGACCCGATCTCGGCCTGTCGGCCTGACCACGCCGTTTCGCCCAGGTTGCGGCCCGACCTATAATGGCGGCGTGGCCGAGTACTTCTGCTACATCCTTGAGTGCGCCGACGGCACGTTGTACACCGGTTGGACGACCGATCCCGATCGACGCCTGCATGAACACAATACCGGCCGCGGCGCCCACTACACGCGCGCCCGGCGGCCGCTGCGTCTGGTCTACCTTGAGGAACACCCCGACCGGCGCAGCGCCATGCAGCGCGAACTGCAAATCAAGCGACGTGGCCGCCGGCACAAGCTGGCGTTGATCGAACGCACCCCCGATGCCATGGATCCCGAGCTGAACGAGGCCTAACATGACCGAACCCGAAACAGGTCCTTCTCCCACCCAGTGGATCGCCGACGAACTGGACGAGCTGCGCCAGCAGGGTCTGTTCACGCAAATTCGCACGCTCAGTTCGCCGCAGGGCGCCTGGCTGACGGTCGACGGACGCCAGGTGCTCAATTTCTGTTCCAACAACTACTTAGGGCTGGCCAATCATCCCCGGCTGGTGGCGGCGGCGAAAAAGGCGATGGACGAGCTGGGTGTTGGACCGGCCGCCGTGCGCACCATCGCCGGCACCATGGCATTGCACACCCAGTTGGAGCAGCGGATGGCCGCCTTCAAGCGCGTTGAAGCCGCCATCACATTCCAGTCGGGCTTCAATGCCAACCTGGCGGCCATCCCGGCGTTGGTAGGCAAGGGCGACGTCATCTACTCGGACGCCCTCAATCACGCCAGCATTATCGACGGCTGCCGTCTGTCCGGAGCCCAGACCTTGCGCTTCGAACACGCAGACCCCGACGACCTGGCCAAGCAGGTCAAGGCCAGTCGCGGCGACTTCGGGCGGGCACTGGTGGTTACTGATGGCGTCTTCAGCATGGACGGCGACGTGGCACCCCTGGATGCCATACAGACTGTCGCCGCCGATCACGATTGCTTAATGATGGTGGATGATGCCCATGGCGAAGGCGTGCTGGGCGAAGGCGGCCGCGGCATCGTCGATCATTTCAAGCTCCACGGCAAGGTCGATGTGGAAGTTGGCACGATGTCGAAGGCATTCGGCGTTGTCGGCGGCGTGGTCGCCGGCTCGCAGCGCGTCGTCGACTGGCTGCGGCAACGCGGCCGGCCTTTCCTCTTTTCATCAGCCATGACCGTGCCCGACACCGCCGCCTGCCTGGCGGCGCTTGACGTGCTCGAGGAATCGACCGAGCTGGTCGACAAGCTGTGGTCCAACACGGAGTACTTCAAGACCCGAATGGCCGAGGCCGGCTTCGACACGGGCCGGAGCACGACCCCCATCACGCCAATCATGTTGGGCGAGGCGCCCCTGGCTCAGGAGTTCAGCCGCCAACTGTTCGACGAGGGCGTGTTCGCCATGGCGATCGGTTACCCGACGGTTGCGCAAGGCAAGGCCCGCATCCGGGTCATGATCTCAGCCGCGCACAGTCAAGAGGATTTGGAGCGCGGCCTGTCGGCGTTTCAGCAGGTGGGCCGGGCGTTAGGCGTCATCTAACCCGCGGCTCCATCCCGAAACAAAAAAAGCCCTGACGAGGGCACGGTGTTCGTCAAGGGCGATGAAACGGCGATGTTCGGTGCGTCAGGGCACCCTAACTATAGCACAAATTGTGAAACTTGTCACGTGCGGGGGTGAGGGCTAGAACTGAAACCGTTCGCGAACGGGCACGATCTTGCGTTGGTAGTTGGTGACGAATTCCTTGAGACGGTCTTCCAACTCCTGGAAGGCTTCAGAGGCCAGCACCTGTTCCATGCTGATTTCGTCGGGTGCGGTGAAAGCGGATAAGCGCAGCGGATACTCGCCGTAGGCCGTATGCCAGGCCTCGCACATCGTCAACCCCAGATGCTCCAACGCCGGCACGAATTCGCCGAGCATGTAGCGGAAATAGGCTTCCCAGCGCTCGGGAATGGGGTCGTAGGTGATCAGGAGCTTGACCGCGTCCTGCTGCGGATTCATCGCGCCGTTGCGCTCCTAGCGTGACCGTGTCGAGGACTGCCTGGCCGATATTTAGCCTTGGGCGTAGGGCGGATTATAACACCCAGGGTCCAACCCTGCCCCAGCCGCCGATTCCAAGATGAGGCACATGATGGTTTTTGACATACAGCATTGGCGCAGCTTGTTCCCGGCGCTCACCTCGGGCCAGGTCTTTCTGGACAACCCGGGCGGCACGCAGATCGCCCGACCTGCGCTCGATCGCATGCAGCGCTACCTGGTGGAAACCAATGCCAACCGGGGCGGCGCCTTTCCCACCAGCCGCCAAACGGACGCCGTACTCGACAGCGCCCGGCAAGCCATGGCCACCTTCGTCAACGCCTCCCGCCCCGACGAAATCGTCTTCGGCCCCAACATGACCAGCCTGACGCTGGCGGCCAGCCGCTCGCTGGCCACCCGACTTATCCCTGACGATGAGATTGTGGTTACGCGGCTGGACCACGACGCCAACGTCAGCCCGTGGCTGCAGGCAGCCGAGGCGAGCGGAGCTCGAGTGCGCTGGGCCGATTTCGATGTTGAGGACTGCCGTCTGCGCATGGACGACTTGCTGGCGCTGATTGGCCCGCGGACCCGCCTGGTGGCGGTTGGCTTCGCCTCCAATGCCGTCGGCACCATCAACGATGTCGCCCGCGTGGCGGCAGCCGCCCACCAGGTCGGCGCACTTTGTTACGTCGATGCCGTCCAGCTGGCGCCCCATCGCGCCATCGATGTACAGGCCCTTGACTGTGATTTTCTGGCATTGTCGGTCTACAAGCTCTTCGGGCCGCATGCTGGTGCCCTGTACGGCCGCTTCGAACTACTGGATGAACTGCCGGCCTTCAACGTCCGCCCGGCTTCTCAGCGGGCCCCGCGCAAATTCGAAACCGGCACGCAAAACCACGAGGGAATCGCCGGCACGCTGGGCGCACTCGAATATATTGCCCAGATCGGCCACAGCCACGAGCCCACCCGGGCGATCGAGGCGACCGGCGCCGACGACAACTTGCGGCCCGCCCTAAAGCACGGCATGCGTGCGATCGAGACCTACGAGCGGCCGTTGACAGCCAGGTTGGTCGAAGGACTGCAGGCCTTGCCTGGCGTCCGAATCTTTGGGCTGACCGAACCCGAGGATCTGGCGGAGCGGGTGCCCACCGTGTCCATTCGCATCGAAGGCCATGCCCCACAGCGGGTAGCCCATCAATTGGGTGAGCGAGGCATCTACGTGTGGGACGGCAACTTTTACGCGCCGTCGGTCACCGAACGGCTGGGTCTCGAGCAATCCGGAGGCCTGATCCGCCTGGGTCTGGCCCACTACAACACGGCAGAAGAGGTCGACTTCTTACTCGAAAACCTCGAGCACATAGCGAAACAGGGGGCTTAAAGCACAGTCAGACATTCAGGTGAGGGGGGCACCCAAATGTCTGACTGTGTGTTCTGAGTATACCAACATCAGGAGGGTCGTCAAGGGGCGGGACGGTCACCGCA
>Ga0299906_10004337_pt1 | contig 11648 bp, 8 predicted proteins | sample RVTome_14_FD_200259 | JGI IMG/M metagenome (GOLD analysis project Ga0299906, IMG submission 200259) | Soil microbial communities from uranium-contaminated site in the Upper Colorado River Basin, Wyoming, United States - RVT145D125 (version 2) ... | reverse complement strand
TCGGGGCTACCTCAGTTGAGGTGCTTCGTCACGGGAGGCGCCGGGTTCATCGGCAGCCACTTCGTCGACGCCCTGCTCGCCCGGGGAGACGAGCTGGTGGTCTTCGACAACCTCTCGACCGGCTACGAGGAGAACCTGGCCCACCACGCCCCGAACGAGCGGCTGCTCCTGGTCCGCGGCGACCTGCGCGACCGGGATGCGGTGCTCGAGGCCATGGACGGCTGCGACTTCGTCTTCCACTTCGCCGCGTACATGAACAACCTGTTTCGCGGCGACGCCCACGATACGCGCATCGAGATCGACCACAACATCATCGGCACCTACCACGTGCTCGAGGCGATGCGGAAGCTGCGAGTGCCGCGGATCTGCTACTCGTCGTCCGCGACGATCTACGGCGACGCCCAGGTGTTCCCCACACCCGAGAGCTACATGCCGATCCAGACCTCGCTCTATGGAGCGTCCAAGTTCACCGGAGAGCTCTACACCGAGGTCTTCTCGAACTACTTCGACATCCAGTCCTACATCTTCCGCTTCGTGTCCTGGATCGGCGAGCGCTACTCCCACGGCGTCATCCTGGACTTCGTGATCAAGAAGCTGCTCCGGAACCCGCGCGAGCTCGAGATCCTGGGCGACGGCACCCAGCGCAAGTCCTTCCTCTACGTGAGCGACGGCGTCGCGGGCGTGTTCCGCGCGCTGGAGGGCTTCGGGGACCGGGTGAACGTCTTCAACCTCGGGCACACCGGGTACATCACGGTGCGGGAGATCGCGGACATCGTGTGCGACGAGATGGGGCTCGAGAACGTCCGCTACCGCTTCACCGGAGGCAAGGTGGGTTGGAAGGGAGACGCTCCCTTCGTGCACCTCGACGTGACGCGCGTCCGCGGGCTCGGCTGGGAGCCCAAGGTGGGCATCGAGGAGGGCGTGCGGCGGACCGTGCGCTTCCTGCTGGAGAACCGGGACTTCTTCGCGAAATCCGACAAGGTGTGGTGACGCGAGAGGCTGCGCCCCTGCGGCCGCCGAGCGCGCCGGGGCGCACGGCGCGAACCATCGCCCATCTGTCGCCGGCGCAGCTCTGGCACCGCCTGCGCCTCACCCTCCGGCGCAGGCTCTGGGAGCTCGGCTCCGAGCGCGTCGAGAGCCGCTACCGCCGGCGGGCGGCGGCGCTCCCCGCGGCCCGCTTCGGCCACCCGGGCCTGGCGCGGGTGGCGCGGCTGCGCGAGCGCCTGCGCCCGGGCCACGACGCGCGCCGGGTGGCGGAGGCCGCGCTCGCGGGCCGCTTCGAGTTCCTGGGCCGCTCTCTCGACCTCGGCCGCGACGTGGCCTGGCATCGCCCCGACCTGGACTCGGGTACGCGCCTCTGGAAGACCCTGCTCCACGAGTTCTCCTTCGCCGAGGACCTGGCGCGGACCTGGCGCGAGACCGGCGATCCGGCCTGCCGCAGGCACCTCTTCGCCCTGCTGGAGGGCTGGCGCCGGGCCTCGCCCATCGGGCGGCCCGGCTTCGCCCTCGACGCCTGGAACGCGAGGGCCGTGGCGAACCGCCTGATCCACTTCGCCGTGGCCGGCTCGCTGCTCGCGCTCGAGGGCGGCGAGGCCGAGCGCCTGGGTCGGGAGGTCGGCCTCCACGGCCTCTTCCTGCGCGACAACCTGGAGCGCGACCTGCGCGGCAACCACCTGCTGCGGGATGCGGTGGGCCTGGTCTTCGCACAGGAGGTCTGCGGCGGCGTGCCCGACGCCCTGGCCCTGCTCGAGGAGGAGGTCGCCCTGCAGGTGCTCGACGACGGCTGCCACGTGGAGCGCTCGCCCATGTACCACGCCCTGGCGCTCCGCGACCTGCTGGAGGCGAAGACCCTGCTGGGCGGGGGGGCCCCGGCCTGGCTCGAGGACGCCGGCCGGCGCATGGCGGGATTCCTGGAGGCGATCCTGCTCGGCGACGGCGACCTGCCGCTCCTCGGCGACGCCTGGCGGGGCGAGGTCGAGTGCCCCGCGCTGCTCGCCGCGGCGCGCGACGAGCTCGGCGAGCCGGCGCCGCCGGCCGCCGGCGGCGCCAGCGGCATCGCGGTGCTGCGCGCCGGCGCGGCCCGGCTGGTCTGGCGGGCCGGCCCCCACGGCCCCGACTACCAGCTCGGCCACGCCCACGCGGATCTCCTCTCCTTCGACCTCAGCCTGGGGACCCGGCGCCTGGTGACCGACACCGGCACCTCCCTCTACGACGCCGGGCCCGAGCGCCAGCACCTGCGCTCCACGGCGGCCCACAACACGCTGGCCATCGACGGCCAGGAGCAGATCGAGGCCTGGGGCTCCTTCCGCACCGGGCGCCGGGGCCGGGCCCGGCTGCGGGGCCGGGGCGAGTCCTGCGGCTGGCACTTTGCGTGGGCGAGCCACGACGCCTACGCCTGGCTCCCCGGCCGGCCGCTCCATCGGCGCCTGCTGGCGCTGTCGGAGCGCGCCGCGCTGGTGCTCGACGCCGTCACCGGGTCCGGGCGTCACCGGATCGACAGCCGCCTCCACCTACACCCGGATCGGGACCGCGGGCTGGAGGTGCTGGCCCTGGGCTCCGCGGCGCGGCTCGGGGAGGCCCCCCTGCACGAGCGTTTCGGAGAGACCCGCCCGATGACCGAGCTGCGCGTGGAGGTCGAGGCGCCCCTGCCCTGGATCGGCGGCTGGTGGATTCCGCTGCGACCCGGCGGGCGCGTCGAAAGCGATTTGCGCCTGCAGGGATCGGTGCTGGAGCTGCGCTGCGGGGGCGACGCGGGCCTGCACCTGCGCTGGGAGCTCCGGGACGAGGCGCCGAAGCCCGCGGTTTCCCTCGAGCTTTGGTCCGGCTCCCGGCCATCTGCTACCTAGGGCCCCAGCGTGATCGTCGGATACCACCGCAGCCACGAAGCCTCGGTCAGCGTGCTGGACGACGCGGGCGTTCCGATCTTCGCCGCCGCCGAGGAGCGCTTCACCCGCGTCAAGATGGCGGGGGGCTGGCCGCGCCGCGCCGCCGAGTACGCCGCCGCCCGCTACGACCTCTCCGGCGCCGAGGCCGCCCACGGCGGCCTGCCGCTCCGCCGGCGCCTGGGCCGCGAGGCCCGGCTGGCCCTCTACAACGCCACCCACCGGCGCCTGCAGGACGTCCACCCCAAGCGGCTGCGCAAGCTCCTCGACGTGGGCTTCGGCGCCACCCGCCGCGGCGAGGCCGAGATCTTCCGGGAGCTGCCGCGCCGCCACTTCGACCACCACAGCTGCCACGCGGCCAGCGCCTACTACCCGTCGGGCTTCGACGAGGCCGAGGTGGTGACCGTCGACGGCGTGGGCGACGCCTACAGCGCGCGCTTCTTCCACGCCCGGGGCGGGCGGCTCACGCCCCGGGCCGAGCTCTTCCACACGGGCTTCCCGCTCGGCCACTGCTACGAGTACCTGACCGGCATGCTCGGCTTCCACCCGCACCGGCACGCGGGCAAGCTGACCGGCCTCTCGGCCCACGGCAGCCGCGACGAGAAGTTGCTGCGCGAGCTCGAGACCTGGCTCGAAGAGGTGTGGTCGGCCCGCCGGGGCCGGCCGTACTTCTTCATGCTGCACAGCGAGCACGGCTCCAACGAGGGGGATCCGGACTACGACCAGGCCGTGCGCGAGCTGCGGAGCCTGCGCCAGACGCGCTTCGGCGACTGGTCCAACATGGACCTGGCCTGGGCGATCCAGACGATCCTGGAGCGCGAGGTGACCGCCCGCATCGAGCGCATCGTGCCCCGCATCGAGGGCCAGCCCATCTGCCTGGCCGGCGGCGTCTTCGCCAACGTGAAGCTCAACAAGCTGATCAAGGAGATGGGCTTCGGCGAGATCTTCATCCAGCCGGCCATGAACGACTGCGGGCTCTCCTTCGGGGCGCCGCTCCTGGCCCTGGCCGAGCGGGGCGAGCTCCGGCCCTACCGGCTGGAGCACGTCTACCTGGGTCCCGACTACGACGAGGCCGAGATGCTGCGCGCGGTGCGCGAGGCGGGCCTCGAGGCCCGGCGTCACGACCCGGTGGAGCCGCGCATCGCGGCCCTGCTGGCCGAGGGGCGGGTGGTGGCCCGCTACCAGGGCCGCATGGAGTTCGGGCCCCGGGCCCTCGGCAACCGCTCGATCCTCTACCACGCGAGCGACGCCACGGTGAACGACTGGCTCAACAAGCGCCTGGACCGCACCGAGTTCATGCCCTTCGCGCCGGCCACCCTGGACGACGAGGCCCGGAGCTCCTACCCGGGCATCCGGGGAGCCGAGCACACCGCCGAGTTCATGACCATCACCACGGACTGCTCCGACGCCTTCAAGCGCAGCTGCCCCGCCGCCGTGCACGTGGACGGCACCGCCCGGCCGCAGATCGTGAGGGAGCGGACGAACCCCTCCTTCCACCGGGTGCTGCGCGAGTACCGCGAGCGGACCGGCATCGGCACCCTGGTCAACACCTCGTTCAACATGCACGAGGAGCCGATCGTCTGCACTCCGGAGGACGCGGTGCGCGCCTTCCTGCGCGGGCACCTGGACTACCTGGCCATGGGCCCCTTCCTGGTCGAGAACCCGCGGCTCGGGCCCGTGGTGGGGCGACCGCCCGCGCGGGTGCCCGGTTCGTGAGCCGGGTCGCCGTCTTCGGTCTGGGCTACGTCGGCTCCGTGACGGCCGCCGCCCTGGCCCGCGACGGCCACCGGGTGGTCGGGGTCGACGTCTCGGCCGACAAGATCGGCGCCCTGCGCTCGGGCCGCACCCCGGTGCTCGAGCCGGGCATCGAGGCGCTGGTGTCCGCGGCCGTCGCCGACGGCAGGCTGCGCGCCAGCGACGACCCGGCCGAGGCGCTGAAGGGCGCCCGGGTGTCGCTGATCTGCGTCGGGACGCCGAGCCGGCCGGACGGCTCCCTCGACCTCTCCTTCGTGCGCCAGGTGGCGGCCCAGATCGGCTCGAAGCTCTCGCTCGCCGCCCCGGACCACCGGGTGGTGGTGCGCAGCACGGTGTTGCCCGGCAGCACCCGGGAGGTGGTGATCCCGGAGGTGGAGCGGGCCTCGGGTCGCCCGGTCGGCGACGGCTGGGACGCCTGCGCGAACCCGGAGTTCCTGCGCGAGGGCTCGTCGCTCGCCGACTACGACCGCCCGTCGCGGATCCTGGTGGGCGAGCGCGAGCCGGGCGGCGGGGCGCCGGTGCTCGAGCTCTACCGGGGCATCGAGGCGCCGCGCTTCTCGGTGCCCCTCGAGATCGCCGAGGCCGTGAAGTACACGGACAACGCCTTCCACGCCCTCAAGGTGACCTTTGCCAACGAGGTGGCCCGGGTCTGGCAGGGCCGGGGCGCGGATCCCGCCCGGGTGATGGAGATCGTGGCGAGCGACACCAAGCAGAACCTCTCGCCGCTCTACCTGCGGCCGGGCTTCGCCTTCGGCGGCAGCTGCCTGCCCAAGGACCTGCGGGCGCTGCTGGCCGCCGCCCGCGGCGACGCGGCGCCGGTGCCCATGCTCGACGCCGTGCTCGCCTCCAACGAGATCGAGGTGCGCCGGGCCGTCGAGGCGGTGCTGGCCACGGGTCGGCGGCGGGTGGCGCTGCTGGGGCTCGCCTTCAAGCGCGGCACCGACGACCTGCGCGAGAGCCCCTTCCTGGAGCTGGCCAAGCGCCTGATCGGCGAGGGCCTGGAGCTGGCCATCCACGACCCGGCGGTGGCCCTGGGGCGCCTCACCGGCTCGAACCGCGCCTTCCTGGAGGAGCGCCTCCCGCACATCGGGCGCCTGCTCCGGGCCAGCGCCGACGAGGCCGTGGCCGGCGCGGACCTGGTGGTGGTCGGCCACCGCGACCCCGCCTTCGACCGGGCCGAGGAGTGGCGCGCCGCGGGCAAGGCGGTGCTCTACCTGGCATGAACCTGCTCGTCGTCGCGTCGCGCCCGCCGTGGCCTCCGGTGATGGCGGACGCCATGACCGTCGACCGCACGCTGCGCTACCTGGCCGGGCGCGGGCACGCGGTCGACCTCTGCTGCTTCACCGAGAGCCGCGCCCAGGAGCGGGAGCTGCGGGCGGGCCTGGGGGGCGTGTGCCGCCGCATCGAGAGCGTGCGCCTGCCCCGCTGGCGCTCCTACTGGACGACCGCCCTGGGCCTTCCCGGCCGCCTCCCCATGCAGGTCGACTACTACCGGAGCCCGGCCATGGCGGAGCTCGTGGCCCGCGTGCTCGGCGAGGGCGACCACGACCTGGTCTACACCCACCTGATCCGCATGGCCGAGTACACGCGCCATCTGGACCGCCCGGTGGTGGTGAACCTGGTGGTCTCCCAGGCCCTCAACTACGGCCGCCTGCTCGAGTACGCCCGCGACCCGCTGCGCCGGCTCTTCTACGGCATCGAGCGGGCCCGGGTGCGCTCCTACGAGGTGGCGCTCTGCGCCGACGTGGACCGGGTGATCGTGTGCGGCCCGGCGGACCGGGAGGCGCTGGAACGCGAGGCTCCGCTCGACAACGTCTTCGTGAACCCCCACGGCCAGGACGTGCCCGACGAGGCGCGCGTACGCGCCGCCCGGCGCGAGCCGGGCACGATCGTGCTCTCGGGCGTGATGTCCACCTTCACGAACGTGGACGCGGCCCTCTGGTTCGCCGGGCGCATCCTGCCCCGGATCGAGCGCGCCGTCCCCGGGGCGGCCTTCTGGATCGTCGGCCGCAACCCGCAGCGGGCCGTGCGGGCGCTGGCCCGTGCGCCCCGGGTGGTGGTGACCGGCGAGGTGCCGGACGTGAACGAGTGGCTCTTGCGCGCCGAGGTGGCGGTGGCTCCACTGCGCATCGCCGCCGGCATGCAGAACAAGCTGGTGCAGGCCATGGCCTGCGAGACGGCGGTGGTGGCCACGCCGGTGGCCAACGAGGGCATCCGGGCGCTGCCCGAGCTGCACCTGCGCGTCCGCGAGGACGAGGAGGAATTCGCCGGGGCCGTGATCGAGCTGCTGCGCGATCCCGAGGCGCGGCAGCGCCTGGGCCGCGCCGCGCGCCGGCACGTGGCGGCGAACTGGACCTGGGAGGCGCTCTTCCTGCGGCTCGAGCAGGAGCTCCTGGCGGTGGCCGGAGGCCCGGCCGCGCCGGGCACGCAAACCGCGGATTCCGTAGGGTCTTCCGCGTAGGGTCTTCCGCGTAGGGTCTTCCGCGTAGGGTCTTCCGGAACGGGAGCCGCATGAGCCGACAGCTCTTCGAGTACCAGCCGGACTGGGGCTACCGCTTCGTCCCGGGGATCAAGGCCCGGGTCGAGCACGAGGGCGGCGGCTACCTGCTCCGCACCAACGACGCGGGCTTCCGCTGCCGCCACGACCTGGTGCGGGACAAGAAGCCTGGAGTCTTCCGCGTGCTGCTCTTCGGCGACTCCTACACGGCGGGGGACGGCGTATCGGACAAGCACCGCTACGGCGACCTGCTGGAGGCGCGGCTGCCCCGCCTCGAGGTGCTGAACTTCGGCCTCTCGGGCTCGGCCCCGGACCAGCAGTACCTGATCTACCGCCAGCTGGCCGCCGGGCTCGAGCACGACCTGGTCCTGATCGGGGTGCTGGTCGAGAACATCCGGCGCATCGCCTCCCGTTTCCGCCCCTACCAGGACGCCGAGGGCCGGCCGCTGGTGCTGGCCAAGCCCTACTTCAGCCTCGAGCCCGACGGCGGGCTGCGGCTGCACCAGGTGCCGGTGCCGAGGCACCCGATGGACGAGTCGGCCCTCGGCCGGGAGGACCGCGCCCGGGTGGACCGCGGCGGACGGCTGCCCTGGCTGCGCCAGGTCGTCGGCCGGGCCGGGCCCCGGGTGAAGGACCTCGCCCAGCGACTGACCCGCTACCAGCCGCTTCCCGAGTACGACCGCAGCGACGGACCGGAGTGGCGCCTGATGAAGGCGATCCTGCAGAAGTGGATCTCCGAGGTTCGGGTGCCGGCGGTGGTGTGCCCCATCCCGCTCTACCACTACGTCGAGGGCAGCGCCTCGCCCCGGAGCTATCGGGCCCGCTTCCGCGAGCTCGAGGGTCGCGGCGCGGTGGTGCACGATCCCCTGGACGACCTGCGCCGCCACTCCCCGGAGGAGCGCCGCGCCTTCCGCTTCCCGTCGGACTGCCACCTGACGCCGGCCGGCCACCGGGCCCTGGCCGGGAGCCTCGCGCCCTGCCTCGAGTCCTTCATGGCCGCCGGTGGGGACTGACCCGTGCCCGTCCACGTGCTCGGCATCTCGGCCTTCTACCACGACTCGGCGGCGGCGCTGGTCAGCGACGGCCGGATCGTCGCCGCGGCCCAGGAGGAGCGCTTCTCCCGGGTGAAGCACGACCCGCGCTTCCCGCGCCACGCCATCAACTACTGCCTGGAGGAGGCCTTCCTCGAGCCCGACGAGCTCGAGGCGGTGGTCTTCTACGACAACCCCCTGCTCAGCACCGACCGGGTGATCAAGTCCCTGCTCGCCGCGGCGCCCCGGGGCGAGGAGCAGTGGGTGCAGGCGGCGCCGGCCTTCCTGGGCGTCAAGCCCTTCGTCGCGCGCTACGTGCGCGACCTGCTCAAGGTGGAGGTGCCGGTCCTGTTCGCCCGCCACCACCTCTCCCACGCCGCCTCGGCCTTCTATCCCTCGCCCTTCCCCGAGGCCGCGATCCTCACCATCGACGGCGTCGGCGAGTGGGCCACCACCAGCATCGCCAGCGGCGAGGGCTCCGAGATCCGGGTCTTCGAGGAGATCCACTACCCGCACTCCCTGGGCCTGCTCTACAGCGCCTTCACCTACTTCTGCGGCTTCAAGGTCAACTCGGGCGAGTACAAGCTGATGGGCCTCGCTCCCTACGGCACCCCGCGCTTCGTCGACCGCATCCTCGGCACGCTGATCCACACCCGGCCCGACGGGTCCTTCCGCCTGGACACCCGCTACTTCGGATTCCTCGACGGCACCCGCATGACGAACGAGCGCTTCGACGCGCTCTTCGACGGCCCGCCCCGGGACCGGGAGGCGCGCATCACCCGCCGCGAGATGGACATCGCCGCGTCGGTGCAGCGGGTGACCGAGGAGGTGGTGCTGGGCCTGGCGCGCCACGCCCGGGAGATCACCGGAAAGCGCCATCTGTGCCTGGCCGGCGGCGTGGCGCTCAACTGCGTGGCCAACGGGGTGCTGCTGCGCCAGCGCGTCTTCGACCGCCTGTGGATCCAGCCGGCGGCGGGCGACGCCGGCGGCGCGCTCGGCGCGGCGCTCCTGGCCTCGCACCGCCGCTTCGGCGTGCCCCGACCGGGCCCGGAGCGCGGGCGCGACGCCCAGCGGGGCTCCTTCCTCGGCCCGGCCTTCTCGAGCCGGGAGGTCCGGGCCTTCCTGGACCGGCACGAATACCCCTACGAGCGCGTCGAGGACTCCGCCGAGCGGACCGATCGGGTGGGCCGGGCGCTGGCCGACGGCAAGGTGGTGGGCTGGCTCTCGGGCCGGATGGAGTTCGGCCCCCGGGCCCTCGGCGCCCGCTCGATCCTCGGCGACCCGCGCAACGCCGAGACCCAGACCCTGATGAACCTGAAGATCAAGTACCGCGAGTCCTTCCGCCCCTTCGCCCCCTCGGTGCTGGAGGAGCGCTGCTCGCGCTGGTTCGAGCTGGAGGAGGAGAGCCCCTACATGCTGCTGGTGGCGCCGGTGCGCGAGGAGCGCCAGGTGCCCATGGACCTGTCCGGCTTCGAGGCCGGCGACGACGACCTGCTCTCCGTGGTGCGCCAGGCGCGCAGCGACATCCCGGCGGTCACCCACGTGGACTACAGCGCCCGGGTCCAGACCGTCGACCGCGAGCGCCACCCGGAGTACTACGCGGTGATCGAGGCCTTCGAGCGGCACACCGGCTGTCCGGTGGTGGTGAATACCTCCTTCAACGTGCGCGGCGAGCCGATCGTGTGCTCGCCCGCCGACGCCTATCGCTGCTTCATGCGTACCGAGATGGACTGGCTGGTCCTCGAGGACTGCATCCTCGAGAAGGACAAGCAGCCCCCGCTGCCCGACGACGGGTCCTGGAGGCAGGAGTTTGAGCTCGATTGACGAAGCGGCGCTGCGCCGCTTGTTCCGGACCGGCCTGGCCCCGGCGGCCGAGGCCCTGCGGGCCCGGGGCGTCCGCTTCTTCGCCCCGGGCCCCGAGCCCGGACGCGAGAGCTGGTACGAGCCCGGCCCGACCGGCGAGCCGGAGCTCGTGGAGCTGGAGCCCGACGCCTTCGAGGCGGCGCTCCGCCGGCGCTGGGAGGGGGAGGGCCTGCCGGAGCTGGCGGGTCTGGCGGCCGAGCTGATGCGCCTGGCGCGGCAGGCCGAGATCGGGGAGCAGGAGTCCGCCGAGATCTCGCCCTTCGTCTACGTGATGTACTAGGGACGCCGTGAACCCCGCGAAGCGGATCCTGGCCCGCCTGATGGACGCCACGGGACTCTCCCGGGGCCTGCTGGAGCTCCAGGCCCGGGCCCTGCGCCGGCACGCCCGGGCGCTCAACTACCACGACGTACCGCCTTCGCGGGCCGCCGACTTCGAGCGGCAGCTCTGCTTCTACGCCGAGCGCTTCGCGCCGGTGGGACGCGGCGAGGTGGCAGAGCTGCTCCGCGGCGAGTGGCCCCACCCGAGGCCCGGCCTGCTGCTCTCCTTCGACGACGGGCTCCGCTCCCACGCCGAGGTGGTGGCGCCGCTGCTGGAGCGCTACGGCTTTCCCGGCTGGTTCGTGGTGCCCACGGCCTTCGTCGACGCGCCGGCCGGCGAGCAGCCGGCCTTCGCGGCCGCGCACCAGATCCACTACGCGGCCGAGTACGGGGACCCGCGGGCCGCCATGAGCTGGGAGCAGGTGCGCGATCTGGACCGCCGGCACGTGATCGGCTGCCACACCGCCAGCCACCAGCGGCTGCGCGCCGACCTGGGTCCCGCCCGGCTGGACACGGAGATCCGCGGCTCGAAGGCGAGGCTGGAGGCGATGCTCGGCCACGAGGTGGACGTCTTCGCCTGGGTGGGGGGCGAGGAGTGGGCCTACAGCGCCGAGGCCGCCCGGGTGGTCCGCGCGTCCGGCTTCCGCCTGGGCCTGATGACGAACAACGCCCCGATCCGGCCCGGCCAGGATCCCCTGCAGCTCCAGCGCACCAACGTGGAGGCCAGCGATCCGGATCCGGTGCTGCGCTTCCAGCTCTCGGGCTTCCTCGACCTCGTCTACCTGCCCAAGCGACGCCGGGTGAACCGCCTCACCTGCCTCGGGGCCTGACGTGGGCGACGCCGGGACCCGCTACCACGTGGACGAGGGCATCGTCGTCGAGCAGGACGACTGGCTCGACGGCATGGCCGACGAGGGTCGCCTCCGGGTCTTCGAGGCGCTGCGGGGCCTCGGGATCCGGGACCTCCGGCGCTTCCCGCCGGCCAAGCAGGGTCGGGTGCCCTTCGGCCACGAGCTGCGCGTGCTCGGCCGCTTCGCCCGCGGCGGCAACGCGCTCTTCGACCCGTCGGGCCTCTCGGGCCTCTATCGGGCCCTGGCCTCCGGGAGGCAGCGGCTGCTCTACCGGGCCTTCATCCTCTCGGAGCCCCTGTCCCTGGCCGAGTGGACGGGCCTGCTCGGCGAGGCGGAGCTCGGCTCCTGGCGCGAGCGCCGGCTGCTGCGCGAGACCGGCGGGGGTCTCTCGAGCCGCTTCCGCTGCTGCCCCATCGGCCGCGTGCTCCTGCTCGGCGACGCGGAGGTGCCG
>Ga0299906_10004336_pt1 | contig 11650 bp, 8 predicted proteins | sample RVTome_14_FD_200259 | JGI IMG/M metagenome (GOLD analysis project Ga0299906, IMG submission 200259) | Soil microbial communities from uranium-contaminated site in the Upper Colorado River Basin, Wyoming, United States - RVT145D125 (version 2) ... | reverse complement strand
GGGTAGATGCGGAAGATCCCCTCCCAGTAGAGGTCGGGGCGGAAGCGCAGGCCGTAGCCGAGGCCCACGACGGCGAAGGCCCCCAGGGCGATGGCCGCCAGGCTGGCCAGCAGGCGCCGGCGCGGGGCGCCCGCGACCGCCGCGGCCAGGCCGAGCACGGCGTAGGCCGGCACCAGCAGCAGGGCCGTGTACTTGGTGAGCAGCGCCAGCCCGGTGAGCGCCGCGCAGGCCGCGATCCGCAGCGGCCGCGGATCGCGGACCGAGCGCCACAGGGCGAAGACCGCGGCGAAGAGGCCGAGCGCGCAGCCCAGGTCCTCGGTCGCGAGCTTCGCGTGGGCGATCAGGTTCGGACACAGGGCCGCCAGGGCGGTGGGCAGCAGCGCCGGACCCGATCCGAAGAGCTCGCGGCCCCAGGCGTAGACGCAGAGCACGAGCAGCGCGCCGAGCAGCATCCCCGGAGCCCGGGCCAGGCGCGTGAGCCCCAGGAGGTCGTTGCCGCTGCGGAAGAACAGATCGTAGCCGTAGGTCGGCCGCGGGTTCGGCGAGCGGAGGTAGCGCGGCGCGTCCGCGGGGGGCGCCGACACGTCGAGGAAGAGCAGCGGCAGCGCCTGGAGCTTCTGCATCAGGGGCGGGTGGTCGGCGTTGAGGCGGTAGTCCCCCTGCGTCCAGTTCGCGTAGCCGGCCGCGATGTAGCCGGGCTCGTCCCAGGTCAGCGACTCGCCGAGGCTGCCGAGCCAGGCCTGGGCCAGGAACGCGAGGGCCAGGGCCAGCGCGGCGGTGGAGTGGAGGCGCTCTCGGCTCACGCGGACACGAACCCGGGCCGGCGAGTGTAGCCCGGACCCGCGGGCCGCTCAGTCGGCGCCGGGCGCCTCCGGATCGACGCCCTCGACGCGCAGGGCATGGCGCAGCCCCTCGAGCTGGGGGTTGCGCGGGTCGAGGCGGCCGGCGGCGCGCAGGTGCATCGCCGCGTCGTCGAGGGCGCCCTCGCGCAGGTGCAGCAGCGCCAGGTTCAGATGGGCGGACGGGGCGTTCGCGGAGACCTCGATGGCCTGCTCGTAGGCCTGCTTGGCGCCCTGCGAGTCGCCCAGGCGGGCCCGGGCCACCCCCAGGTTGCTCCAGGCCCGGGCCATGCCGGGCTCCAGCCGGGTGGCCACCTCGAAGGCGCGCCCGGCCTCCTCCCAGGGGGGCGGCTCGCCGGCGCGCTCGGCCAGGTGGAGCAGCTCGTAGCCGCGGTTGTTGTAGAAGTGCGCCAGGGCCTCGAGGTCGCCGATCACCCTCACCCGATTGGCCCGGTCGAGCTTCCCGCTGAAGTCGACGTAGACGCGCTGGCCCCGCTGAACCACCACCGCGGCGATGTGATCGGCCTGCACCATGACGGCGCCGTCGTGCCGCCACTCGGGCTCGGCCACGTCCACCTCGACGTAGTAGGCCCGCAGCCCGGCGCCCCGGGCCAGACCCACCAGCACCGAGCTCAGCGAGAAGCAGTTCCCGGCGCCGCGCTCCAGCGTGGCCGCCGCCGGGGCGGTGGTGGCCCACTCGTAGCGCAGGCCGAACACCGCCGGGTCCGACAGGGCGTTCACCAGCGCCTGCATGCGGGTCTCCCGGGCGCTGGTGCGGAGCACGCTCCTGGCCCGGGCCACGGGCTCCGGGCCGAGCTCGAAGGGGACCTCGATCTCGGAGGCCTCCAGGTCGGAGGCGCGTCTCGAGGCCTCGTCCCGCAGCTCGGTCGGTGTGTACTCGAGGCGCGGACCCGTCGCGCAGCCGAACGCGGCGAGGACGGCGAGCGCAGCGCCCACGATGCCACCGCCGACTCTGCCGAACGCTCCGCTCGTCCGCAGAGCCATCGCGGCCGGTAGTGTAGCCCGCGAGCCGCTAGATTGGCGAGCGGAATCCTTGCAGGCGACCCAGGCGACACGCTCGAGCGACGGGGCGTCCCCGGCGGGACCGCCGCCGCGGCTGGCGCCGCTGCTGCTCTTCCTGGCCGGCCTCGCGGTCTACTGGGGCATCCTGGTCTGGCACCGCGGCGAGTGGCTGCCCCAGTCGAGCTGGCCCTACTTCACCTACTACGCCCGAACCCTGCTCGACGGCCAGCTGCACTTCGGCGCCCTGCCGCCGGCGCGGCTGGACCTGGTGGTCTTCGAGGGGCGGACCTACATGCACCACCCGCCCTTCCCGGCCCTGCTGCTGGCGCCCTTCGTCGCCGCCTTCGGCCTCGCCTTCCCCGACCGCTGGCTCGGCGCGGTGCTCGGCGCGCTGAACGGCGCGCTGCTGCACGCGCTCCTCGGCGCGCTGGATCGGCGCGGCGTCCTCCGCACCCCCGAGCCGATGCGCCTGCTGCTCTGCGTCTTCTTCCTCTTCGGAAGCGTGCACTTCTACCTGTCGGTCACCGGGAACCCCTGGGAGCTGGCCCACGTGCTCTGCAACACCCTGGTCCTGCTCTCCCTGGGGCTGGTGCTGCGCGGCCGCTACGCCCTGGCGGCGGTGGCCTGGGTGGCCGTCCTGTTTACCCGCAGCCACGTCTTCGCCGGCTTCGCCGTGCCCCTGGGCCTGGCCTGGTGGCTGGAGGGGCGCGCCGGGCGCGCCGGCGGCGCGCGGGCCGCCGCGCTCCTGCCCGCGCTCGCGATCGGCGCCGCCGGCGTGGGGCTGCTGCTGGCCTTCAACGCCGCCCGCTTCGGCGACCCCTTCGAGAGCGGCGTCTCCTTCCACGCGCTGCACGCGGCCTTCCGCGAGCGCTTCGAGCGCCACGGCTACTTCGACTGGAGCTACCTGCCGCGCAACCTGTACGTGCTGCTGCTGGCGGCGCCGCGCCTCCAGCCGGCCTTCCCGTTCCTCGGCTTCTCCGGCGAGGGGCAGAGCCTGTTCCTGACCTCGCCCCTCTACCTCTACCTGCTGCGCAGCCTGCGCCGACCCGGCCGGCCCTTCGCCGCCCTGCTCTGGTGCGGGGTGATCCCGGCCCTGATCCCCATCCTGCTCGTGATGGGAACCGGCGAGCTGCAGTTCGGCCACCGCTACTCGTCGGACCTGCAGGTCTACCTCGTGCTGCTCACCGCGCTCGGCATGGGGGGCCGGGTCACGGCGCCCGCCTGGGCGCTCGCGGCCGCCTCCGTCGCGATGAACGCCGCCGGAGCCGCCTGGTTCGTCTCCACCTACTCCGAGTAGGCGCGGTGCTCCCGCCGGTAGCGGGCGATCTCCTCGGCCGTCTTCCGGTAGAGCTCCTCGATGCGGAAGGGCACGCCGCGCTCCACGCGCTTGGAGATCATCGTCACGGGGAAGATCGCGAGTTCCGTGTCCCCCAGGCGCAGCGCCCGGCTCCGCCCCAGCTCGTCCCGGTAGGCGACCCAGTGCAGGCCGAGCTCGGCCGCCATCACGTCGCCGAGGGCCACGCCGAGGGCCTGGAGCGCGAAGGTCTCCTCCGGATCGAGCGGGGCGCGATCGACGACCTGCTGGAGCACGCGCAGGTCGTCGAGGGAGCCGGCCAGGGAGGCCCCCACGTGGCGCCGCGCCAGGGTCGCCACGCGCTGGCGCTGCTCCTGGAGCAGCTGCTCGTCGTCGCTCCGCAGCGGGGCGAAGCGCTCCCGCGAGACCGCCTCCGGCACCCAGGGCGCCGTCAGCCCGGGCAGCGGCCCGCCGCTCTCGAGGCGCAGCAGGTAGACGAAGATCGCGACGACGAAGCCGAGCCCCAGGGTCAGGGAGAGGAGCGGGCGCCAGGCCGAGGGCCGCCGCCGGCGCGCGCTGCGGCTGCCCCGCGACTGGATCGGATCGCCCACGCCGGGAGGCTAGCGACCTCCCGGCTCGGCGAGCGGGCCCTCCAGAGCCGCGGCCAGGTCGCCGGCCTCGAGCCGGTACACCAGCAGCGACCAGCCGATGCGGGCGTCCGGCTCGCGCTCGCGCAGCCAGGACAGGAGCCGCGCGAAGCGGTAGAGCTCGTGGGCCTCGCGGAGCGGCGTCCAGTCGCGGCGACCCGCGGCGTCCTCCTCGGCGACGAGGCGGCGGAGCTCGCGCCAGCGCGCCTCGCGCTCCGGCGTCCAGGCCCCGCGCACCGCGGGCGGGAGGTGGAGCGCCTGGAGCATGGTCGCGCTCACCGCGTAGAGGCCCGGCTCGAGCGGTCCGGGCTCGCGGCTGCGGAAGGCGTCGAAGAAGCCGGGCAGCCGGCGGCACGAAACGCCGTGGTGCTCCGGCAGGGCGCTTCCGAAGTAGGAGAGGTAGCAGGGGGCCGCCTCGCCGCGCGCGCGCTCGGCGGCGAGCCAGTCGGCCAGGCCCGGCAGGTCCTGTCCCCAGTCCAGGTTGCTGTCGATCAGCAGGCGGGGGCCCTCGGCGGGCCCGCCGGCGGCGGCGTTGAAGAACGCCAGGTAGTGGGGCCGCACCGACCAGGAGGCGACCGCCGTCCCTGCGAGGAGCAGCGCCAGCGCGACGGCGCCGACGGGGCGCCGGCCCAGGCGCGCCGCGCTCCCGGCCAGGATCATGGCCGGGGGCAGCGTCGGGAGCAGGTGCCGGAGCCCGATGTTGATCTGGGAGCCGAGGGAGAAGGCCCAGTAGAGCACCAGCAGCGTCCAGAGCGGCGCCGTGCGCGGCAGCGGGTCCCAGGCCGCGCGCCGCGGGCCCCGGCGCCATCCGGCGAGGCCCACCCCCGCGGCCAGTGCCCACAGCGCCAGCGTGGCCAGCGGCGTCTTCACGGCCAGCGCGTACGGGAAGTACCACCACCAGCCCGTAGTGCTGCGCTCGCCGCGCAGGAAGGCCACGCGCTCGAGCGTCGACCAGTGCGTGTAGCCGAGGCCGTAGAGCCAGGGCTCGGGGAGGAGCCGCCGGTCGCGCGCGGCCAGCACCGCCGCCGGCAGCAGGCCGGGCGTGGCCTCGACGCGCGGCCAGTTGAACTCGTGGTCCGGGCCCCGGGCCCGGTACGAGAAGCCGTAGGCCGCCCAGATCGCGGCGGCGGCGACCGCGGCGACGCCGGCCAGGGCCGCGGTCAGGACCGCCAGGCGCCGCGCCGCGCCCTCCACCGGGCCCGACCGCGGCCAGCCCACCCGCAGCGGCACCGGCGACAGGGCGCGCAGCGCGGCCAGCACGCCGAAGACCGGCCACACCAGGAGACCTCCGAACTTCGACAGCATCAGGAGGCCCGCGGCCGCGCCGCAGGCCGCGATGCGGGGCGCGTCCACCTGCCGGAGCAGCCGCGCGAACGCGGCCAGGCAGAGCAGGAAGAAGGCCGCCTGGGCCATGTCGGCGGTCGCGAGGCGACCGTGGGCGAGCAGGTTCGGGCAGAAGGCGTAGAGCCACAGCGAGACCAGGCCGCCGGCCGCCCCGTGGAGCCGGAACGCCCAGGCGTAGACGAGGGCGCCGAGGCCGAGCGTCAGGAGCAGCACCATGCGGCGCGCCCCCCTCAGCAGGCGCTCCGGATCGTTGCCCACGCGGTAGAAGAGCTCGTGGGCCAGGGCCCAGTCCTCACCCTGCTGCCAGAGGCGACCCGAGAACTCCGGCGCCGCGGCGCCGCCCAGCCAGGCCGGCAGCGCGACCCACAGCTGCGGGAAGGCGCCGCTCTCCGGGTCCAGGCGGAAGTCGCCGGTGCGCCAGAAGCTGAGACCCGAGACCAGGTGGGAGGTCTCGTCGAAGGTGGGCGACTTGCGCGCCGTGCTGCTGTCGGCCAGCCAGGCCATCAGCGCCAGCAGCAGCGCCGCCGCGACGTGGCTCGCCGCGCCGCGGCCGCGATCCGCCTCCGGACGCCGGGCGTGCACGCGGAGCGAGCATACGGGAGTCTCTTGCCGATGCTACCCGGCATCGAGTGGCGGCTCTTCCTCGCCGCCTGGATCGCCTACGCCGGCTTCCACCAGGGAGGCGGCTGGAGCCAGAACGCGCGCTTCGCCCAGGTGCGCGCCATCGCCGAGCAGGGCCGCCTCGACGTGGACGCCTACCTGGTCTATGCGGGCGTGCGCGACGCGCCCCGCGGACCGCAGCTGGTGCGCGCACCGGTGGCGGGCGGGCTCTTCGAGGTGGACGGCCGGCGCTACGCGCTCACCTGGCCGGACGGGCGCCCGCTGGTCGGGGAGCTGCCGGCCGGCGCCGCGCCCGCGCCGCTCGAGCGGGTGGCGGCGAGCGGCGACGTGGCCTTCGCCGGCGGCCGCCTGTTCCCGAACAAGGCCCCCGGCACCACCTGGCTGGCGGTGCCGGCCTACCTCGCCATCCACCGGCTGTGGCTCTGGCGGGGCGTCGATCCGGACGACTGGTGGGCGCTCACGCTGGCGGCCTGGCTCAGCACCGCCCTCGGCGTGGGCCTCGCGTCGGCGGCGGGCTGCGTGCTGCTGCGGCGCGCGGCGCTGCGTCTGTGGCCCGAGGCGCCGCGCGCCGCCACCGGCGCGGCCCTGGCCTTCGCCTTCGCCACGCCCTTCTTCCCCTACGCGACGCTCTTCTTCGAGCAGGCCCCGGCGGCGGTGGCGCTGCTGGCCGCATTCGACCGCCTGTGCGCGGCGCCGGGCCTGGCCGCCGGGCGCGCCCGCACGCACGCCCTCGCCTTCGCCGGCCTCGCCGCCGGGGCCGCCGTGGCGACGAGCTACCTGGCGGCGCTGGCGCTGCCGTTCCTGCTCCTCTACCTGGCGCGCGGCGAGGGCGGCCTGCGCGGGATCCCGGCCTTCGCCGCCGGGCTGGCCCCGCCGCTGGCCCTGCTGGCCGCCTACCACCAGGCCTGCTTCGGCTCGCCCTTCGCCACGGCCTACGCCTTCCAGAACCCCCTCTTCCTGGGCGCGGCCGGCTGGCGGGGCGTCTTCGACGCGCCCGAGCCGCTGCGCCTGGTGGCGGTGCTGGTCTCGCCCTACCGCGGCCTCTTCTTCCACGCGCCGGTGCTGCTGGCCGGAGCCGCGGCCCTCGTCGCGATGGCGCTCCGGCCCGGGCGCCGCGCCGAGGCGGCGCTGTTCGCGGCGATCCTCGCCGCCCACCTGCTCTTCAACGCCAGCTTCCACGCCTGGCACGCGGGCTGGGGCGTGGGACCGCGCTACCTGGTGCCGGCCCTGCCCTTCCTGGCCCTGCCCCTGGCTCCGGCCTTCGCCCGGGCCGGGAAGACGACCGCGGCGCTGGCCGTGCTGTCGGCCGCCGCCATGCTCGCCTTCACCGCCGTGGACGCCCAGCCGTCCGTCGGTTCGAGCCCGATCGCCGAGCGCCCGGACCGCTCGCGCCTGTGGCGCGAGCCGCTCGGCGAGTACGCCCTGCCGATCCTGTGGAGCGGGCGGGCCGGGCCCATCCTCGAGGCCCAGGGCGCGGGCCCGGCGGGCGCCGAGCGGCCCCTCGCCCACTTCCGCGGCCCCGTGTCCGCGAACCCGATCGGCGTGTACGAGGCCTGGATCGGCACGAGGTTCCGCCCGCCCGCCCCGGAGCTGGCCTGGAACTCCTTCAACGCGGGCGAGCTGCTGCTGCCGGGAAGGCGCGCGAGCCTCGGCTTCCTGCTCGTCCCGCTCGCGCTCGCGATCTCGGCCCTGCGCGCGAGCCCGCCTAGAGCGCGGGCAGGCTGAGCTCCATCACCGTGCCGCCGCCGCTGCCGGGGCGCGCCGCCAGGCACCCGCCGGCCTCGGCCAGCAGGCGCCGGGCGAGGAAGAGGCCGTAGCCGCTGCCGCCGGGCTTCGTCGTGTAGCCCGGGTCGAAGATGCGCTCCAGCCGGTCCTGGGCGATGCCGGGCCCCTCGTCCGCGACCGCGATGCGCAGCTCCCGGTCCAGGCGGCGCAGCTCCACCTCGCCGTGGCCGCGTCCGTCCATCGCCTCCACGGCGTTCCGCAAGACGATCACCACCACCTCGAAGAGGTCGCGCTCCGGCATGGCCACGCGCAGGTCGCCGCCGTCGCCGGCCAGGGACCAGCTCACCTTGGGGTGGGAGAGGCTCACGTCCTCGACGGCCCGCTTGACCACGCCGCCGGCCTCGCAACGGCGGTCTCCGGCGTCCGGCGCGTCCTCCAGGGAGAGGCGGGCCAGCGCCTCCAGGTCGTCGATGGCGGCGCGCAGGCCCGCCAGCGCCGCCTCGGCGCGGCCGCCGGCGCTCGGCTCGATCAGCGAGGCGAAGCCCCGCAGGCTGTGGACGGCGTTCTTGAGGCCGTGGGCCAGGCGCGCCACGTTCTCGCCGAGCCGCCCCACGGCCCGCTGCTGCTCCAGCTCCTCACCGAGGGAGCGCAGGCGCAGATCGAGCTGGTCGCGCTCGCGCACCAGGTGCTGCTCGCGGCGCAAGGCGTGTCGGGCGATCCAGTAGGTGAGCCCGCCCATGCCGGCCAGGAAGCCGCTCTGGAGCGCGATCGTCATGCCGGGACTCTGGAAGCCGTGCCACAGCTCGATCAGCGACAGGCCGAGGATCGAGGCCAGCGTGACGGCGACGATCCCGGTGAGGGCGAACATCATGGCCGCGAGCACGATCTCGAGCCAGAGGCCCGCGATGAAGGGCGAGCCGACGCCGCCGGACAGCGTGGCCAGCGCCGACCAGCAGCCCACGCCGATCACCGACGAGGCGACCTCCGAGGCCCGGGCGAGCCCCGGCCGCCGGTGCAGGAACGAGCAGACCAGGTTCAGGGAGGCGCTGGCCGCCACGATCGCCACGGCCGCGGTGCCGATCCCGAGCTGCGACTGCTGGGTGTAGGCGAGTACGGCGCCGGCGAAGATCGCCAGGTGGCGCAGGAACAGCACCCGGTCGAAGACGAGCCCCGGCTCGGAGGAAGCGGCGGTCATCGCTCGGGGACGCAGTATAGGGCGCGGGTCCGCGCCGACGGCGCGCTCACGGAGCCGGCGCCGAGCGGGCGGGCTCGCGCCTCCGGTAGCCCTCGATGCGCGCGCCGATGCCGGCGGCGAGCGCGGCGTCGCCACGCTCCCGGGCCTCGGCCAGCGCGCGGCGCGCCGCGACCAGCGCCTCCTCCCAGCGCCCCGCGGAGGCGTAGGCCGCCGCCAGCGTGTCCAGGATCTCCGGCTCGCTCCCGGCGCTCTCGTCGGCGCTCTGCCGGGCCAGGCGCAGCGCCTCGGCGGGATCGCGCAGCTCCGGGTCCGGATCGGTCGCCAGCACCCAGGCCAGGTTGTTGGCGGCGTAGGCGAGCCCGGGGTCGCGCTCCAGCGCCTCGCGCCACTGGGCCATGGCCTCGCGGGTGGCACCGCGGCGCGCCAGCAGCTCGCCCAGGTTGGTGCGGATGTCGCTGTGGCGGGGATCGAGCTCGAGGGCGCGGCGCAGGTGCGCCTCGGCCGCGGCCGGGTCGCCCCGCTCCAGGGCCAGGCGGCCGAGCTGCGCCTGGGCCCGGGCGTAGGGAGGGTGGAGCGCCAGCGCGGCGCGGAAGAGGCGCTCGGCCTCGGCGCTGCGGCCGCGGGCGTGGAGCACCTCGCCCAGGTTGACGAGGGCGCGCGGGTTGTCCGGCGCGGCCTCCACCGCGCCGCGCCACAGGATCTCCGGATCGCGGTACTCGGCCACGCGGGCGCGCGTCGCCCCGGCCAGCGCCGCGGCCACCGCCAGGGCCAGGGCGCCGCCGGCGAAGGCCGCGCGCCGCGGCGGGAGCCCCGAGCGGGCGAGCAGCCACCAGCCCCCGGCCACCGCCAGCGAGACCAGGCCGGCCAGCGGCAGGTACATGCGGCGCTCGGCTCCCACCTCGGTGACGATCGGCAGCAGGCTGGTGGTCGGCGCCAGCACCAGCAGGCCGGCGGCCAGCGGGAAGCCGGCGCGCGGCCGGCACCAGGCGCACCAGGCGGCGCCGGCCACGAGCGCCAGGCAGAAGACGAGGTGCCCCGCCACGTCGCGAAGCGCCAGCGGCCGCGGCCAGCCGTAGTCGAGGACCAGGGGATCGGGCCAGACCGCGAGCCCCAGGTACCTCGGCAGCAGCAGGGCCTGGTTGGCGAGGTAGGTGTCCGGGCGCACGCCGAGGTCGAGGCCCGCCGACAGGGGCCGGGTGCCGGAGGCCTGGAGCGCCGCGAGCAGGAGCCAGGTGGCGGCGAGGCCCGCGTGGAGCCCGCCCCGGCGGCGCAGGGCCTCGCGGAACGAGCCCGCGTGGAAGCTGCGGTCGTAGAGCAGCGCCACCAGCGGCGCGGTCGCCATCACCTCCTTGCTGGCCATGCCGAGCGCGCAGGCCGCGACGGCGGCGGCGGCGAAGGCGCGGCGCTCGCGCCGGGTCGCCGCCGTGGCCACCCGCTCGACGCCCAGCAGGGTGATCAGGTAGAAGGCCGCCATGATCGACTCGCTGCGCTGCGTGGCGTAGGCCACGCACTCGCTGGCGAGCGGGTGCACCAGCCAGATCGCCGCGCCCGCCAGGGCCAGCGCCGGGGCGCGCTCGCGCAGCTCCGGGGGCGAGCCGCGGCCCCCGAGGCTGCGCCGCAGCAGGCCGAAGAGCAGCAGGCCGCAGCCCAGGTGGATGGCGAGATTCGCGGCGTGGTAGCCGCGGGGATCCAGGCCGTGCACGGCGTAGCCGAGGGCCAGGCTCGCGTTCACCAGCGGCCGCCCCGCCACCGGCGTGTCGCGGGGCGGGCGGAGCGGGCGCCAGGGCGGCCGCCAGCTCCGGATCGAGTGGTTCTCGACGATGGCCGGGCGGTCGTCGAAGAGCAGGGGCGCGTCCAGGGCGCCGCCCCAGGTCGCAACGCCGGCGGCGACCAGGATCAGGGCGCAGGCGGGTCGGCTAGGAATCGAGACGGATCGAGTGGGCGATGCGCTCGAAGCGCTCGACCACCTCGGGCGGGAGCGGCGCGGGGCCGGTGCCGATCAGGTAGACGAAGACCTTGCCCCGCCGGAAGAACCAGGAGAGCTCCTCCAACGCGACCTCGGGCCCCTCCTCGCCGCCGAGGCGGTAGGTGAGGCGCATCACGGCCGCGGGCTGCCCCGCCAGCTCCAGCGGCCGGGCCTCCTCGAGCACCTGGAAGCCCGGCTGGTGGGCGTGCTTGCCGCTGCGGGTGGCCAGCACGGCCTCGGGCGGGGCGTTCAGGAAGTGGAAGATCAGGTCGCTCTTGTCCCCCGGTCGCAGGGGCACGGCGTGGACGCCGAAGACCGGGCTCGCGCGCGGGTCCTCCTCCCCGGGCTTCGGCCCCATGCCCACCAGCGGCACCAGGCTCGGCCGGTGCAGCCGCTCCCACATCGCGGCCAGGTCCTCCTCGATCCGCGCGTCGGTGTCCTGCTTGAGGCTCGAGTGCGGGAGGAAGTACCAGTCGCCGGGCTTCTCGACCTCGAGGCCGAAGAGCCGGATGCGGTAGACGTCACCCTCCACCGGAGCGAGGATCGGCGGCTCCGGCTCCCCGCAGCCCGGCCCGGCGGAGAGGGCGAAAAGGCCGGCCGCCAGCAGGCCCGGGAGCCGGGCCCGGGAGCCGTGTCGCGATCCGCGCCTCACCGCGGCCAGTCTAGCGCTCGAAGCCGATCCAGTTGAAGCGCACCGAGAGGATGCCGAAGACCGAGAGGTCGTCGGGCTGGTAGCTCGCCTCGATGGGGCCGCCGGGTACGTTGGGGCCCAGGGTCGGCGAGACGAGCAGCGCATTGCCCGCGTCGTCGGTGAAGTCGCTTCCGTCGTTCTCCAGGGCGATCGAGATCAGGGTGTCGGCCGAGATCGAGAAGCTCACGGGCCCGATGCTCCCCACCTCGGCCTCCAGCCCGATCCCCGGAGAGATGCTCCGGATCAGCAGGGTCTGGCGCACGTTGCGCGAGCCGAGGGGTGAGTTGCCCAGGGCGGCGAAGAAG
>Ga0299906_10004332_pt1 | contig 11655 bp, 8 predicted proteins | sample RVTome_14_FD_200259 | JGI IMG/M metagenome (GOLD analysis project Ga0299906, IMG submission 200259) | Soil microbial communities from uranium-contaminated site in the Upper Colorado River Basin, Wyoming, United States - RVT145D125 (version 2) ... | reverse complement strand
CCTCGCGGCCGGCCTCGATGCGCTTGGCGATGGCGATCTCGCCCTCGCGCGACAGGAGCTCGACCGAGCCCATCTCGCGCAAATACATGCGTACCGGATCGTCGGTGCGTTCGACCGGCTCGCGCGTCGTGGTTTCGGCCTTGGCGACCGGCGTGGCGGCGACCACGGCGCGCGGCGCCTCGGCGGCGGCACCCTCCTCGCCCGCGGCAGGCGTCTCCTCGGCCTCGTCGGTGTCGATGACGTTGATGCCCATATCGGAGAGCATCGACATGGTGTCCTCGATCTGCTCGGAGGAGACTTCCTCCGAGGGCAGCACCTCGTTCAGCTCATCATAGGTCACAAAGCCGCGCGCCTTCGCGGTCTTGATCAGTTTCTTGACTGCAGCGTCAGACATGTCGAGCACGGGGCCATCGGCAGGCTCGGCCTGGGGTTGCTCTTGATCCTCGGCTTCAGCGGTTTTGGTTGCCATTCAATTTTACTCCGCAGCGCAGATTTCAGTTGTCAGCGACGTGCTCGCCTCAAGGGGCAAGGAGCGCCGATCGATTCGAAGCGCTCCCACCCATGCGCATATTCCTGTTAGCGATTAACGGGTGCTCCGTTAATCGTCAATTAAGCATGACCCGGGCCCAAGCCTTGTCGCCGCATATTTCTATACTGGCGCCAAGCTTGGGTCGACTGTCACTCTCCCCTTGAGAACGCAGGCCCGAAGGCCAAGACAGAAGACTATGAACGTGCCGTTACTTCCGCAATGTTGCTCCCATACTCTTGTTACTCAGGAGCACGGTCGGTCTGGCGGGGGTCTGCCTCAGCCCTCAAACCTGCCTTCAGGAAGCGCGTCCCGCCCCAAAAACCTATGGCCGCGCGGTGGTTGCACGTCTTGACCATGACTTGGCGAGGGGCGCTCCGCCTGTCAAGGCCGAAGGCCCGTCGGCCTAAGGAATTTCTCGCCCTTGATCCCGATCATTGCCGAGGGAGTTGCAAGAATGAGGCCGCTGCGGCCCGGACCCAGGATATTCACTGAAGTCGCCGGATCGGCGATGGCTGGGTGTCAGGCTCCGGGCGGGCTTCGGACATTGCGCGGCGTCGCGTGAATGTCGCCGAAGTGCCAATGGCGGACAATCTTTCGACGCCCTGAGTCCAGTCGCCAGTTTTGAGAACGCAGCTCGTCGACTCAGCGATTCGCAAACCCACCCCACCGTGCTGTTGTCACTGCGTTAGGCTTTGGGGCCAAGTCTCTCAGTATGTTGATTATGTATTAGCCTCGCTGTGATGGCATCGTTGTTCAACAAGCAGCGAAAGTGGAGACAGGAGATGGATCGACGCGTCGTTTCCGTGGCTATTGCGGCAGTGCTGGCCAGCGCAGGGCCGGCATTTTCCGAGCCGGTGCCTGCGACCGACGACACGCTGATAATCCAGGCGAAAGATCATGCCGAGCTCAACGAAAAATTTTGCGCGGCAAATCCGAACGTCGAGCACATATTCGTGCTGCCGGCCTCGCTTTTCGTCGACAGTCAGCAGGTGATCTGCGACAGCGGACCGTACAAGCTCTATCGGATTATCGAGCATGACGACACGGACGATTTTGAATACTTTTTAGACCCGCCGGTGTATGGCAAAGAAAATCGTTTGGGCTGCGATGGAAAAGCCGGGCTAACCATGCAGACCATCGCCGTGAACTGCCGGCCATTGAAGTGAATTTGCCGGGTCGGCCGAGCGCTCCCGCGAAGCCGCTGTGACTTTCCCGTGATCTTGGAGAGGCGGTTATGTCCGGATTCGATCCAAACCGGCGCAAGGCGCTCAAACGCATGGCCCTGCTCGGCGCTGCCGGCTTGATCGCCGGTATCCTGCCGGTCCGGTCCGCGCGTGCGTCCGGTCTTACGGCCGGTTTCGTCTATATCGGCCCGCGCGAAGATTGGGGCTGGAACGAGTCATTTGCGGTGGCTGCGGCGGCGCTGAGGGGCGTGCCGAACGTCAAGGTCGTCCAGGCGGATTACCTTCCGGAGAGCACCGACTACGGCAGCGGGAAGGAGACTCCGGAGACCAGAGCCTACACAAAGGCGATGGAGGACTTGATCGCCCACGCTGGCGCCGGCCTGATCTTTTCGACGTCGTTCGACGACGATCCTTTCCTGCTGGCGATGGCGAAGAAATATCCGGATGTCGTGTTCCGCCAGGCCTCGGCGCTCGCAAGCGGCGCCAACCCGCCGAACGTCGGCAGCCAATACGCATTGATCAACCAGGGCCATTACGTAAACGGTGTGGCCGCCGGCTTGAGCACGACCACGAACAAACTCGGCTTTGTGGCCGGCATGCCGTTCGGCACCGTGCTGCTCAACGTGAATTCATTCCTTCTCGGCAGCCGCCAGACCAATCCTGATGCAACCGTGCGGGTCATCTTCACCGGCGGGTGGGAGGACGAGACTCACGACGCCAAGGCGACGAATGCGCTCGTCGACGCGGGCTGCGATGTGATTGGGTGTCACCTGGACGCCCCGAGGGTTGTCATCGAGACGGCCGAGGGCCGCGGCGTCAAGACATGCGGTCACGCCTTCGACCAGGCCCCGCTCGCCCCCAAGGGCTACATCACCGGCGCCGATTACAACTGGACCGAAATGTTCGAGACGTTCATTGAAACGCTGCAGAGGGGCGGCACCCTGCCGAACTTCGTCACCGGCGGATACGATAAGGATTATGTCCGGTCGAGCCCGTTCGGTGCCGGAGCGACCCCGGAGGCGATCAACGCCGCCAAGACCGCCATGCAGGCGATGAAGAACGAGGACGCAATCTTCGTCGGTCCGATCATGGACAATACCGGCAAGCAGGTGGTGCCGGCCGGAACGACCTATGGACCCTATGCCGACGAACTTCAGCAGACCAATTATCTGGTCGAGGGCGTCATCGGCTCGATCACCTGATTGGACAAGAAATGTGCTGTCTGCTCTGGGTCAATCTGAGAAGTTCGGCGCTGGCTTGTGAGGTCAGCTTCCAGCGCGATTTCAGACATTCTCGCGGAGGCTAGCCGCGCTTCTCCTGGCGGCGGCCGCGCTCAAGCCGTTCGCCCTTAAGCCGCGCCACCGTCTCCTCAAAGCGCTTGGCCGCATCGCGGTCGCCGGCATCATCGGCCGCGTGCTGAGACCCAACGCTCGCGACCTGCTGCTGGAGCTGGGCGAAGCGCTCGAACTCCGCCTCCGTCATATCGGCGAGGTGATCGGCCCCGTCCTGAAGCTCGCGGGTGAGGCTCGGCAGCGCGCGGAAGCGATAGATCAGATCGGCGAACTGCGCCTCGACCTCGGCCGCGGGGCTCTCCGGCTGAAGGAAGGCGACGCGCTTGAAGGCGCTGTCCCGCCAGAGCGCCGCGAAGAGCTTGCCGTGACTGCTCCCGTCGAGCCGCTCGGCAAGACGCTCGGGCGTCACCTCCGGGTTCTCGAAAATGGTGCGGGTAACGGTTTGAAGCAGCGCTGCCAGCTTCTTGTCCCTGATCTCGATAATGGCAACCTCGTCGGCGAAGCGATCGAGCAGCCAGGGATGATTGACGAGGGCAAGGATGATGACGCTGGCGAAGCCGTAGGACGAGGAGACCGGCGCCGGGCCGCTTCTACCCGCGGGCCGAGGCGCTGTGTCCGCCGGGCCCCGCCGCGTGCCCTTCTCGCGCCACAGCGCAAAGAGCCGGTTCTTCACCTCGCGGCGATAGTGATCCCTCACCCGCGCATTGCCGATGTCGGCCAGCAGCCGCTCGAGCCGCTCCTCGAAGGCGGCGCGTCGCTCGGGCGTGTCGATGGCGTGCGTCTTCATTTCCCTCTGCCAGAGGACGTCGATCAGCGGGCGGGCGGGCGAGAGACATTCGGCAAAAGCGCGGGCGCCTTTCGTGCGCACGAGATCGTCAGGGTCCGAGCCCTCCGGCAAGAAGGCGAAGCGGAAGGAATGGCCTTCGCGCAAATTGGGCAGCATGCGGTCGATGGCGCGCGCCGCGGCGCCCTCGCCAGCCCTGTCGCCGTCGAAGCAGACGATGGGCTCGGCGGCAAGCTGCCATAGAAGCTCCATCTGGCGCTCGGTGAAGGCCGTGCCGAGCGTGGCGACGGCATTGGTGAACCCGGCCTGATGGAGCGCGATCACATCCATATAGCCTTCCACCACCACGACCTCGCCGCTCTTGAAGGCGGATTGCCGTGCGCGGGCGAAATTGAAGATGGTCGAGCCCTTGTCGAACAGCCTCGTCTCCGGCGAGTTCAGATATTTGGGCTCGGACGCGGGATCGAGCGCGCGGGCGCCGAAGGCGATCACCCGCGACTTGGCATCGAGGATGGGGATGGTGAGCCGGTTGCGGAAGCGATCGTAAGTGGGGCGGCCGTCATCGGGCTTGACGAGAAGACCGGCCTCCAAAATTTGCGCTTCGGTGAAGCCCTTCTTCAGCAGCGCGGTCTTTAGCGCCTCCTTGGCGCTCGGGGCGAAGCCGATGCGGAACTCTTTCAGCGTCTCGCGTGACAGACCTCTTCGCTCGGCATAGTGGAGCGCTTCGCGCCCATCGTGCGCCACAAGCGCTTCCTCGAAAAGCCGCGCCGCAGCCTCGAGCGCATCGAACAGGCCGAGCCGCTCCTTGGCCGTGCGCTCGAATTGCGGGTCAGGTTTCGGCAGCTCCAGGCCCGCTTCACCGGCGAGTCTCTCCACGGCTTCCGGGAAGGAGAGGCCCTCGGTCTCCATGAGGAAGGTAAAGACATCGCCGTGCTTGCCGGAGGAGAAGCAGTGATAGAAGCCCTTCTGGTCGTTGACGGTGAAGGAGGGCGTCTTCTCTTTGTTGAAAGGCGACAATCCCTTCCATTCGCGCCCTGCCCGCTTCAAGGGCACGCGGCGGCCGACCACCTGGGACACAGGCAGCCGGGCGCGGATTTCATCGAGGAACGAATCGGAGAACTTCATTGGTGGACTGTGGGCCTTCATACGTAGGCGAGGCGCCTGGCGATTCGCGTCATCACCATTATCCACTGATTTCGAACAAATAGGGAACTGAGGGCGGAAGGAGAAGGCCGATGCTGACGACGATCGTTTTGGTACTGGTGCTGCTCGCGGTTGTCGCCCTGGTGGCGTGGTGGATGCTCGATTTCGACATGCCGGAGGTGGTGATCCCCGTCGCTACGCCCGGTATCGGCGCCGGTCTCATTTATTGGTACGGCACAGCCCTGGCCTGGACGATAGGGCTATTGCTGCTGTTGGTCGGCGGTTACGGCCTGTACCGGCTGGTTGGCAGTCGGCGGCGCGACGACCAAAAGCCTCCCAGGTGAAGGAAGGTGGGACAGCGTCATGCGCCCCACCCGCTTCAAGGCCGGCTCGGGGGCCCAAACTTCATCTTGAGGCTTACGGCGACGATATCGAGGTCCTGCTCCGCCTCGGCAACCAGGTGAATCTCGCCCAATCCCGGAATCTCAGTCGTTCGGTCGATCGCGCCGTCCTCGAAGAAGACGTGGGCGTAGGCCAAATCCACGCTGGTCATGGGGCCGAGCCGGTAGGTTGCGCCGACGCTCAGCCAGGTCCGGTCCGTGTCAGGAACGCGAGTCAGGCGCTCGACCGCATTGCGGATCGGCGACTCCTCCCACGCTGCGCCGGCGCGAAGCGTGGTGCGATCGTTCACCTCAAACTCCCCGCCGCCCGAGAAGAACCAGCCATCGTGCCAATGAAATGGAAGCGCGGTCAGGACGGCGCCTGACGCTGCACCAAGCGCAGGATTATTCGTATGTGACTTGACGACGACTTGTTGGAGGTCGGACCAGTCGGTCCACTCCATAGTGCCGAGTATAGTGATCCGGCTGCCGACCCTTTGGCGAATGCTCAGCGTCGCGATTGCAGGCATCTCCAAGTCCGCGGAGACTTTCGCACGGCCCAAAGCCTCAACGCCGGCAACCAAAGTTTCGCCGTCAAGCGTGTGTTCGACCGATGAGCGGAAGCCTGCGCCGACACTCGTCCCATTCGACGGGCGCCAGAGAAGTCCAAGCGTATAGCCAAAGCCAAAACCGTCGCCATTGATCACGGCATTCGGATTGGGACCCGCGAGTCCCCCTATGCCTGGATAGGCCGACTTCAGCGCAACGTCGGCAAACTCGATCTGCGCTCCTGCGCCCACCACGAGGGTGGGCGTTACCCAATAAGAGGCGACCGGATTGAAATTGTAGGTCTTGAGCCGCGACGTCCTCCCCTCGAACTTTCCGGCCCAATTGTCATTCTCCGGTTCGGTCGTCACTCCGAACGGACCATTGAAGCCGAACCCTACCGACAGCCCGCCACGCAATGGCGCGCCCGCATAAAGAGCGGGAATAAAGGCAGGCCCGGCAAAATCTCCGCCGTTGGAATCGAGAAACGACAGCGGCACGCTTGCCGGCAAAAATGGCTGTAGTGCGGGCGCAGGCTCCAGCGAGGCCGTTCCGCTGATCTCAGTATCCGGAAGGACAAGACTCGCTCCTGCTTCCGCTTCAAGTCCCTGGGCGACCGAAACGCTCGCCGGGTTCCAAAAAATAGAACTCAGATCGTAGCCGGCGGCGACGCCCGCAAAGGCCGCGCCTAACCCGGAGGCGGATTGTTCACGTACAGCAAAGCCGCCCGCTTCCGCGGTGTCGCTCGCTGGTGTGATTCCGGCCACAACAGCCGCGACCACAATGACCTTGGGCGAGGGGCTGATCCCGGTCATTTCCAACTCTACCACGGGCGGCTTGTCGCCGGACGCGATCGCTCGCACATCGCTGTGGAGAATTGAACGCGCTACATATAAGGCAACGCCCTCCCGATCAGGGAGGGCGTTGCAATCATGTCTTGCCAAAGCCGGCAAGGAGAAGCGGAGCTAGTTCTTTCCGGGCGTGGCGGTGAGAATCAGCTCGGCGGGAGCCGCAACCGCAAGGGTCGATGCGTCGGCCCCGCACAGCAGGCTCATCGACTGGCGCTGCCCGCCGTCAAGCTGGACCATCTGACCCGGCTTCAGGCTGATGCGGACGCGCGCCGATGAATAGGGCGCATCGGGATCGGCATCCTTCCACACTACCGCATTGACCGCACAGAGACCGCGGTCCGGCGTGTAGAAGGCAACGACGCGCTGCGTGCCGATGGTGACGAGGATCGGCTCGGAAGGCCCGACCGGGCCCAAATTGGTGAGCGACTGATCGGCGCGTGCCGGCACGCCGGTCACGGCGAGCGCGATAAGCGCTCCCGCCGCAGCCATGCAGACGAGTTTGATGCGAGAAATTGGGGTCATTATTGGCCTCCGATTGGTTTCAACACAGAATCACTCCGTGCTGCATTGCACCGTCAATAGTGCCGCGCAGTGACGAGTCTATGTTGCAGTGCACTGACAAATGGACGCGTGGCGTGCCGCCGCAGTCGAAACCCGAACGAGCGATTGCAATTTCAGTTTGGGCGCGATTTATGCGCGTTGATTGTTCGCTCTGCTCACGTTTCAGGCAATGTCATTCCCGCGAAAGCGGGAATCCAGTAACCCCAGCGGTGCAATCAAACATCGTTCGGTGGTTACTGGATTGCCCGGTCAGCCGGGCAATGACAATGTGTGTTTAGCTAAGCTTCGCCTTCACGAGAGCGCTTGCGCGCGCGAAGTCCATCTGGCCGGCGTAGCGGGCTTTCAGCTCGGCCATCACTTTGCCCATGTCCTTGACGCTTGCCGCGCCTGATTTGGCGATGGCATCGGCGATCACCTTCCCCATCTCCTGGTCGGAGAGCTGTTTTGGCAGGAACTCGCGGATGATGACGATTTCCTCGCCCTCTTGCTTGGCGAGCTCGGCGCGGCCGGCATCGGCATAGATCTTCTCCGACTCTTCGCGCTGCTTGATCATCTTGGCGAGCAGCTCGAGCAGCTCGGCGTCGGTCGCTTGCGTCTTGCCTGCCGTGCGGGCGGCGATGTCGCGATCCTTGATGGCGGCGCTGATCAGCCGGAGCGTCGAGATGCGGCGTTTGTCTTGCGCCTTGGTGGCATGCTTCAAGGCGGCGGTGATGGTCTCGCGCATGAATCGCTTCGGGGTTTTGCGGAAGAAGCTCCCAAAGTAATCGACGGGCCTAGCACAAGCAAGGGAATTTGCCATGCTAACCTCTTGTTTTCACAAGAAAATTATTTGACCTGTGGATTGACCGCGCGGCCTCCGTGGCCTAAGAGTCCGCGGGCCCGGCGTGACGAGCGTGGGCCTCAGCCCTTGAAGTCGTAGTCTTTGCACCCGACCTTGCAACCGGGCGCCCCTGCCGAACGGCGCCTATAAGAGAAGATGACCGACACGAGTGAAGCGCTGGCCGCAGAGGCCGCACCCTTGCGCGCGCGTCCCGTCGCCGATTGGACCGACGAGGCGCCGACCGGCCTTCTCGTTCTTGCCGACGGCACCGTCATCGCGGGCAAGGGCGCGGGCGCGACCGGCATCGCCGTCGGCGAGGTTTGCTTCAATACCGCCATGACCGGCTATCAGGAGATCCTGACCGACCCGTCCTATGCCGGGCAGATCATCACCTTCACCTTCCCCCATATCGGCAATGTCGGCACCAACAACGAAGACATGGAGATGGCGAGCCTGGCGGCCGGGGGCGCGCTTGGCTGCGTGCTCAAGGCGCCGATCACGCCACAATCGAACTGGCGCGCCGCGCAAGGCCTCGATGCGTGGCTGAAGGCGCGCGGCATCATCGCCATCACCGGGGTCGATACCCGCGCGCTGACCACGCTGATCCGCGAGAAGGGCATGCCGAACGCGGTGATCGCGCATGCGCCTGACGGCAAATTCGATCTGGCCGCGCTCAAACGCGAGGCGGCCCAATGGCCAGGCATGGTCGGGCTCGACCTCGCCAAGGATGTAACGTGCGGCCAGAGCTATGCGTGGGACGAGACCCCGTGGCAGTGGGGCCAGGGCTATGGGCGGCAAGACGCCCCACGCTTTCATGTCGTCGCCATCGATTACGGCCTCAAGCGCAACATCCTGCGCGAGTTGGCCGGCGCCGGCTGCCGGCTGACGGTGGTGCCGGCCACGGCAACCGCCGAGGAGATTCTCGAGCGGAAGCCCGACGGGGTGTTCCTGTCGAACGGCCCGGGGGATCCGGCGGCGACCGGACTCTACGCGGTGCCGGAAATCAAGAAGCTCGTGGCGTCAGGCCTGCCGGTGTTCGGCATCTGCCTCGGCCACCAGATGCTCGGACTGGCGCTCGGCGGCACCACGGCCAAGATGCATCAGGGCCATCACGGCGCCAACCACCCGGTGAAGGACTTCACCACGCGGAAAGTCGAGATCACCTCGATGAATCACGGCTTCGCCGTGGACCGCGCCAGCCTGCCGAAAGGCGTCGAGGAGACCCATGTCTCGCTGTTCGACGGCTCCAATTGCGGACTTAAGCTGAAGGACAAGCCGGTGTTCTCGGTGCAGTATCACCCGGAAGCGTCGCCGGGCCCCCAAGACAGCCATTACCTCTTCACCCGCTTCGTCGCGCTGATGACGAAGCGCAAGGGCAAAGCGTCAGGCTAAGCCATGCCCAAGCGCACAGACATAAAGTCCATCCTGATCATCGGGGCTGGGCCGATCGTGATCGGCCAGGCCTGCGAGTTCGACTATTCCGGCACGCAAGCCTGCAAGGCCCTGAAAGAAGAGGGCTATCGCATCGTGCTGGTGAACTCGAACCCCGCCACGATCATGACCGACCCGGAATTGGCCGACGCCACCTATATCGAGCCGATCACGCCGGAGTTCCTCGCCAAGATCATCGAGAAGGAGCGGCCCGACGCGCTCTTGCCGACCATGGGGGGCCAGACCGCGCTCAACGCCGCGCTCAGCCTCGACCGGGCCGGCGTGCTCAAGAAGTTCGGCGTGGAGATGATCGGCGCCCGCGCCGAGGTCATCGACAAGGCCGAGGACCGCGAGCTGTTCCGCGAGGCGATGAAGCAGATCGGGCTCGAGACGCCCCGCTCGCGGCTTGCCGACGCCGCTTCGCTCAAGCGCGCCGACCGGCAGAAATACAAGGACGAGGTGGCGCGCATCGAGGCGTCCACGTCCGACCCGCACGAGCGCGACCGGGCACTCGCCGGCTTCGAAGCGGACTGGGCGCGGGCCGAGGGCGAGCGGCGGCGGCGCTACGTGGAGAAGGGTTTGGTCGAGGCGCTCGACGCCGTGCAGGAGATCGGGCTTCCCGCCATCATCCGCCCCTCCTTCACCCTCGGCGGCACCGGCGGCGGCATCGCCTATAACCGCGAGGAGTTCCTCGAGATCGTCGAGCGCGGGCTCGACGCCTCGCCCACCTCGGAGGTGCTGATCGAGGAGTCGGTGCTCGGCTGGAAGGAGTACGAGATGGAGGTCGTCCGCGACAAGGATGACAACTGCATCATAGTCTGCTCCATCGAGAACGTCGACCCCATGGGCGTGCATACCGGCGATTCGATCACCGTGGCGCCGGCGCTGACCTTGACCGACAAGGAATATCAGATGATGCGCAACGCCTCGATCGCGGTGTTGCGCGAGATCGGGGTGGAGACCGGCGGCTCCAACGTGCAATTCGCGGTGAACCCCGCCGACGGCCGGCTCGTCATCATCGAGATGAACCCGCGCGTATCGCGGTCCTCGGCGCTCGCCTCGAAGGCGACCGGATTTCCCATCGCCAAGATCGCCGCCAAGCTGGCGGTGGGCTACACGCTGGATGAGCTCGCCAACGACATCACCGGCGGCGCGACCCCCGCAAGCTTCGAGCCCACCATCGACTATGTGGTGACCAAGATCCCGCGCTTCGCCTTCGAGAAGTTCCCCGGTTCGACGCCGACGCTGACCACCTCGATGAAGTCGGTGGGCGAGGCCATGGCCATCGGCCGCACCTTCCCCGAGTCGCTGCAAAAGGCGCTCCGCTCCATGGAGACGGACTTGACCGGGCTCGACGACATCACCTTCGAGGGGCTCGGCCAGGGCGACGACAAGAACGTAGTCCGCGCCGCGCTCGGCACCCCCTCCCCCGATCGTCTCCTCAAAGTCGCCCAGGCGCTCAGGCTCGGCGTCGAGCTCGAGCAGATCTACGATTCCTGCAAGATCGACCCGTGGTTCATCGAGCAGCTTCAGGACATCGTCGACTGCGAGGAGCGCGTCCGCCGACATGGACTGCCGAACGACGCAGCCAATCTACGCGCGCTGAAGGCCATGGGCTTCTCGGACGCGCGGCTTGCCCATCTGGCCGGCCTCGAGGCGAGTGACGTGGCGGCTAGGCGCAGCGCGCTCGACGTGCACCCCGTCTATAAGCGCATCGACACCTGCGCCGCGGAGTTCGCCGCGCCTACCGCCTATATGTACTCGACCTATGAGGCCCCGTTCGCCGGACCGCCGCAGTGCGAGGCGCGGCCTTCGGCCAAGGAAAAGATCATCATCTTGGGCGGCGGCCCCAATCGCATCGGCCAGGGCATCGAGTTCGACTATTGCTGCTGCCACGCAGCGTTCGCGCTGTCGGCCGCCGGCTTCGAGACCATCATGGTCAATTGCAATCCGGAGACGGTCTCGACCGACTACGACACCTCCGACCGGCTTTATTTCGAGCCTCTTACTGAAGAGGACGTGCTCGAGATCGTCCGCACCGAGGGGAAAAACGGCACGCTCAACGGCGTGATCGTGCAATTCGGCGGCCAGACGCCGCTCAAGCTCGCGCAGGCGCTGGAGAGCGCCAAGGTGC
>Ga0299906_10004330_pt1 | contig 11659 bp, 7 predicted proteins | sample RVTome_14_FD_200259 | JGI IMG/M metagenome (GOLD analysis project Ga0299906, IMG submission 200259) | Soil microbial communities from uranium-contaminated site in the Upper Colorado River Basin, Wyoming, United States - RVT145D125 (version 2) ... | reverse complement strand
CTGACCGAGAAGGTCCACCGCGGCGGCGGCATGGTGAACCGGACCGAGCTCGACCAGCCAGAGGCGGAATGACCTGCGGTCGTGCGGTTTCCATCGATAGGGCTCGATGGTCGCCCCAACGAATTCGCATGTCTGCCAATTATATGCGTAAATCATCGCTGCAGTATACTCATTATTCCAATTGTCCAATACAAATGATTGGACAATTCGTCTTGCTCACACGCCGCTTTCGGCGAATATTGGGCCGAACGACCCATCCGTGGCCGCTTTTGTGATTGCCGTTGCCAAAACGGGATGACAAGGCGGTCGGGAGACAGGATGGGGTCGAGCGGCCGGGAGAGGACTGCACCATGCCGGAATCGACCCGCATCGATCCAAGCGAACTGAAAGGCCGGCGTTTCGGACGTGTCCTGACGAAGCTCGGGAAGATCACGCGCGATCAGGTTCACGAGGGGTTGCAGGTCCAGCGGGCACGGAAGTCCAAGGGCCAGTCGGTGCATCTGGGCAAGCTCCTGGTCGAGCTTGGGTACATCACCGAGCGGGATGTCCTGGAAGCGCTTTCCGGCCAGGCCGGCATGGCCATGGTGGACATCAGCGAGAAGAGCATCCCGGCCGAGGCGATCGAGGCCCTGCCTCCGGAGACGGCGACCACCTATCAGATCGTGCCCGTCGCGTTCGACAAGGCCACGCGAACGCTGACCATTGCCATGAAGTCCCCGGACAACTTCCGGGCCGTGGATGACCTGCGTCTGCTGATGGGTTTCAAGGTCCATGCGGTGGTCGCGCCGGACGACCAGATCGACGCCGTGCTGGCGAGCAAGTACAGCGGCGCCGGCAATGCCATGGCGTCCATGATGGCGGAGCTGGGCCAGGACGAGTCTCTGGCCTCGCTTCAGGGGAGGACGGACTCGATCGACCTGGACGAGCTGACCAGCGCCGCCGAGGACAACAAGGTCGTGCGCCTGATCAACCTGGTGCTGCTCCAGGCGATCAAGGACAAGGCCTCGGACATCCACTTCGAGCCGTTCGAGGACGAGTTCAAGATGCGCTATCGCATCGACGGCGTCCTCTACGAGATGATCCCGCCGCCGCAGCACCTGGCGCTGCCGATCGTCTCACGCTGCAAGGTCATGGCCAACCTGGACATCGCCGAGCGCCGCCTGCCGCAGGACGGCCGCATCGAGCTGACGGTCAACAACAACCCCATCGACCTTCGCGTCTCGGTGCTGCCGACCATGTACGGCGAGTCGGTGGTGATGCGGGTGCTCGACCGGTCCAACGTCCAGCTCGAGCTCGATCGCATCGGCATGCGCGATGACGAGTACCGGTCCATGCAGGAGCTGATCAGCCGGCCCAATGGCATCATCATCGTGACCGGCCCGACCGGCTGCGGAAAGACGACGACCCTCTATGCCGCGCTCAGCGATCTGAACGACCCGGAGACGAAGATCCTGACCGCCGAGGACCCCGTCGAGTATGACATCGACGGGCTGATTCAGTGCCAGATCAACGTCGAACAGGAACTGACCTTCGGCCGGCTGCTGCGGTCGTTCCTGCGGCAGGACCCGGATGTGATTCTTGTGGGCGAGATCCGCGACCTGGAGACGGCGCAGATCGCCATCCAGGCCTCGCTCACCGGACACCTGGTGTTCTCGACGCTTCACACGAATGATGCGCCGTCGTCGATCCTGCGTCTGACCGACCTGGGCGTGGAGAGCTTCCTGCTGACGGCGACCATCGAGGCGATCGTGGCCCAGCGTCTCGTCCGGCGCATCTGCCTGAAGTGCAAGGAAGAGTACGTGCCCTCCGAAGAGGAGCTGATCGAGCTTCAGCTCACCCGCGACGATCTCGTGGGCAAGACGCTCTATCGCGGGCGCGGCTGCGAGAACTGCAACCACAGCGGCTTCAAGGGCCGCCGCGCGATCTTCGAGATCATGCGACTGACGGACCCGCTTCGCGAGATGATCATCGCCGAGAAGTCCACCGCGGTGCTGCGTGAGGAGGCGCGGCGGGCGGGCATGAAGCTGCTGCGCGAGTCCGGTCTCGAGGCGCTGTTCGAGGGCCAGACCACCATTGACGAGGTGGTGCGCGAGACCATCGTGGAGGATTGACCGATCGCCGCCCGGCCGCGACGCCGGCGGCTCGATGCCGACCCCCTTGAGGGAGCCCGTCCATGCCGACCTACGTGTACGAAGCGTTGAATTCCGCCGGAAAGCCTCAGAAGGGCACGATCGAGGCGTCCTCCAGCGACGAGGCCATTCAGCGCATCAAGGGCCAGGGGTTCTTCCCCACCTCGGTGCGCGAGCAGAAGGTCAAGGGGGGGCCGGCCCGCGCCGACGAGAAGGGGCGGCGCAAGAAGAAGAAAAAGCGAGGCGACCTCACGACCTTCAGCATCGGCGGCGTGAAGCGCAAGAAGATCGTCAGCTTCACGCGGCAGCTTTCGACGCTCCAGGACGCCGGCCTGCCGCTGCTCCGCTCGATCCAGATTCTCGAGCAGCAGGAGCGCCCCGGGCTCATGAAGTCGATCCTCGGGCACGTCGCCGAGGACGTGGAGTCGGGCTCGACGCTTTCGGACGCGATGGCCAAGCACCCCAAGGCCTTCGATCGCCTCTACTCGAAGATGGTCAACGCCGGTGAGATCGGCGGCGTGCTCGACATCATCCTGCAGCGGCTGGCGAACTTCCTTGAAAAGGCGGCGCGGCTGCGGGCGCGAATCAAGGGCGCCATGATCTACCCGGTCGTCGTCGTCATCATCGCCGTCGCCATCGTGACCGGCATCATGGTCTTCGTGATCCCCAAGTTCCAGGAAATCTTCAACGACTTCGACGTCGAGCTTCCCAAGCTCACGCTCTGGCTCATCGACGTCAGCATGTGGGTGGCCGGCCAGCGCAGCGAGGACCAGAACATCCCCGGCTGGGTGGTGATCGTCTTCACCCCGTTCTTCCTGTTCCTGTTTTTCAAGCTGATACGCAAGACCGGGCCCGGGCGCGCCTTTACCGACATCGTGCGCCTGCGCCTGCCGATCGTGGGCAACCTCATGCGCAAGACGGCCGTCGCGCGCTTCACCCGCACGCTCGGCACCCTGATCTCCGCCGGCGTGCCCATTCTCGAGGCGATCATGATCACCCGGGACACCTCGGGCAATTACGTCTACGAGAAGGCCCTGACGAGAGTCCACGACTCCATCCGCGAGGGCGAGACGTTCGCGGGCCCGCTGCGCGAGGCCAAGGTGGTGGACTCCATCGTGGTCAACATGATTGACGTCGGCGAAGAGACCGGCGATCTGGACACCATGCTCATGAAGATCGCCGACAACTACGACGAGGAGGTTGATGTGGCCGTGCAGTCGCTGCTCAGCCTGCTCGAACCCCTCATGGTCGTCGTGCTGGGCGGCATCGTGGGCACGATCGTGCTCGCGCTGTTCCTGCCCCTGGTCAAGATGATCGAGTCCGTCTCCGGCGGCCAGTGATGGCCGTCCCGTCCGACCGCCGGCCCGGGCGCGCCTCGCGCCCGGGTCACCCGTCCAAACCGCGGAGTGCGACATGATTGTCTGCAACGACCAGCACGAGCGACAACCGGCGCCGGGGAGAGGGTTCACGCTCATCGAGCTCCTGATCGCGATCTCGCTGATCATCGTGCTCCTGAGTCTCGTCATCGTCGCGCTCAACCAGTCGCAGCGCGCCGCCCAGCGGGCCAACTCCCAGGCGCTCATGAACTCGCTCAAGCAGGGGCTCGTGCGCTTCCGCGAGGATGTCGGCTACCTGCCGCCCGTGCTCGATGGCGACCGCGCCCTGCTCGACCCGCCGCCGCTCAACGTCAACACTTTCGATGCCGCGGTCCAGGACTGGTGGTCGGCCACGAGCCTGGCCGAGTACCTGATCGGATACGACAGCGGCCCGAACGACGGCTTCGGCGCCAAGGATCCGTCCCAGCCGCCGGAGTCCGCCATCGAGGAGCTGCCGTTCCCGGGCATTCGTCACCCCGGCCCCGATGGCGTGTGGGGGGCCGGGCCGGGCGGATCGGTCGCCAGCCGCAATCCTCCCGTCACCGGCAAGGTCTTCGGGCCCTATCTCGAACTCGACAATCCGCGCCTGCTCGTGGCGGTGGATTACTCGGTCAGCCCGCCGCGCATCTACAACCCCGGCGAGGCCAACTACGACAACTTCCCCAAGGCGATCGCCGACTACTGGGGCAACCCGATCATCTACTATCGCCGCGCGTATCCGGAGGGCGGGCTGAACCAGTCCTACCGCGTCGGCGTGGACCGCAACGGCAACGGCACGCTGGAGCCGCACGAGCAGCGCATCCCCTCGCTCTCGGACGTCATCCTGCTTCGCCCCCAGCAACTGCCCGAGGCCGAAGTGGTGCAGGACGCCATCACGTTCGGCGGCCAGTTGATCGACATCACCAGCTTCGAGCTGCGGACGGCGGAGTTCGCCCTGTTCTCTTCGGGCCCTGACCGCCAGTTCAATCGGCGTCTGCGCATCGATGACCCCGATGCCCCCGGCAACGCGGTGCCGCCGGCCCTGCCGACGGAGTTCGCTAACCGTGACAATATCGTGGAGACGGGCAAATGACCGCCGCCCCCGGATTCACTTTCGGCGTTCGTCGGATTGCCGCGCGGCAGGGCCCGTGCATCCGGGGGCGGGGGTTCACGATGGTAGAGATGCTCATCGTCATCGGCGTGATCCTGCTCCTGACGGCCCTGACGCTCATGGTCACCACCGGCTTCGTGCGCTCCTCGCAGGTCCGCGAGACCGAGAACACCATGCGCGTGCTGGAGACGGCCCTGAGCGAGTGGGAGCTGGCGGCCGGCCGGCAGATCACCTACGGCTGGCCGGACACCCCGGTCGTCGACGCAATCTACGACGTCGATCAGGAGCACATCGAGACGCAGGGCGCGGCTCCGGCCTTTCACTTCGACGACACGGTCTTCGAGCTCGTCGGCATCATCGGCCGCACGAGGTCCGCCCGCGACATCATGGCCAACATCGATCCGGAGTTCCTGCTCGAGCTCGCCGACCCGGATGATCCGACGCAGAGCCGCAACGGCGTGCGCGATCCCTGGGACAAGCCGTTCAGGGTCGTCTTCCCCGGCCGGCTCTGGGTGCAGAGCGATACCGGAGTCCTCGTTCGCGATGAAGACGGCACGGTCCGCACGCTCATGGAGCAGAGGCACGGCATCGCCGTGGATCGGCGCATCCTGCTGGTGTGCGCCGGGCCGGATGGCACGTGGGGCGACCTTCAGCTCGACGAGCCGGATCCGAATGCCCGCGACCAGAATCTGCTGGAGCTGGCCGCCGACAACATCTACTCCTACGAACCGCTGAGGGACCTGCCGTGATGCCCATCGCCCGCACATCCCGGCGGCCCGGTCAGCGCGGCAGCGCGTTCACGCTCATCGAGTTGCTGGTGGTCATCGCCGTCATCGCCATCGTCGGGGCCATCGTGCTCACGGCGTTCCGCGGCATCGCCCGCGATGCGCGGCTGTCGTCGGGCACGAACACGGTCATCGCCGCCCTCGGCAACGCCCGCGCCCTGGCAATGAAGAACAATCGTCTTGTCCTGGTCGTCTTCCGGCCGCGCATGCTCGATGAGCGCACCCAGGTGGTGGAGATCGTCACCGCCCAGTGGACGGGCGACACGTTCGTGTACACCAACGACGTGGGCGACCTGGACATTATCGACCGGTTCCTGCCCATCCAGGGCGCGCCCGTGCGGACGATGCCCCGTGGCGTCAAAGTCGCCGGCCCGCTGTACGTCGAGACCGATCTGGATAACGCCGACCCGCAGACCGGCTTCCGCGATGACCAGTGGGGAACCCAGTCCGAGCTGGCGAAGATCACGGGGCTCGCGAACAGCGAAGCGCCGGGGCGCCTCATCGGCGTGATGTTTTCGCCCACCGGAGCGGTGGTGAGCTCCAACGCCGTCTCCAGCGCCGACGCGTCGTACATCGACTTCGACAAGCCGCCGACGCCCTTCGACCCCATCGGAATCAACCACAACGGCGTCTTCTACAATCTCTCATCCATCTCGACAGCGCCGCCCTCGGCGCCGTCGCTCGCAGAGCACTTCGAGAACGACGATGAGCCGGTGGTCACCTTTGCGCCCTTCGTGGCCGTCTACGACGACGAGGAGCTGCGCGAGCTTTCTGACGCGACCTCGTGGACCGGCGGCTCCGGGCGGGCGGCGTTCGAGGCCGACCTGCGGCTGTACCTGACCGAAAACGCCAGCCGCATTCACTTCAACAGTTACACCGGAGTGGCCTTGCGATGACACGGAAGGCGCGAAGGCATCCCGAAGTGACGGCGAGAAGCGGTCGTCCCGCCGGCACGGCTCACAGAGCCGTGGCACGCCCCCGCATCCGGGCGTTCCGGGCGTTCCGGGGGTTCTCGCTGATCGAAGTGCTCATGGCGATCTTCATTCTCGGCATCGGCATCATCTCCATCGCCACGCTCTTCCCCGCGGGCATCGCCCAGCAGCAGCGCTCCGCCGACGATGTCATCGGGCCCATCGTGGCCGAGAACGCCCTGACCGTGCTGCGGAGCCGGCTCAAGCCGGAGTACTTCGGCGAACCGAACGTGTATTTCGACGGTCCGCCCCTCAACCAGAACGCCCAGCGCTGGCGGCGCGGCACGCTGCCGGGCGACTGGGAGTGGCGCCGGCCGGTGTACATCAACGCGGACCAGAGCGTGGAGTACGACGACCCTTTCCCCGGCGGGGCCACGTACTCGATGTTCGTCTCCGCCGGCAGCATCAGCATCTTCCACGATGCGAGCATCAGCGGCGGCCGGCTGAGCAACACCACGGCCCGCGACAGTCTGCCGATCCCCTGGAACTACGAGCGCTGGGGCGAGACGCCCGATGATGTGCCACTCATCATCATCACCCAGGAGGAGCGCTTCTACCCGCAGGCGAGCGGCGAGACGCGCCCGCAGTATGTGTGGGACTGCATGTTCCGCCGCTCTCAGGGCCGCATCATGGTGGCGATCTTCGTGTATCGCATCACCGCCCAGGGCGGCCGCGCGGGCGTGCCGTACCGCATCGTCGGCGTGAACAACGGCGTGCCGCCCATGCCCGTTCGGCGGGCCCTGCGGCAGGATCCGCCAGCCAACATGGAATGGGACGTCGGGATGGGGTCGAACATCGATCCGAACGACCCGGGCGATGCGCGGATCATCCCCGGCACGGCGGCCGATGATGCAATGGACCTCTTCGATACCTTCTACCACTGGCAGTTCCCCGGCCAGCTCCTCCTCGACCAGAACAACAACATCCATCGCGTTCTCGCCGGGCGCGAGCACTCCTCCGAGGGTCCGCTGGAGCTGGCGCGGCCGGTGCCGGCGGTGACCGGCAACCCGTTCGACCAGTTCCCCAACGTCCTGCCCACGGAGTCGGCGAACTTCTACTACGGCGTACCGCAGAACGACGTCAACAATCCGCAGAACTTCGGTTTGGTCTTCGACGGCGTCGTCACCGATCTCTGGTACCTGCCCGGCGAAGTTCCCGTCGATGTCAACAACGACGGCAATCCCGAGGCCGTGTACACCATCACCCCCATTTTCGTAACGGTGCGTGAACTGTGATGCCCTGCCGCGCGATCCATGCCGAAGTTTGCCCTCCAATGACCCGCGTTCGGCGCATCAGGCGCCATCCGGGGGTCCGGGGGCAGCGCCATACGGAGGTCCGGGGGACCGGGAGACATGCCTCGCTCAAGGCAGCGAGGCATGGCACCCGCGTCCGGGGGCGCGACCGGGGGCGGGCGTTCCGGGGGCAGGGGTTCACGCTGACGGAGCTGATGATCGCCACGGTGATCCTGCTCATCGTCATCATCGCCACCTCCAAGATCTTCGGCACGGCCAGCGATGTGGCGGGCCTGGGCGAGGCCAACGCCGACATCCTCCAGGAGGCCGCGGCGATCGAGCGGCAGATCCGCGCCGACTTCGCCCGCCTCAGCTACGACGCCTTCTTCGCCATCCAGTCCAACGCCGTGCGCAACGACTTCAACGGCGGGCCGCTGCTCGACCCCAACCGCTCGCCCATCGACCGCATCCGCTCCGACCAGCTCATCTTCTTCGCCACGGGCCTGGAGAACACCCGCAACTTCAACGTGAGCGGTTTCCAGAACTTCGCCAACGCCCAGAGCCAGCAATCGGCGGCGGCCCGCGTCTACTACGGCCACGCCTTTCAGATTCCGGATGCCCCGGCGGTGCATGACGCAACGGTGGACTGGTCGCCGTGGCGGGCCGGGGCGATCACCCTGGCCGACCGCGATGGCGGGGGCAATACAAACTTCACCGCGCCCGTCGTGCCACCGTCGCGGTGGCTGCTGAGCCGTCAGGTGGTGCTGCTGGCCAACGACGGCGGCGACTTCAACGACTACTACGGCGCCGCCAATGCCGCGCAGGACATCTGGGACGCCGAGCTGCGCAACGGCCGCGTGGACATCGCCGGCTCGACGCTGGACACGGTGCGGCACGGGGTGCTCCGCAACGGCGACAATGACTTCACGACCGTCGATCCCTGGTCCGAGCAGGCGGTGATGATCGCCGATGCGTTCTTCTTCCCGCGGGCCGAGCGCATTCCGGCCCTGGACTCTTCCGACGCGAACAACCCCGATTTCGTCCGCCGCGAGGACCTGGCCCTGACCTCGCACGTCATCGCGGTCGGGTGCAGCGAGTTCCGCGTCGACTGGACGTACCACAACGGCAAGGGCGCGTTCGACTTCGACGGCATTGCGAACAGCGGTGACGAGCTCCGCGGCGTGGTCATGCCCGATCCCCACCCGCAGATGTGGTTCGGCCTGGACGACCTGCGCGCCTTGGGCAACTCTCCGGACTACGACGACCTTCGCTCCGACGGCCGCTACAACGACGTCGTGCGCTACCTGGACTGGGTCAACGCCGGGCTCGGCGCGGGGTCGATCTTCCCCGCGGCCATCGAGCGGCCGATTCTCGTCGGCGGCGGCGCGCCCAACCTCCAGTACCGCGCGTTCTTCGGCCCTCACCGCGATGAGCCGCGCGATGTGATCGACATCGATGGCGACGGCGACACGCTGGAGCTGATCCTGGATGCCGGCTACACGCCGTGGCCCGATGCCGTGCGCATCACCATGACCCTGCACGATGCCCGAGGCCGCCTCGGGAACGGCCGCACATTCCAGTTCATCGTCGAGCTGCCCCGGCGGGAGTAGGAAGACGGATTGGCCACGGATGAACACGGATGAACACGGATCAACGCAAAGAAGCATGGGGAGGTCTAAGAGAGGTTCGGAAATGGCTGGCAAGCGAGACAAGTTGACGGCAGGTCGAGCGACGCGCCGGCGGCGGATGAATGTTCGCGGCGCTGCCGCGCCCCTTCCTTCTTCTCCGTGCCCCTCCGTGCCCCTCCGTGGTGAATTCCGGATCAGGCGCGGCAATACGATGGTCCTCGTCGCCGGCATCCTGGTGCTGCTGGTGATCATCGCCACCGCGTTCATGTCCCGCGCCCAGGTCGGGCGCACCGCGTCGGTGGCCACCCGCGATGCCGCGCGGCGGGCGGATGTGGATGAGCAGATCGCCAGCGAACTGGCGAAGGCCATTTCCGAGCACCTGTTCGTGCGTCGGATGGCCGGCCCGCTCCTGCCCGGCAACAACAACTCGAATCGCCCCCGGAGCGGCCTGAGCCCGTTCGCCGGCCGCTACGGATTCGACCTGGGCTTCGATCCGACGTTTCCGGTCCAGCACAGCCCGTACAACTTCGCGCCCTACACGGTGTCGCCTTTCACCAACTGGCCCGATGCGGGCAGCTTCCAGGCCAACTACAACTTCATCAACGGCTTGCTGCCGCCGGGGCCGGGCAACGTCGGCGGCGGCGGGATGGGGCTGACCGCTCTTCTCAACCAGGAGGGCAACCCCATCGGCAACCCCGGCTTCGGCGACACGCGCTGGCTGCGCGACCTGGAGCCGCTGCGCTTCGACGAGTTCGTGCCGGATGCCGGGGGCGACTTCCAGCAGCCGGACGCCTTCTCCCACTGGCGGCACCTGTCGTACATCGCCAATGCCAACAACGGCTATCGCCTCGTCAGGGACATCAGCGACATCTACGACACCGACGGCGACGGCAACGGCGGCCTGCTCCTGGAGTTGAACGTGCCCGTGGAGCAGTGGCTGGTCAACGTCCAGCCCGTCCAGTTCGCCCCCGGGAACCTGTCGCCGAATTCCTTCACGTTCTTCGAGGAGTGGCGGCGATGGCTCAAGCCGGGCAACCAGGCCGAGCCGGGGTACTACTACAGCTACATCAACCTGGCGAGCCCCACGGGGCGATACGGCCCGCCGGCAAACTTCTACGACCTGTCCCTCTACGGCCCCGCCTCGGATGAGTTCGCCTTCAACACCGAGCGGAACATGATCTCCCGCATCCTCGCCGACGCCGACGGCGACGGCTTCACGGACTCCTTCTGGTGGCTCGTCCCCTCGGCCCCGGAGAGCGGCCTGCGGCACATCATGGCCGTCACCATCACCGACAGCGCCGGGCGGATCAACCTGAACACGGCCACGCTCTTCGACCGGCTCGCCACCATTGGCGCCACGCCCGCGGATGTCGCCCTCGTGGGCGACTATCTGTGGAACGACCTTGCCGGCAATTTCGACAACAACGTGGAGCGCGTGGGGTTCCTGGACAACTTCCGCAACTCCGAGAACGCGTGGGTGCCGCAACTACAAGCCGGTTCTCAGGATTCGGCTCCGGGCTGGCTCTATGGCTCGACGGCCCAGTACTTCGACGATCCTGGTGAACCTCGTCGCATCGAAATGTGGGACTTCAATGCCAATGGGAGTCTTCCCGAGAATTTCCTCGGCGCGCTCGGCGTTCTGCGCCCGGATGGTCTGGGGCTCGACGTCACCACGGGACTTCCCGGCTATGCATTCGATCTGAACCCGAGTTTTCCGACCACGCAGATCGCGCTGACCAATCCGCTCGACCGGCTGTTCTACTGGCAGAACTCCGGCAGCCGCCTCCTGAACCCGCGCTACGACTTCACTCCGTTCACCATGGCCGACGAGCTGGAGCTGCGCGGCAACGAGGGCCAGAACAACTCCTGGTACGCCAGCCGCCTCGAGCTTTCGCTTCAGAGCAACGTCAACTCGCAGCCCGGCGCCCAGTTTCTGCGCGGCAACAACGCCCGCGCCGAAACGAGCGAATACCTCGACCAGCTCACCGCCCGCGAGCTGCTCTTCGACCCGCGGCACCGGATGACCACCTACAACGCCACGCGCAACGACCTCATGCCGCCGTGGCTGTGGTGGCGGTGGAATGCCGCGCCCGCACTATTTGAAGATCTCGTCACGGCCAATGGTTTCATTAATGACGTCCCCGAGCAGGAGCGTTTCAACTACTTCCTCAACCAGACGAAGTTCAAGCTCGACTTGCGCGAGATCGATGCGGCCGGCCACGATCTGACATTCGGGACTCCTGATGATCCGCTGTTCAATCCCGGCGAGCTGTCGTTCGACAACCGCCTGGTCTGGACGCTCCTGCTGGCCCTCAGCGATGGCGACGACCTGTTCGGCGACACATACTACGGATCGTATAACGGCGCTGGCAGCCCGGAATTCGAGGACACGCGCCGCCTCGCCGCCGCTTTTGCCGCCAACATCAAGTCCTACCGCACTCCCGGCGA
>Ga0299906_10004329_pt1 | contig 11659 bp, 12 predicted proteins | sample RVTome_14_FD_200259 | JGI IMG/M metagenome (GOLD analysis project Ga0299906, IMG submission 200259) | Soil microbial communities from uranium-contaminated site in the Upper Colorado River Basin, Wyoming, United States - RVT145D125 (version 2) ... | reverse complement strand
CGAGAGGGTGTGCGCGTCAAGCACGTCGTCGGGATCAACACCCTGAAGATGTACGACAAGGCCCACTCCGTCCCTCCGGTTCGCGGCAAGGTGCCCGCTGCGCTCCGGATCGAGAGCACGATGAACAACCCCTCCGACTTCAAGGTCCGCCGGAAAGCTCACGGGGACCCCCACAGCGCTTCCAAGCTGCGCCCTCTGCGGAAGGGGGTCGCCGACATGCGCCGTCGAGCTCGCCTCTGCCAGGCCGCCAACGACCGCTACGCCGACGCCCTCGCCCTCGCCGACGACGACACGAAGGTCCACGAGGTCCTCGAGCCCGTCATCAAGCCTGCCGACCTCGCCGGCCGTCGAGTTCGCGCGCTCCGCCCCTGGGCCGATCCCGACCTGCCCCTCCTGCGCGCCATCTCCCGCGGCGAGTTCCTGCTGAACGGCTTCCGCAACCGCGATCTCATGCCCCTCCTGTTCACCGACGACCCGAGCTCCCCTGAAGAACGCCGGAAGCGAAGCGCCCGGATCACCTACCTGCTTCGCATTCTTCGCGGTCATGGCCTCATCGAGAAGGTCCAGGCGACACACCGCTACCTCGTCACCGCAAAAGGCCGCCGCCTCATCGCCGCCGTCATCGCAACAGACCAATCCACCATAAGTCGGCTCAAGAAATGCGCTTAGGATTCTTGAACGCCGGTCAACATCTGCGGGCTCGGAGGCTCAGAGGGGTGCGCGGCGTGACGAACAAGATCACCGTCCGAGGCCCCAGCGTGGAGGCGTCGCGGATCCGCGAGTCGATCGAGGACGCGCTCGCACGCCAGGCCGAGCGCGAGGCCAGGCGCATCCACATCGAGGTCGACCAAGGAGCCGTCAGGCTGACCGGGGTCGTCCGCTCATGGTCCGAGCGCCGCGCCGTCGAGCGCGCCGCGGGCTTCGCGCCCGGGGTGGTGCGCATCCAGGACGACCTCGTCGTCAACAGCTACTCCTGAGACCTCCGGCTGGGGCCGCACCGGTGCGCGGCCGTGCCGGTAGAGGGCGCGGCGCTCACAGCAGGTCGCCACCGACCTCGTAGCGCTCGCGCACGGCGTGGATGGCGGCGTCGTTGAAGTCGGCGAGCTTGCCGAGCCGGTGGCTCTCCTCCAGGTCGCGGATGCGCTGCGCCAGCGCGGCGTCGCGGAACACGTCTCCGATCCAGCGCGAGAGATCGCCGCGGAGCAGGTGTCCGGCCATGTGCTCGACCGGCGTGGCCGCGAGCGCGCCGACGAGCTCGTGCAGCGAGCCCACCACGGGGCCGGCTGCACCGTCGTCGAAGGCGAAGCGGAAAGCCGCGTCGGCGCCGACGGGCACGTCGAGGTACTTGTGGCGATGGCGTACGTGCGGCGTCAGGCGCGGGGCGAGCCGGAAGCGCCGCAGGGACCGCCCGGCCTCCTCGCTCCCCGGCAGCAGGCACGCCTCGTCGATCTCCAGGCTGCGCAGGGTCTCCTCCCAGTGCGCGAGGTCCTCGCCGCCGCGCCATCTCGCATGCAGGAGGCGCACCTCCGCCGGGTCCGTCTCGCGCGTGACGATGACACACTCGCTCGCGGCAACGACGTCGGCGTGCAGCCCGGAGGCGCGGTACGTGATGAACGTGTAGCCGGCGAGCTGCGCGTCGAGCATGCGCGCCTCGGCCGGCTCGTTCAGATAGTAGTGCGCCTCGTCGACGACGATGCGGTGCGGCAAACCCGTCCGCTTGCGCAGGTCGGTCAGCATGCGCAGGGCGCGCACGACGTAGGCGTGCTTGTCGGGGTTCTCGAGCCGCGCCAAGTCCACGATCACGCTGACGTCGGCGTGGCGCAGCGTCCGGGCCAGCTCGTTCATCGAGGGCGGCGGGTCGTCGCCGCCCAGCAGCACGACGCCCGGCAGCGCCTCGAGCGCCTCGTAGTCGCCCTCGGGATCGAGCAGGCAGATGCAGTAGCCCTGCAGGACGAGCTGCTCGCACAGGAGGCCAGCGACCCACGACTTGCCCGAACGCGGGTCGCCCACGACGAGCACGTTGCGCCCGCGCATGGCGAGCGAGACGAGCTCGCCCGCGGCGTCGCGACCCAGGACGAGGCTGCGCCGCGCGGCCGGCGGCGACAGGATGCACGGGCCTGCGGAGATCGACCGCAGGTAGGCGGCCACGGCCTCCGGACCCTCGCCCTCGAGCACGACGTCCGCCGCGGCGCGGAGGGCGGCGCTTCCCCACTGCACCGCGACGCCGATCTCGCACGCGGAGAGGAGCTCGTGGTCGTTCTCGGCGTCCCCCACGCCGATCGCGTTGTGCACGGAGAGGCGCATGGCTCGCAGCGCCTCGCGCAGCCCGGTCGCCTTGCTGACCGCAGGCGGCAGCACCATGAGCCGCCCGCGGTTGAAGTGCAGGGTCAGGGGGAACTCCAGCTCGCGGATGACGTCGAGCGCCGCGTGGGCCGCGGAGGCGTCGAGCTCGACGATGCACTCGCCGGCCCGCGCGTCGAGCCCGCGCGCGCGCAGCGCGTCGAGCAAGTCGCCCGGACAGCGTGGTGCGGAGTGCGCCGAACGGCCGGCGCGCGGGAAGGCGGTCACCGCGCCGTTCTCGGCGACCACCGCGTCGAACAGACGCAGATCGCCCATCACGGAGCGAAGGTCCGAGAGGATCCGCCCCGTGACGAGGACGACGACCAGCCCCAGGTCGCGCACCTCCAGGATCGCCGCCCGCACGTCCGGATGCAGCCGGCCGTGCACGGCGATCGTGCCGTCGTAGTCGAGCGCGAGCACGCGCAGCTTCACGCCATGATTCTGTCGTCTCGAGCCGCCGCGCGCTGCCCCGGCTCCTACGCCCAGCGCCAGGGCCGAAGTGCGCGCTTACGCCCCGCGACTCCCGCCGCGGGCCGTGGGAGGATGGCGCGCGCCGCGTGCGGCGTTGCCGATCCCTCCGCGCCGCGGGGGCTCCCCCGAGGAGGCCGAGCGATCGCCCGTCCAGAACGCAGAGATCGCGCGGGTCTCCGAGCAGGTCGCCGACCTGCTCGAGATCCAGGAGGCCAACCCTTTCCGGGTGCGCGCCTACCGCACGGCGGCCGAGACGGTGCGCGGGCGGCCGCGCGCCCTGCACCAGCTCGTGCGCAAGGGCGAGGGCCTCTCGCGGCTTCCGGGCATCGGCAAGGACCTCGCCGGCAAGATCGCCGAGATCGTCCGCCGACCAAGAGCGATTCGACCTCGGGCGCCGAAGCGAGCACGCGGACCGCGTCGCGGTACCTCTCGGTCCGCGCGTCGCCGATGATGTCGACGGGGTTGCCGCGCGACCACGTCGAAGGGAGGACCCGGTCCAGCTTGCCGATCGTCTCCTCGGAGAGCTTGGCGAGCCGTCCGCCGCCGCGCACGAGCGCGTCCGTGGCCATGACGCCCGGTCCGCCGCGGCTCGGGTCGCGGAAAGGAACTTCCGCGCGTCCTTCAGGGACTCGATGTAGATCAAGATGGCCCGCGTCTGGAGATCACCGCCGAGGTAGTCGACGACGTCGCCAAAGTCGATGTCCTTGGAATCGCGGCTGCAAGACGCCGCCTCGCTCTGGGCGAAGCTCGCGTTCAGCCCGACGTGGGGAGCGATGAGGCCGACGCGTTTGGGCCCAGGGTGCGCAGGCCGCTCCACGCCCGAGGCCTCCAGCATCGCCTCGTCCAGGCGCCGGGCCCTCTCGGTCGCGCTCCGCGGAGAGCCCCGCGGTAGGGACGACGGCGGCCCGGGTCCCCGTTTCGACCAGCTCCGCGACGAGCCCGGGGACCGTGTGCGGCGGCGTGCACAGGACGGCCATCTCGGGGACGAGGGGGAGCTTCGCCAGGCTCCGGTACGCGACGACCCCCGCGACGGAGTCGTACTTGGGATTGACCGGCAGGATGGGCCCTCCGAAGCCGCCCGCGAGCAGGTTCCGCATCACGACGGCCCCCAGGCGCTCGGGGTTGCGCGAGGCGCCCACGACGGCGACCGACCTCGGGCGGAAGAGGGCGTCGAGGTTCAGCGTGAGCCGGGCGGCGCCGATGCCTCGGCGTACCTCTCGGCGACGAACCGCCAGTCGAGGATCTTCCAGAAAGACTCGACGTAGTTCGCCCGCTCGTTGCGGTAGTCGATGTAGTAGGCGTGCTCCCAGACGTCGCACGTCAGGAGCGGGACGTCGCCCTTCTGCAGCGGGCAGCCGGCATTGGGCATCGCCTCCACGTCCAGGCGGCCGTCTCTCCGTGCGACCAGCCAGCACCAACCGCTTCCGAAGAGCCCGACCGCGTCCCGCGTGAAGCGCGCACGGAAGGCGTCGAAGGAGGAGAACGAGTCGTCGATCGCCCGCTTCAGCGCTCCGGTGGGCTCGGCCCGGCGGCCCGGCGTCATGCACTTCCAGTAGAAGGTGTGGTTGAAGTGCTGGGCCGCGTTCTCCCAGATCGCTCCCGAGGCCCTTCTCACCGTCTCCTCGAGGGAGGCCTGCGCGAACTCGGTCCCCGAGATCAGGGCGTTGAGCTTGTCCACGTAGCCGAGGTGGTGCTTGCCGTGGTGGTACTCGAGGGTCTCCGCCGAAAGGTACGGCTCGAGCGCGTCGGCCGAGAACGGGAGGTCCGGAAGGCTGTGAGGAGCTTGCATTCGGTTGGCACCCTGATCGCAGTCCGTGATCGCCGCGCGCAACGGGGCTCCCATCTTGCCCTTTCGCGCGCCTACGGGAAGGTGGTTCGAGTTCGTAGGTCGCGCCAGCGGCTCATCGCGACGCCACTCAGCAAGATCCACGCGAGAGGGCTCATGAGGGGAGCGGGACGCTGGCCCGGCGCTAGTCTAGCCCGACTGCGCGTCCGCTGCGTGGCTCCCAAGGAGAGCGCCCCTACTCCACCGACGCCGCGACCGTCTGCTCGGGCGCTCCGAGCAGCCAGCTCTGCTGCTTGCTCGGCACGACCAGGACCGGCTTCGACGCGCGGCTCAGCACGCCGTAGGCGACGCTGCCCAGGAGGAAGCGCGTCAGCCCCGTGCGCCCGTGCGTGCCTAGCACGACGAGGTCGGCACCTTCGGCGACCTGCAGCACGGTCTCGACGATCTCGCCCTCGCGGAAGGTCGCGCGCGCGCCGTCGAGGCCGCACTCGCCCGTCCACCTCTCGAGCATCTCGCGCAGCGACTTGCGCTCCTGCTCGATGACGTAGGCCGGGGCGGCCACGCCGTCCGGCGTCGTCGCGTAGGCGAAGAGCGGCGGCGAGTAGCAGTGCAGCACCTCGAGGGTGGCCTCCAGGCGCCGGCACAGCTCGACCGAGTACTCGAGGACATGCCGGCTGTGGTCGGAGAAGTCGATCGTGGCGAGCACCCGGCGCACCGGCGTCACGGCGCCGACCTGGGCCCACACAGGCACGGTGGCGTGGCCGAGCAGTGCGCGCGTCGTGCTGCCGAAGTCGAAGCGCGAGCGGTCGGTGTGCGGGCCGATGACGAGGAGGTCGGCGCGCAGCTCCGCGGCCTCGCCGAGCAGGACCTTGGCTGCCCGTCCGGGCGAGACGACGAGGTCGTCCTCCGTCGGCAGCTCGACGTCGGTCCGCTCCTGCGCCCGGCCGATCACCTCGAGGACGCGCTCGCGGGCCGCGACCATCGTCTTGGCACGCAGCTCGTCCAGCTCTTGCTTCGAGGCTCCCGGCCACGGGGCCAGCGGGACTTCGACCGCGTGCACGGCGCGGACCTCCGCTCCCAGCGAGTGAGCGAGCCGCGCCGCCCGCTCGATGGCGTCGACGGCGAGCCCCTTCTCGTCCACGGCGACGAGGATGCGTTTGATGTCGAGCGTTCCCATGCCGGATTCGTCTCCCGATCGGAGCGTAGGGTGCTGGGACGGCCGGGGGAGCGGGCCGATGTGCGTAGTCGCCGGGGGCGTTCGACGAACCCGGCCCGGACTCACGGTCCCGCGTACGGGGGCGCGGGACAGCAGGTCGGGTCCGCGCCCTGCGCGAGGTGCCCGCGCAGCACGGTGGCGGCTCCGAACGCGACGAGCAGCAGGGCAACCGCGATCCGCGTGCCCCTGCCGGACAGCCTCGCCGCGAAGCGCGGCGCGAGCCCCACGGCCAGGAGCGCGGGGGCCGTCGCGAGCCCGAACACGAAGGGGCCGAGGGCGGACGCGCAGAGCGAGCCCTGGCTCGCGAGCGCGATCGCGGCCCACGACAGGCCGCAGGGCAGGAGGCCGTTGACGACGCCGGTCCCGAAGGCACCCGCACTCCCGGGGAGCGTGCGCATCGCGTCGGCCGCGCGCCGAACGAGCGCCGCGGCGCGGTGCGAGCGGAGTCCCTTCGCGCGTCCGCGGGGCCAGCGCACGACGCCGAGCTGCGCGAGTCCCAGCGCGACCATCACCAGCCCCGCGGCCCACGCGGCGCCGGCGCGCGCGGCGGGCCAGAGGCCGCCTTCGCCCGCTCCGACGAGCCAGCGGCAGCCGGCGGCGACCAGGATGCCGAGCACGGCGTAGCTCGCGGCCTTGCCGACCAGGTAGCTCGCCTGCCGCGCCAGGAGCCGGCGGCGGCCGCGCGACGAACCGGCCGTCATGGCGAGCGCGAAGCCGCCGCACATGCCTGCGCAGTGCAGGAATCCCGCGCCGCCCAGCGCGAGGAAGGGCCAGAGCTCGGCGGCGAGGCTCACGCTCGCTCGTCCTTCCCGGGCTCTCCCGGCGGCCGATCGCTCAGGAAGCCGAGCGCCAGGGGCGTGGGCGCCGCGGCACGCGAGGTCGTCGCCTCGCACACGACGACGCAGTCGCCGCAGCGCAGGCAGTTCGCGTACGCGGTCAACCCGTCGGGGTAGAAGCCCATCCCCGGCCGCGGCGGATCCTGCGCCATGCGGCGCGGCTCGAGGTCGACCGGACAGACGTTCTCGCAGGCGTGGCAGTCGGTGCACTGCTCGGGGTGCGCGAACTCGATGCCCGTCAGGCTCTTCGGCCCGAGCAGCGCGAAGTAGACGCCCGACGGGCAGTACTCGCGGCAGAAGCGCATGCCCAGGCCGTGGACCATGCCGAACAGCAGCGCGGTGGTGCCGAGGAGGAAGCCTGTCGCGAGGACCTTCGCGAGCGGCGAGCCCGCGAGGAACACGGCCCAGTCGACCCAGAAGCTGAACGTGATCGCCGCCAGCGAGAAGCAGGCAGCAAGGGATCCCACGCCCGCGCGCAAGTTGCCCGCGCGCTTTCGGAAGCGCCAGCGCAGCCATTCGTCCAGCCGGTTCAGGTTGCCGATCGGGCAGACGAAGCCGCACAGGTAGCGTCCGAGGAAGCGGCTGGCGAACACGATGAGGACGTTGACCGCCACGAACGGGAACGCGAAGGCCTTCGCGCCGCGCACGAGGTCCACCCGCTCGCCGAGCCACCACGCCGCGCCGGACCACAGGTCGATGCGCAGCGCGTCCGTCGCCGGCAGCAGGGCGACCGCGGCGGTGAGGACGATGGCGAGCGCCCAGCGCACCACGGTGTAGCGGTGCAGCCGGCCGCGCTTCTCGCCCAGGCCGTGCAGGACTCGATCGCGTTGGACGCCGACGGGCATGGTCGAGCTCCGATCCTCTTTAGGGCGCGGGCACGCCGACCGCGGGCTGCAGCTCCATCCGCCGCGCGTCCGTCCCGGCGACCTCGCCCGCGCGCCGGGCGCGGGCGAGGCGCGCCGAGTTCAGGACGACGACCAGGCTCGAGACGACCATCGCCGAGGCGGCGAAGATCGGCGTGAGCCGCCCGCTCGCGGCGAGCCACAAGCCGATCGCGTTGTAGCCGAACGCCCAGGCGAGATTCGCGCGCGCGGTGCGCACCGCCGAGCGCGAGAGGTCGAGGAGCCATGGGACGAGGCGCAGGTCGTCGCGCAGGAGGTTGACCGCCGCGCCCTCGAGGCTCGCGCTGGACGCCCCGCGCATGCTGATCCCCACGTCGGCCGCCGCCAGCGCCGCCGCGTCGTTCAGGCCGTCGCCGACGAAGAGCGTCCGCGCCGGCCCCGCCTCGCGGATGCGCCGCACCTTGCCCGTGGGCAAGAGCGCCCCCTCGACCGGCACGTCGAGCTCGCGCGCGAGTGCGCGCGCCGCGCCGTCGCCGTCACCGGTGAGGACGCTTGGCGCGAGGCCGCGCCGCTCGAGCAGCGCGAGGACCTCGCGGACCTCGGGACGCAGCTCGGCCCGCAGCTCGAACTCGGCCACGCGCGCCCCGTCGCGGACGAGCTCGACGCACGTCCCCTCGGCCTGCGTCGCGCGCCGCAGGGCGAGCTCCCTTCCGCCGAGGCGGCCCGCGACACCGACGCCGGCGTGCGCGCGGAACGCCTCGGGATCGGGCAGCGCCGGCCCGCCGGAACGCCGCGCCGCGAGCACGAGGGCGCGGCCGATGGGGTGGTCGCTGCCGCGCTCCAGCGCAGCGGCGAGGCGCAGCGCCTCGCTCCCGTCGATGTCGCCGAACGCGCGCGTCGCCGCGAGCCGCAGCTCGCGCGTCGTCAGGGTCCCCGTCTTGTCGAGGAATACGCGCCGGACGCGCGCGAGGCGTTCCAGGACGTCGGCGCCGCGCACGAGCGCGCCGCGCCGCCATGCCTCGCCGAGCGCGACCCAGAACGCGAGCGGCGTCGCGAGGCCGAGGGCGCACGGGCAGGCGATCAAGACGACGGCGAGCGAGCTCATCAGCGCGCGCTCCGCGCCGGCGTGCCAGTGGAACGCGGCGGTCCCGAGCGCGATCGCGAGCACGCAGGGCAGGAACGCTCCGGCGACGCGGTCGGCGCTGCGCACCAGCCGCGGACGACTGGCGAGGGCCTCGGAGAGGGCGCGGTCGATCTCGTCGCGGACCCGCGAGCCCGCGACGGCGCTGGCGCGCACGACGAGGGCGCCCTCGACGAGGCGCGTGCCGGCGAGCACGCTGCCGCCCGGCGCGAGCTCGCGCGGGAGCTCCTCCCCGCTGAGGCTCGAGGTGTCGACGCGCCCGGCTCCGCGCTCGACCGTGCCGTCGACGGAGAGCGTCTCGCCGGCGCGCACGCGCACGAGGTCGCCGACGGCGAGCGCGTCGGGCGCGACCTCGACGTCGCCCTCCTCCGAGACGCGCGTCGCCGGCTGCACGCGCTCGCCGGCGAGCGCGCCCAGTCTGCGGCGCGCCTCTTCGCGCGCGCGCGCGTCCATCCAGCGGCCGAAGGTGAACAGGACGAGCACCATCGTCGCCGTCTCGTAGTACACGGCCGGGCCGTCGCGGAACGTGCTCCAGACCGAGACCGCCCAGGCCGCGCCGGTAGCCAGGAGCACGAGGGAGTCCGCGCAGAGCCAGCGCCGCAGGCGCACGACCGCGTCGAGGAGCGGGACGCCGAGCAGCAGCAGCACGGGAGCCGACAGCGCGAGCGCCAGGAGCCTCGAGAGCCCCCGGAAGGCGGACGCAGGGGCGCCAGCAGCCTCGCCCTCCAGGCCGTAGAGCGACAGCGAGAACACCATCACGCCCATCGAGAGGAACGCCGACAGCGCCAGGCGCGCGCCGAGCGGGTCGGCGCGCGAGCCGTCGGCGTCGCGGCCGAGCAGGTGGTGCGCGAGGTAGCAGCCGCTGCAGCAGAAGGCGTCCTGGCCCGGACGGACCGGCAAGCCACAGTGCGTGCACGGCGGCCGCGCCTCGCGCGCGGACGCGTTCATTCCGACGAGCTCTCCGCCGCGCCGCCCGGCGTGATCGGGCCCTGCTCGAGGTAGTCGGGGAGCTGGTACTCGAGCGTGTACCAGACGAAGAAGAAGAGGAAGGCGGCGTAGAGGAGCATCAGGAGCCACGGCACTCCGCCCTTGCCGTAGCCCAGGGATGCCGCGCTCGCGTCGCCCGGCTCGTGCTCGAGGATCCGCTCGCCCGTCATGGCAACCTCCGCTCCGCTTCCAGCTGCTCGCGGATGCGTTCGAGCATCTCGTACTTGGGGCGCTCGAGGTCGCGGAACTGTCCCGAGGCGAACGCCCAGGCGAGCAGGAACAGGAACCCGACCGCCACGACCCCGTAGACCACGATCGGGTCGAACGCGAACCCGGCCAGCTCGTCGCGCCGGATGGTCGTCAGGAACGCGAACAGCTTGTAGGTGAACATGCAGCCCGCGGCAGTCGCCGCGAGCACGAACCCGGCCAGCACGACCTTGCGGGCGGGTGACGCGTTCTCGTTCGCGGGCTTCACGGCGTGGCCTCCTCGCGGTCCGTGCCCAGCCACTGCAGGTAGGTGACGAGCGCGAAGCCTCTGCGGTCGGGCGCGCCGTCCTCGTGGAAGTAATAGGGGTATGCGGGCATGACCGACGCGGGGACGACGTCCTTGGGATTGATCAGGTGGGCGATGTGCCAGTCGTTGGTGTGCTTGCCGCCCTCGCGCGAGAGGTCGGGGCCGACGCGGCGCGTGCCCCAGAGGTGCGGCTGGTGCAGCGCGTTCTGGTACTCCCTGGCGTCGGAGACCGCGCCGAAGCGCTGGCTCTCGTTGGAGACGGGGCGGACGTACTGGCTGTGGCAGTGCCAGCACGCCTGTCCGACGTAGAGGTCGCGGCCGAGGCGCAGCGCGGCGCCGTAGCTCTCGGGCGAGACCTCGCCGTACGCCGCGCGGAACTCCGCGGGGTAGGCGGCCGCGAGCTCCCGGAACTCCGGGCTCGGCTCGGCGGCGAGCTCCTCCAGCGTCGCGAAGTCCATCCCGTGGTAGCTGTGCAGCGTCATCCACGGGAAGATCATGCTCAGCACGATGGCGACCACGAAGCAGCCGATGCCGGCGATGAAGAACAGCGTGTAGAACCTCTCCATCTCGGACCTCCTATTCGGCCGGCGCCGGCTCGAGGTGGCGCGCCTCGACGTACTCCGCGCCGTCCCGGGCGGTGGCCCACATGTTGTAGGCGGCGCACAGGAACCCCGCGAGGATCAGCCCGCCGGAGAACGTGCGCACCCACCAGAACGGAACCGACGCGCTCACGATGTCCATCCAGTCGTTGAGCTCGCGCTGCATGAAGCCGTGGATCAGGCCCGCGGCGGTCAGGTCGACGAACATGACCGCGATCCCGATCGTCGACAGCCAGAAGTGCCACGCCCGCAGCCCGTTCGAGTGCCACTCGCGGCGGCAGATGCGCGGCCAGAGCCAGTCGATCACGCCGAACATCCAGAACGTGAATGCACCGAACATGATCATGTGCGCGTGGCCGACGACCCAGTCCGTGAAGTGGATGATCTTCTGGAAGGTCCACGTCACCTGGAAAGCGCACTGGAAGCACGTGATGAAGTACATGATGGCCCCGGCGTAGAACCAGCGGATCGCCAGGTTCGTGCGCAGCGCCCCCCACTGGCCGCGCAGGGTCATGAAGAAGTTGACCACGACCGTCGTCACGACCACCTCTATGGCGATCGTCGTCGTGATCGCTCCGAACTCCACGTAGTCGGGGATCGGGCTGATCAGGAAGTGGTGCACGCCCCCCAGCGGGTAGAAGAACGCGAGGGCTCAGAACCCGATGACCGAGAGCGAGTGGCTCCAGATCGGGCGGCCCAGGATGAGGGGCACGAAGAAATACATCAGCCCCCAGCCCATCGGCGTCACGTAGAGCCCGACGAGGTCGTGGATGAAGAGCCCGGTCACGGCCGCGCCGGCGTGTCGCGTCGCACAGTCCCTGACCCTCGCGTCTCACGCACATTGGCACGGATCACGGCCCGCACGTGCTCTCGTCCGGGGGACACGGCCTCATGGAAGTCATCCTGCCTGATCCGAAGGGAACGAAG
>Ga0299906_10004327_pt1 | contig 11660 bp, 9 predicted proteins | sample RVTome_14_FD_200259 | JGI IMG/M metagenome (GOLD analysis project Ga0299906, IMG submission 200259) | Soil microbial communities from uranium-contaminated site in the Upper Colorado River Basin, Wyoming, United States - RVT145D125 (version 2) ... | reverse complement strand
TGGATTGGCCGGCCGTCGCGCTATGCTCGCCTCGTGCAGCGCCTCCGGATCGCCCTCGCCCAGACCGCGCCGCGGCTCGGCCAGCTCGACGAGAACCTGGCCCGGCACCTCGCGCTCATCGCGGAGGCGCGCGAGCGCGGCGCCGGGTTGCTCGTCTTTCCGGAACTGGGGCTGACCGGCTACCTCCTCCAGGATCTCGCGGCCGAGGTCGCCATGCGGCTCGACGACCCGCGGCTGGCCGCGCTCGCCGCGGCCACGGAGGACCTGTCCGTCATCGTCTCGTTCGTCGAGGAATCGGGCGACCACCGGCTATTCATCGCGGCGGCCCTGCTCGAGGACGGCCGGATCCGGCACGTCCACCGCAAGCTGTTCCTGCCGACCTACGGCCTGTTCGACGAGCGGCGGTTCTTCGCGGCCGGCGACCTGCTCCGTGCGGTGCCGTCGCGGCTCGGCGTGGGCGTCGGCATCGGCGTGTGCGAGGACTTCTGGCACCTCACGGTGCCACAGCTGCTCGCCCTCGACGGCGCGCAGGTGCTCGTCAACGTGTCGTCGTCGCCCGGCCGCGACCTCGCCTCGACGAACGAGGTGGGCCTCGGGACCGCGACATCGTGGCGGACCCTCATGCGCGCGTACGCCCAGCTGACGACATCGTTCGTCGTGTTCTGCAATCGGGTGGGGATCGACGAGTCGATCTCGTTCTGGGGCGGCTCGGAGGTCATCGGGCCGACCGGCGAGGTCCTGTTCGGCGCTCCGCTCTATGACGAGGGGTTGTTCACCGTCGACGTCGACCTCGGCGACGTCCGGCGCGAGCGGATCGCCCTGCCGCTGCTGCGCGACGCCCGACCGGAGCTCGAGGTGCGCGAGCTGGCCCGAATCGTCGCCGAGCGGGCCGGGCTGGCGCCCGATGCGACGGCCGAGGACGGGGCCGACCCCGGGCTCGACGTCGCCCCGGACGAGCCGGCCGCACGACCGATCGGCTTCGGGAGCGGCCGATGACGGGCGACAGTGGGGCGCGCGCGACGACCGCCCCGCTGGGGGCCGACGGGACGCCCCTGTTCGAGCTGCCGGCGGAGCTCGGGATCGACACGACCGTGGCCCGCCGGGTGATCGGCGAGTTCATCCGCGCCCAGCTCCGCCAGGCGGGCTTCGAGCGGGCGGTCCTCGGCCTGTCCGGCGGGATCGACTCCGGGCTCGTCGCGTACCTCGTCGCCGAGGCGATCGGCGCGGAGCGCCTCCTGTGCGTGCTCATGCCGTATCGGACCTCGTCGCCGGCCTCGCGCGTCGACGCCGAGGAGGTCGTCCGGCGCCTCGGCTGCGCGAGCGAGCTCGTCGACATCAGCCCGATGGTCGACGGCTATTTCGCCGGCGACCCCGACGCGGCGGCCCTGCGGCGCGGCAACTTCATGGCCCGGATGCGGATGGCCGTCCTGTACGACCGGTCCGTCACGTCCGGCGGCCTTGTCGTGGGGACGGGCAACAAGACCGAGGCGCTCATCGGTTACACGACCCTGTTCGGCGACAGCGCGTGCGCGTTCAACCCGATCGGCGACCTGTACAAGAGCCAGGTCCGCCAGGTGGCCGCAGCGATCGGCGTGCCGGAGACGATCATCCGCAAGGCTCCCTCGGCCGACCTGTGGCCCGGCCAGACCGACGAGTCGGAGGCCGGCTTCACGTACCACGAGCTCGACCGGCTCCTGTTCTGGCGGATCGACAAGCGGCGCTCGGTCGACGAGCTCGTGGGGCTCGGCTTCGACCGGACGACGGTCGAGCGGGTCGACCGGATGGTCGCCGGATCGGAGTTCAAGCGCCAGGTCCCGCCGATCGCCAAGCTCGGGCCGCGGACGGCCGGCGTCGACTACCTCTACCCGCGGCGCCGGCCCGGGTCCGCTCGCTCGTGACCGACAGCCTGCCCGGGTCGGCTGAACCGACCGCGGCGGGCGGCACGCTGTTCGTCGTCGCGACCCCGATCGGAAACCTCGGCGATGTCACGCTCCGCGCGATCGACGTCCTCCGGGCGGTCCCGCTCGTGGCGGCGGAGGACACGCGGTTGACCCGGCGTCTGTTCGCCCGTCACACGATCGAGTCGCGGCTCGTGAGCTTCCACGCCCGGAGCGCGCCGTCGCGTCTCGCGGAGCTCATCGCGCACCTGCGCGGCGGCGCGGATCTCGCGCTCGTCACCGATGCCGGCACGCCCGGCGTTTCGGATCCCGGCGAGGACCTCGTCGCCGCCTGGGCGGCCGGGGGCGGCCGGGTCGTGCCGATCCCCGGCGCGTCCGCCGTGCTCGCCGCCGTCGCGGCGTCCGGGGTAGCGGGGCCGCGCTGGGCGTTCGAGGGCTTCCTGCCCCGTTCGGGGCGGGAGCGCCGCGAGCGGCTCGCGCGGATCGCCGCCGACGAGCGGGGGACGGTCCTGTTCGAGGCCCCGGGTCGCGTCGCCGGCACACTCGCCGACCTGGCGACCGCGTGCGGCGGAGAGCGATTTGCCGCCGTTTGTCGCGAGCTCACGAAGCTCCACGAGACGGTCGCCCGGGGGTCGCTCGCCGACCTGGCCTCGCGGGCCGCCGACGGACGGATTCCCGCTCGCGGGGAGTTCGTGCTCGTCGTAGGTCCGGCACGGACCGTGGCCGACCCGTCCGCTGCTGCCGACGCCGAGACTGCCGCGCGCGAGCAGGTCGATTCGCTCGTCGCGAACGGCGTCGCGCGGGGCGACGCGGCCCGGCGGGTCGCCGCCGAAACCGGGATCCCGCGCCGCCGGCTGTACAGCGCAGCGGATCGGCGTCCGTCGTAGCCCGGCCGCGACGCGGCGCCCCGGTGCTCCGGCGCCACCCAATGCGGAAATCGGTGCCGCCCGAGTACCGGCCGCGGGCCGCTACAATCCATACCCGACATCGCCGGACCGCACACTACCGAACTCCGTCGGCGCTCCCGTTGCCTCGCCCGACGTCGAACGGCCCGGCGGTCCGGGCTCGTCGGCCAACTCGTCCGGGGGTGGGGGTGCCCGTGCGGATCGTCGCCGTGATCAATCAGAAGGGCGGAACCGGCAAGACGACCACCGCCGTCAGTGTGGCAGGGGTGCTGGCCGAGCGCGGGCAGGCCGTGTTGCTGATCGACCTCGATCCGCAGGGGAGCGCCTCGACGTGGCTGTCGGTGCCGCCGAGCGGTCGCGCGCTGTTCGACGCGCTCGTCGGGACGCGTGATCTCGCCCAGCTCGCGGTTCAGACGGAGGTGGACGGACTGTTCGTCATCTCCTCGTCGCCGTGGTTGGTGACCGCCGAGCGGATGCTCCTCGGCGACCTCGGCGTCGGGGTGCTGCGCGCGATCGAGCGGTTGCGGACGACGACATGGGACTTCGTCATCATCGACTGCCCTCCGACGCTGTCGCATCTCGCGGTCGGTGCGCTCATGGCGGTGCGCGAGGTCATCGTGCCGGTCGAGGCGCGCTCGATCGCCGTACCGGGTGCGGCGGCCGTCGTGTCCGAGATTCGGCGTCTCCAGATGACGCTCAATCGCGAGCTTCGCGAGCCACTCATCCTCGCCTGCCGGGTCAGCCGAACGGTCCACGCGCGACAGGTCGTCTCGGAGCTGCGTTCCCTGTACGGGGACCTCCTCGCGCAAACGACGATCCGGGAGACGATCCGACTGGCCGACGCAGCGGCAGCGCATCGGCCGATCACGGCACTCGCACCGGACAGCACCGGGAGCCGCGACTATCGCGCCTTCGTGGACGAGCTCGTCGCCCGCGACGGCAGGGAGTCAACCGGGATCGGGTCCCGCCTCCGTCACTTCATCGGTCGGACCACCGCCCGCGGAACCGCCCCGTCGTGAACCGGCGCTGAGTCGTGGATTCGGTTCTGGGAACCGTCCTCGCGGCCGGGATCGTGGCCAACGCGGTGATCCTCGCGCTGCTCGTATTGCAGGCGGGCCGCCAGGCCCGGGACGAGGGAGCCGGCTCTGGGTCGCGATTCGTCGTGCGGCGCGCGCCCACAGCGTCCACGTTCGATGGCGGGCCGGACGGCCGCGAAGACGCTCGTCGAGCGGGCGATTCCGCCGTCCCCGAGGTTCCCGCGGCCCCGTCGCCGACCGGGTCCGCTTCGGTCGTCGTGCCGCCGGCCCGCCCCGATCCGCCCGACCCGGTCGACGACGCCCTGGCGCGGGCGATCGAGGCATTCGTCGGGTCCCGAGCAGGAGATCGAGAAGGGGCACCGGCCCCGCCCGGCGAGACATCGCGCGGCGCGCAGTCGGACCCGGCACGCTCGCGAGGGTCCGGGGCGTCGCCGGGCACCACGACATCAGAACCGGGGTCGGCCCGGATCAGGATCACCATCGAACGGCTGGACCGCATCGCCGATCGTCTTGGCGCGGCCGTGGCTGACCGGGTCCTCGAGCAGGTCGTTTCCGGGATCGCTGCCGCAAGCCGCTCGTCCGACCGCGTGGCCCGCGTGACCGGCGACACAATCGAGGTCGCGTTGGCAGGCGCGGGCGTCGCGGCGGCGGACCGGTACGCGGAGCGTACGCGCCGGCTGTGCGACGACTGGTTCGAGGGATCCGCCCTCGAATTGCGCGCAGCGGTGTTCCCGGCGGCGCCGGAGGGGGACGACGCCGCCGGGACGGGATGAGGCGCCGTCAGGCCGCCGCGCCGGCGGATGCGGCGATCGGTTCGGCCGGGTCGATGACCGCCTCGCCGAGCGCCTCGGCCTGAGCCTCGAGCGTCTGGGCCGACGTCTCCGCCTCGTAATCGCGCTTGCGTCGCCCGGACAGCATCTCGACGCTCGACGCGACGACTTCCGTCTTCCAGTGACGGTTGCCGCGATCGTCGTCCCAGGACCTCGTCTGGAGCCGGCCCTCGACGGCCACCTGCTGGCCCTTTCCGAGGTACTGGCCGCAGATTTCGGCCAGGCGCGCCCACGTGACGATGTTGTGGTACTCCGCCTTCTCCTTGCCGTTGCCGGCGTACTCGTTCGTGGCCACCGAGAACTGGGTCACGCTCTTCCCGGTGGCGGTCGTGCGCAGCTCCGGATCGCGCGTGAGGCGGCCGGTCAACAGGACCTTGTTCATCGGTCCGTGGTCTCCTTCCCGGTCGGGCGCGGGCTTCCGGTCCCGACCCTGCGTCTGGCTCGGCGGGCTCATCGACGGCGGGCACGACGGACCGTAGCAGGGGGGCCTCACCGCGCGCTCAACCGCCGCTCGACGGCGGCTTAGCTGCGAGGACGCGACGGGGATCTTCGGGCGGGCAGGCCTGGATCGGCTGGCCCGGCCGTCGCTCAGCCGGCGGCGGCCTCGTCGGTCTGGGCTCGCGCGGAGGACCCGCGCGACCGCCGACGGCGCGTCCCGCCGCCCGTCGCGCCGCCGTGCGCATCGGCCGCAGCCGTGATGGCGAGGATCGTCGGGTCCGGCTCCGGCGCCCGCGCCCCGAACAGGTCGCAGAAGAGGTTGACGAGCTCCGGGTCGAACTGGGTCCCGGCGTGGCGGCGCAGCTCGCGGATCGCCTCGTCGTGGCTGACCGCCCGCTTGTACGGCCGGTCGTTCGTCATCGCGTCGTAGGCATCGGCGATCGCCACGATCCGCGCGCCGAGCGGGATGTCGTTGCCGCGCAGGCCGAACGGGTAGCCGTGCCCCGAGTAGCGCTCGTGGTGGTGGAGGATGATCGGCACCGCGTCCTTGAGCGCCGTCGCCTGCTCGAGGATGACCTGGCCGACGCGCGGATGCTGGACGACGGACCGCCACTCGGCCGACGTGAGCGATGACGGCTTCTCGAGGATCTCGTCCGGCACGGCGACCTTGCCGACGTCGTGGAGGACGGCCGCCAGTCGGAGTCGGTCGATCTCCGCCTCCGGCAGGTCGAGCTGCCGGCCGATGGCGACGACGATCGATGCGATGAGGGCGGACGGCTGGCCCCGGTAGTGGGGCAGGGGAGCGATGACCGAGGTGAGCGCAGCGGTCGCCGCGTCGCGTGCGGCACGACCGACCTCGACGGCACGGGCGCGGCCGGCGGCGGAGATCGGCGCCCGCGGCACCCGGGCATCGTCGTCCGGCTCGGCGAAAATGTAGGTCTGGTTGCGGCCGAGCGCCTTGGCCGAGTACATCGCCGCGTCGGCGTCCCGGACGAGCTGGTCGACCCGGAGCTGCTGGCCGACGCCGCCGGCGATTCCGATCGAGATCGTCACCGACAGGTTGGGGTTGCCGTCCACGCTGAACCGGAGACGCTGGACGAGATTGCGCAACTTCTCGGTGAGGATGGCGCCCTCTTCGACGTTCGTCTCGGTCAGGAGGAGCATGAACTCCTCGCCGCCGTAACGGCCGACCAGGTCGGTCGCGCGCAGGTTCGCCTTGATCGCCTGGGCGACCCCGCGCAGGACGACGTCGCCGACGGCGTGGCCGTACGTGTCGTTGACGGCCTTGAAGTGATCGATGTCGACGAATGCGACGGACAGGGCGCGGTGATAGCGCGATGCGCGCTCGACCTCGTTGAACAGTGCCGGTAGGAGCGCCTGGCGGTTCGCCACCCCGGTCAGCTTGTCGACCGATGCGGCGTGCTGCGATGCCGACACCGCCGCGCTGACCCCGTTCACGGCGATCGCCAACCGTCGTTCCAGACCGCCACCCGGCACCCTGACCGCCACATCGGGCTCACCGGCCGCGATCCGCTCCGTCGCCCTGATGAGGCTGCGGAAGCGGAGCCAGACGAGGGCGAGGGACACGATCGCGGCCGTCGACACGCCGATCGTTCCAGCCGCGACCGCGGCGAGGACGGACTGGGATCCCTCGTCGACCCATGAGGTCAGCACGGCGGGCGCCGCCAGGTACAGGCCGGCAAGCACGGCAGGAGCAAGCAGCCCCAGGCCGCCGAGCAGTCGCATCACGCTCTGAAGGCTACGCGGCAGGTGGTGCAGGCGGTCCCCGCCGGAGGTACGGGCGCGCCGGCGCGAGAGGTACCGGACCGCCGACCGCGCGAACGGTACGGCGAGCGTGGGGCCGCCTGGTTCGACGCCACGAACGATCCGACCGGGACTGGTCGCCTGCTATACTCCGCCCGTCCTCGACCGGCGGGAGGCCCGCGACCCACGGAGGCACGACTATTGCTCGAGGGAGGCGCATCGTTCGCCCCGTGAGACGAACGAGCGGCCCGGCTTCGGACTTCAGCCGCAGCGCCGGCGGAGCGACGCGGGAGTCGTGTATCCAGGTCCCAGGGCTCGGGCCCAGGGGCCTTTTCTTTTTGGTGCGGTCGCGACTTCGGCCGGGCTCGGCGTTGCCGCGCTGCGCTCCTCGCTCACGCACCACAGGTGCGCTCGCTCCGGTGCTCGGACGGCGCCTTGATCCCGGCCGCCTGACGGCCGCCTACTGGCTCGACTGATGCCAGCAACGGTCATTGTCGGGTTGCAGTGGGGCGACGAGGGGAAAGGGAAGACGACCGACTTCCTCGCGGAGCAGGTCGCGATGGTCGTCCGCTACCAGGGCGGCGACAACGCCGGCCACACCGTCGTGAGCGGCGACGAGGTGTTCAAGCTCCACCTCGTCCCGTCCGGCGTGCTCTATCGGCACATCACGTCCGTCATCGGCAGCGGGGTCGTCGTCAATCCGGCCACGCTGATCGGCGAGCTCGACATGCTTGCGGCGCGCGGGATCGACGTCGCGCGGGTTCGGGTCAGCCGGAGCGCCCACGTGATCATGCCGTACCACGTCGCGCTCGACCGGGCGATGGAGGCCCGACTCGGCGACGGCAAGGTGGGCACGACCGGCCGTGGGATCGGGCCCGCCTACGGCGATCGCGCCTGGCGGGTGGGCCTTCGGATGGAGGACCTCCTCGATGCCCCGACGCTCCGGGCGCGCCTTGCGCGTGTCCTGCCGGACGTCAACCTGCTCCTCGCGAGCCACGGCGTGGACCCATTCGCCGTCGACGTCCTCGTCGATCAGGCCCTCGCCTGGGGCGCCCGGCTCGAGCGCCACCTCGACGACTCGACGTCCCTCGTCCAGGATGCGCTCCGGCGCGGCGACCACGTCCTGCTCGAGGGTGCCCAGGGCACCCTCCTCGACCTCGACCACGGCAGCTACCCGTATGTCACGTCCTCGAACCCGGTCGCCGGCGGGGCGTGCACGGGCGGCGGCATCGGGCCGCTCCAAGTCGACGAGGTGATGGGGGTCATGAAGGCGTACGCGACGCGCGTCGGCTCCGGCCCGTTCCCGACGGAGCTCGTCGACGAGATCGGCGAGGGCATCGCGTCGCGCGGCTACGAGGTGGGGACGACGACCGGCCGGCCGCGCCGGGTCGGCTGGTTCGACGCCGTCCCGCTGCGCTATGCCGTCGCCGTCAACAGCGTAAGCAGCATCATGCTCAACAAGCTCGACATCCTGTCCGGGATCGAGACGATCCGGCTGTGCGTCGCCTACGCGATCGATGGTCGACGCCTCGAGGCGTGGCCGTCGAGCGCCGCGGTGCTCGCGCGCGCGGAGCCGATCTACGAGGAGTTCGAGGGCTGGCCCGACGCGATCGGCGGCGTGCGGTCGCTCGCCGACCTGCCCGAATCGGCCCGCCGCTACGTGAGCGCGGTCGAGGAGCATGCCGGCGTCCCGATCGTCCTCGTCTCGGTCGGGCCGGAGCGAACGCAGACGATCGAGCGGGCGTGGCGGCCGATGCGCCACCGCCCGGGGGTCCCCGCGTGATCGGCCGATGACGCTCGTCGCGCCGACCCGGACGCTCATAGTCGGCGGTGGCGGCAGGGAGCACGCGCTGGCCTGGAAGCTCGCCGCGGAACCGGGCGTCAACGAGGTCGTCGTCGCGCCCGGGAGCGACGGGATCGCCCTCGAGGCGCGGGTCGTGATCCGGCCGGACGTCGATCCCCTCGACGCTTCGTCGGTCGTCGAGGCCGCCCGACAGGCATCGGTCGAGCTCGTCGTGGTTGGCCCGGAGGCGCCGCTCGCGGCCGGCGTGGCCGATGCGCTCCGCGCGGCCGGGATCGCGGTCTTCGGCCCGGATGCCGCGGCGGCGCGAATCGAATCGAGCAAGGCGTTCTGCCGCGAGATCGCCGATTCGGCCGGCGTCCGGATGGCCCGCGGCACCGCCTTCGAGGACGAGCGAGCCGCCGCCGCCTTCGCCCGCGAGCTGGCCGGGGCACCCGGGTCGAGCGGCGCGGTCATCAAGGCTGACGGTCTCGCCGCCGGCAAGGGCGTGACCGTCGCCGACGACGCCGCGGCCGCCGAGGCGGCGGTCGTCGCGCGATTCGCGGCGGGCGACCGGATCGTCGTCGTCGAGGAGCGACTCGAGGGTCGCGAGGCGAGCCTCATCGCGCTGTGCGACGGGCGCGATGCGCTGGCCCTCCCGCCGGCGCGCGATCACAAGCGCCTGCTCGACGGCGACCACGGACCGAACACCGGCGGGATGGGCGCCTACAGCCCGGTCGCGGACCTCCCGGATGCGGCGGCGGAGCGCCTCGTCGACGAGATCCACCGCCCGCTCCTCGCCGAGCTGGCCAGCCGCGGCACCCCATTTCGCGGTGCCCTCTATGCCGGTCTCATGCTCACGGCGGACGGCCCGCGGCTGCTCGAATGCAACGCCCGCTTCGGCGACCCGGAGACCCAGGCGATCCTGCCCCGGCTCGGGATCGCCCTGGGACCACTCCTGCTCGGCGCGGCCCGCGGCGATCTGTCGGGTGCGCGTCGCGCCTTCGGCCTCGTCGGCTCGATCCTCCCGACCCGATCGGAGTCCGCCGTCGCGGTCGTCCTCGCGGCATCGGGGTATCCCGATCGGCCGCGCTCGGGCGATCGGATCGAGGGGCTCGACGACGCGCGCCGGGCGGGTGCGCTCGTCTTCCACGCCGGGACGGAACGCCTCGACGACGGGGTGTGGGTGACCCGCGGCGGACGCGTCGTCACGGTCGTCGGTCGGGGCGCGGACCTGGCGGCCGCCCGGGCCGTGGCCGAGGAGTCGGCCGATCGCGTCGCCCTCGAGGGCGTGATCCGCCGCCACGACATCGCCGCGGAACCGGCCGTCGCGGCAGAGGCCGGCCGATGATCCGGCGCTATACGCTGCCGGAGATCGGGGCGGTCTGGACGGACGCGGCGCGTTTCGAGCAAATGCTGCGCGTCGAGATCGCCGTCGCACGAGCCCAGTCGGCGCGCGGTCTCATCCCGGCGGACGCCCTCGCGGCCATCGAGGGGCGGGCCCGCGTCGACGTCGCCCGCATCGGCGAGATCGAGCGCACGACCGATCACGACATCATCGCCTTCGTCTCGCAGGTTGCCGAGGCGGTCGGCGCCGACGGTCGCTTCCTCCATCTCGGGTTGACGAGCAGCGACGTGGTCGACACGGGTCTCGCGCTCCAGCTCCGTGCCGCCGGCGAGATCCTCCTGCGCGATGCCGACCGGCTCATTTCGGCGCTCGTGACGCGCGCGCGCGCGGAGGCCGACACGGTGATGATGGGCCGGACCCATTCCGTGCATGCCGAGCCGACGACGCTTGGCCTCAAGGTCGCCGGCTGGGCGTTCGAGGTCGATCGTGGGCGCCGTCGGCTGGCCGCCGCACTCGACGAGGTCGCGACCGGCAAGATCTCCGGTCCCGTCGGGACGTACAGCCACCTCGGGCCCGACGTCGAGGCGGAGGTCCTCGCCGAACTCGGCCTGCACGCCGATCCGGTCTCGACCCAGATCGTCCAGCGCGACCGCCACGCCGCCCTGCTTGCCGCCCTCGCCGTGATCGGCGGATCGCTCGAGCGCTTCGCGACGGAGATCCGCAACCTCCAGCACACGGAGATCGGCGAGGTCCAGGAGCCGTTCCGGGCCGGGCAGAAGGGCTCGTCGGCCATGCCCCACAAGCGAAACCCGATCCTGTCCGAACGGATCGCGGGACTCGCCCGGCTGCTGCGCGGGTATGCCGGGGTGGGTTTCGAGAACCAGCCGCTGTGGCACGAGCGAGACATCAGCCACAGTTCGGCCGAACGGGTCATCCTGCCCGACGCGACCATCCTCGCCGACTACCTCCTCGTCCGGATGACCGGTCTCATCGAGGGACTCGTGGTTCGGCCGGAGCGGATGCGCGAGAACATCGATCGCGGCCTCGGTCTCCACGCGAGCAGTCGGGTCCTCGTCGCACTCGTCGAGATCGCCGGCCTGTCGCGCGAGGAGGCGTACGCGATCGTGCAGCGCGCCGCCCTGCGTGCCGCCGACGAGCGCCGCCCGGTCCGGGAGCTGCTCGCGGTGGACCCGACGGTTGCCCGCAAGCTCACCCTCGAGCAGCTCGACGCGTGCTTCGACGACGCGGCGTTCCTGCGCCACGTCCCGGAGATCCTGCGCCGCCTCGATGCGCTCGTGCCCGGCCCGGCGGAGGCCCGCCGATGACCGGCGCGACGTTCGTCCGGTCCGGCAAGGTCCGCGACCTGTACGAGATCGGCGCGGATCGGCTCGTCCTCGTCGCGTCGGACCGGATCTCCGCGTTCGACGTCGTGCTGCCGACGCCGATCCCGGACAAGGGCCGGGTCCTGACGGGGATGTCGCGGTTCTGGTTCGCCGAAACGGCCGGGATCGTCGCCAACCATCTCCTCGCGCCGGATCTCGACGACGTCGATCCGATGGACCGTCCGCGCGGCTGGGCCGGCGCGCCGCTCGAGGACCTGCGCGGCCGGATCCTGCTCTGCCGGCGGGTCGACATGTTGCCGGTCGAGGTGATCGTGCGC
>Ga0299906_10004326_pt1 | contig 11661 bp, 10 predicted proteins | sample RVTome_14_FD_200259 | JGI IMG/M metagenome (GOLD analysis project Ga0299906, IMG submission 200259) | Soil microbial communities from uranium-contaminated site in the Upper Colorado River Basin, Wyoming, United States - RVT145D125 (version 2) ... | reverse complement strand
GCCTGCCGACGGCATGATCGTGCTCAAGCGCCGCAAGCGATTCCGCGCGCTCGCCAGGCTGGCGTTCCGGATTCGGTATCGACGGTTTACGAAGGGGAATGAGTTCGGACACTCCGGTGGGGTCCGGTCGTGACGGCCGTCGCACGGCTGCGCGCCCGGACCTGGAATGTCGTGATGGGCCCTGATTCGTCCGAATCGGACTGCACACGGGGGGAGGTCGTCCTGACGCTGGCGATCGAGAGCACGGCACTGGTCGTCATCGATCCGTGGGCCGATCATCCGAACCAAGGATGGTACCGACGTGCGGCCGCGAACGTGCCCAGGTTGCTGCGGCTGATCCAGCTGTTTCGAGGCCACGAGCGTCCGATCTTCTATGACGCGACCGGGCGTCCCGTCCACGGCTCGATTCTGGAAGGGGCGGGCCCGCACGATCATTTCATCGAATGGGATCCGATGGGTGGTGGGACCCGCGTGCTCGACGGCATGCTGAAGGAGCGACAGGTCAGGACGATCTTCTGGGCCGGCTACTCGGCGAATCTCTGCCTGATGACGAAGCCGTGCGGCTTTCGACAGATCATGCCGACGGACTGGGACCGCCGCCACTTCCTCGTCCGGGATGCGACGGTCGCGTTCGAGTCGAACGACACGCTGGGCAGCCAGGCGCTCCTGGACGCCGCGTGCTACGAAGTTGAGTACTATCCGAACGGCTACTCCACCACGGTGGACGACGTGGCGGCGATGTACGAGGGCGTCACGTAGAAGTCCGGCGAGCGTTGCTGGTGCCCGGTCAGGGTGAGCGGAAGGTCCCGTACGTACACGTGTCGCAGACCGGGACGTGCCGGTCGGTGTTCAGAGTGCGGCGCACCAGCCTGAAGCCCCGATCGTTGTACGCGTCGTCGATCGGAACACGCGTGAGGTTGGGTGGCGGCGGACCGGGCGTTTCCATGTAGCAGCAGGTCGACACGTCGAGCGAGTGGTGGAAGACGCTCAGCGTCGTGTAGACCATCGGGCAGAACACGCGGCTGGGGCGCGTGCCCTGCGTGCCATCCGCGGGCGCCTCTGGCGGCGGTGCGGAGACGGCGGCATCGAGCGGCCCGCACTCGAGCCCTCCGGAGGCCGGGGCGTCGCTGCTGCCGTCGCCCTCGACCGGGGCGAGCTCCCCGTCTGGTCGTTGCGTGGGCGCGGCGGCGGCCGAGTCCTGGAAGACGGCCGTCTGCCGTTCGTCGGTCGACAACTGGATCAGCTCGGGGGTCTGCCACTGCTCCACGCGGTCGAGCCACTGCTCGGGCGTGGCCGTGATCTTGTGCCCCATCTCGCGATAGCGCGCGATGGCTTCGGACCCCTCTTCCACGAGCGCTGCGGCATCGGGCAGGTGACCGCACCAGAGGTCGATGTACTGCCTCGTCCGGCCGAACCCCCAGTCGGGGCTCGTCAGCGGGAGCAGGGCGTTGAACTGGAAGTGCTTCACGCCCCGCTTCGCGAGCACCTCGAGGAACTGCGGGACTTCGGGCAGCGAGTGGCGTGTGATGACCATCGACGCCTTGAGGTAGCAGCGCCAGCTCGGATCGGAGAGGACCTGCTCGATGTTGTCGAGGACGCGATCGAAGGTGCCCGGCTTGCTGCCCATCGCGATCTGGTGCGTCCGATCGGTGGCGGCGTTGACCGACACCTGGAGCACCCTGACCTGCAGCGACTTCAGCAGCTCCCACCGGCGGCCGGAGAGCAGCCATCCGTTGGTGATGATCTCGAGCCGCGCGGCCTTGTTCAGGTGCTTCCGGATGGCCGCGGCAAGCTCCTCGAATTGCGGGTGCGCCAGGGGCTCACCCAGCCCCTGGAGGCTCACGCGCAGGGCGTGCCCGAGCGAGTCGGCGAAGTGCTCCACCTCGTGCACGGCCAGGGCCTTCGGCTGGGGCACGAGCGGCGAGGAGCAGAAGTCGCACTTCGCGTTGCAGACCTCGGTGATCGGGATCGTCACGTTCCAGGGCCGGGACGTCAGCTCCTCGACCCCGTGCTCGTACTCCCACAGGTTGACTGCGTAGTTCGCCCAGACCGGCGCGGCCTTGGACTTCTGCCGCCCGTAGTACGCGCGCAGCGCCTCGCGGTCGTACCGCCGGATGTGCGCCATGAAGGCCGTCCGCTCGTAGACCAGCGGATTCGGCGACAGGTCTTCGATGGAGCGCACCGCCTCGAGCGGCGTCACCGGGGGCTTCATGCCGCCGGCAAGGCACACCGATCGCGCGTGGTGGGTGCGGCCTGGGGGGACTGCATCGACCCGGGGCATTCTGGGCCGGGCACGGTCGAGTTTCAACGGGAATCTGCGAGGCCGTGCTATAACCACGGAGACATGCCGGCACGGCAGGTGACTTTCGGTGACACCGCGATCGAGCGCGTCCGGGACTACTGGGACAGCCGCCCCTGCAACCTGCGTCACTCACCGGCCCCGGTCGGGTCGCGCGAGTACTTCGACCAGGTCGAGGCCCGGAAGTACTTCGTCGAGTCCCACATCCCGGGCTTCGCCGATCACGCGCGCTGGAAGGGCCGGCGGGTACTCGAGATCGGCTGCGGCCTGGGCACCGACACGGTCGCCTTCGCCCGTGCCGGCGCGCAGGTGACCGCCGTCGACCTCTCGAGCCGGTCGCTCGAGCTGGCCCGCGAGCGCGTCCGGATGTACGGCCTCGAGGAGCGCGTGGACTTCGTGGAGGCCGACGCCGAGCGCCTGTCGGAGTTCGTCGAGCCGGCGCGGTACGACCTCGTGTACTCCTTCGGCGTGATTCACCATACGCCGCATCCGGATCGGGCGCTGGCGCAGATCCGCACGCACTTCGCCGGACCTGAGACGACGCTGAAGCTGATGGTCTATCACCGGTGGGCCTGGAAGGTCTTGGCGATCCTGATCCGCGAGGCGCACGGAGCCGTCTGGCGGCTCGACGAAGCCGTGGCGCGCAACTCGGAGGCGCAGACGGGTTGTCCCGTCACGTACACCTACACGCGTCGTGGCGCCCGGGAGTGGCTCGCGCGTGCGGGCTTCACCGTCGACGAGCTCTTCGTGGACCACATCTTTCCCTACCGCGTGTCCGACTACGTGCAGTACCGGTACGTCCGCACGCTCCCGTTCCGGTGGCTGCCCGCACCGGTCATGCGAGGCCTCGAGCGGTGCCTGGGATGGCACCTCTGCCTCACCGCGCGCGTCAGCGCGTGACGAGCTCGACCAGGTGATCGGCGGGCAGCCGGCGCCGGCTTGCCACGAAGACGCAGCGCAGGTTGTGGCCGTAGCGTGACGAGGCCAGATCGTTGCGCCAGTCGATCTCGAAGTCTTCGTGGCGCGGTGCGCGCGTCGTGCCGTAGACGAACTCGAATCCGACGCGGTCCAGCGTCATGGCCACGAACGACGGACTGGGCCGGCAGCCGAGCCCCTCGAGCGCCTGCGTCGCCTTGCCGCTCTCGTCGGCGAGCGTCATGATCGGGGCCGTCGCGTCGCAGACGATCGTTTCGAGCACGAGGACGTCCTGACATACGGCGGCAAGCGTGCGGAGGACCGCAACCGGATTCTCCACGTGATAGAGCAGGCCGAAACAGTGGACGATGTCGAATGGCCCCCGCGATGTCAGATCCGTGTTCTGCACGTCACCGACGACGCCCTCCACGTCGGGATGGAGCGCCGCCATTCGTGCGATGTTCTCGGCGCGGCCGTCGAGGCCAACCACCCGGCAGCCGCGTGACGTGTAGAACGACGTGAGATGGCCGACGCCGCAGCCGACGTCGAGCACGCGTCGGCCATCCACCGGCAGATCCAGGCCGGCGAGGAAATCGAGCCGGGCCCGGTTCAGATCGGCGGCGTCCGGACGATCGAAGACCTCCGGATGGGCCGGTCGGCCGCCCGCCGGTGGCTCTCGGTGTGCGACGGCCACGGGGTACGGCAGCGTCTCTTCGGACGCCAGGGCAGCGGCGAGCGACGGCCGATTCCGGCGCTCGCCGGGCAGGACGACGCGCGACAGGGTCACCAGGGGGGGCACGGCCTCCCAGGAGAACGTGAGGTGCTCGACGCCGGGCCGGACGGTTCGCGACGGTGCCGCCGCGAGGCCCCAGTCCTCCGGGTTGTCGTAGACCACCCCGTGCTGTCGCCGCACGTCACCCCACGGCGCCTCGGCGGGATGCGCTCGGTAGTACGAGAGCTGGGAGACCAGTGTGCCGCGGCCGACGTGGTAGATGTCGCCGGGGAGCGGCACGAGCGGCAGCCCGCTCCCGTAGGCCTTCAGGCAGAACAGGTAGTCCTGGTGCACGCGGGCCACGCGAGAGACCTCGTTGAACCCGCGGAGCGCCGTGTAGCTGGCGCGGTCGAGCAGGAGGAAGTCGCCGGACGCGTTGCTGTACAGCGGCGGCTTCATCTCGTTGACGCCGTCCTGATTACGCGGATCCTCGAGGACGTCCCACTGGAGATTCTCGCTTCCCGTTCCCCCCTTCAGGTCGATGCGCCGGGCGCGGTACAGGACCCCGGGCGACAGGCCCCGGTTCTCCAGGACGTCGAGCACGCCGCGCCCGAAATAGATGTCGGCGTTGGTGGTGAGCACGTAGTCGCCGCGGCTTCGCCGGATGCCGATGTTCTTGGCGATGAACTCCTGGAACTGCAGCCGCGGGTTGTGGCTGTACGCGTCGTGGTACGCTGCGTCGGCCACGTACGAGATCAGCCCGTCGGCCACCACGTCCGGGAAACGGTCGGCGAGCAGTTCTGCAAGCCAGGGCTTTCCCCGGATCGGCCTCCATTCGCAGAGCACGATCTCGTGCGGGACGCCCCGGGCGGCCAGCTGGCGATGGTTGAAGTCGAGCGCGTGGATCAGCCGCTCGGCGAAGTTGCCGCCGAAGTCGTCGTTCCGACCCGACAGCACGATCGACAGGTAGGGAGCCGCCGTGCCGGCTGCAGCCGCGGTCATGTTCCGTCGTTCAGCCCCGCGATGGGCACCTGGCGCGCGAGCTGGGCCGCCACTTCCGGTGGCGCCGCCAGGAAGTTCTCGGCGGGCGCCGTAAAGTCATCGATGCGACGCAGCATCGGCGTCTCGGCGTCGATGGCCACCAGGACGTAGCCGAGGGACCGCAGGCGGTTCTCGAGCGAAAGCCGTCCCTCCTGTCCGGGCTCCGATGCCTCGGCGTCTACCGCCAGGATGATCACCGGACGGTCTCGCTCGAGTACGCCGGTCGCGCCGGCGAGCACGTCCGGCTCCGATCCCTCGACATCGATCTTGATCACGCGCACGCGCCGCACGCCCACCGCCGCGAGATGATCGTCGAGGCGCATGAGCGGAACGGCCTCGGTCCGGATTTCGTGCGCGGTCTCGTGCACGAAGCGATCTCGAAGCGTGTTGTGCCCGCCGTGTCTGGCATCGGCGATCCGCAGGCGCGCGGTGCCGTCGTGGCTGCCGAGCGCGGCCTGCAGGGGACGCACGTTGTCGAGGGCGTTGTGCGCGAGGTTCTGCTGCAGGCGAGCGAACTCCCGGCTGCTCGGCTCGACGCTCACGACCAGGCCCGACCGGCCCACCCAGCGGGCGGCGAGCATCGTCAGCAGGCCCACGTTGGCGCCCACGTCCACGAACGTGTCGCCCTCGCGGAGCAGCGCCCGCAGCACGACCGCCGTGCACGGCTCGAACAGCCCGGACACGTAAACCGCCTGTGACACCTGCTCGCCGGGCACGATCACGACCTCGAGGCCCTCCAGCCACCGCATCAGGTGAGGCGCCGTGAATCGTCTGTAGCGCGCGAAGCGCAGCGCGGCCGCCGATTCACGCGGGGTGCCGTAGGATCGGCTCCATCCGGCCATCATGGCCAGCTCGACGGGCGGCGTGTCCTCGGTGGCAGCCACCTCGCCCTGGCGCCGCGCCTCCTTCGACGCCAGCTTCCGTTCGCGCCAGAGCAGCTTCTGACAGACGTCGAGCGTGGCCGCGGCCTCGCCCAGGCGATCGGCCTCGGTTCTCGTCGTGGCCCGCAATCGCGCGACGGCCATGGCGTACTCGTCGAGCAGCATGCGCACCGCGACCGGCGCCACCGCGTCGTCCTGTCCGTCTGTGTACGAGCGCAGCAGCAGTGTCAGCCGACGGATGCGCTCGGCCGGCAGTCTGCGGGCGTCAGAGCCGTCGGACCCCTCGTCGCGCAGCGTGGCGAACGCGTCGCTTGCACGGGAGAGAATCTGCTCGAGTTCCCGCAGCCGCGCCGTCACGTCGCGCGTGCTCACCGGGATTCCATCGCAGGAGGTTGCACGATCGCTGTAGTATACCGTCGATGAAACGAGCGCTCCTGGCGTTGCTGCGGGCGTGCGGGCTGGTGCCGGCACGACGGTACGAGGCGCTGGTCCGGGAAACGAAGAACATCAAGAGGGACCGCCTCGAGTGGAAGAACAAGGCCGTGGAGGCCTCGACGCGCGCACGCTCGTTCAAGAAGCAGGCGGCGCGTCAGGCCGCGCGGCTCACCGAGGCGGTGAAGGCTGCCGACACCGGTTCGCGGCGGCAGGAGCTGGACGCGCTGCAGGCGCGTCTGGAGGGCGCAGAGCGCGAACTGACGACGGCGCGCGAGCACCTGATGGTCATCGAGTCCAAACTCGACATCCTCGAGGGCGCGGCCAACGTGCTCGATGCGCGCACGCGACATGGTGTGGCGCCGGACCCCGGCGAGACCGGTGCCTCTGCCTGATTCTCCGTTCCTGACCATCGTGCTCACCGGCCGCAACGACGGCCACGGCGGCGACTTCGTCGCCCGCTTCGTTCGCGCCCTGCGCTTCAATCATCGCGAGCTCACCGCGCGTGGCATCGGGCACGAGGTCGTGTTCGTGGAATGGGCGCCGCCCGCCGACGCGCCGCTGCTCATCGAGCGGCTGTTCGCGGGCGCCCCGGAGATCGAGCCGTCCGTCTGCTCGTGGTATCTCGTCGACGGGCGCTACCAGGAGGCGCTGTCGCAGAACCCGCGCCTGCGGTACCTCGAGTTCCTGGCCAAGAATGCCGGGATTCGCCGGGCTCGAGGGCGCTTCGTGCTGGCGACCAACTGTGACGTGTACCTGGGCCGCCGGATCCTCGACGTGCTCGGTGGCGGCGGCCTGCGGCCTCGCGTGCTCTATCGCGCTCCGCGGCACGACATCAAGCTGACCGTCGATGGGTCGCGGCTCGACTGGGACGTCCTCGAGGACCCGCGCAATCTCGACGGCGAGGCGCACGTGCTGAAGCGGCCGTATCTGGGAAGCGGCACGGGGGACTTCGTTCTGCTCGATCGGGAGGCCTTCCATGCGATCCGGGGCTTCAACGAGGTCTACCGCGTCGCCCGCGTCGGCATCGACCGCAACCTGCTCGTCAAGGCGCTGTCGAGCGGCATTGCCGTCGAGGAGATCGGCGGGCCGGTGTACCACGTCAACCACGTCGGCAGCTATCGCGCGCGCGGGAGCGCCTGGGACGGACGCGAGGCCGAGGCGCCCTGGGGTGATTCGCGATGGCATGCCTCGGGCGTCGGCTACGTCAACCCTCCGGACTGGGGTCTCGCCCGTGCGCCGGAGCGGCGCGTCTCGGACCGGATCGTGCAGCTCGACTTTTCCTGGGACGCCGTGCCGGCGCTGGTCGACCTGCGGGGCGTCGTCGTGCCGGTGGCGCGCGAGGGGCTGCCGCATCCGGCCCAGTACGTCCGGAAGCGGTAGCCGGCTCCCCGCGATCAGCGGTGGTACGATGCCCGGGCATCGTGGCCACGGAAAAGATCGCACACCGGAAGACCGAACGCGAGAAGGCCCAGCGCAACATCGCCGACAACCGCAAGGCGCTGCACGACTTCCACGTGCTCGACACGTGGGAGGCCGGGATCGCGCTGCTCGGGACCGAAGTCAAGGCGATTCGCGAGGGCTCGGTCAACCTGCGCGACAGCTTCGCGCGGGTGGAGAGGGGGGAGGTCTGGCTGCTGGGCGTGCACGTGAGCCCGTACAGCCACCGCGGCTACGCGCATCACGACGAGCGCCGCACGCGCAAGCTGCTCCTGCACCGCCACGAGATCCAGAAGCTCTCCGGTCGCGTCGCCGAGAGGGGGCTGACGCTCGTGCCGCTCCGGATGTACTTCAAGGACGGCCGGGTGAAGGTGACGCTGGCGCTCGCCAAGGGCAAACAGGCCCACGACAAGCGCGAGACGATCCGCCGGCGCGAGATCGACCGCGAGACGCGAGCGGCCATCAAGGCGCGGAGCCGCTGAACGGCCCGTGCTGGTGTTCGCCCACGTTCCGAAGACCGGGGGCACGACCTTCCGGCGGTCCTATCTCACGGCGGCGCTGCCGCGGGAGGAGCGCTGGATACTCTCCGGGGCCGGCGAGAACGAGGCGGATCGCCGGCGCTTCCTCGCGATGCCGGAGTCGAAGCGGCGGCGCTACCGGATCGTGGCAGGGCACCACGCCGGGACGCTCCGGCCCTACCTGCCGCAGGCACGCTTCCTCACGGTCGTGCGCGAGCCCGTAGCGCGCACGATTTCCGAGTACCTCCACGCGATGCACCACCCGGGCGCGGCGGCCATCTGGGCGACGGCGCGTCGGGAGGGCCTCGCGCTTGGCGCGTACGTGGAGCGGTACGACCGGCAGAACGTGCAGAGCCGCATGCTGCTCGGCGATTCCTGCGACACGCTCGACGACCACGCGCTTGGCCGGTACCTGGACGATCACTACGCACTCGTGGGGTACACGGAGGCGTTCGACGAGTTCGTCTTCCTGCTGCACCTGACGGAAGGGCTGCCGCTCTGCTTCTATCGAAACCGTCTGGTGCGGCCCGAGCGCGCCACGTTTACACCCTCTCCGGAGGATCTCGAGCTCGTGACACGGGCCACGGCCGTGGACGCGCGGCTCTACCGTGTGGCGCGGAAGCGGTTCGACGCGCGGCTGGCCGCGCTCGCGCCCGAGACGCGGCGGAAGCTGGAACGGTGGAAGGCGGCGCTCCACGAGTTCAGGCAGCGGACCGACCTGGACGTCGAGGCCGAGCGCCTGCCGGACGACTGGTAGGACGGTGACCGCCGGAGCGCCAGCGTCCGTGCCCGCCGCCCCCTCAATTGATGTACGTGGGGCCGACGCCGGTGACGCGCCAGCCTTCCGGCGTCTTCTCCATGAGCAGCGCGCCACCGGTGAAGTACGTCCGGATCCCGACCTCGGCCCGCGTCCGCGCCGCGTTTGTGAAGGTGACCGACCGCACCTCCGGCGGAAACGAGAACGACCAGATGCTGCCGATCATCCCCGGGTGCACGGACACGTGCGCCGTCAGGAACGAGAGCAGTTCGCGCGGTACTCGAGGGGGACCACCTGTGCGTTGCTCGGCGAGCGCGTCCACGGCGTCGATCAACTCCTCCATCTGCCCGGACGTCATGAAGAGGAGATCGTCGGCGACGGACGCAGGGTAGACCGTCGCTCGATCCGGCACGCCGTCGCCGATCCGGACCGAGACGTCCGGGTTCACGATCCGCACGCCCGGTTCCGGTCCTTGCGGCCAGCCGAACCGTTCTCTCCACGACGCGCCGGTCTCGCGCTCGAAGACCTCCGTGCGGATCTCGATGACGTCGCGGGCAACGTCGGCCGGCAGGCCTGACGCGCCGGAGGTCGCCTGGTTGTCGCGCCAGTCGCGCAACGCGCTGGTCATCAGCGCGTCCGCCTGCTCGCGCGCGCCCTGGCGGGCCAGCAGAATGGCCCGGACGATCGTGCCGACGCCGACCGCGTCGTCCCAGAGATCGTTCTCGAGCGCCTCGAGCGACCTGATTGCCGCCGCCGTGTCGCGGGGAGCGTTGGCCGGCCCCGCCAGTTCGAGGGCGGTCTCGAGGATGGCCCGATGCGCCAGCCGGCGCGCCTCCGATACGAGCGGCGAGGCGGGATAGGAGGCGAGAAACGTCTCGACGTCGGCGAGGACGTCCTCCCGATAGCCGTCGTCCAGCAGCCTTCTGATCCGCTCGAGCGACGTGCCTTCCCCGGAGAAGCCGAGCGACCGTCGGAGCTGCGTGACTCGCAGTTCCAGGTCGAGGCCCCGCACGTCCACGTACGTCCAGGCCGTGGGGTAGGTGCCGCTGTCGTAGCTCTCCATCCGAGCCGTCCGATTCGGATCCCCCCACCTGTCGAGCGCCCGCTCGTAGTCGGTGGCGGCTTCCTCGAACCGCCCCGCCGCCTCGGCGGCATGCGCGGCATACGCGAAGCCCAGCTCCCGCGCGACGCGCACATCCGCGTAGCGCCCGGACGCTTCGCGGTACGCGTCGATCGCCGCGTCGAGATCTCCCAGCAGCTCGTGACACTGCCCGACACGGATGGCGGCGACCCAGGACCACGGTGTGTCGGGATACCGGGAGAGGTACCCGGCGAACGCCTCACGTGCCGCTGCGAAATCGCCCTCGGCGTAGTGCAGCGAGGCGAGCGCCCGGCGGGCGTGGAGCTCACCGCCGCTGTCGGCCACGGACGAGAGCACGTCGATGGCGCGCGCAAGGAGCGCCGGTCGCGTGACCGGGGGCTCCGCGGCGAGCTGCTGCACGTAGAACGCCCCGCGGAGGAAGCTGGCTCTCGGTGCGTCGATGCGCGCGAGGTCGTCGATGACCTGTTCGACGCCGGCGACGCCTCGGCCCTCGCGCGCGAACAGGTCGTGGATCTGTCCGAGGACGACCCGGTTGATTCCGCCGGCCATCTGGCCGTCCTCCGGCAGCGTGAAGTGCGTGCACGCGAACTCGGTGAACCCGTCCAGGAGCCGCGCGGCGTCCTCGGGGGCCAGCTCGGCGTTGCGCAGCGACAGCCCGATGGCGAGCCACGGCGCCCGCCTCACGGCGTCGCTCTCTGGATACCGGCCGCTTTCGAGCTCTCGCACGATGTCGAAGACCTCGAGGAAGCGGCCGGTCGGATTCGTGCCGGGTCGGTTGAGGTTCGTTGAGAGCTGAAACGCCTTCTCGTAGAGCGCCATGGCCGCCGCCGTGGTTCCCGGGTAGCGGGCGACGACGTCCTCGAGCGGCTGAATCCATTCGGCGCGGCGTGAGGTGGACGACGTGATGAGGTCGACCTCGGCCTCGCGCGCGGCGGGCGTGTCCGGGTACCGTGCGATGAACGCGAGGAGTGCCTCGCGTCGCGCGGCGTTCGGCGCGGCGCCGGGCGTCTCGAGCAGGACCAGGTGGCGCTCGACGGCTGCCACCTCCGACAGGGACATGCCGTCGAGCCGCGTCCGCGCCTCGGCGATCAGATCCGGCAGCGGGTCCTCGCGGCCGGCGGCCGCCAGGGTGCGGAAGACGTTTCGGCGCTCGAGCAGACCGAAGGTCCAGGCTATCTCACCGGGACGCGTGCGGATCAGCCGGCGGAGCACGTCGGCGGTCTGGTCCGGGCGCTCCATGTAGACGAGCGTCTCGAACGTCTCGGGCGCACCGGGCGCCTCCTGCAGCAGCCGTTCGGCACGAGTCTGGAAGACATCCGGTCGCATCGACGAGTAGGAGGGCCCGAGCGGCGGGAACTCGGCCGAGTAGTTCTGCAGCAGTTGTTCGTTGGCGGGGAGGAACGAGGGCGGCCACATCTGAGCCGACGTTTCACCGACCCCGACGGCGAGACTCAGCCCGATGACGAGGGCAACCACACGCCAGAGGCCTGGCCGGGCACGGCCGTGCCCGGCACGATCGTCCGTCATCCGTCAGCGCGCCTCCCGGTCCATGCGTCCATTTGAC
>Ga0299906_10004325_pt1 | contig 11662 bp, 8 predicted proteins | sample RVTome_14_FD_200259 | JGI IMG/M metagenome (GOLD analysis project Ga0299906, IMG submission 200259) | Soil microbial communities from uranium-contaminated site in the Upper Colorado River Basin, Wyoming, United States - RVT145D125 (version 2) ... | reverse complement strand
CGGTTCCGTGTTCCAGGAAAAGCAGGTTTACCGCATCGATCACTACCTCGGCAAGGAGACCGTGCAGGATCTCCTGGTGCAAAGGTTTGCCAACACCATCTTCGAGCCGATCTGGAACCGCCGGTACGTCGAATGCGTGCAGATCACCGTGGCCGAGGACCTCGGGGTGGGAACGCGCGGTGGTTACTACGAGCAGAGCGGGTCGATGCGCGACATGATCCAAAACCACACCATGCAACTTCTCGCGCTTACCGCCATGGAGTCTCCCGTCTCGCTCGATCCGGAATCGGTGCGCGACGAGAAGGTGAAGGTGCTCAAGGCCATCCGGCCCCTCGACCTGTCGGTTGAGGAGGGCGATGTCGTCCGCGCGCAATATGCCGAGGGCCTGGTCGGCGGAAAGAAGGTGCCGGGATACACACAGGAGCAGGGTGTGTCAGACGAGTCGACCACGGAAACCTACACGGCCCTGCGGCTCAAGATAAGCAACTGGCGGTGGGAGGGCGTTCCTTTTTACCTGCGGTCGGGCAAGCGCATGGCCCGCCGCGTGAGCGAGATCGCCATCCAGTTCAAGCGGCCGCCGGGGCACTTGTTTGCGGAGTCGGAATTGATCCAGGTGAGCCCAAACACCCTGGTGTTCCAGATTCAACCGGACGAAGGCTCGACGGTCCTGCTCAACTCGAAGATTCCCGGCCTGGAAACGCGCGTGCAGCCGGTGAAGATGCATTTCCGCTACAAGACGACCTTCGGTTCCAACACGCCGGAGGCCTACGAACGCCTCGTTCTCGACGCGATGATCGGCGACAGCACGCTGTTCATTCGCGGTGACGAGACGGAGGCATCGTGGAAACTGGTCACGCCCGTGCATGAATCGTGGAAGGCCCTGGGCGCGCGCGGCATGGAGGACTATGCCGCCGGTTCATGGGGGCCGCTCGCCGCCGAGCGGTTGCTCTGGAAAAACAAACACCAATGGCGCCGTCCGTGAGCGCCGGCATCCCCTGTCAAGCAATCTCATGAGCACCGCCGTTTTCGACGCTCTTCCCGGACTCGAAACTCCCGTGGCCGACGTGAGTCGGACGCTGGCAAACGTCTGGGACATGGAGCCCGTGCGAGGCAAGCCGGCGCCGTCGGAGTTTCGCGCCTCGCAGATGAACCTCGTGGTTCACCTCGGCCTCGATTCCAAGCCGGAGCAGGCGCTGGAAACCTTCAACGCCGCCGTGTCATTTTCGCGACGATACCCCTGCCGGATCATCACGCTCTGCCCTCGTGAGTACGGCGGCGGGGGCGAGGTTTCCGCCAAGATCTTCTGCGAATGCTACATTGGAAAATCCCGGCACGAAATGACCTGCTCGGAGGCCATCATTCTGACGTATCCGCTCGAGCAGCGGGCCTATCTCGAGAACCAGGCATCCATCATGCTCGAGAGCGATCTGCCGGTCTATTACTGGCCGCAGCGGATCAGCTCGGCAAGCCGCATGGGTGACTACAAGTTCTTCCTCAAAGAGGCGCAGCGCGTGATCATCGACTCGGCGATCGAGAAACCGGATGTGACGACGTATCCGTGGCCGCGTCCGGAGGTTGTTCGCGACCTCGTATTTGCGCGGATGCTGCCGGTGCGCCAGAGCGTGGGACACTTCCTCAGCTACGTTCCGCCCGACCGTTTGCTGGAGGGGCTCCAGGGAGTAACTCTGCGGCACCGGCCCGAATATCATGCGGAGGCGGCGGTGCTGGCCCGCTGGGTGCGCTCCGGACTCGAGGGCTGTGCGAAAATGTCCGGCGCAGGGGCGCCGATCCCGGAGGCACAGTGCGAATCCGTGGCAGACCTCGGGTATTCGCTCGTGATGAACTGGGCCTATGCGCAATGCAGCCCGATGCGGCTGGAATTCGACTTTGGGCAAGGCACGGCGCATCTCACCTCCTGTTTCAAGCCCGATACGGAAGCGCTGGCCTCGGCGGTGCGACCGCTTGCGCCGGAGAGTGCATTGGCGGAGGCGGTGTTTTTCTGATCACGGTGGACGGGCGTTCTGCCCGTTAGGGCAAAGAAATTCCACTTGGGCGGCACAATTTGGGGCTTCCGGCTGACCAGCTGTGGTCATTTGCACGGCAAACGCTTGCGTGCGCTTGACCCGGACGGCCGGCATTTCAAGATCTTGGAAACCCGTTAACCCCGAATTGGAGGGAACACCCAATGAACTGGAAAATCGAGCTCCTCGAGAATCACTCAGGAGAGATTGGCGAGGCGATCCACCACGAGGATCACCTTTTTGAGGCGGAGGAGTATCATTACGAAAAGGGCCAGATCCTCGAAGTCGCCGTGCATCAATCCAATGGCGACCACTGGCACATTTTCACCGATATGGATTCAGGCCATCGGTTCAAGATCGAGCCTGCAAAGTATCGAAAGATCTGAGCCGGCGCTGCTGGCTTGAGATACGGGCGGACACGGCCGCTGCGAGCTGGCTGTGGCGCTTGGATTCCCGCGATTGGGCGGTGACAGGACTGGCCAACGGACCACGTTGCTTGTGCAATGCTTCTGCTTGCTGGACGCGACGGAAGTTCTGACACTGCGGGCGCTGGCACAGTCGTCGGGCGAAAGAGCCCGGCCGGCAGGCTGTGCCGCACCTTCTGCTCATGAAAAAGTTTCTGTTTTCGGTGGCGTTCATTGCCCTGGTTGGCGTCGGCATCTGGCGATGGTGGGACAAGCTCGATCCGAGCACCACCCCGTCTTCGACCGCGGAAGACACCAAGGCAGCGGTCGCAGCGCCGGAGATCGCCGGGCTGGTGATCACGGAGACGGAGGTCCCGGCGCTGCCTCCCCCGGCACTGTATCCGATGAAGGATGGCGTGTTCGAACTCGAGCTGAGCGAATACGCGGGCTATGCCGGGCTGATCGTCGCCAACGGGGGCTTGGAGCCGTCGGAAAACAGCCACTTCTTCAAGAACCACGGATTTAAGGTCCGCATCACCTTGAGCGAGGAGGAGAGCTGGCCCGCGCTCAACACCGGCCGCATTGGCGGGTCGGCGACCACGGTCGACGTTCTGGCCGTCTATGCAAAGACCCTTCAGGCGGTCGTTCCCGCGCAGATCGGTTTCTCACGCGGGTCCGATGCGGTTGTAGTGCTCAGCGACATCAAGCGGGTGAATCAACTCAAGGGGCGCACCGTGATCGCATCGCAGTTCACGGAGGCGGATTTCTTCATCCGTTACCTCGCATCCGAGGCCGGCCTCGAGTTGAAGGCGCTGGCGGAAGGCGAGCGCCCCGACCCGGAGCGGGTCAACCTCGTCTATGCCGAGACGGCCTTCGATGCGGGCGACATCTTCACCGACTCGGTCAACAAAGGCCGCACGAACCTCGGTGGCGCGGTGGTTTGGGGCTCGAAGATACGGGACGTGGTCGATGGGACCGAGGGCCGGACCCGGGTCCTGGTCAACAACCGCAATCTCCTCGTCGTCGCCGACGTCCTTCTCGTCAACCGGCCGTTCGCGCAGGCGAACGCCAGGGTTGTCGAGGGGTTGGTGGACGGACTGCTCGCGGGCAATGACATGGTGCGCAACCAGCCGGAGCAGCACCTCGATCTCATTGCCCGGGCCTTCAAGTGGACGCGCGAGGAGGCACGCGCGGAGCTGGCGCAGATTCATTTCTCGAACCTCCCGGAGAACCAGGCGTTTTTCTCCGGCGCGATCGATGCGGCGGGAAGTTACCGGGGCATTTTCCAGTCCGCCATGTTCGCCTACGGCCCGAATCTCGAGCACGCCGTGCCACCCGATCGCTTCCTCGACCTCAAGCTCGACGCGCTCGCCGCCAAGTACCCGGGGCAGGCGATTTCCATCCAGCCGATCCGTTCGGAAACCACGCGCGCGATCGAGCAAAACCCCCTTCTCACGCGCGACATTCGCTTTTTCTTCGAGCCGAACTCCGCGAGGCTGCAGCCGACCCCGGACAACGACAAGAACTACGGCTCCATCAAGCAGCTCCTGCAAGTCGCTCCGGGCTCGACGATCCTGCTGCGGGGCCACGTTGACAACGCCATGGTCGAGGAGTTTCGCAAGCAGGGTGGGGATTCGTTCGTCCGCCAGATGGCGCTGAAGGCGATGGAACTTTCCAGGCAAAGGGCCGACTCGGTGCGATCCGAAATGATGACGCGATACCAGCTTCCCGTTTCGCGCATCGAGATTGTCGGCCGGGGCTGGGAGGAGCCGGCAGGGGCCGACAGCGAACAGAACCGCCGCGTCGAGGTGCAGTGGTTCACCGTGGAGTGAGCGCGCGACGCCCATCAGGTGTTTGGGCCTGGCGGCCGGGTCGCGACGCGGAGGCTGTTCGCCGGGTAACGCGATGACTCGGCTCGGGTATCTCAAGGCCTTCGCGAAAAGCTGGCAGCATGGGCTGCTCGCGCTGGTGACCCTTGGTGGCGGGTTTGCCTCGGGGATTCCCCTGGCCTTGATCGTTGGAGCGGCGGCCTACGTGCTGGGCTGGGTCTTCCTCGGCGATTCGGCATGGTTTCGCCGCAAGGTCGATGCCGTCGAGCTCAAGCGCCTGGCGACCGATGAAGACGCCGCGGTCTCGCGCGTGCGCGCGGAGCGCGCCGCCTTGCTCGGGCGCCTCCCCCCCGTGCAGCGCAAGCGATACGAATCCCTCACGGACGTGTGCCGCGACATCGAGGCGCAGCTCGGCGGTTCCGCCGCTGCGACCTTTCCCGTGGAAAAACTCGACGGCCTGATGTGGTCGTTTCTCGGTTTGCTCGGGACCGAAACCAATCTTGCCGGTTTCATCGAACGGGAGCGCGACGAGAAGTTCGACGAGCGGATCGCCGAGCTTCAACCCGCCATCAAGGCCCTCGAGGCCGACCTCGCAGCCGCCGAGCCGGGGACTCCGACCTACGAGACTCGCCTGCAGTTGCTCGCCTCGAAGCAGGAGGGGCTGGAAGCGCTGCAGCGCAGGCATCAGCAGTTTCAGCGCGCCGGCGAGAATCTCGAACTCGTCCGCGCCGAGCAGGACCGCATCGTTCAGCAGCTCAAGCTGCTGCGCGCCGATGTCTACGCGTCGAAGTCCGTCAACCAGATCAGCCAGCGCCTCAACGACACGATCGACCAGCTCGCCTCGTCCGGCCGGATCAGCGCCGATGTCGCCCCGGCCATCCAGGAGCTGCCCGCCTTCAAGACCAGGCGCGTCGGCTACAAGCTGCAGAGCGAGTCCTGAGAGATCGCGCCGCCTTTCAACCCAACAGAATTCGTCATCACAATGTCACTACTCGCACGTCTTTATAACCAGGTTCGCGGCCGCGTGAGCCTCTTTTTCAGTTCGCTGGAGTTTCGCAATCCGGAGGTCCTGCTCGAAAACGCCAAGGAGGATCTCAAGGCCAACCGCGCGCGGATGCAGAACGGCGTGGCCCAGATGGCCGCCGTCTCGGAGCGGCTCAAGCGGCAGCTCGCCGACGGCGAGCGCCGCAAGCTCGACCTCGAGGGGCGCGTCCTCGTCATGTACAACGCGGGCAAGGAGGAGCTAGCCGCCGAGCTGGCGGAGCAACTCCAGCAGGTCGAGGCCGACCTGGCGGAAAACCGCGCCGAATTCGAGGCCAACGAGTCCGGCTACAAGGAGTTCGTGGGCGCCTGCCAGACCGTCGAAAAGGAAACCCGGAGGAAGATCGAGAAGCTCACGGCGAGCCTTTCGAAGGCGAAGGCGAAAGAAGCAATGGCGGATGTCTCCGAAATGCTCGCAGGCTCGGTGACGACGCAGAGCGCTTCGCTCGAGAACATGTCGCGGCTCGAGGAGGTCGTCACCGGGAAGCTCGACAAGGCTTCCGGCCGCCTGCGAGCCGCGCAGGACTCCTCGCAATTCACCGACATCAAGCTGAAGCAACAGGAACAGGAGATCTCGAAGAAGGCGGCACTGGCCAACTTCCTCGCCCGCAAAAACATCGCGATGGCGCCGAAGGAAGGGCAGTCCACCGGGGCGGCAGCGTCCGGCCCCACCGAAAAACCGAAGCTCGGCGAGTCCGCCTGAGCCGTAACGATGCAGTCAAACCTCGATATCACTGGCGGCGCCGCGTATCGTTCGGTTGTAGGGCCTGTCGCTCGCCGACAGCCGCTCCGGCTGGCCGTGAAGGCCAGACCCTACATGTGGGGATTTCCTGCTCCTGTTGGGCCGGACCTCGCGTCCGATTTGGCCGCCCCCTCATGACCTCCTGGATCACCGAGCTCGAGGAAGTCTATGCCTCGGAGGCCGCCTGCCAGTTCATCCTCCATGGCAACGTGCAGGATGTTTTCTGGCACGGGACCGACGCACGGGCGGCCGCGCCCACGCCAGCGGGCACATCGAGGGCTGCCGTCAGGGGGCCGCTCACGGACTATCACGATCTCGACGAGTTCATCATCCGGCGCTTCCTCGGCGGATTCACGATCATCGTGGAGCTGGACCTCGCGCACGGCATCGAGGTGCGGCGTGGACGCGAGATCCTCGAAGGCTGGGATGGATTGGTCTCCCTGCGCGCACTGCGGGATTCGCCCAAGGACTACCTGGCAGCCCTGCGGCTGCTTTTCCTCTTTCTCAACAACCTCGCCGTCGGCGAGCGAAGACCCGTGCACGTCGCCGCCCTGTTGCGCGACGCGCAGCTCCTGGTCCCGGGCGATGGCGGAAATCTGAACTTCGATCTCGGCGCGGGCGCGACGCTCGTGCGGGACTGGTCGCGCCCCGGCGGACACGAGTGGTTCAGCCTGACGACGTTCCTTCTCGCGGAGAACCTCAGCGACCTGCACCCGATCGTTCGGACGAATCCGCTCGCGGCCGCCCTCGAGGTCGGGTTGCCGTCCGAGGAGGAACTCGTCGCCGACTTGAAGCGAATGGCCGTCGTCTTCGCCAGCAGCCTGGGCGACTACACGGCGGCTCCGGAGGTGCTCGCGCGCAAACTGCGCGGGCTCACGCGCACCTCGCTGACGAGTTTGCTGCGGCGCCGGGCGCACTCCGGGCTGCCACTCGACCATGCCGCGGTGAGCGCATTGCGCAAGGAACTCGTCGAGCGCGACTGCTCCTCGCTGGTCGAGTTCGTGGAGTCGAAGCAGACCCTGGCGGACTACCACGGGCAACCGCAACTGGTCGATGCGGTACGCACGGATTTAAGGCTCATGCGCGAGGGCGTGACGAAGGCGGTGCCCATGGGTTACCTCATCGCCGGTCCAGTCGGAACGGGGAAGACGTACCTGGTGAACTGCATCGCCGGGGAGGCGCAGCTTCCCGTCATCGTGCTGAAAAATTTCCGCGATCGCTGGGTTGGCAGTTCAGAGAGCAACCTCGAGAAGATCTTCCGGCTCATCGGAGCGGTCGGCGAGTGCCTGGTGTTCGTCGACGAGGCCGACCAGACGCTCGGCCGCAGGACTGGGGCCGACTCTTCGAGTGACGTAAACGGCCGGCTCTACTCCATGCTGGCCCAGTTCATGGGCGACGGTGCCAACCGCGGCCGCGTGCTTTGGATGCTGGCGACCTCGCGCCCGGATCTCGTCGAGGTCGACCTGAAACGCCCGGGGCGCATCGACCGGCGCCTGCCGGTCCTGCCAGCGTTCGAGCGGGCGGATCGGTGGGGACTGCTGCGGGGCGTCTTCGGGCGATTTGGGCTCGAGCTTCCCGCGGAGTGCCCGCCCGAACTCGAGCCGCCGGAGCTGCTCACGGCGGGGGCGGCGACGACCCTGGCGAGCGCGGTGTTCCGGCAGCACCACATCAGCAACGAGCCCCCGCTTCAGCTGTTGCTGCATCAACTTTCCAACTACGTGCCGCCGGTCCCGCTTTCCCGGATCCGCGACCAGATCCGGCTCGCCATCGAGGACACGAGCGACCTCACGCTCCTGCCTGAGGGACTGCGAAACGAAATGCTGGCGCGGTAGATTCTCGCGAGGCGCCGGCGCCGGGCCCGCGCGCTCGACGACACCGTCGCTCACTCGGCCTGCACGAGGAGGTAGTTTCGCTTGCCCTTGCGAAGCAGGATGTAGCGGCCGTGAAGCAGGTCGGATTCACCGACGTCGCGCTTCACGTCCGCCACGCGAACATTGTTCACGTAAATGCCGCCGCCTTCGACGTCCTTGCGGGCCTGGCCCTTGGACGGGCAGAGACCCGTCGAGGCGAGAACCTCGACGATGTTGAGCCCGGTGCCGGCGACGCTTGCGCGCGCGAGGGTGGCTCCCGGCACCTCGGCCGCGATATCGCGCAGTGCCGAGTGGGAAACCCCGGTCGGGTCACCGCCAAAGAGCAACGAGCTTGCGCGAATGGCGTCCTCGCATGCGTCGGTGCCGTGCACGATCGTGGTCACGGCGCGGGAGAGTGCGCGATGGGAGGCACGGGCGCCAGGGTTCGCGGCGTGTTCCGCCTCGAGCGCCTCGATCTCTTCGCGCGGAAGCATCGTGAACCTGCGCAGGTAAACCGGGACCATGGCGTCATCCGTGTTCACGAAGAACTGGTAGAAACGGTAGGGACTGGTCTTCCCGGGATCGAGCCAGACGGCGCCGTCGGCGGTCTTTCCGAACTTCGTGCCATCGCTCTTGGTGATGAGGGGAAACGTCCACCCCCAGGCAGTGGCGCCGAGTTTTTTTCGAATGAGCTCGGTGCCGGCGGTGATGTTGCCCCACTGGTCGGTGCCACCGATTTGCAGCTCGCAGTCCAGGGTTTTTCTGAGGTAGTAGAAATCGTTCGCCTGCAGGAGCTGGTAGCTGAACTCGGTGTAGCTGATGCCGGACTCGCCTTCCATGCGCGACTTGACCGACTCCTTGGCCAGCATGACGTTGATCGAGAAGTGCTTTCCGATATCGCGGAGGAAATCGAGCAGGCTGACGGGCGCGGTCCACTCGGCGTTGTCGACCAACCGGGCGGGATTGGCTTTCGCCTCGAAGTCGATCAGGCGGGCGAGCTGGGCCTTGATGCACGTGACATTGTGCTCGAGCTGCTCGCGGGTGAGCAGGTTGCGCTCCGAGGAACGGCCGGAGGGGTCGCCGACCATGCCGGTGGCTCCTCCCGCGAGAGCGACGGGGTGATGGCCTGCGAGCTGGAAGCGCCGCAGCGTGAGTTGCCCCATAAGGTGGCCGACATGCAGGGAATCTCCGGTCGGGTCGAAGCCGCAATACAGCGTCACCGGCCCGGCGTTTAGCCGGTCAGTCAAACCAGGTAGGTCGGTGCAATCGGCGAGCAGGCCCCGCCAGCGGAGGTCTTCGATCATGGACATGGAGAGGACCGATATGCGGTCTGGCACACCTTCGCTCAAGGTGAAATCTGTCAAATACTCCGACGGTCCTGGCGGCGGGAACTCACGCCGGAGGAAGCGCCCCCCGGTTCCGGAGACTCGCGCAGATTCCAAAGTATGGGTTTGCCCAGCAAAATGCGGTTTGGTTTTCATTTGTCTATGCCGGCACTGCGGCTCATTTTTTTCCGCTCGGACCGCAAAGAGCACGAACGCGCGAAGATTGTTATCCAACAAAAACTGCCATGCCTCTCGCCAAGGGAACCAAAGCCCCCGATTTTACGCTCAAGAGCAAAACTGCCGACGGACTGGTCGATGTGCGTTTGAGCGATAATTTTGGAAAGAAGCAGACCGTGCTTCTCTTTTTTCCACTGGCGTTCACCAGCGTGTGTACGAATGAGATGTGCGACGTCACGGCCGGACTGAGCGCGTATGCCGGGATGCATGCCGAGGTGATCGCGATCAGCGTGGACAGTCCCTACGCGCAGGAGGCCTGGGCCAAGCAGAACGGCATTGGCATCAAGCTGTTGAGCGACTTGAACAAGAGCGTGATCAGGACCTACGATGTCGTGTTTGCGAATCTGACCGGAGATACGGCCGCCCGTGCCGCGTTTGTCATTGGGGCGGACGGCGTGATCAAATACTCCGAGCAAACACCCACTCCCAAACACCTTCCCAACTTCGAGGCAATCAAAGGCGCCCTTGCCTGACTGTCTGTGTGCACGTCCGGGCCGGCTGCGCCTCGACGTCTTGTAATCTCCTCCGACGAACCGACCCATGTCTTCGATACACGATCCCTTCCACGCACTCCAATCCTTTGACCTCGGCGGAGGTCGAACCGGGCGCTTCTTTTCGCTCGGCGTTCTCGAGCAGGCCGGTCTCGGCCCGATATCGCGGCTGCCGGTTTCGATCCGGGTCGTGCTCGAGTCGGTCCTGCGAAACTGTGACGGGAAGAAAGTCCTCGAGGGAAACGTCCGGGCGCTGGCCGGCTGGAAGGCGAACGCGGAGCGCACGGAGGAGATCCCGTTTGTCGTCGCCCGCATCGTCTTGCAGGACTTCACGGGGGTTCCGCTGCTTGTCGACCTTGCCGCGATGCGTTCGGCGGTGGGGCGGCTCAACAACGATCCCAAGCTCATCGAGCCGCTTGTGCCGGTGGATCTCGTGGTCGACCATTCCGTGCAGGTCGACGTCAATGGCACGCCGAACGCGATGCTGCGCAACCTCGAGATCGAGTTCACACGCAACCGCGAACGTTATGAATTTCTGAAGTGGGGAATGCAGGCGTTCGACACCTTCAAAGTGGTGCCTCCGGGCATCGGCATCGTCCATCAGGTGAACCTCGAGTACCTCGCCAAGGGCGTGCTCAGTGCGGGCGATGTTTACTATCCGGATACGCTCGTGGGCACGGATTCGCACACGACGATGATCAACGGCATTGGCATCGTCGGCTGGGGTGTTGGCGGGATCGAGGCGGAGGCCGGGATGCTCGGCCAGCCGGTCTATTTCCTTACCCCGGACGTCGTCGGCGTCCACCTCACGGGCGCGCTGCAGGAGGGCGTCACCGCGACCGACCTCGCGCTGACGGTCACGCAGCTTCTTCGCAAGGCGAAGGTCGTGGGCAAGTTCGTCGAGTTCTTTGGCCCGGGAGCGAAGGCACTTCCGGTCGTCGATCGCGCAACCATCGCCAACATGGCGCCCGAGTATGGTGCGACCATGGGCTTCTTTCCCGTTGACGAGGAATGCGTGAACTACCTGCGGGCGACAGGCCGCAGCCATGAGCACTGCACGATGTACGAGAGTTATTACAGGGCGCAGGGTCTCTGGGGCATCCCAAAGAAGGGCGAGGTTGATTACTCGCAGGTGATCGAGCTCGACCTGAAGGGCGTGGTCCCGAGTGTGGCCGGTCCGAAGCGCCCGCAGGACCGGATCGAGTTGCCGAAGCTGAAGGACGAGTTCGTCGCCGCCTTCTCGCGGCCGGTGGCGGAGAACGGGTTCGGCAAGGCATCGGCCGAACTGTCGAAGGTCTTCCGCTTTTCCGGCAACGGAAATGGAGAATTCGGCGGCGGCAGCCAGGAACCCGTTTCCAAGCGAGAGGCGGACATCCGGGACACCAATCTCTCGACCGAGCGCGAGATGGCCAACAACCGGCCCACGCCGGACCACGTCCTCGATCCCGGTGAGCCGCTCGAAGGGGAATTGCGCAACGGTTCCGTGCTGATCGCGGCGATCACGAGTTGCACCAACACGTCCAACCCGAGCGTGATGCTTGCGGCGGGTTTGCTCGCAAAGAAGGCGGTCGACAAGGGCCTCAGCGTGTCGCGGGCCGTGAAAGCGTCGCTTGCTCCCGGCTCGCGCGTGGTCAGCGACTATCTCGACAAGACCGGCCTGCAGCCCTACATGGACCAGCTCGGATTCAACCTCGTCGGCTATGGCTGCACCACGTGCATCGG
>Ga0299906_10004324_pt1 | contig 11665 bp, 10 predicted proteins | sample RVTome_14_FD_200259 | JGI IMG/M metagenome (GOLD analysis project Ga0299906, IMG submission 200259) | Soil microbial communities from uranium-contaminated site in the Upper Colorado River Basin, Wyoming, United States - RVT145D125 (version 2) ... | reverse complement strand
GAGACGACGGCCCGCCTTCTCGCGCGCAATTATCAGTCCTGGGATGTATTCTACGATTCCATGAAAAGCGATCACGCCGTCACCGATCTGGACGATATAGGCGGAATCGGCGACGTAATGGCCGGCGCGATCAAGGGTTTTTTTGACGAAAAACACAACCGTCAAGCTTTAGACCGGCTGCTGAAATACGTCGATGTCACTGATCTTGCGGCGCCGACGGCGTCCTCCTCGCCGATCGCCGGTCAGATCGTCGTTTTTACCGGCTCGTTGGAAAAGATGACTCGCAGCGAGGCCAAGGCCAGAGCCGAGGCTATGGGCGCAAAAGTCGCGGGGTCGGTTTCGAAGAAAACCGACCTCGTCGTCGCCGGACCGGGCGCCGGCGCAAAGCTTAAAGAGGCGGAGAAACTCGACATTAAAATTATTTCAGAAGAAGATTGGATGAAATTAATCCAAACACCGGAGCTCCTGTAACAATTCGCGCGTTAACTAATGCTAGCGGGGATTGACAGCAAACAGGGTAGGACTCGCATCATGAATCAAGTCACCATCCGGAATGTCGACGATCATATCGTTCAAGGACTGAAGCAAATCGCATGGCGGCGCGGCGTGCCGTTCGACGAATCTTTGCGGCGCTTACTGAGCGATGCCGTGGAAGAGAGCCATGGGAAAATCCGCCGTCAGCACGCCCATGCGGCTGGGATTGCGACAAAAATACCCTTCGAAACCGACTAGATCGGTTTTGTCGCCTCGCAAAGCCAGGCAAGCGTTTCGGCATCGTCGTTGAGGCCGGCTTTCAGTTTCTCCTGCACCCTAGCGTGATAGGCGTTGAGCCATGCCCGCTCTCCGGCGGTTAGAAGTTTCGACTCGACGAGAGCGAGATCTATGGGTGCCAAAGTAATTGTCTCGAAGCCGAGCAGCTTTTTTTCGGCTCCGGGTGGCGGCTCAATCTCGCGTACCACAACCAAATTCTCGATCCGGATGCCATAGGCACCTTCCTTGTAATAGCCGGGCTCGTTGGAGCAGATCATGCCGGCCTTAAGCGCTTGCGCGGTGCCGCGCGGCGAAATGCTTTGCGGGCCTTCATGGACCGAGAGATAGGCGCCGACACCATGGCCGGTACCATGTCCGTAATCAAGCCCGGCTTCCCACAAAGGTCTGCGGGCGAAGGAGTCGAGCTGGGCCCCTTTGGTCCCCTCGGGAAAGCGCGTTGTGGCAAGGGCAATGTGGCCTTTGAGGACAAGCGTGAATCGTTCGCGCATCTCATCGCTCGGTGTGCCGATAGCGACTGTCCGGGTCACGTCGGTCGTGCCATCCTCATATTGTCCTCCGGAATCGATGAGGAAAAGTTCGCCCGGCTCGAGTGTGCGGTTGGTTTCGGTCGTCACGCGGTAATGGACGATGGCGCCGTTTGCGCCCGCTCCCGAAATCGAGTCGAAGCTCAAATCCTTCAGCGCGCCGGTTCCATGCCGAAACGACTCAAGCTTCAGCACGGCATCGATTTCACTCAAATTCCCGTTGGGTGCCCGGCGCGAAAGCCAGGCGAGGAACTTTGTGAGCGCTAGACCGTCGCGCAAATGCGCGGCGCGCGCACCGTCAAGCTCGACCTCGTTCTTGCAGGCTTTGGGCAATAGGCAGGGGTCCGGAGAGCGCACAATTTTCGCTCCGCCCGCTTTCAATCTATCGAAAACAAAGCCGCTGGCAGTGTTTGGATCGGCGATAACGGTCTTGTCTTTGAAGGCTTCAAGCGCCGGACCGAATTCGGTCGGCGGGCGCAAGCGGATTTGATTTCCCAAATGATCGCGCAATTCGGGCGAGCATTTTTCCTCTTCGACAAAAAGATCGACCTCGCCTCCGGCTTTCAGAATCGCGAAGGAGAGCATAAAGGGCGTGTGGGGTACGTCCGCGCCTCGAATATTGAGAAGCCAGCATATGGAGTCAGGCAAAGTCAGCACCGCGGCATCGGCATGGCGCTTGGATATGTCTTGCGAAATACGCGTACGTTTGTGCTCCGAAGTCTCTCCGCTTAAGTCCAATGGATGGACGCGTGCTTTGGCCAACGGGGGAGGGGGCTGATCCGCCCACACCGCGTCTATTAAATTATCTTGACAAGCTATTAGTGCTGCGCCCGCCGTCGCGACGTTTTTGCGCAGTTTTTCGATGCTTGCCTGGGTATGCAGACGCGGATCGTAGCCGAGCTCGTCGCCATCCGAGAGATTATCCTCAAGCCATTTGAGCGGGCCGTCGTCCGCGATATCGAGCGTTTCAAACAAGGAAGTATCGGTTTGATTGTGCAGTTGCAGCGTGTAGCGCCCGTCGGAAAATATTGCCGCCTTTTCGTCAAGCACGATGCATAGGCCTGCCGAACCGGTGAAGCCGGTGAGCCAGGAAAGCCGTTCGGCGCGTTTCGGGACGTACTCGCCCTGATGTTCGTCCGCGCGCGGAACAAGAAAGCCCGCAATCGCTCTGCGCTTCAACTCCGTCCTAAGCGCGCTTAGGCGCGGGCCGCAATTCGCCGAATCGCTTTGTTGGTCGAAACTTTGAAAAACCTTGTTCATTGAAGATATCTAGCGCCCGCGCGCCGGCCTCTCAAGGATCAGGGCGGACCACGGCCCGTCGCGTAATGCCTCCTGCAGAACGAGACCCTGGGCGCGATAGAAGGAAAGCACCAGCAATTCCTGCCAGCGAAGAAGCCCCGAGAGGACGATAATGCCCTTAGGCACCACGGCGCTTGCAATTCTGGGCGCCAATTTGGTTAGCGGTCCGGCAAGGATATTGGCAAGGACGAGATCGAAAGGAGCAGTAGCGCGGATTAAGGGATGGTCCATCCCCTCGGCAACCCCAAAACGCAAAAACGGCGTTACCTGGTTCATTTTGGCGTTAAAGCGGGTTGTCTCGATTGCGATCGGATCGATATCGGTCGCAAGGACGGTTTCATGCCAAAGTTTCGCCGCCGCAATGCTAAGAATACCGGTGCCGCAGCCGAGATCGAGGATTCTTCTATGGCGGGTACGCCGCGCGCGTCGCGTAAGCGCGTTCAGGCATAGGGAGGTCGATTCGTGATGGCCAGTGCCGAAGGCTTGGGCGGCTTCGATACGCATCGCAATGACGCCATTGGGAATTTTCCCCGCATCATGCGTGCCGTAAACGAAGAAGCGTCCAGCGCGCACCGGCGGCAAGCCCTCCTGAGAAGCCCGCATCCAGTCTTGGTCGGGAAGAGGTTCGGCGCGTACCTCCAGTCCGGTAAGATCGGATAGAAATGCCGTATCGGGTGGCGCGTCATACAGCGCCTCCACGGTGACTTCGGCGTTAAACGGGACCTCGGCGGTCAGCACCGCCTGCGGCCTGGGCGGGGTGAGCTCGATCAGCGCCGTGACATGGGCGGCGCGTTCTCTTGCCAAAGTGACGGAGGCTTTCCAAAGGGGAGGGTTACTCACGTCCGCTGCACGAATCCGTCCATGACACGCTTAGCCCCCGCTTTTTCGAAATCGACTTGAAGCTTGTTGCCGTCCACGGACACAATACGGCCATAGCCGAATTTTTGATGAAAAATCCTTTCGCCCGCCGCAAATGGCGCATTGGCGGGATCGCCCGAGGATACCACCTTCGCCTTGGCATTAATGACGGGCCCGCGCCCCGAAAACGAGCTTCTCGCACCGGCGGCGCGAGCGGCCTGCACCTGCCGCCATCCGGGACTGTCGTAAGTCGATCCCGCTCCGGGGTGCGAATATTCGTGATCATTGTCGCGAAAGGAGCCGTATTGGCCATGAAAGCCTTCATCCGCAACCGCATCGATATTTTCGCTCGGCAACTCGCCGGCGAAGCGCGAGGGCAAGGCGCTTTGCCATAACCCATGCACGCGGCGGTTTGAAGCAAAGCTGACAAAGGCGCGTTTGCGGGCCCGGGTTAACCCGACATAGGCGAGGCGGCGTTCTTCCTCGAGCCCGGCCAAGCCGGACTCGTCCAGTGTGCGTTGCGAGGGAAATAGGCCCTCCTCCCAACCGGGCAGAAAGATCACTTCGAATTCAAGTCCTTTTGCGGCATGAAGCGTCATCAGATTGAGGCAGTCTTTACCCGCCTCCGCTGATTCCATCTCCATGACGAGCGAGACGTGTTCGAGAAACGCAGCCAGCGACTCGAAGCTCTCCATCGAACGCACAAGCTCTTTGAGATTGTCGAGGCGCCCGGCGGCGTCCGGCGATTTATCGGCCTTCAGCATGTCGGTATAGCTGGACTCCTCGAGTACCATCTCGGCAATCTCCGGGTGCGGCGTACTCACGACATTCGCGCGCCAGCGCGCGAAAGAGCCAATCAATTCACCAAGGGATTTTCGGGCTCTCGGCGTCAACTCGTCGCTGGCGACAAGTTCGGACGCGGCGGCAAACATCGGGATGTTTTGCGAACGCGCGTGATTGTGCAGTGCTTGGGTTGCGGCATCTCCCAGGCCCCGTTTCGGCTTGTTGACGATCCGCTCGAAGGCAAGATCGTCATCGGGTTGAGCGATCACTCTTAAATAGGCGAGTGCGTCGCGAATTTCCGCACGCTCGTAAAAACGCGGGCCCCCGATCACCCGATAAGGTATGCCGAGGGCGAGAAAACGGTCTTCGAATTCGCGCATCTGAAACGAGGCGCGCACCAGAACCGACATTTGCGCAAACGGCGTGCCGCCCCGATGCAGATTCTCCGCCTGGCCTGCAACCCCCCGCGCTTCTTCCTCGGCGTCCCAAAAGCCTCTGACTTCGACTCTTTCGCCGTGATCTTCGCCTTCAGTCCACAAAGTCTTCCCAAGACGGCCACGGTTTCCCGCGATCAGTCCCGACGCGGCGGCGAGAATATTCGGCGTTGAACGGTAATTGCGCTCTAAGCGGATAACCTTGGCGCCCGGAAAGTCGCGCTCGAAGCGAAGGATATTTTCCACCTCGGCGCCGCGCCAGGCATAGATGGACTGATCGTCGTCGCCGACAACGCAGATGTTTTTGTTCTTGCCCGAAAGCAGGCGCAGCCAAAGATACTGCGCGACATTGGTGTCTTGATACTCGTCGACGAGCATATAGGCGAACCGGTTTTGGTATTCCTCTAAAATGCCCGCATTCGATCGCAGAATTCTAATTGGCTCCAGTAGCAGATCACCGAAATCGGTGGCGTTCAGCGCTTTCAGCCGGGCTTGGTAAAGACCGTAAAATTCCCGCGCTCTGCCGAAAGCAAAGCCTTGCCCGTCGCCTTCCGAAACTTCCCCCGGCGCGAGGCCGCGATTCTTCCACCCGTCGATAAGGCCGGCGAGCGTGCGCGCAGGCCAACGCTTTTCATCGATGTTTTCGGCAGCGAGCAATTGTTTGATCAAACGGATTTGGTCGTCGCTGTCGAGAATAGTGAAATTGGGTTTGAGACCCGCAAGCTCGGCATGACGGCGGAGCATGCGCGCGCCGATGGAGTGAAATGTTCCCAGCCATTGCATGCCTTCGACCACACCGCCGATCAGCGTCCCTATGCGCTCCTTCATCTCCCGCGCGGCTTTATTGGTGAAGGTGACGGCCAGGATCTGGCCCGGCCAGGCGCGTTTGGTCGCGAGGATGTGGGCAAGGCGTGTGGTGAGAACGCGGGTTTTCCCGGTGCCTGCCCCCGCCAGAACGAGGAGAGGACCGTCCAGCGTCATCACCGCTTCGCGCTGCTCGGAATTCAATCCGCCTAAATAGGGCGCCTCCGCGGCCGGCCGGGCGTGCTCGGCGGCGGATTCGAGGGCCGAATCCAGGGGATCGGAAAAGGAATTTGGCTGCGTCGTCACGACTCAAGACGTTTAGCAGCGCGGCTTGGTTTTGTCCTGCATTTGTTCCGCTTGTGTTGGGGAGAAAAAGCATGAATCAAGCGCGGCATCGGAGTGGGCGGCAATGACGGGAAATTTATTCTCGCAGTTCTTGAGTGCCATGCCCGACGCGGCGCGGTCGTTCGTGCGTACCTCTTCAGGGCGCCTCATCACCTATGGCGACGTGGTAAGCCTTTCGGCAAGAATGGCCAATGCGCTGACGGCACTGGGTCTGGAGCCCGGCGACCGCGTTGCCGTTCAAGTCGAGAAGAGCCCGGAGGCGTTGATCCTCTATCTCGCCTGCCTGCGCGCCGCCGCCGTCTATCTTCCCTTAAATACTGCCTACACGCTTTCCGAACTCGAATATTTCGTGGGCGATGCCGAGCCGAAGATTTTTATCGCCTCGCCTGAAAAGGCCTCTCTCGTCACGCCGATGACCACTCGGCTTGGCGTTGCGGTAACCGAAACGCTGGGCACCGACGGCGCGAGCGGGTCCCTGATGGAGCGCGCCCGCGATGCGGACGCTGCTTTTTCCGATAGTCACGCAAGTCCCGATGATTTGGCGGCGATTCTCTACACCTCGGGCACGACTGGGCGCTCTAAGGGCGCGATGCTGAGCCACGCCAATTTGGGTTCCAACGCCGCCGCTTTGAAAGAATGCTGGCGCTTTACGTCCGAAGACGTCCTGCTTCACGCGCTGCCCATATTTCACACCCATGGCCTTTTCGTTGCTTCAAATGTGATTTTGAGCGCCGGTGCATCGATGATCTTTCTCCCAAAGCTGGACCCGGACGAGGTTTTTCGCCTTCTGCCCGGGGCCACGACCATGATGGGGGTGCCGACATTCTACGTGCGCTTGCTGCAGGACAAGCGCCTAACTCGCGAAGCGACACAACATATGCGCTTATTTGTTTCCGGCTCGGCGCCGCTTCTCGAAGAGACCCATCGCGAATGGCGTGCACGCACGGGACACGCGATTTTGGAACGCTACGGCATGACCGAGACGAATATGAACACCTCCAATCCCTATGACGGCGATCGGGTACCCGGTTCTGTCGGTTTTCCTTTGCCCGGTGTTTCTTTGCGGATCACCGATCCCAAAACCGGCGTAGCGCTTCCCGAAGGCGAGATCGGTATGATTGAAGTCAAGGGGCCGAATGTTTTTTCCGGATATTGGCGCATGCCGAGGAAGAGCAAAGCCGAATTCCGGGCCGGCGGTTACTTTGTCACGGGCGATTTGGGGCGGGTCGATGAGCACGGCTATGTCTTTATTATGGGCCGCGACAAGGACGTCATCATCTCGGGCGGCTACAATGTTTATCCGAAGGAGGTGGAGAGCGAGATAGATGCCTTGCCGGACATCGTCGAATCCGCTGTTGTCGGCGTTGCACATAAGGATTTAGGCGAATGCGTTATCGCGGCCGCCGTGCCGATGAAGGGTGCGCAGCTTTCCGAGGAGGCTATTAAGGCTTCGCTGCGTGAGAAACTCGCGAATTATAAGCTTCCGAAGCGGATCGTTTTCGTCGAGGAGCTTCCGCGCAACGCCATGGGCAAAGTACAAAAGAACATATTGCGGGAGACCTATAAGGACCTCTGCGCGCAAGGAGCAAAATGATGGAAATCCAGCCAGCGTGGGTTGAGGCGCTGACCGGCGGCGCGATGATCGGTTTGGCGGCTGCGGGTCTTCTCCTTGTAAACGGCCGCGTGGCCGGCATTAGCGGGATTTTGAGCAATGCGGTGCGCGGCACACCTGGTGTTTGGCGCTGGGCCTTTCTGATCGGACTTGTTGCGGCGCCGCTTTGGACTCCGATGCTGGGCCTTCCCTACGCGATCGCGCATCACCAGGGTGGGCTGATTCAAATCGCGCTTGCAGGACTATTGGTGGGCATCGGAACCCAAATGGGCTCGGGCTGCACCAGCGGCCACGGCGTCTGCGGCATTGCAAATTTCTCGCTGCGCTCGCTGACGGCCACCGTCATCTTCATGGTGGTTGCAGCCGCGACGGTCTTCGTCATTCGGCACCTCGTTCCGATTGTGACGGGAGGCTGATCATGCGCGAGATACTGCCGATCTTCACGGCGGGGTTTTTGGGCCTGCTTTTCGGTCTTGGCCTTATCACCTCGCAGATGACCGATCCCGACCGGATCGTGGACTTCCTCGATGTTGTGGGCGATTGGGATCCTACCCTTGCTTTCGTCATGATTGGCGCGGTCGCGGTTGCCGCTCCGGCTTTTGTGATCGCGCGCGGCCGTGAACGCTCGCTATTGGGTGAGACGATTGCGCTTCCCGACCGCAAGCGCATCGATAGGCCCCTGATGCTCGGCGCCGCAATATTCGGAATCGGTTGGGGACTTGCAGGGATTTGCCCCGGTCCGGGGATCGCCCTTCTGGGCACGCTGGACGGAGGAGCGCTGGTCTTTTTGCCGGCGGTGATTGCGGGCATGTTCATCGCGCGGCTGCGGCCAAGCTGAAGCTCAAAGGAATTTCTCTAAAGGGGCCCGGTGCTTTGTGCCACTGCGCGCATAAGCGCATATACGCGCAGCGCCGAAGCCAATGGGCGGGCGCCGCGCGAGGCATCGACCCGCGCAACGAGGCCGGCCAGCGCCATGCGTTCGCTCCGCGCTTGTTCCTCCAGCGCTTTCCAAAACTCCGGTTCCAGCGCGATGGATGTCCTGTGACCCGCAATCGAGAAGGAGCGTTTTTTCAATGGGGACATTAATTATCGTCCTCATGCTACACAACAGGCTCAGCACGAGGACTGCCAATGCACCCTTATCCTGAGCCTGTCGAAGGGCGAGGGTGCGCGCTTACTTATTTCGGATGGATCATGTCTTCCGGGCGGACCAGTGCGTCGAATTCTTCCTCCGTGACCAAGCCCAGTTTGACCGCTTCTTCGCGCAAAGTGGTGCCGTTCTTGTGCGCCGTCTTGGCAATTTTGGCGGCATTATCGTAGCCGATCTTGGGCGCCAGCGCGGTGACCAGCATTAAAGAGCGCGCGACACCGGAAGCAATATTGTCACGCCGCGGCTCGATTCCGATGACGCAGTTATCGGCGAAGGAATGCGCGGCATCCGACATCAAGCGTACCGATTGAAGAAAATTATATGCCATGACCGGGTTATAGACATTGAGCTCGAAATTGCCTTGGCTCCCCGCGAAACTCAGCGCGCTATGATTGCCGAAAATATGCACGCAAACTTGGGTCATTGCTTCGCACTGTGTTGGATTCACCTTGCCCGGCATGATCGAGGAGCCAGGTTCGTTTTCCGGCAAAGCCAATTCGCCGAGTCCGGCGCGCGGCCCGCTGCCCAAAAAACGGATGTCTTGGGCGATCTTGAAAAGCGAAGCCGCCACGGTATTGATCGCGCCGTGAGCGAAGACCATGGCATCATGGGCGGCCAGCGATTCGAATTTATTGGGAGCCGTGGTGAAGGCAAGGCCGGTGATGGCGGCAATCTTGTCCGCCACGGCCTCGGCAAAGCCGAGTGGTGCGTTCAGCCCCGTGCCGACCGCAGTTCCTCCCTGGGCCAGCTGCATGAGTTTAGGCAACGCCTGCTGGATGCGCTCGATCCCATTGTCGAGCTGCTGCACATAGCCGGAAAATTCTTGGCCCAACGTCAGCGGCGTCGCATCTTGCGTGTGGGTGCGGCCAATCTTGATGATGTCCTTCCAGCTTTGTGCCTTGTCGTTCAGCGCGTTGCGAAGTTTTTGTAGGGCCGGGATCAGGCGGTGAACGATTTCCTCGGCGCAGGCGATATGCATTGCCGTCGGATAAGTGTCGTTCGAGGATTGGCTCATATTGACATGGTCGTTGGGATGCACCGGCTTCTTCGAGCCCATCTCGCCGCCCAATATTTCGATAGCGCGATTCGAGATCACCTCATTGGCGTTCATGTTCGATTGCGTACCCGACCCGGTCTGCCAAACTACAAGCGGAAAATGATCGTTGAGTTTGCCCTCGATCACCTCTTGCGCGGCCCTAACGATGGTCGCGCCCAATTCGAGGTCCAGCCGCCCCAAATCCATATTGGTCTCGGCGCAGGCGCGTTTTACGATGCCTAATCCGCGCACGATGGGAAGCGGTTGTTTTTCCCAACCGATCTTGAAATTGCCTAGGCTGCGTTGTGATTGCGCGCCCCAATAACGGTCGGCGGGAACTTCGATGGCCCCGAAAGTATCGGTTTCGATACGGGTCTTGGTCATGGCAGGCAAAATACCCCTGAAATTCAAGGCAAAATAGCAGGCCTTGGCGAGACCCGGGCATTGCCTGTGCAGCTATACCCTATTTTTTTCGGAATTGGTCGAGGCTCACAACCTGAGATTCACCGCTGGCGGTCTTGTCAGCCTCGCCCGTTTGGTCGTCCTCCGCCGTGCCGGGCGGCTCTAATTCCTTTGCTGCGCCCTTGATCTCGGTTGCAGCAGGTGTGCTCGCATTGCGGAATTGTAATCCGAACTTGACCCCGGGATCGGCAAAGCCGGTGAGCGCCGCATAGGGTACGACAAGTGCTGCCGGAATTTTTTGAAAATTGAGCGTCACTTCGAATTTATCGTTGTCGATCTTCAAATCCCAATACTGGTTTTGCAATACGATCGTCATTTCGTCGGGAAAACGCTCTTTGAGATGATCGGGAATTTCGACGCCCGCGTCATGCGTCTTGAAAGTGAGGTAGAAATGATGGTTTCCGATGAGACCCTGCTCGAGGGCACGCCGAAGGGCCTCGCGCACCACTCCGCGCATTGCGTCGTCGACCAGAGTCTCATAGCCGATATGGTCTTTAGCCATGGGCGTTAGAGTAAGCGGGGACGGAGACGAGTCAATCGCGCATCACATGGCAGCGCGGGAAAACGCTGGGAGATTTGGACCGGGATTTAGATTTGTTGTCATGGAACGCAGGCGATGTGAGGCATAGTGACGAAAGGGGTTTAATTATTGGCACTTACACGCAATCCCCTAATGGCCCTGGCCGGCAAAAGCGGGCCGACCGGATGATCGTAGAATTTATTCGCCGCCTGCGCCCGTGGCGGCCGGGTAGCCCGATCAAGTCGGGCTATGACAATTTAACTGGAACTCCGAACTATCGCAGCGCCGGGAACGACACGGAAAACCGAAGATTTTTGAGTATGGGGGCGCCGCCGCATTTACGCGCGGTAGAAAAGTGGGGAGCTTTAAGTTGCCCCGCGCTCCCAAGGGTTTTGAGTAAAGGGAAGCGCCGCATTTGCGCGCGGTAGAAAAGTGGGGAGCTTCTGTTGCCCGGCGCTCCCCGGAGCCGCGCTTACCTATAATTAGGCAGCGAGGGCCATTTCATTATCGTTGGCACCTATTACGATTAGCCCGATAACGGTGGATACCATGCCGGGCGAAAGAACCACCTTTACACGTCCGTCGATCCTATTTCGCCCCCACAGACGCCCTTCGCGTTGGAGCAAAGAAGGGCATTTGGTGGAGGCGCCGGGTACCGCCCCCGGGTCCGGTCCGCTTATTACGAGGCCGTTTATCGCCATAGTCCGGTCAAGCCGAACCTCACTAATATAGGGTCTGGGGGTAAATAATTGAAGGACTCCGTATTCACCGCCGCAAGATAGTAAACTCGTTGGTGAATCGGCTGCCTCATCCGAAATGCCGACCGCGAGGCTTCATCTGGTAGAACGGCCGCGTATCGATGCGCCAATATCATGAACTGATGGAAAGGGTGCTCCGGACGGGGCTGGAGAAGCGTGACCGCACCGGTACGGGAACGCTTTCCGTGTTCGGACATCAGATGCGTTTCGATCTGTCCGACGGTTTTCCGCTGGTTACAACCAAAAAGCTCCATCTGAAATCGATCATCTATGAACTTCTTTGGTTCTTAAGAGGCGATACCAATGTGC